>JACCDO011194600.1_pt1 | contig 36385 bp, 55 predicted proteins | sample 7446101 | NCBI WGS metagenome assembly JACCDO01 (sample SAMN15323440, study PRJNA562643) | freshwater metagenome | isolation source: river surface water | place: USA:Blue River Watershed | collected 2017-08-16 | reverse complement strand
TTGTTGCCAAATCTATGTTATCTGCATTGACAACTATTCTTCCTACATCAGCAGTACCTACATTCAAGGTATTACCTGTCTTTGATAGACCTGCACCTGCTACAACTTGACCTGCACCACTAAATTGGGTGAATGTCAAAGGGGTTGTTCCAAGAGTTATAGGGTTGTTCGTAGTCAATACATATCCACTATCACCATTAGTAGTACCTTCCTCAACGAAAGTGTACATACCTGCAGTAACTTTTACATCCGAGTTAGCATCACTTGACCTTGTCCAAGCAACTGTACCTACAATGTAGATACCATTATCTTGACCTGCAGTTTGGTCTTTAACCAATACCCTATCACCTACAATAACTGAAACTCCATCTATGGTCTGTGCACCTGCCAATGTAATATTAGCCGTTGTGGCTGCCCTAACCGAATCCTTTATATCTAACCCTTGTTTGACAGAATCAACGTATGCTTTAGTTGCTGCATCTTGTGGCGAAGCAGGGTCGACTAGGTTATTAATTCTGTAAGCACCGCCAAAACTTACGTTGTCTGTTATGGCTAACTGCTGTTTACTTTTAATCTGTGTAGTTGGCATCTTTTATATTTTAACTTTTAATATAATCTATAATCAATAAATCTCCGTTATCAGGAGGAGAAGTAAAGGTAATTTGGTTTGCGCCAGTTTCGGTATAGTCATATCCTGCACCTTTTGTCATCCTCAATCCATTACGGAAAACCTTAGTACTACCTGCTACAAAGTTAAACGATGTTTGGAATACACCATTCACACTATTTCTTGCTCCAATTATATCCGCATCGTAATCACTTCTTGCATTACTTACATATAAATATGCAGAATCCCATTCTGTTTGCTTTACATTAGTAGGCAAAGAATAACCTGCTGCATAACCAATCGTAATAGTTCCGACACTTGTAACAGGACTGTTGCTTACCGAAAAACCAACAGGTACAGATAAACCAACCGATGTTACAACATTGGTTATATTCGATTGAATATACTCACTGACAAGCTGAAGCGTTACTTTATTGGTTACAGGTGATCCCTGCTCCACAACCGCAAAGACATCATTATTCTGTAACGATGTTTTAGCAGGTAACTGACTTATTCTTGTATCCATACATTACTAAATATAAAACTTACTAATTCCGTTTTCTTGTAACATGAAGCTATCGTTCTCCAACAATATGAAACTTTGAGCACCTGTCGACAAGTTATTCAATACCTTAAACAAGTGTACTTCAGGCAGGGAATCACCAATCGGGTTATACTTATCTACCTTCTGCAACTTGTAGTAGTGGTTGCCTACCTTTATCAGTTTCTTGAAGTTGAGGTTCATTATATCAACAGGGGTTAGCCGAAACTTGCCTATCAGTAGTCTACTATCTTTATCACCTATCTCATCGATTTGCATTTTGTAATATGCAACATACATATTGGCTGAAGGGTACTGCGTGATTGTAAAGTATACTTCTCTAGGAGTTCCAAATAAATAATCACTTACAGGATTAATCGGGTCATCCAAGTGCCCTGCGTAAGGGTAGGTATTGTAAGAGTAAGTGGTACTTTGAGTCTGTAGAGTCCAACTTGTAGGGCAAGAGGTAAAGGGTTTCCAGTTTGCTATTCTAGGCTTAAAATTATCTTTAATCTTGTTAGAATTCTGTACCTTGTATAGGTGGAGCATGATTCTACCTGCTACTTCTTCTCTCATTACAGGAGCACCGAATACTACCTTTAGGGTTTTCGTATCTAGTTCAAAATCATTATCTAGGATAGTAATGCTTTCCCCATAGCCTTCGTTATATTTGTTGCGGTAGAATTCTGACCAATAATCACTATCTGTATCAAATCCTATTCTATATTCTTTAGCAGTTAACTCACTTAGTGGAGTAATAGAATAACTTTGGCTATTGTCCAACTTATCAGTCCAATCTAGTGATTCTTGCTTGTTGTAATCGTAGTATTGAGTATAAGGTATAATATTAAGCACATCTTCTAGCAGTGGGTCTGATTCAATCAGAAGATTGTGCATGGTTATTATGCTTTTCAAGAAGTCTCTCTGTTTCATTGACTTAGGCATAGTATAACCAATCTTCATTGTATCTCCTTCAATAAGGTCTACTGCAACAGGGACTAGGTTACCAATAGTCAATTCAGACTGAATACATTGGACTAACATATTAATTTGGGGGTGAGCAGGAGATTTCTGACCGATTAAGTGAATTTCAAAGTCATCATTCTGTACCAAATCAAATGCTTGTGTCAAATCTACATCCCAAAAGTATTGCTGACCTAGTGCAGTAAAAGTTATCGTTACTTCTTGAAACAAAATTTCACCTCCATTCTTCCTAACTGATAACCTCCATGTAGCCTGAGTGCTATTCTGTGCTATAAACCTAAAGTTAGCAGTATATCTTATACTTGTAGTAACAGTTTGACTCCGATTCCATGCGAAGTTTTGCATGTTCGTAATAGTGAATCCATCATTAATTACATTAGTGAACTGAACAAAGTAATCGATATTGTTTACAGTAGTAGCAGAAACAAAGAATCCGGATGTCTGTTTGAGAAGTGTGGTTACTTGTTTAGTTATACTTTTCTCAGCAGTTATCAGTATCAACTTTTTGAAGTAATTAGTATCTAGGAAAGGGGAAACTATTTCGAAATTGCTTTGAGCAAATAACCTTTTGATTATCTCCCTTAAAAATACGGCAGGTTTGAAGCCAATCAAAGGGTAGGTTACACCATCCAATGTATCTCCGTAATCAACCATTGGGTAAACATAGTTATTAGCACCATCAACCCATAGTGACCTATTCCAACTACTAGCTATTGTGGGTTGATCCCAAACATGGTCATAATCAGTAAAGTCTAAATCTGCTAGACTTTTATCACCCAAAACATGTAGAATGTCCCTTAACTTACCGAAAACGTTAACTTCATAGGTGATTTCTCCTTGCTTGTTATTAATCCTAATCATCCTAAGTACACCATCGAATATCTTAACATTATCAAGATATATTTTGGCTATAGCCTGTTTAGCAGGATTGAAGTTACTGAGAATATTAGGGTCGGGGTGGTAGTATTCGTTCTGTACTGATACATCAAATATATTGCCGAATAACTTTTCGTTTCTGCTAGTACTTGGCAATGTCAATGTCTTGCTAAAGGATGTACTTCTTTTTTCAATATCCTTTATATCTGATATGGAGTAGGTAAATTCTACATCCATACCTTCTAGTATATCTACTTCATATCCCTCAACAAATAATCTTGCACCCATGTTATACAGATTGCCTTGTGTTAGTTATAGCGTATTCTGCTTCGAACTCCAAGTTAAATATCTTATCAGTTACAATAGTCTTCAATTCATAAGTATTTGACTGCGGTTTTATAGGAATCCATGAAGGGATAATTGAGTTATCGTTAACAATGTAAGCATACACCAATGGAGATGAATACAGATCCCTTACCATATATGCCTGTTCATCTGTCAAGTAATCACTTACAAGTTTCCATCTTTGGGTTTCCTTTGTATAATAGGTCGAATCTATACTTTTAACAATATTAGTCCCATCTACATAAATATCACCACTATATTCCTTCAAGTAAGAACGCCTTTCAGTATTGAAACTAGTCCTGTTAATCAAATCGAAATTAATATAATCATAAGCACCATACTTGTTTAGGTAACCAACCCTAATTGGCTCATACTTACCACATGACTGAACGATTATATCACAAACCTTATATCTTCTTGCTCCACCATTGCTCCAATTAATAAAGACTTCAATACTTTGTACATTGCCGTAGGTCATAGGGGTAACATTGAATATAGTAGCCGTATGTCCTGTTGGTGTAGGGGAGTTGATGTAGTAAGTCTGTATTGCACCCAACGAGTTTGTAACAACCAATTCTAAATTAGTTATCTTCCCGTTATTGATAAAGGTAATGTATTGAGCATCAGAAGACCTACATCTTATTGAAGTCCAATCTGTTAAAGGTTTGTAAACAGATGTACTATCACCATTATAGTTCTGATAGTTTTGGTAATACTCCCTCAATTCTAAAAGAGGTAATGCACCTGCAAATCCATACTTAGTAGCTGAAACTACTTCCGAACCTGTTACTATTTGGTATGTACCTGCTACTGCATAGTATTCATAGCATTTAAGATAGAAGGGGAATATAATACCCGAGTTTTCACCGATTGTACCAGTATGAGCAATACCTGATTGAAAATCGTAATACGTTGAAATGAATTTACTTACATCAAATTCTACTTCTAGAGCAGAATTAGGTGGCGTATCATAATAGGCAGTCGTTATCAATTCATTGTTACCATTGTATAATTTTACTACATACTTGAATCCAACTTCTGATGCCATATCACTTACAATCTTATATAACACCCTGTTATATGTTGGCAGTATCGTTGGGGTAGGTTGAGTTAGTGTAATCATTTCTTTACGTTTAATATCAACGAGTTGTAACCTACTTCTTTCAATTCTATTTTGAAATCAGGCATCAACTCATCCAATGCTTTCTGTTGGAAATTCCTTCCTTCAATTCCGTATTTCTTTATGTAGTAAGCCAACCTACTAGCAGGACTAGTGATTGACTTTATCTTTCTGTTCTCAATTTTTGATTGAGCATCCAACTCCATGTTTTTCCTTTTCGCCCATCCTTCAAGTTCCTTTAGTGCTTCGGGTGGCATACCATAAGTCTTGAACTGATAGTACTTACCTTCTGCATTCTTGTAAACTTTCCTTATGTTTTTGATCCCTTTAACACCTTTATCTATGTAGTCAGCATAGTCCACACCTATACCAATCTCCATTCTAAGACCTGTGCCTTTTTGTTTTACTCCTATGAATTTAAAGGAGTTTTGGAGTTTACCAGTAGAAGCAGGAGCATATTGGGAAAACTTATCTGCAAGGCTAACACCTAACTTATCCAAGATATTTGTTACATTCTTAGCAATAGCGCCATCTATTGCCCCAACGAATTCATTAGGTTTGAGGGTTCTCCCTCCTAGTTTAAGGTTTGCTACTTGTTCTTTTGTTGCAACTCCCATTCTTTTAGCTTTGCTTCTTTATATTTGTTATAGTCTTTCAAGTATGCTAAGGTATTCAGATATTGAATAACAGGTAAATCGTATGCTTGACTAACTGTTATATTCTCAAAATCTGCTACTTCTTTTGTGGAATGAATCCAACCCCATTTTTCCATAAACTCTCTAGTGATGCCTTCGCTTCTTCCGTCAGTCTTGAATAAGTTGCGGTATCTTTTATTAATTCCATCAATAATTGATAAAAAAAAACAAAGCAACCATGAACATCAACGAATTTAGCTTCTAGCATATCCTCTGCAATTAAATCATGAGGTATCTGCCCATAAGCCATATACTTATCACCATCCATAGGTAAAAAGAAACATGCAGCTATCTTGTTGAGTTCCAACAGGTTAGAGCCGAAGTTCGTTATATCAATATACTGACCGGAAGTAATTTCATTCAATTCAAAGCAAAACTTGTACTTCCTAGTTTTAGTTTCGATGAAGTCTACTGCTTTGGTAATAGGCATCTCCCTCAGAAATTGAGTTTTGGAGTTGTATTGGTCAATCAATTCCCTATACTTGATATTATCATACATTTCCTCATCTTGGTTATCTATTACAGATACCATCTTCTGTTTCCTTTCTACTTCATTGAGGTTATCATTCTGCTCAATATCTAGCAATCTTATGTACTGACCTACTGTTAAATTCTCCCACATACTATGAAATATAAATAATTGAATAGCGTTTATCTAAACGAGTACTTACCTAAATGACTGTGACTTATCTTGTTAACTACCGAATACCTCATTGCATCTAACCCATGATTGAAGTTATCCAACGGCTTGTTAGTTATCAACCCATTCTTATCCTCAATGTACTTATAATTTCTCAATTCTTTGATAACATTGAAACTTCTTTCAGTAGCAAACAACTTGTACCTCCGAATTATATCTATACCTAAATTGATAGCACCCTTGATAGTTGGCTTGACATTCCACCCCATTCGGTATATTTCTTCTATACTTTTGGGTTCGGCACTATCAGCGAAGACCTCATTGTGCTTATCTAGTCCCAATGATCCCATTTCTTTAGCTATATCTTGGTTAGTCATGCCTGTCCTGTAAATCAATTCATCTACATACATATTGTCATCCAACAGGTAAGTTCGAACCAGTGCCGTTGGGTCATTACTGAATCCAAAGTCCAATCCGTATGCAACTAGTTTAGCCTCGCTTGGTATTTCTTTACAGGTGGAGAAAGTATAAACCAATGACCTACTTTGACCCCTTTCTCCTAATCCGTATACTCTCCAATAGTTTTGGTCTATATCTTTTAGCCTTTCAATCTCTGCTTTAACCACCTCCCCCAAAAATGGGTTATCCTTGTAAGTGGTTTGATAGAAGTCTACGTCATCCCTTGTCAATACATTGTCGTATATCCAATGGAATTCTTCAGAAGGGTTGTAATCCAATATCGCCCTTTCATTAGTCCTAAACAGTAATTGCTGCCAATCTTCATAGGTTAATTCGTTTGCTTCATTTGCAAATAACAAATCCCTTTTCCTACCCCTTATCTTTTGGGGCATATCTAACGAAATAAACTCAATCGTATTGCCGTTTATGTAGTATTCGTTGGCAGTTTTATTGTGGTACTCCTCCGAATACAGGTCGTAATCTTTGATAATCTGAAAGAAATCCCTCATTACTGTACCTCTCAATGCAGGGAATGACCTACGACATATTGTGATAATCTTATGAGAATTCTTGGCACAATAACTTAGCAGAATCCATAGAAGGATGTTATAGGTCTTGCCTGACCTAGTACCACCCTGTTCTACTATTATCTTAGCCTTACTCCTTTCTAGGTGGTTATAGACTTTATTGGTTTTAACCTTAACTTTCTGCATCTATTATTTCTACTTCGAATAGTTTCTGACCATTTGCACCTGTTAGTTCCTGCCTTTCTACATATCCTCTGTGCTTACCTTTAGTTTTTAGGTAGAAGATAATTGCCGTAATGTTTCCATCTAGTATCTGCCTTTTCAAGGCGGTTTCTGCTGAATCTATATCACCTTCCTCCAATGCTAGTATCTTTTCAGAGAACTCATCATCATCCTTTAGCCATTTATAGAAGGTCGCCCTTTCTACACCTATTGCCTTACAGGTTAGGTGGATATTGTTAGCCTTTTGCGTATACAATTCTAGGAATTCTTCCTTTTTCTTATCCCTATTCTCCCTTCTAACTTTGAGGGAGTTTTCGTGTGCTTTAGCCATATACTTTTTTTTATGGTGTAAACTTTGTAAAATTAAACAATGCTATTGCCTCTAACCATAGAACATAACTTTCATTGTAGGATACATTCAAACTGATCCCATGTTTCTTGGCGTATTCTTCAGTCAAGCCGTAATCTATACAACTTGGTCCAGAGATATACTCAGTTCCTCCTACCTTTTTAGTTAAATATAAGAGTTCATCGATTCCTCCATTTATAGTGTTAGACAATGTACTAGCTAGTACGAATTCTGTTTTAATATCAAAGATTTCTTTAAGGAATAACAGACCTTCTACTAGACTTTCCCTATAATACAATGATCCCATCTTATCTAAATACCATTTATAGTACATCAAGGCTATATCATCTGCGATGTGCTCCTGCATTTTACTGAAATGCTCGGTTCTCCAAGTATCTCCAAATATAATAGTGTCCTTTATTATTGCCCTACTGCTAGATTCAATAGGGATAGTCAACCACCTATCTCCTCCATTTCTGTCCTTTATTTTGTTCCTATTCTCATACACCCTACCATTTCTTTGTACAGTATCTAGTATAACAAATACATCTGCTTTTGCTATTCTATTCAAATAACCAACACAGGGTAGGTATCTAGGCTGACTAACCATCACTTTCTTCATCAGACAGTTTGTTTATTTGGTATAAGATGTTGGCTATACTATACATGACAATACAAACTAGTAATATAAGTGATACTGCTATCATAACACCCCTCTTACTAGTTTGAATGCCTCTGCATACATTACGCCTATGTGCATACCATAGAATATGCCCCAACCATGTATGCCCCTTTCACCTCTCAATTCTTTCATTGCTTCTGCTTCGAAGACATATTGTTCCATTGCTTTTTTCTTAGCTTCAATGTGTGGAGTAATATCTACGAAAAAGTTAGGCGTGAATGAGAATTGAGGGTTAATCTCGCTACTACTGATTACAGGCATTTCTATCAAATTCTTGACAGAACTACCATTAGTATATCTACATGCAACCATCGTAGCCGTGTTAACCACCCTATGATCCTGATGCAAATCATTGGCTATATGAGTGATTACAGTTCTTGGCTTTATCAACTTGATATATTGGGTAACCAAATCGTTTACTGTCCTTTGAGGGTAGGTATCAAACAAACTTGCTTCCAACTTTTCTATAATTGGGTTGAACTGCAATATCTTAGCAGTCTTTTGGATTTGGCTTTCTATATCTGCAGAACTATAATTGGAACGGATGTAGCCATTGTTCAGATACAATACATAGTTTCTGCCCCCTCTATTGTAATTCTCTAACATATAACCGCCACACCCTAATACTTCATCATCAGGGTGAGCAACTACTACAAGTGTGTCATTGTTAGAATAGTTTGATTTGGGTTTCTTCTCTTTCATCATTGCTACTTTTGGGGGTTTTCTTCAATCTGTCCTTTTCCTTGTACAATTCCCATACCATATCCCTAAAAGAGAATTCCTCTGTGATATCACCTACATTGTTGATGAGTGCTGCTTCCTCGTAAAAGTGGTCATTACCTCTACCTTTAATCTTACCAGTAAGAGTATGCATATCATAAACATAATCGGGAATCTCGGGTTGAGGGTTGCTATTTCTAAGGTCAAAGTAATAGCTAACTTTATTATCAACCAATCTAGATTTTGGACTCCTTGCTATAAGCATGATAGCATGGATAAATTGTAACTTTTCGGGTTGGTGCTTGTTCTTTTTCTTTTTTAAGTCCGTGTAAGTGGAGTAAAGTGAATCGATTTGAGCCAACAACATAGGGTTAGCCAAACCAATATCTTCAGAAACAATGATCCTAATTCTTCCCCATACATATTCATCATATCCTGACATGTACAGTTCAGTACCATACCACAATGCTTCATGCTCTAAACCTCTCCGAACAAACTTTTGGAAAGCAGAAGAACATACATAGAAGTCTAAACCCGAAACGGTTTTCATTTCGTAACTAGCCATAGTAAATTTGATTTGTTTCCATGTAAGTTACCAAATAAAATTTAATTGGACAAAATAAATTGTAAGAAAAATTCGTACTTACTAAAAATATGTAAGGATATTTTATGAGTATCGTTATATTTTTGGCTGAACTTCACTAGACTATCTAAACTGTGGTAGAACTTGTAATCCTTGCTATCTACTACATTATGGAATCCGTTTATTATAACTGATTTCTTTGCTTTACTAAGCATGAAACTGATTTCTTCAAATACATATTTCTCTACATTAGTTATATTCTCATGTATAATAGTATAAGCACCCAAACTAACGTAGTTATCTACTTCAAGATTATGCTCCTTTACAACAGAATCAACTGTGCCTAGATAGAATGATGTATCTTTGATCCCTTTAGCCAAATTAATGTACGGAGGGTAAATATCTACACCAATGTAATCACATTCGGGTACATAACTACGGAATATACCTAAACCACAACCGACATCAAGTACATTACCACCTCCATTAGCCATTATCAAATCTGCTGCAAACTTGTACCTTTTGTTAGCCTTTTCTATATCATGCCAACCTACTTTGCTAATTTCATTATCGTTTTCAGATAATTGCTTTTCGTAAAATTCGTAGTAATTCATATATTATTTTAAAATGGAATTCGGAGTATTCTTTCGTATTCATTAGCTAAACTTTTCCTCATACTAGTTGCTTTCTTTCTTTGTATCACATCACCGAAGTATTCCTTCAGCAACCAATAGTCAGACTTTTCAGTTTCCAATGTCCTATGCTCTGACATACCACCTGTACTTGTGAAAGTCCCTTCTTTACTAGTGAATGCGTATCTGAGATTTATGAATGCTTTCCTGTGGAAGTAGGCGTTACTAGCTGAAAGAAAGTAGTCTTGACCAGAAATACAGTTATCGGGTATAATCATGTTGTAACCTTCAAGAAAACCATGACTACCACCGACACCATAGCCTGTTAGCTTATAGGGTTTCATCGGTGAATAGTCAACAGGTCTTGCAGAGTTGCTAAAACCAAAAAACACACAACCTGCTTCTTTTGCCGTAAAGGCAGTACTTTGGATTATATCATAAGCAGTATCGGGGTCTACTTTGCTACCTTCTTCGAATTCTTTATCTACATAGTTCCTGCTCATTCTATTCAAATCATCATCTAGCATTATGCAGTTAGGGTATCTTTCATACACCCACCTCATCTTTGCACTTAAGCCAATGATGGAGTCCGAATGTGGTATAATCTCAACGCCATGATTATATCTAGCGTAATCATCTACTTGACTTTCGGGTACACACAAACTACAACCACTAATAGTATCAAGTGTATCAACCTTGTTACTCCGTTTATGTGAGAGTATAATTGGTTTAACTATTTCTTTCATCTAGCATCTTTTTGAATTGAGAGAAGGTAACCACTCTCCCTTGTCCTACTTTACTACTTTTGTAATCCTTTTCATCTGATAGGCTAAACATAGTTTTCAGATGGGTATATTCAATATCATTATCACACATTATCATCACATAATCGTATTTCTCAGAGAACCTCGCTGCAATAGGATATATACAATCTTCTTCTTCTTCCTGTTCTGCTCTGATTTCTTCGATTTCTTGTATAGCCAAATCTGTAGCACCCAAACCCCAATCTAACAGTTGATTCAAGTCCCATTCATTAGCTAACATTTCTGAATCCCATGAGCCGAAGTTTACATTATCCTTGATTATGAATTCCTTTTGCTCCTCAGGGGTCAAATCATCTGCATAAATAATAGGTACTTCAGTCAGTCCTGCTTCTTTACATGCTTTCAACCTCATATTACCACCAAGTACCACCATCTTTTCGTTAACTACTATTGGTCTTATCTCAAGCATTTTAGGGAATTGCTTGATGGAGTTTACCAACTTGTAGAACTTATTATTTTTAATGATTCTTGGGTTATCGGGGTTGCTTTTTATCTCCGATATTTTAACTAATCTGCTCTGCATCTTCAATAAGTTTTTCTGTTTTAGTACATTCGATACCTGCTTCATCTAACAGTTTCTTGAATAAATCTGCTACTGCAAAGATCCCATCAGAGTCAGCCAATGTAATTGTAACTACTTTACTTGGACTTGTGAAGTTGAGTTGGAAAGGCAAATGCTCTTTTTTCATATTCTTATTTGTTTTTATTCTTATACATTACTTCTAGGTGCTTTTGATTAAGATAGTCTATCCAATCTTTCATATCCCCGTAATCTACATGACATTTTCTGCATAGCGCCATCAAATTATCTATTCTGTCCTTTTCTTTCGAACCGCCCATACCACGACAATGTATATGGTGAATATCAACGGCTCTAGCACCACACAACTCACAAGGAATGAAATCTTCAATGCCATAATCAAAGTATTCCAAGTAAATTTTAGTATGCTTTTTCATTAGAAAGGCAGTTTCTCCTCTTTCTTATAGTTATTGAGGGTAATTTGAATATCTTTACCATATTCATTCGGTTGGTCATATACATTGACATTTATATTGACATACTCCTTGCCATTATATTCATACGAATGATTCTTAGCTTCACTTAAACAAATCGTTGCAGTCATCCATGTAGCTGACCTTTTCTTGCCATTTCCGAGTTTGATTTTCTTACTTTCCATTGTTTACTTTTATGTTTACTGTTGCTTTTTTCTCCTACCTTTTCTTTTTTCTAGTACAGGTTCTTCTACTGTTTCTATTACAATCTGTGCTTGTGGTTCTTCAATCTGTGGTTCTTGACTGTAATACCAGTTATACAAGTGCATTACTAGTTCAGTTCTACAACTACTACACCAATGAGAGAAGTTATGTTTAGAGTTAACGTAACTAGTGTACAAATGTATCAAATCAGAATATACTTCTTTAGAATAATTTCGTATAAACTGATGCTTGATGTAGGATGAGTAATATTCAGCATATTTCTCAAACAAATCTTTGTCTTGACTTTTCATAATATCCATTTACTTGTTATTGAATCTTCTATATATAAATATAAAAATGGCGACATACTACTAACAAATAGACTTTCAACTACATCTAATCTTAAAACTAGGAACAGTAAACATAACCAAAACGACAAACAGAAACCACAACTGAACGGCTTAACTAATTTCTTACCTGTTTTCCTATAAAACTTATCGGGTATCTTAAATATATGCACCCATATTAAAACCAAACTAACTGAACCTAGTAATCCAATGATCCCTTGATACATTTTCTGATGTTTTTAATTGTCATAAATATTGAGGTATGTGGAATACCAATATATGCTGAAACTTTTCTAACACTACCGAGTTTTATATACCACTTCAATACTTCAGCATCGTACCAGTATAACTTATCTATTGCTTTCATTACACCATCTACAATATGCTGATTATCAACTTCTACATCATCTTCCTTAATAAACTTTACTACATCTTCTACAGGTACAATAGACTTGTACAATCTACCGAACTTGCCGAATTTACTATTAGTTTGATTACAACATATTCTTACAATCCAAAACTTGAAAACCTGTTTACCTTTACCTACTAGTTCATTTAATTTAACTTCATCATATTCTAGAACTATCAACGCAACTTCTTGCCGTAAGTCCTCCCATAGTTCCTTACCTATATTCTTGAAAGCAATTTCAAATTCTTCATCATATATCCAATCAATTGCCTGCAAGGTAGTTTTCAATTTTGGTTATAGCATCTTCGTATCCAATAGCGAATTGTGCTTGATAACCCCTAATGTACAACTTTGTAAGCATTAGTTCCTGTTCCTTGTGGTGTTGGTTAGCATACAAAGTACCATCCTTTTTAAACACCTTATTGCTTTCTGTTTTCAATTCTAGAAACAAGCCGTGATAATCACCTCTAGGTTCTGCTATAAACAAATCAGGATAGCCGGAATGAGATTGTAAAGATTTCTGTCTCCTAGCCATGCCGATACTCATTGGCATACCTGCACCAAAGTCAGTACGAAATATCACTTCGGGATGTTTCACCCTTATGTAGTTACATACCATTACATGCAAATTTTTTTCAAGCATGCATAAAGTTACTACATATTTTTAAACCACCAAATAACTTTAAAAGTTAATTAGTGGAAATTCTCATACTCCATGAACTTCATCGTTTCGCCTACAAATTTGAACGGCATTGTCCTCAATGAACCATGTCTGTTCTTACCTATTTTAACCACACAAACATTCTCGCTACTAATAGTTGTGCCCTTGATTTCTACCTCTCTAATACCATAGGTTTCGGGTCTCATAAGGAATACAACACTATCTGCATCCTGCTCTATACCACCAGACTCACGCAAATCTGATAACTGTGGCATCTTATCCTGTCTTGATTCAACTGCTCTACTAAGCTGACTAAGTGCTAGAACAGGGATGTCCAACTCCTTTGCTATTATCTTACACCCCCTACTGATTTCAGCTATTTCTGTTTCCCTATTCCCTCTCTTATCTATACCACTCATCAACTGAAGATAGTCAACACAAAGGAACTTGATACCATACTTCCGTTTCAATATAGTAGCCTTACTTCTCAAATCTCGGATATTCAAACTAGGAGTATCATCGATATACAAAGGAACTTTTTCTAACATACCTTCAGCCTTTCTAAGTCTAGTTAGTTGTGCATCATCCATATCTGCGTATCTTAGTTTAGTATGAGGTATGCCTGATTCCAAACTAAGCAACCTATTAACTAATTGCTCACCACTCATCTCCAAACTGAATATACCTACTGAGATCCCTTGCCGTAATACATTCAATATAGTGTTCAACATGAATGCAGTCTTACCTTGTGCGGGTCGGGCAGCTAGTATAATCAAATCGGGGGCACACCAACCATTTAAAGCTGAATTTAAACCATGATATCCGGTATTAATACCCAAGTGCCCGTCTTTCAATGATTTATCTCTAGCAACGGCTAGATTAACTAGGTATTGCATCATACTTTTCTCGGTATTGCGGAATACATTCTCTTGCGCCTTTAGGATTGAGGAACTTGCGTTATTCAATATAGCATCTGCTTCTGAACCTTCATAACTATTTGCTACAAGTTCGTGACCGATTTTGATACCTTGTCTTTGTAGATACTTAGCTTGTAGTATCTTAATCCAATCATCCATGTGTGCAGAACTTATCACACTATTGGTCAACTTCACAACCTCAAACACACCACCTACAACATCCATTAGGTTATGTTCATTCAAGTAGTTTACGACAGTTAGCATATCAATAGCAGAACCTTTGTCGTACAATGATTGAATAGCGGTGAATACTGCGTTGTTTTTAGGAACGTAAAAGAAGTCGCTACTTAAATTGGTCAAACCTTTAACTACCGAATTTGGTTCAAGCAACATGATCCCTAGAACTGATTCTTCAACATCTTTAGAATGTGGAGGTGTTTTAGATAGGAGTACCTCATCCATAGTCTTTGCTTTTCTCATATTACTAATTTCTTTAATGTTTCATAACCTATATTCTCTTTGTTTTTAAATACTTTGTTATTCCTTTCCGTATTTTTAGGGGTAGGGGTATCCTTATTTTTAGGGATACCCATTCGTATTTTAAAGGGGAGGGTCTTCAACTTGATTTGCCTCGATACTACCTGCTTGGTTGTTTTATGCCTAACTATATGCCGTTGGACAATACCATACTTTTCTAACTTACCGATATTGTCTGAAACTGACTTAGTCGTTAAATCTAAACAATCTGCCAAATACGAATTACTTGCATAACAGTACCCCTTATTATTGGACAGGTTACTAATCAATGCTACTAACAATTTCTGTGTACTACTAAGTCCCTTATCTAGGAGTATCTCAGCAGGTATAACTGCATACCAGTTATGCTGAATTTTTACATCTGTCATACATATTATGAGTTGAAAAAGGAGAGCATTAATACTCTCCTTACTTGTTAACTTACCAATGCTATCTCTCTCTTTCTTTTGGAGTAGTGCAACTTTACATACTCCTTTTCTTCCAATTTCGATAGCCAGTTAGAAATACTAACACTTGTAACATTGAACCTAACTGCTAACTGTTCATTCGTTTCAGTTGTCGAAACAACATGAGATAGATAAGCATACAACAACTTTGCTGAACTTGGAATTTCTGTGTCGTAAAAAATCTTGCTTTGAGTAATTACCATCATTATTTGTTTATGGAGTTATAGATACGTTTTGCTTCTGTTCTGTTAAGTATAGTAAACATACCATAAGTTACAGATCTTCCGAATTTATTCTTAGTGTGAATATTGTTGCAATAGATTACTACACCTAATTTACGAAGTGCACTAATCTTTGCAGTAGGGTTGAGTACACCTAGATTAATAATATCAAAACTAGTTGAATCTGACTGCAATAATAAATGCAGTACTTCTGCGATTTGCTTTTTAGGACTTTTCATTTTTAAACAATTTTAAGAATTTGATTAACAAAAAGGTTAACTCTAGACTTAATATCGTAATTAAGAATAGAGGTATACATACTAGAAAAAAATACAAATAAGCAATAAACTTTGTCATAACTTATGTGCTTTATGCTTCTTGATACTATGAACAATAGTCGAGTGGTCAAATCCTAGATACTTGCCTATTTTAGAATAACCGAAACCACCGATATAAGCATCTATGCAAAACTTGTTACGCAATTCTATTGTCCTTGCAGTTCTTGTCTTACTAGATACTTCTTCGTAGGTTACATCATTTTTACTCAACCATAGTTCTGCCCATTTAGATATGCTTTTACCACCTTTTTCAGTGACAAAAACAAACTCCTTTTTTTCTACTATCTTTACTACCTCTCTAACTTCAACGAAATCTTCTAACAGATATTCGATACGTTTAAGAGTATGGTCAGTACAATCTGTGTACAACTGTATATAGGCTAATATATCCTTTATTTTCCCCATCTTGATATCATGTATTCTGAGCACTCGTTAAGGAATTTAGCGGACAAATTTAACTTATCCACCAACAGTTGCATATCATCAAGGTTAGCATCAATCCGTAGTATAAACATCTTATACTTCTCAGGCATATCGGGGCAGTAAGAAACGAAATCACAGTAATTCTTTTCTGACACCAACATATCTGATTGACATTGCCAGTAGTACTCCCTGTACTTTTTCTTGAAATACTCAACTGATTCTACAAATCCGTAGTTCAAGTGGTTAACGTAATTGTACGGGCACTTTACTTGAATGATCCCATCATCATTTACAAACCCATCGGGAGTACCTCCGTATAAGCCGGATATCATTTCAATAAATCCTGCTTCTTTTACTACATTACCTGTTTTAGTGGAGTAGTAGGAAAGTGCTTGACTCTCCATCTCTAGTCCATAGGTCGTAGCATCACTCTTGTAATCTCTCTGTACACCTGTCAACCTCTCAGCCAATTTGCCGAGCAAGTATTCCTTTGTTGTTGCGGATAACTGTCCTTCTATTTTGGTCTTAGGTTCGACTATAAGATTCCATATAGTACTGCTAGTAATCTTACCCATTCTAGCGTTGAACCACTCTTGGCTATACTGTTCTACCATTTGTCAAAGTTTGAATTGTTTCGATATCTTGTTCTCTTAACTTGTAATGCTTTGCTGCCTTACTGAATACATCATGCTCTCCTGCTTCATACCTAGCTACCAACTTAATCATAGCTACATCATTCATGAAGGGAATTTCTTTTGGCAGAGGTACTTCAAAAGACTTTGGCTTTTGCTTAACAGGTTCACCTGCAGCATCAGTATCTTTATCAGTAACTAAACCTAACATACTTGAAAGTGCATACCTTCTATAATAGGTAACACCTGACCCGAATGCTTGGTACTCATTCATATTACCTAACTGAACATGTGGTATAGGAGTTGCTGATTTCATATACTCCTCACTTGGTACATGGTACAATATCGTTTCTATACAACCATCAACCAATGGCTGAGAAACAACTAAACCATACTTGTACAAAAGTGGGTTAATAGTGGAGTAAATAGTAGGCAAATCTGCATAAGTGTACTTGTGCCCTTGTGTCTCCTTGTGTATAATAGGGCACTCTTGCTGAAATTCTGACAATGCTTTCATTAAATTCTTCATACATTAATCGTTTAAACATTTACTAATTTTACGCAATGTTTCACGTGCAACAATCCTAAATGCATGAACTGTCATGTGATTCATTACATAATCTTCTAAAGACAATATAGCCGTACACAAACATAAATCACCATGTTCATCATCTAGATAATAGTCTACGATTATACTAGTACCATCACAATCAAAAACATGAGCATCTTTTAGGATGTAGGTGAATTCTGATTCATGCATTAAAAGTCTAAGGTGAGTACCAGTATCCAACTGTAAACCTATGGCTACGTTATTGGTAAAGTCGAGCACACTAACTGTGCCCGACTCTTTTTCATTCAATATAAATCTGCTAGTCATTTATCACCTCCTCACTTTGAATGACCTCAACAATAGGCTGAATTGGTACATCTACATCTAGGGTTTCAACTATCCTTTTTTCGGGGGTCTGATACTTAGACTTAATGACCTCCCATCTATCAAGGGCATCAACCATTTCAGTAAACATCTCAACATAATGACCATCAACCTTAATCCAATAAGTAGCTACCATTTTTGACTTAAGACTGTCCCATTTGGACTCCCTTTCGAGTTCGATTTTCATTTTATTCAATTTTAGAGTTAAGAATTAGTTCATCATACCTGATACCATACTGAAGATATCATTGTCGATGCGGTTAGCTGCACCTACAAATTTGCTCTCCAATTTGCCGTTCTCACGTTTTGGAGCACCCATAACATGTGTGGTATAATTGGTTACACCCGAAAACAATCCCCATAGAGTACTACCTTTTTGGCTTACCTCACGGGATATTGAACTGAGTAACTCATTACTTCTGTTAACATTATAGCTACCGAACTTATCTCTTGCTTCAGAATCGGTAAGCATAATATCAACAGTCGTAATATCTTTGACTACTTGCTTAATATTAGCTTGTCTGAGTGGCACTTGGGCAAGTTCGATGAACTTATCGAAAATGGACTGCTCTTGCATCATTGCTACACCAATCTCACGCAGGTACATATCTACCTTATCTTTCATCTTGGTAGTGTGCCTAGCTGCATTACTAAGTTGCCTTGATGCTGCATAAAATGTGTTCTGACAACATACAGTTATGTTGCTAGATCCCCATCTTAAACTGATGCTACCATCGTGTGAGTTGAGTCCTGTTGTGTAACCAATAACCCTTGAACGATTTTCGCCAATTTCATTGATTTCATTGCCGGAAACCAACTGAACATAAACCTTACCACCACCATTAAACATACCACCACCATGAATTTTGTAACCACCCTTGTCAGCTATCATAATCAACAACTCGGCAAGTTCTGAATTTTGAAAGGCGGTGTACGTTTCCTTGCATGTTTGGAACACCTGCTTGTTGTCATCTCTAACAACTGCATAAAACTGAGTAGGAACATCACCCTGAAGAAACATTGGCTGTTTACTAACAGTCCATCTTAGACCAAACTCGTCAAGCAGGGTAGCAACTCTTTCCGAATTTGCAGGGTCTTGCAACTCCAAACCTGTGAAGGCTGACCCAATTAGCTGATTTACATTTTCCATAAAAATCGCAGGTTATACAGACTGCTACTGTTTTGGTTTGTTCTAGTAAAGCTACGTTAAAATTTTGAAAGGACAAAATAAATTTTGAAATTATTTTTGCAGTTCTTCAATCAAGTTTTGCGTGTACAGGAAGAACTTTGTAGAATCGAACTTATCCGAAAACTCCGTAAAGAACTCCAAGAAAACCGAATAACTTTCACAATCTGCAATCTTAATATTCTCTGCTATGCAACGATTAGCTATCAAATGTGCTGCCCAAATAAAATGCTTCTTACTCATCTTTTTTTTTACGAATACTATAAATCTCCTTCATTAGCCATAGAATAGAAACCATCTTGCGACAGAATGATATGGTCTAACAATGTAACATCCAAATACTCACATGCACCCTTTATCTTTTCAGTTACATTAATGTCGGCTCTTGACGGCTTAAGATTACCACTCGGGTGGTTATGAGCCAATATAATACTTGAAGCTGCGGTTTGCAATGCCAAACTCATTATAACTTTCGGATCACATACTACTCCACTAAAACCACCACTTGCTACTTTACTAACACCGATAACTGCATTTGCTCTGTTCAAACTTATCATTACCATTTCTTCAGTCCATTGAAACGTATCTGCATTGAATACCTGTCTAAGCAACTTGACTATTGCATCGGGGGTGTCGATAACGATTCTGTCTCCTTTACTGACTGTTACTTTTACTTTGATTTGCGGGATTTTCATTTTACAAAATTTGAGGTGAGTAGAATGCAGTTGTAAGGATGCTGCTCCCCTTTGGCATTATTGCTGAGGTCTTGGTTCTGTGTAAACATCTCTAAGCATGTACAATAACTCATACAACTTAGGCTTCAAGTCTGTCGATACATGGATGTAATCATCTCCAACACTAGAAAACTTGCTACTGCTTAAGTAAATCAGTAATTCAACTAACTTCTCCTCGCAATTCCAAATCTTCTCGGTGGTCTCCTGCTTGTCTAATTTCATTTTCAAAATGTGGTTCATAATAGAGTGCTTTGATTGAGGTATAAAGTTCTCCTATAAATTTGGAATAAAAAAATATTTTCCAAATTATTTTAAAAATATTTTAGCTTACTTACGCCTTGCTATACCTACGATACTCACTAGTGCAAATTTCATAACCATTAAGCCATGCATTATACATTTCTTCATCAGTTACAAAACAGTTTGTCTTCTCCATATAAGAAACCAATCTTTCATCTAGTTTCGGATCACTAGCTTTCTTTTGCATTCTTGCGATGAATCCTAAATTTCTTGCTTTATCTAAGTGCATATTCATAACTTACAGTTTTTAAGCCAAACAAACTTTTTCCAAGAAATCTATCAAATCCAGTGTTGCGATGTACTTCCAAGTTGATGCTTCTCTGTGCAATGCACCTGTGCAATTCTCTCTTACATTGTAACTTCTCTTAACAAATTCGGTTAATTCAGCTACCCATCTTTTAGCAACTTCAACTTCATTTTCATCTGTCATTTGCGAGTATATCTTTTTCAACTTCTCTACCTTGTATGTAGCCATAAACATGTCTTCACCATACCAAGCTAAAGCATAGCAAAAATCTTCTTCAAAACTTTTTTGCATTCTTGCAATTTGTAAATCCAAATACTTAAATTGATGCTGCATTGTTGACTGAATCTGTGACATAATCTTTATTTTTAGTGGTTTGTAGAATACAATTATTTGGAACTTAATACAATATTTAACTTTTCTCTATTTACTACTAATTCAACACCATTATACATAATTAAAGAACTACTAGGCTGATTCTTACATGGGTGCTCCAAAATTACTATATCACTGTTTTTTGCAATTTTAGTTACAACTACATATCCTAATTTAGGATTATGCTTTTTTGGAGTTGCAAGAATTTCACATGTTGTCTTCATTGTTAGTGGTTTGTTTGAAGTGTAAAATTCTTGAATAAAATTAGAATAAAAAAATAATTTTTAATTTATTTTTGAAATTAATTTTACTTATACGGCATAAACGTTTATAGTAACCGATTTGGTTACTAAAAATAATTTTGAAAAAGTTATTTTGGCTAGTCTATATTGTCGATATCATTCTGCAAATGCAGTATTGTATCTCTGAGGTCTTCATAAGCACCTCTTACATAAGCACCTGTTTGGTCTTGAAAAATGATTACCTGTATCTCAGGCAACAACTCCTGCAATTGGTATATTTCATGCAATCTTATTAATCTTCTAGAGAATTCGTACTTCATATCGAAACCTAACTCCTTCCAATTAATACTAGTATCCTTATTCATTATTTCTAATTCTATCCACATACTAAGTTTGATAAATTTGAGTTTTCGTTTCTACTGTTCTTACTCCATTGTCAATTACTCTATGAACTAATATATCTACCCAGTAACCACCAATTTCTGATGGACTAAACCCTTTTTCAACAGACCAACCTCCTTCCTTATACTCCTGTTTCCAACAACCTGTCCTAACTTGATAAACTCTTTCATGTATTACAGAATGAGTATTGCTACTAGCCAATCTTTCAACTGTGCTATGCAAACAATACTGAGTATGAGTATGACCTAACCAAACTATATCTGCTCCTTCTACAAATGATCCCATCCTGTTATGCTCAATTACACCTTTTGTAACTCTAGCATTACCACCTGAGCCATGATGCATCTTTATGAAATATGGCACTTTAGTTGTTTTGCTTATATGGAGTTGCAGAATGACCCACCCTTGATACCCTTTATGTACAACAGGACTTCCTGCTTCTTTAGACAACAAATAGCACAATCTATCAAGTGGGTTACTTTCATAATTCTTTGTAATAGCAGTTTCATGGTTGCCATCAGCCATTACGGCTATGTTCTTTGCATAAGGTTTCAGAAACTCAAAAGCATCTTCTATCACCAAATCAAAGTAGTTATCTCCAAGATATTCTTGTCTTATATTACTTTTGCTACCTCTCTTATCATTTCTACTTTGCATCATATCAAAGAAATCACCATTAATCAATACAATAGCATTGTTTGACATAGCATCTTCTAAAGTAGCTTTGAGCAATTTTCTTTCACAATAAGCACTATCAAAATGTATATCTGATAGCAATAACAATCTTACCTTATTATCCGGTATTGAGATTTCAGTTATTGACTTTGACTTGTTTATTACTTTCATAGTTTTGTCATTCTTCTAACCACACTACCTACAAACAGTACTGACATTATAACTAGTGCGACAATTATATATAATCTTATTTTCTTAAATTCTTTGTTCTCCAAACTCAACATCTTATACTTTTCGTTCAATTCCTTAACCTTTTTATTGGCATTATCTAGTTCTTTGCTTAGAACTTCTATTTTGGCCGTGTTTTCCCTGTAAACTAACTTCTGTATAGTTTTAGTAACTTTTAGTGTTTTGGTCTTATAAAAGCTAGTATCTTTAATATAGACTGAATCATGAATAGGCACTTCAACAATAGTGCTATCACCTTTTATATACTCATAAAGAGTATCAATTTTAACTTCTACTACAATAGAATCTTTAGCAGGGTACTTTTCTATACATATTGCAGATATTTTCTTCTCCGTAATACAAGAGTAGAAAACAATACAACTCAAAAAGGCGTAAAATGATTTCATAAGAAAAAGATATGCCCCAGTTACGGGGCATTTTGAGTTACTTTTGGGTTATAGGAGCATCCTTTGCGAATATACCAACTAGTAGCATTCCTAAACCTGTTAGAATCATCGGAACATCTTGTTTTTCGATGCCTTCAAAAATCATAGGCAATCCTGCAACTGCTCCGAACAAAGTGGTTTTTACATTTTCAAAGAAACTTTTCATAATTCTTATTTTTGGTTACTAAATCTTAACGTAATTGTTTTCATCTACCTTACCAGTGACATACATATTGTATAAAGTTCTCACAGGATATCCTAAAGTTTTTTGGAAGTGTGGAGTATCTTTGAAACGCCAATCTCCTCCCCATTCCCAACCATACTCTTTGAATATTTGGACTACTTCAATCCAATCACTTTTACCATCTCCATCATAATCCTTTTTTTGATCCCAACTAGCTTTATTCCCTTCTATCAATACTATATCAATAGCTAGTCCGTAATTGTGGTAACTGAAACCTTCTTTTGCGTTTGTTACTATTCTTCCTTCCTTACTACGACCTAAGCTATACAGTTCTCTTTGTTCTGCGAATGTTCTTAGAGTATGCGAAAATCTACAAAACGCTTTGCCGGATAGTGCAGAGCATATCTCACCATACATTTCAGACACCTCCTCCCTAATTTTTGGGTGGAGTAGCTTAATTCTTTCTATCGTTTTTCCGTCTGTCATACTGCGACTTTTCATTTTTAATCTTATACACCAAATATACTATCGAAAGGCATGAAATTACCCATGTAAACAGGTGGCTAACCATTTCAACACCTATAAGACTCATAAAATTGAAATATATAGCTCCTAAAGTAGTCGGGACACCTATTTCATCTTTCACAAACGTATTCATACTAATTAATTAGGGATTTGACACATATCTAATGGCTGAGGGTCTACTATTTCAAGGTTTATGGTAACTCCTGCGGTAAAGTCATCGAATCTTTCTTGGAAAAATTCAATAGCTATATTCTGCGAAGTATTAAACGAGTATGAGAGGTCCATTTTCAATTTCGAAATAACATCTAGAGCAACAAGCAATTCATCAGATTGCACTTGTAACCTATTACTTTTATCCTCTAACAACAAGTCAGCGAATACAATAGCTAGGTTGTACTTCATAGTACTACCTACATATTGCGAAGGCTTAACTACTACCCACATAACAGGGTACTCAATCTCACCGCCATTATCTACATAGTCATAGATGTCTCCTTCCCCGAATGTTTTTATCATCGGGTGGCTTGACTGAATCTCTTTTAATTGGCTTACTAGTTTGCTTAATGTCATTTTGCTTCTTTAAGAATTCTTTCAATTTCTTTTCGTTCTTACTATACGCCATATCAATACGGTTTTTTATACGAATCACCTTGATATTTCTCCGAATAAGGTCTTCTATCTTCGTAATCTCCGTTACCCAAGTTGATTGCACACCTATATTGATTACTTACAGGATGAATCGTACTTACATCTGAACCTGCGTTCATATATTCGGGGTACTGAGTACAGTTAGCGACCAAATAATTAATCGTTCTTTCTGCATACCATTCTGCGTATCCTTTATAGTACTCGCTAATGCTTTGCAATTCAGCGAAAGTCGGTTCTTGTATGTTCTCACTAGTCCTTTTTACGACACCTTTATTAACATACTTATACTGCATAGACATTGGAAGTTCTCCTAGAACGTAATTAAACAACGTATCTGTTATGTAACTATCCAATAATAGCTTGTAAATTGAGTTTGAGGGATCACTTATGCCGTTATTGTCTATCAAAGTCAATATCTTATTGTACAATGCAGTACCAACAATCGGGTGGATATATCTATCCTGTGTCATCTTTATCACCTGCGTAACATTTTTCATATCTATATTGTTACTAGCGATAGTAAAGTCCTTGAAGGACTGTTCTGATATCATCAATATATTGGCACTCATCGGGATGTTTTTTCAATTACTACGTTTCTTCTCCATTCATGTCTACAATAAGCAGTCGTTTTACCTGTCTTCGGGTTGTGATACCAACCACCGCACAACAAAAATACAGAGTACCCTAACTGATTACTGATATCTTGAATCTCCTCTCTAGTAAAGTACAATCCACTATTGTACAGTTTTTGGCATAAGGGTCTACTTTGGGACAAAACAGGGGGTACTCCCTCTCTTTCTTCGTATGAATAAAGCACCTTATAGCTAGTAATAGGCATTGGCTTTCTTATTGCCGACTCTCCAATCTTTGTTAAACTTCTTGATACGATCCCAGTACTACTAATTTGCTCCTTAATTACTCCATCATCTATCAATCCATTCAATTTATTAGTAACAACCTCCTTGCTAACGCCTATTTTATCTGCTATTTGTTCAATAGTGGAGTTAGGAGTATCTTTTATAACTGTTAATATATCTTCTTGTACCTTATTTAACAGGTAATCGGCGAATATTTCTTCCTTTTTAACGTCATGCAGGTCTGTAAATATCATTTTATCCTGCTGAAGAACTGAAAATTTCTCCTTTGATACGCCTTTACCTTCAAAGTGAAACAAAATTTCATCATCACGTTGCGTATGACTACAATTTATATGCTGATGTTCTTCAAAATCATCATTATTATCTTCTATTACTTCTTTATTAACCATTTCCGCAACAGGTGGAGTAATAGTATCCAATTTAGGTGGCAATCCTATTAAACCTCTTATTTCAGAAGGGTCCATATTCTCCATCACTTTAGCCAGTATCGTTGGGTTCAACGAATTCAAGGCATTTATTACTTCTTGACTGTTATTCGATTCATTTTTAACTATTGTAGGAAGTCCTAGTTTCTCACGGATTTCATCCTGTGTCATATTTGCAGTTATAACTGCTTCACTAAACTCCGTACCTATTGGCTCTGTCTTTTTTATTTCTAGAATAGCCGTTAAGTCGTTGAATGAGTATAGGTAATTGATAATTTCTTCTATTGACTTCTGCTTGTTGTTTACATAGGTGTTTTGGAACAATTCACTAGACTCACGAAGTTCTGTACGACCACCGAGTTGCCCCTCCGTCTTGATCCCAAACAACATTGGACTAGTTACCTTATGTCCGCTAAAAATCTCCTGCTGAACAGTCTTATTAAGCAAGTCAAAGTGCTTATCCAATTCAGTACCACTCAAATCGATAACTGAAGGTTCTGCATCCTTGCTATCGTTGAAGGCTAACATGAATTTACCTGCATTTTTGCTACCACTAAACTTGTCTTTGAACATACGTTCAATTCGGTCTTCTTCTTCTTGGCTAACTTTACCTCCATTAAGGTTAATTAACTTAGAGGAAAACATACCATTATTGATAGCATTCAAGTGGTATTCTCCAATACTGATATCTAATTCTATATACGAGATAGCACCTCTATAATCAGGCAAAGAATAAGTATTAGCACCTGCACGATACTCCTTGTAGTATAGAATTTGAGTTCCTTTAGGGTTATTCGGGTTAAATTCGGGGTAGCTTACATAATCGGGTCTAGGGTTAACCTGCCCATTCTTTATCCAGTTTTCAGATACGAAATACTCACTATTATCATTGTTAGTACGAACCTTATAGTAATCTATATGGTACAGTTCAGCTATTTGACCTGTTGCTTTGCTCCAAACTACTTGCAAGTAATAACCTCCAAAGATTGTTAAATCAGTTGATATCTTTTTAGTCAACTCATTCAGACTTTCTTCTTTACTATTAACTGATTTGATGTAACCATACGCCTTTGCTTTCTCCATCTCATCCTCTGCATGAGCATCCCAACCATTACCACATATATAATCTACTTTACCTGTAATGATAGCATTATGCTTCGCACTATTGTTATATATCCTAAGCAAATAATTCGGATAATCATTCTTCTCACCATAATAAATCCACTCTTTACCTTTAACTTCTTTATAGATAGGGAGAGGAACTTGGTCAAACTTCATTAACTTAATCATGTAGTATATGTTTTATAGCTGCCAACGTAACCATTATACCTTTTGACACCTAAAGTACTTAAATCATCTGCTATTAACTCCATTTTACCTGTTGCTATAACAACGTTCTGTTGCGTAACGTAATATACATAAAAGCCGACTGTATTATCATCAAAAGTTGAAGATGGAGTAAAGAATTTACTATATCTTTCTTTATAACTACTGAGATCACTTAGTGATACAACTACTTCTTCTCTAGTAACTTCATTAACAAACTTAAAACTATAAGTATTACTATTTGTACTTGTTTTATCCCTTAGAGTGATGTATAAGTAGTTATCTTCCCCCTTTAGTATCCTTATCATACTTGTAAATATAACAAAACATGACTTGTACAGAAAAACCCCCTAAAAAGGGGGTCTTTGGACTTCTACTCTAAAATGAACAAACCAAATTATGCAGAAACAGTAACAGTACCAGTGAAAGCAGATGCTAGTTCTCTCTCACTACCTGTGAAGGTTAGTACATAACCGTTTCGGTCTCCAAATGCAGTACCTGTTTGAGGTCCACCACCTGTCAAATCAAGACCATTATCTTTTCCGAGAATCCACTTGTTAAAGTTGTTATCAGTAACAATAGCTACAAGCCTATTCTTAGCCAATAACAGGATTTCGTTTCTAGTATTAACTTGCAATTTATTCAAGATAATCTCCAACGATTGTGCGTAAAAGAGAGTACCATTTTGAATGTTACTAGTAATAGTTTCTGCGAAGTTACAACTTTCTCTAACAAGGTCATAATGCCAAAAATACTTTCCTGCATCCATAGTTACTGCAGTATAAGTACCATTTGAACCTGTCCAAGCAGTTATATCTTCATGTGCTGCAAACCACACTTCTTTGATACCACCGACATTATCTCGGCAATCTAAAGTGTAGCTCTGTGTTAGTGCGCATGGCATAAGTAAATATTTTAAGTGTTATAGGAGGGGCATTAAACCCCTCCTTTTAAATTAAGCCTTTTTCCAATAAACGATCTCATCAGGGAATGCAATCTGCACACCGAATTTGAATTCTACAACGAACCTCATTTCATCAGCCTCTTTTGCGTAGAACAATTCAAACTGACCTTGCTCGTTCAACATATCAGTTCCAATCCAAAAGTTCTCCATGCTACCACAAACAAACTTGTCAGTACCATTCAAACCATTTACACCAATCAACTTAACATTAGTTGCAGGAACTACAACTTCCATGTTAGCAGAATCTACTGAGTAGTGGAACAAGTTAGCTTCACGGAGAGCAACTACATACTCACGGAAAGTATCGTTACCACAGAAGATAACTACATCATCTTTATCCAACAATGCCGATGGAATTGAAAGGAAGATATCGTCTACTGCTTGTCTAACATTTGACTTAGTCAAAGTAGTCAATGCACTTACGTTTCCATTGATTGGGTCACCTGCACCACCAAATCCAAGAGCATCAATAATGGTTACATAGCCATTAAACTTATTTAACTGACCATTTACACTAGCAGTATCACCCTGCCAAATAGCAGTTTCTAGTGCTGCACCAATTTTCTTAATCTTTTGGTCTGAGTACTCATTGGCATAAGCCATGTAGTCATAGGTAGAACCTACACGCAATGCTTTTTGAGTGTACTTACCTTCAAAACTCTTAGGACAAATAGACTCTTGAATCTTAATTTTACCAACTGTTAGTACCCTTTGAGTGATTGCAGTAGTACCACTAGAATTAAATCCGCAACCACCACCTGATTGAAATACTGCATCAGTACTCAATATATTGATAGTCTCGCTAGACTTAATGCCTACTTGGACATTACCTTTTGCTTCAATCAATGAAGCGGACTTTGCACTGAAGATAGCTGCAGCAACGAGTTGTTGCTCATTTTCTTCTACATAATTAGTAAGTGCTGACAAATCTAAACTCATCTTATTTTGTTTTTAATTTTTGAAATGCTTGTTGCAAGTTATTAAATCTTGTAATTCTTTCTGACTTTACTTCTTTATAGAAGTTATTTGGTTTTTGAATAGGAGAAGAACTCGGTTGGTTAGCCAATTCTTCAATTACTTGTGCAGACAACTTTAGTGCTGAAGACATACTTTGGTACTTTTTCTCCATAGCATCTACTTTAGCAGAAAGTTCATCTACTTTGGTAGTCAAATTAGATACTGCTTCTTCAAACTTAGCCATTGCTTCATCTTCTTTTGGAGCATCAGCAGGGGCATCTTCTTTTTTAACATCTTCTGCTTCTATCTCAACCTCTACTTCGGGCTGACCCTTTTTAACTTCAGCAATCTTACCTTCTTCTGTTACTACAATAACCTCCCCAGACTCTAGAACATGTTCTCCAACAGGTGCAGGTACAGAAGCACCATCTTCACCTACTACATAAATTTCTAGTGTATCTAAGTCGTAACTGATTGCAGTGCCATCTGCTAACTTTCCTTGAACCATAGCAAACTTACCTTGCTTAGGGTTGTTTAAAGAGGAAATCAAATTCTTGATTTCTGCTAGTGCTTCTTTTGCGTTCATACTTCTAAATATTAATTATTGTTTAGTGTTCAATTTCTGACAAAATTTTGAAAATCTGATTCATTATTTCTTCTTCGGGGGTAACTACTTTGCCTGTTCTTTCATATTGAAATATACCCTCTACTGAGAATCCCTTGAATGTACCTTCCTTCACTTGATCCCATATAGACTCATTCTCAACCTTAAAACTACCGAACCATGACCCATCAGATACATCTTCAAATCCGGTAGGAGGGTTAACACCTCTACTTCTATCAATTATGTAACTTTCAAACATGTAGACACCATCAATAGCCTTATCATGTTCGACATTTACCTTCGCTTGGTATCCTTTCTTAAAAAATCTTTGTACTATCTTCCTAATTTCTTCTCCTGTAAACATTACATAGTACTCTCCTTCAGAATCTCTCCTATAAATAGGCAAATCTGCTATCATCAGTGGTCCTGATACTACCCTTTGCTCTGCATTTGCTAAGAACTTTAGTCTGTTACCAAAGGCTACAAAGTTTTTCTGTATAGCAGGGGACTGTACCAGTGCTACAAAATCAACTTCTTCTTCGCCATCTACTTCATCTGTAATGACTAACTTATAAAGTGGTAAATTCCCTTCCATAATTACAAATATTAAAAACCTGCCCTCCGTTCAATATCAGCTACTCTTTTCTGTGTACCTGTTATCTCACTTTCCACTACATACGCCTTCATTGGTTTTTGATTACTAAACATTCTTTCTATTGAAGTTAAAGGACTTTGACCTATTGTGGGCAATGATTGAGAAACATTAGGTGCTGAAACACTTGGTGCAGAAATACTAGCTGAAGGTACTGAAGCACCACCTTTGTCAGCAGGGGTTTTAGCTTTGGCTATTTCTCTAATAGACTTTATACCACTTGCTACTATTACACCTGCTTGTGCAATTCGGATCACTGTGGCAAAAGGTTCGGGAGCAGGTACTACACTATTCAATGCCCTAGTTGCACCAGTATAAGTGTTAATCGTAGCTGATGCAATACCTAGTGCTTTTCCTGCTGCAGTTTCTTTACCTGCTAATGCAGACATGTTACTAAGCAACCCTGCAACTTGGTCAGCAACCTGCATCTTTGCATCAAGTGATGCCTTATCTATTGCCTTTTGCTCCTCTGCGTTTGCTCTAAGGAATTCTGTATATTGAGTACCATTGATAACACCTGCATCCAACTGCTCCTTATACAAACCCTTCTTTCTTTCAGTCAAATCCCTTTGAAGTTGGAAATCGAATTCGGCTGCCTTCATCTTTGTATCTATCTCAGCCAATTCATCATTAATCTTTTCCTCCTTAATCTTATTATCTAATACAGTTAACTCTGCTTGTTCTTGCAATGCAAGTGCCTTCTTTAACTCCAACTTTTGTTGAGCATTCAGTTTTTCATTGGCTTCTATATCTGCATACTGATTAGCATAGTTAGATTGAATTTGGAGTTTGGTTTTTTCATTTTCATCTGTTAACCCTAACAATCTTGTCTGTACTCGGATATCATTAAGAGTACGTTGATACTCCGTTTCTGCTTCTAGGTTAGCCTTTCTATTTTCATCTTCTACTACCTTAATCTCGGCTGCTTTTGCCCTTTCTAAAGTTGCATACTTTTCTACATCAGTTATACCTGCTTCCTTTAGCTTCTTTGCCTTCTCCTTGTAATCCTGCTCAATCTTATATTTATCCTGCTCTAACTTAGTTTTCAAGGACATTTCAGCATCAGCTATGATCCTATCGGCTTCTTCTTTCTTCTGCTTTACCTTTTCTGCTTCAGCTTCAGCTTTTTCTTTCCTTTGCTTTTCCTTTTCTGCGTTTTTTTCTGCTTCTTGCTGTTTTTTATCTGCTGCTTCTTTATCTTTGGTAGCTACGAACTTATTATATTCGATTGTCAGTACTTCTTGTTGCGTTTTTAACTCTCTAAAACGCTTCAATTCTTCATCTGTTAACTCCTTTTTTACTGCTAAAGTCTTTCTAAGTAAGACTAATTCGTTCTCAGATTGCTTTACTTTAAGCTGATATATCTCTTTTTCCTTACCACCTTGCGCCTGTAATAGCTTAATTTGATTATCAATACCCTCACTTACCCTTGCATTAGTCTTATTTAGCTTATCTAGATCCCTTTCAGCCTGACTTGTTACGCCTATAAAGTCAGTAAATGCGTTAACTAAACCTCCTATTACATCTGCTAATTTGCCTAAAGCGGGAAAAAGATTGAGGATATACTTCTTAACAGTATCGAAATTGGCTATCAATAAGCCTAAACCTGCTACTAAAACGCCTATACCTGTCGATATAAGCGCCTTTTTAAACGTAGACATACCTGCGGTTAACCCCTTAAAGGTTAACTTCAACTGCTCTCCGACCTTACCCATGTCTTTCAACTGTGAAAGACCTTGCGATAAAGCCATAGCACCCTGTACTTTAGCGAGTGTCTTTGCTACATCTTCACTTTGAGAACCAAACAAAGCCATAGCACCCTGCACCGCAGTGACACCTGCTGCTGCAGTTGAGGCTGCCGTGGTCAATGCTTGGAATCTACTGCCGGGGTCGAATAGTTGAACAGATTCTTTAGCTGCATCTAGTTCATCTTTGATAGCCGCAACTTTTTGTGCTGCCAGTATTGCTTCATCACTAAATTCACCAAACTTTTGCCTAGCAGACAATAATTCTTCTGCTGCTTCCTTTAATTGGAGTTTGAGTGGTTTTACATCTACATCTAATATGAACTTATTTTCTTCAGCCATTTTTTTAGATTACATCGGGAGAGTCATCTTCTTCTTCTATAAAGTTTACTCCTGTTACCCAACCTTTTAAGTAAGTATGTTCTTCCAACCCACTAGGGTTAACAACTTCAAGTATTGAATAATCAAAAGACTGATGTAGCAAGTTTTTCAAATCCTTTTGTAGGAGTTTTAAAGAATCCTTACTAAAAACATAATCTCCTTTTTCATTTAAGACTATATTCCCTTTTTCATCAACAGAAGCATGTTCTAGCCTGTAATCATTACGAAGTTCATCGTAAACATCATAGTAAGTTTTTAACTTACCATAAATTTTGACAAGTTTCTTCTGAGTTTTACCTTCTTTGCCTTCAACATTTTTGGCAATTAATTCTAGTGTTTCAATCAAATCTTTGTAGGTCATAAAATTTTATTTCTACAAATTTAAGGATAAACTATAACAACAGGTATGCTACCTGCTACTAAATCATCCAAATAAGTATTGTCTTGCCCCCACAAATCATATTCATCATTTGTCATATTGTACACACCATTTAAGCAAACATGACCATCTACTGTTAGCAGATACCATGACAACGAGGTAGTACTAGCCGTTGTTTCGAATTGGTTAACCATTACTTTTAAGGTAACTGCATCACCGATAAAGGGGAAAGGAATTGGTTGAATCTGTGCCATATCTTAATTTTGATTTATTGAAGGGAAGTATCTGAATTCTGCATAAATGTTTCCGTATACAGGGTCTAATGCACCATCACCACCTGAACCAAGTAATGCTATGTATACATCATCTATTGCTCCTGCTGCCATGTCTATCCAACCAGTATTCAAAATAGTGTTGGTTACATTTGTAGCAACACTTACTTCTGTGATCCCTATATCTGAATACGAACTAGCAGTAAGTGGAGCACCACTAGTAGCTTGATATCTAAGTATTAATTTACTACCTGTAGCACCTGCCTGTGTCTGTTTGTTAACTACTAGTCTAACTTGGTTATATGCACTAAGGTCTGCTTGTGTTACATAGGCAGAACTTGAATCAAAGAACTGCAATGTACTTGGCTGATTACTCCAAGTATTAGGTACTTCTGCACTAAAACAAATACTGCCAACATTATAAGGTATAGGGGCATCAAGAGGGAATACTGCACCATTAGAATCAAATCCAAGATAACCAACTGCTACTCCTGTAAAGGAAGATAAGGAAGTGTAGTTAACTAAACGTAATTGACCTGTACTAGCCAACCTCATAGTTGCAGTAGCACCTGTACCAAAGTTTATCGAACCTTCACTACGAATACCTAAGTCAGTATTAGCATTGAACCCTGCTCCAAACAAATGGAACGAATTACCAATATATGCAAAATAGGTAGTACTACTTCTTGTAAAAGATATATATCCACCATTAGCTGATGTACTTGAAAACTCGGTCAATGTTGCACCTGTTCCTTGTACAAATAAATTATAGCCATTACTTGCTGCCCCAATACCTACACCACTTGCAGTAGCAAATATCTGTGATGTTGCACCTGCATATACCCTAAATTGTGTAGGACAATTTATAGCAGTTTCAGCACTACTACCATAAATATAACCTCTACTTGTACCATCAGAAGTTGAGAAGTTAACAACACCACCACCTGTACCACCTTGAATATGAAGTGTTCGATAGTTAGTTATATTTAGTGGAGTAGCAGTACCAATACCAACATTACTACCATTATCAAATATAGTTGAATCTCCTACTGTTGTACTAGCAGTAAATTTAGGTATGTAATTAGTAGTACCTGAACCACTGATCCCACCACCACCACCGCCTGTTCCTGCCGAAGTTATTATATTGCCTGATGAATCAAAGGCTAAATAACCTGCAACAGTACCACTAAATGAAGTCGATGAAGTGTAAGCACCCAAAGCCATTTGACCTGTGCCTAATATTTCAAATCTTTTTACAAGAGAAGCCGCAGTTCCTATTGCTACTGTTTGTGCGCCTCCTGTAAACCACCTTAAGGTATCTTCAATAACCAAAGCACCTCTAGGGAAAGAGGTTAAAGAAGTTGCAGATAAAAACGAATACTGTGCTGCATTAGAAGGGTAAACTGAATAACCTAATACTATACCACCTGATGAAAAACTAGTACCAATATTAGTAAGATTACCTGCACTATAATTATCCTGCAATAAAATTGAGCCATTAGTTGAGGTAGAAGTACCAGTTATTAACTTACCACTAACAATCTGCAAATGACCTGCATCTGTTATCGTAATTATATCACTTGTCGTAGAAGCATTTCTTTTACTGAAATGCATGCTCCAACCTGTACCATCTCCAAAGAATATTCTACCTGCTACAGGTGATGCATAATCATCAACAATAACAAAAGTACCACCTGTTGCAGAAGGCAATGATCCAGATTGCATAAAAGCAGTAGTACCTAATATTGTTACAACTGTACCTGTATCTGTTATTGTACTATTGCCTATTGTGTTTGCATTAGTGTACTTTGCAATAGTATTAGTTGTACCTGTACCTGTGGAAGCAAATGTATGCGTAAAGAATTCGTATGCGGTGTTACCTGCATTTCTTCTAAGCAACTGTGAGGCAGTACCACTTACCGCCGTAACTGCTCCTGTACCATTACCTACTAAAACACCTGTCAATGTACTTGCTCCTGTACCACCCCTAGCAACAGATAGCTGACCTGACCAACCCAATGTCAACGATACTGCATTAATCAATGCACCTGTTGGTGTACCACCAAGTGTAAGAGTTACATTGGTATCATCTGTTCTTGTAAGGTTACCTCCTGTAAAGAATTCATAAGCACTATTACCTGCGTTTCTTCTAAGCAGTTGGGATGCAGTACCAGTAACACCTGTAAAAGCAGAAGTACCATTACCAATTAATACACCTGTTAAGGTCGTAGCACCACTACCTCCGTTAGCTACTCCAATAGTTGCCCCCGAATCAAATACACGATACCACATCAATGCAGTAGTACCTAATGTATCAGTTGATTTGAAATCATTATCCCAAGTAGTACCACCATTAGTAGTTCCTTCTAAAACTGCTACAAGAGATGAAGCAACTTCCAAAGCAGTATCAGAATCTGTTGCTCTAGTCCAAGAACCAGAAGCAACAACATAAATACCATTTTGAGAAGTAGTAGTTTGGTTTTTTACTAGGACTCTATTACCTATTCCTAATACAACTCCATCAATAGTTTGTGTACCTGACAAAGTTATGTTTGCCGTAGTTGCTGCACGAACAGATTCTTTAGTCCATGTAGCACCACCTCCACTTGCAGTTGCATTAATGGTAACATCACCTGTTCCTGCATCTACACCTGTTGAACTTATAGTAATATTAGTACCTGCTATGATTTTCGTTATCACGGCAGAACCACTTGTGGTAGTATTAAGGTCATTCCTAAATACATCACCATCTAATATCTGTCTACCTCTTAAACCTGTTACAGGCATACTTAATTATTTATTACTTCAAATATGTTACACGGATAACATCACCTGTTTGAGGGATTGCCCCTGCTAAAAAGGTTATCGTGTTAGTGGAAATTGTGTAGTCATTTCCAGAACCACTACTTTGCAAGATACCATTCACATATACTTCTTCTGTTCCTGCTAGAGGTGATGCTGCTAAAGTAAAGGTAGTGAGAACTCCATTAGGTGTACCTGTTGGTGCTTCTCTTACAACATAGTTAGCAACTAGTACAACTGCTGCTGAATTGATCCCTACTGTAATTGTACCTGCTCCATTTGTTATTGAGATACCTGTGCCGGAAGTCAATGTAGCTAATGTATAATTAGTACCATTACCTATCAATAACTGACCGTTTGTTGGAGTTGTACTTAATGCAGTACCCCCATTAGCTACACCTAAAATGCCTGATACATGTGTAGTCAAACCAATCTTACCCCATGTAGGAGCAACACCTGTACCACCACTAATCAAAGCATTACCAGTAGCAACATCAGACAACTTAGCTAGTGTGGTAGCACTATCTGCATATAACAAATCACCTATTGTATAAGAACTTTGACCTGTACCACCTCTTACTGCTAATAAAGTTCCTGTCGTAATCTTACTAGCATCAACAGTATTGATATCAGCATTTTCAATCTTTCTAAAAGTAGGAGCACCTGCAGAACCATTTGGGGAAGCGAATACAAGATTTGCACTTTGAGAAGGAAACAAATCTCTGTTGGCTACAACTGTGATCCTACCATAACCATCTACTGTTATACTAGGAATATTATAGTTAGTACCACCATAAGCAGCCGCAGTTACACCTGTTGTTGCCAAATCTATGTTATCTGCATTGACAACTATTCTTCCTACATCAGCAGTACCTACATTCAAGGTATTACCTGTCTTTGATAGACCTGCACCTGCTACAACTTGACCTGCACCACTAAATTG
>JACCDO010154119.1_pt1 | contig 36390 bp, 24 predicted proteins | sample 7446101 | NCBI WGS metagenome assembly JACCDO01 (sample SAMN15323440, study PRJNA562643) | freshwater metagenome | isolation source: river surface water | place: USA:Blue River Watershed | collected 2017-08-16 | reverse complement strand
GGTGGTGTTTTACCAAACATCCACTCTGTCCTTGTACCAAAAGGTGGCGAGAAGAAGGAAGTAGTCGCTGCTAAAGGCAAAGTCGCTGCTAAAGGCAAGAAGGGATCTCAATCACAAGACTATTAAATAGTTAGTGATATTCACTCGTTTTTACACGAAAAAACTTCAAAAATGATTTTTATCAAACCCAATGGTGTTTATTAACACCACAATCAATATTGGAACTCTCGCATCTAGACTTTTCTTTTGACTTTCCTCTTGTTATTCAAGCAGAAACTAAGAATAGTAACTACTACACCTAATAGCTAGTTATGGTATTAAAGGTCGCATCAAATTCTTGAAAGGATTCAAGGCTGAGGTATTATCTGTGAGTCGAAGCGAGACGTCCTAGTCGATGCCTTCAATAGAAGCAAATTCGGAAAAAAGAAATTATATTAGCTACAGTGGCGAGAGATAAATCGGGCCTTTCTTATACGGTTCTTTCTTGCAGCAATAACCGCAGATGTAGCGTATGATCCTTCCATCATTTTTTTTATGCCTATAATATTCGTATTCGTAGGCTTAGACACAACAAAAATGATGAAGGGATTATACGCTACATCTGCGGCTGCTGCAAAAGAACCGTCTCAGAAAAGCCCTATTTGCCGTCAGTCGCACATGGCATGCAGAAATTAATGTCACCGAAGTAGTGACAAGAAGTGTAAACTTTTATATCGCAGTGCTTAATACATTACAACACATTATGTAATCACAGATTATTGTACTTAGTTAACAAGCTATATCGCCGATTTATCTTCATCACTTTCTCTTGCAACTAACTCGATGTCTTGCGCACTAGTAGCGTCACTATCATCACTTGTAGGCGCCCGAGCATACAAAGCACCGTTGTTTTGATCCGAATACTGATCCGACGAAAGCCCAACTGACGACTTCAGTAGTACCCACGATTTACTGGCATCTAAATTTGCAAAAGTTCTACCATTTTTACACCAAACTACTACCGTGCAAAGTACTGCGACGATGCAAATCAATCCAAACGCGATAGCCGGAGGGCTTGCAGGGCCATGATCCGATGGTCCGTCGGGAAACTGATCGACACCCGAGTTACTAGCACTTTTACTATCGTCATCACTGCCAGGTTTTGGTTTAGGTTTTGGTTTCCTTGAATTATCGTCATCGCGACTACCTCCACCAGCTGCAATAGCCCAGCATGGCGGAGTGCCTGCGCCATCTCCACTCAGCTTTCTTGACGCAAACGACTGCGGCTTCGTCATTACTTTAGGCGCACGTTTCTCGACCTTTTGACTTTTCATTAAATTATATTTATTCCTTTGCTTGTGTACACTTTCAGCATGACCGCCATACGCATTGTCATCTCCAGCATAGTCATCAGTGCTAGGCTTGGGTTTGGGTTTGGGCTTAGGCTTGTCGTCATCGCGGTTATCATCATCTCCTGGTCGTGGTTTGGGCTTAGGCTTGTCATCATCGCGGTTATCATCATCTCCTGGTCGTGGTTTGGGCTTAGGCTTGTCGTCATCGCGGTTATCATCATCACTGGGTTTAGGTTTAGGCTTGGGGTTGTCGTCGTTATTAGAGTCATCGTAATAGTAATACACGTAAAAGTCATCGTTATCATTGTTGTCGTCAGTGTTGTCGTCATCAGAGACTAAAGGGTCATCATTGGAAGGGAGACACTCGCTGAAAGAAGTTATCATACTAATGCAAGAGTTGCTGAACAAAGAAGCAGAGTCTTCATCATCCATGGCGAATTTGAGGCAGGTAATTATATCCTCTGGGGCACTATAATCGGCACAAAATCTCGCTGTTTCATCAGCACATGGCAGCATATTTTGCCCAAGATAGTCTATTTGCGATCGACATGTTGGAGAAACTTCCGAGTAATGCGACAACAAACATGATAATGTATTCCCAGGATTTCCAGACGCGCTCTCCTCGATACAAATAGTTGCTAGATCATAACCGCATGCCTCAAATATTCCAGCTAATAGAGACGACAAAATACTATAGCATTCCGATTGCAGCGCCTGCATGTTATTCTTAAGACATGACATTGTCTGATTGAAAAAATTTAGGGAAGGTTCGACCGTGTTAATGTCACACTCTCGTTTTATGGCATCAACGCACATACTAACACCATCTACGATATTCGACGGGGATCCAACGTCTTCATAAAATGTTGAACAATAACTAGTATATGAATCAACAACACCGATACACTGTTCTAGTCCAGCATCAAACTCTTGTAAACATCCACAAGTGGTAATCGCCGACGAAGAAGCGATCAATTTACTTCCGTATATTGCTAACAAATCATTATTCTCAGATTTACCCGCCAAGAATGATCTGATAATAGCATCACAATTATTCTTATTCCCGTCTTCTAAGCACGCTTTTAAGTCAATTGTATCAGTTAAAAGTGACAAAAAAGTCTCGCTATTTATAGTTACTGGGATATCCTCATCGATGCACGTAGTTAATGCCGATAACGCTCTTAAATACGAGGCAGTACTAATGATATTACATCCGCCCACGACTCGCAGCAGCGCCAACAACCACAATATCTTCATTAGGCGCGTTTAGTGAGTAGAAAACACACTTTTTCTTCTCGAAATTTTTGACAAAATCCAAAAATTTGGAGGACATTGAACTGGATATCGAGGAAAAGATGGCATCGACGCAGTTCAGTGTATGCGTTGTAGAAAGCGACAAGAATAATGACACTTTGATGACTTGGTCCTTCCCTGGTGTATCCAGTGTCTTACAGAGTATAATTGAACATCGTAGTGAAGATGATGGAGCAAATAATACTTATATCTATTTTAAATACAAGAATGAGTGGGTTTACCTGTACTCTGTACCTGCTAAGAAGAACATTCAACCCGACGTTAACAGGACTAGCATTGGCATCATAAGCAAGTTGTTTAATCCTGAAAAATTTCAAAGTATAGGAAGTATATTAGCCGAGCAATATGTTAGTAGCGGTGATCCAACCAAATTGTTAGAAGGATATTTATCCATTACCACCTCTAACAAGTTTAGCAATAGTGCGGGATCTTTCGACATGGCATCCTACAACGATAGTAATGCCTATGCAATTATAAGTAAAATAAAAGAGTTAAATAACATGCTCAATATAGATATTGTTATTTTATGGAATGCAGTTTTGTTAAAGAAACGAATTCTAGTCATCGGATCTGACTGCAGCCAGGTGTTGTCAATCGTTAGAACTTTACCACAACTAGCATGGCATAGACAAGACTGGTCAATATTACGTCCATTAATAAGGAACGAACAAGAACATATTGATGATTTAGTAGCCAGTGGGGTATTTATCGCCGGCACAACAGATACATCAATGGGCGATAAGAATGAACTATTTGATGTTATATTGTCATTAAATGATAGTAGAATTACTATAACAACTCACGCAGTACCAACGATGAAAATGTGTTCGGTTCATCGCGAAGTATCACAATTAATTAATGACGAAAGTGAGAAAAGTAATACTAATGATCTAGATGTAATAAGAGCAGTTACTACAAAAACCAATGAAATTATAATGAAATTGAAGACTTTAAGTAGTGAGAATGGGAACACATTGACCGAAGATATTATTAATTCTAGTGTTAGTAATGCAGCTGCACAGCAATGGTTGATTAGGCTAGCCACTGCCGAAGGAATGCTATAGAAATATAGTAATAAAGCCAACAAATGCTTATATAACAAACACACATTATCTATGGATATTTAACTAATTTATCAAGTATGTAAAGTGATAATGAACTCATTCAAAAATGACTAAAATGCTACCTATTTAATGCCAAGTTATTGCTCCTTGGGTGCCACATATGCTGGTATATTGATCGCAATAGTTGATAATATACTTGGTGCATCAGCACCTGTTATGACACCAATACAATTCTTAAAACGATATAGTGCAAATGTTGGAATACATCCACCCAAGTTACCACCAGCATCAGCAGGAAATGTATTTTTAATGAAATCTAATCCTATTTTATTGAATGAAGCAGATGCAATCAACAATCTAGAATCTGCGTTATCATATTCAAGGAACAATTTATTAAATGTTGGATACATCGCTTCGCAAGCACCAGACCAATCAGCATGAATATCAATGATAACAAGTTTATTTTCAGACTCGTTGATCAATCCCTGATACTGTTCGCTACTCTCAATGCGAACTATCCTCTTCGATGCATCCTCACGCGACATATCTTTGCACTTACTTCTTTCTTTTGGACCTCTAGTTGCGTCACTCAAGATTGGGATTCGTTTTTTAAAAGTCCGGAATCACAGGAATCCAAGTCTTTACTACTATATTGTGACAAGCGCACCTTACATAGTATACTAATCACTGCACACGTAGGCATGGGTATGTAGCGCGGCACTAACGAAGCATCAACTGCATTTTGACATGTATTTTCAATGTAGTAATCAGGCGACTTATCCTACTTGTTACAACGTTAATAGAGACATCTCATTGATCTAAGCACCAACCTATGTCTTCCTTCTAGTTATATTTCTATAATTGAACATCTAACTAATCCCTTGAATGCCTTGCAGTTGGGGTCGACCCGGTCAACACAAGGATCTTATCCAAGGAAGTACCATGTTACACGCGCAGCAGAGAGCCTTGCTCCAGCAGACCAATCAGGGCATCATCGATATTCGTAACTATGAATTGAATTATTACACAACCTTTTATGCAACCTTTGGCGGTCAAGCCGCTCTCGTTGGAGGTTTCGTGTATTCGGCAATTACTCAAGCAACAATCAATTATGGTTGGCAAGACGAGCCATTTACATCAGGAATGTTACTAGGATTTTGGTGGTTTTTCTCTGCTATTTGTCTAGGTGCAGCATTGCATTGTTTGTTTACAACTATTATGTTACAAGTTTTAGGACCTGGTTTAGGTAATTCAATAACTATCCGAGACAACCTTTATTTGACAGCTTACTTATAATATCTACTAGCTTTAACGGGACCTATTGGATCTATGGCAAGAGCTACCAGAGGATTACACGCTGAAATGAATCAAGTATTCAATGCCTATATATTGATGGTTGTTACATTTGCCGTTTCAGTTACATTATCCTTTTGGATCGTCATGTTGTGGCAAGCATCATTAGTATGTACTTGTGTATTCATGTATGCTGCTAGACAATGGTGGTTTTATTGCTCAAGAATATACAACAGATTTTATGAACCAACATTTTATCTTGGTGAACGAGCTGTTCACTTTGAAGAGAGAGATCCATTCACACCATTTTCTGGCAAAGAAGTTGAAAAAGGAAAAGATGGTAAAGTCATCTCTAACTATTACCACTGCTTACTCACTTACTCACTCACTCACTCACTCACTTACTCACTTACTTACTTACTTACTTACTCACGTACTCACTCACTCACTCACTTCCTTCCACACTCTGCTTTGCTGTTACTCAATCTAACTAATTTTCAATACTTTTAGAAGACGATAAAACAGTTGCGATGCAAAATCTAGGCAGTGACCAAGAATCCGTATCCGACGCTAACACCGTCACGCGCATTGACACAGAGGAAGTGCAAAATAAAAGATTTTCTAGGTATGTCTTCGGCTCTATATTCGGCGTCGTTGATAAAGTGCCAGGTGTGAACAAGTTGAAGCAAGCAGCTAGTAAAGTGAGTGATTCTATTACAAATCCAAATGGTGAGATGAAAAGCACTCAATCTGTCGTTCATACTAGCACCGACCCTAAAGCCACCGTGTCGTCACAACCAATGACAAATCCAATAGCAGCGAAGTTATACAGATTGAAAGAAAGTATATTAGTACAAGGATACTTAACGCGCAAGGTCAACTCACTCACTTACTCACTCACTTACTCACTCACTCACTCACTCACTTACTCACAGGGCATCAAGAGTGACCATGAAAAGGACGAACGGCTATATGTTGTTTTAAGTAAATTTGGTTTAGTAAGTTTTTATCGCTCAAAAAAAGAATTCGAAGCAAATCCAACGGATTCCTCGCTGATAAGACCTCTTGACATCGCGGACTACAGGTTGCGCATAGTAACTAGCGCATCAGACGATGCTCTTTTAGATGACTCCATTAGTACCGCTGGAAGGGGACTCGCAGCGCAATTCTTGCTATTTGAAATGCGTCTTGAACCCAAGGATTTGGCATCTAGAAACAGAATATGGACCTTCCGATGCGACACGAATGACGAGTTGGAGACCTGGACCGATGGCCTCACCAAATTCACCTCTGTCATCAACTAGTGGACCTTCCACTCGACCCAATTCGTACTTATATTAATTGTATATACTTTATTGCAGCTACCGACGACTTTTCCTCTTGCTTCCTAGTAGTTCCGGAGGTACGCATGAGTGCGACTTGACTGCCGAGAAGAGTGGGTTTGGTACACCGGATATAAATTGTGAGATTGGAAATGTGGTTTGTAGTGCTCGTGGCACTTGTATATTGCAGTATTTGCGGTGCATTTACTCACTCAATGTTTAACCGCATAGCACCATTGATGCGTATACACGCTACAAGACTTGTCCCAATGGCGTCGAAGAATGAACTTCAAGTTCAATTAGAGAATGAACTTGTTGAACTTACTGATGGTATAGACTTGAATCAAGAGCTAGAAGATGATGCAGATGACGAAGATTTTGTTGCATACTTACAGGATGAGTTTAACAGTTTATCGACTAATGGTAAGTAGCTACTTTATTTTAAAGATTTGGAGCGAGTAGGTGGATAGTTTAGTATCTATTCAAGAAATCAGAGCCAAAGAATTGATCAAATTGATTCTCTAGAGCAATTTAACCAACTCTTTAAAATCAAAATAATCATTCTCCCACTCACCCCTCGTGTATAGTATTACAATCTACAATTACCTTTTACTTATCATGACTTCTCCCTCACAGGCAAGTTGTCATTCGACGCCTTCGTAGAATGGGAAGAAATCCAAGACATTCTAGCTGACGAATTCTTGGCGTTAAAAGATATATCTAAAATATGGAACGACAATGTGGGAAGTCTCACCGAAACGAGTGATTTCGTGTCGTTCCTCAAGATCAACGAGGCCATTGACATGGCAGTGTAGACTTATATATATGTGCATATGTACCTACGATTCATACAAATTTACAATACAACAAAACAAAATACAACACACTTAAAACTTCAAAATTATTGTCACTATTACTCAACACACTACTCACTCGCTCATGGCAACTACTTCACTCACGGCGACTACTTCACAGCTACTATCTAACCCGTTCTCCCCAATTTTAGCTTCCTCATTGATGGAATCAGTGCTGCCATTAGCGGCGACACTCAGCTCTGCAGATATACTATCAACGCCATTCAACCTTTTCTTCGAGTAGTACGTTGACTTGTTCTTTTTCTTCTTACTACTTCCTTGAACCGCCGAATCAATATGGTTCATGGTGAAGTTATGGCTATTGCTGCGCTTTAGGGACTGCAGTAACTCCCATCGTTGCTTCATATATTTTAATTTTTCTTCATGTTTCGCCGCTACTGCACTATCCGATAGATCCTTTGTTATTTCCTCATCACTCTCACCGTCACTAGTGATGACGAACGCGCTAGATGTAACGGGGACGATCTCTTGGAACAGCGGAGCGAGTACTTCTTGCTTCTCATTTGAACCAATTATTGAACTTGAGATGCTACCGGCGCTGCTTGCACGGCTTATTTGTTGATTTTCAAAGTTAAAACTTAACCGTTTTTTATCTTTACTATCATGAGAAGAGCGCGGTGTCTTCTCACTGAACGTATTCGAGGAGTTGCGACGTAAATCGCTAGAGCTACCTCGAGGCGACGATTGAGTCGACGTAAATCCATTGTGAGTAACTCGCACGTCATCGTTGGTTTCTTCCACGGTCAGCGGTACGAACTCTTCCGCCATCATTTCCCAGGGGATTTCACTCGTTTTCACCACCAAGTCTGGTATTATGATGGTGGCTTGAGCGAGCTGGTTTTTATTGATGGTGTAAGGATAAGGAGCATACAACGGCGGATCTAGGTACATATTCGGCTTCAAAACGGCATAGTCATCTCGTAGTTCGCACGCCCTTACATTGCCGGCGGGATTGCGAGTGAAATTATTGCTATTGAGGTCGCTCAAGTAAGCCGGGATATTGCTGCTGTTATAGTAGCCGTTACTGACAGAATAACTGCCATTATGCGATGACTTCGGCCTCTTGCTCTTATTCTTAGTTTTATACAATCTATCAACCAACATGGAACCCGTTAGCTCCACTTGCTCCAGCAACGGCCTCGAGCTGCTTACATCTTGATTACCTTCACTAACGTCATTCGACTCGTCATACACGTAGGAGTTGGACAGGTAGCTGGTACCACTGCGATAAGCGGTTTTAAGCAGTGGAATGTTGCACTGGGCAGCGAGGCGACGCAGTAGCGACTCTTCGATCTCCAAGAGTTTCTGCTCTTCGTAGGCCAAGTTGGACCATTTTGCCAAGACACGATCGGGTGCCAGCAGTTCACTACTGATGAATTTCTCACTCAACGTCCACGCTCGTTGATTTGCAGTCCGTTTGCGGGAATTAGGTGGATCAACGGTAGCAGTGGCATCCACACTCATCGCCACTCCGCCGTCGTCCGCAACAACAGCGTCCGTATCCATCGCAATCGTTTCTTTCTTATCATCTGAGCTTTCAAGTACCTGCTCATTCTCGCGACTTACACCTTCACAAGGTTCTACTTCCATTTCATGAATATCTGCTTGAGCATCCGTTTGTAAAGAGGTATCATGCGCACTTACATCAAGGACATCCACACCAGTCGATGCATTAACATCGTCACTTGATGCGACATCACCTGTGAGATCGTCAACTTTGGTAGCAACGGCTTCATTTGCTAAACTCAAAGCAAGCGCTTTGGCAGCTTCTTCCGCGGCTGCCGCCTTGGCCGCATCTCGCTGCATTTGCCTCAACAGAGCTTTCCTCGAGTAATCGATGTACGAAGGAATTGCGTGACTCCATCTGTCAGATATGGACTGAAGGAACACCTTACCGACGCCCTCCGGGATGAGTTCAAGCTCTTTCAAGATAAATTCGTCTATTTTCAACCTTGTATTCTTCGTCTCTTCGTTGGAGATGTTGCTGTTGATATTTCTGAATTGCGACAGTTCCAATCTCTCGTTGTATATACTGAATGTTCCAGAATCCTGTTGGATGATGCCAAGGGCAGCTAAGGCTCCACATACGGTGTTAACCTCTAAATTCAATCCAGCTATGGTTCCCCGACTTGTTGATTTAATGAAACTGTCTTTGCATGCATCAACGACGTACGCCTTTATCTCCTTTTCAGTTAACTTGTTGTCAATAAGTGATTCAATAATATATTTGACATATAATACGATCCCAGCGGAAGGATCTTTGATCTTATGTTCATACATTTCCTTTTTTGACTCCAACCAACTACCAAAGTTTTCATGAATTGCGAATACTAGGTCGTTTTCATCATATGTATCACGTAGTTCTCTCATACTATCTATTTTACTCTGAAATAAATCAATTTCATTCACAATTTCTTGATGAAATTGTTTTAATTCAGCATTTTCACATATAGTATTTTCTTTAGACGGTAGTATAATTGATACATTAAGCTTGTCATTACTGTCATTATTATCGGTAACAACACCTTTCTTCTCACTATTTCCCTCATTCAATGCATGACCATGCTCATTTTCACTTTCCTTACTAGTCGACATCGCAGTCATTTCGACTTTCTTAACTTCTCGGCTACTCATTTTATGCTAATGCATGTCTTCCGTCGAGGTGCGTCCCAACATGTGGCGCTCCTCGGGAGAAAAGCATCTCCTTTCTTTATCTCTTTTTTTTATGAGGACCTCGTGATGGTATGGGGTAGGGTTGATTTGAGCTGTTGATTTGGCAAAGAAGAAGTATTCAAAGTTTCTCATTTGCTAAAGAGTTGGAAGAAACAAGGCAGACCGGAAGGTTGACGAAGAACAACGAAGTCAAATCTTAAAGATCTTACTCTGCTACCCGGAGCCGGAACCAACTGCTTTTTGCGAAACTCCTTAGTTACCAGACTTTCATACATTGGGAGTATTTAGTTACAGCCCAGCTACGGCGTCTTTACAGACTAAAGCATCTGCCTAGCCCTTGTGCATCACAGTAAGTCAAGGCGATGTCAACATCGTTGAACACATTTATTCCACCACCACCTGTGGTAACAGTTACGATGGAAGATTTAGAAAAAGTATTACTAAGTCCCACGGTATCACGCGGTGATTTGGTGTTGAAGCGAGGAGGTGGAACGAAGTTATATCCTTCTTATGAAACTAAATTTAAATATAAAAATGCACCCAATCCATTTATCTATGAACCATATGTTATAGCAAAATCTTTTGATGCATATCGTGAACTATATCATACTTTAGTTGACGTATTCAGAGTAGAAATACCTATTGAATTTCCACCAGCATTTACATTAGGTAAACTGGGATTAAATCCAGACGAGAGTTTCTTATCGAATAGGTGCTTCGTTTTAAATAATTGGATTAACATAGTTTGCTCGCACGTCTTTACCTGGCCACCAAAGGTTCAAGAAGTAGTACATTCATTTTTTGAACTAACCCATGTTGAAAAGCCCCAAGAAGAGTTTATTAAACATTTATTAGAATGCGGTAGAGTAGTAAGGCGTGATTTAACTACTAATTCTCCATTGATTTCACCTATTGCTGCGGAAAAACCAATAGCGCGCCCATTTCCAATGCAGCGTCGTGGCTCATTGAATTATTCCGTTGATAAAGCGAAACCAGGGGGAAGCACCGTAGGAGGGGGAGACAGCGACAATGGATCCGAGGTAAATTTACGTCAAACTCTCAACAAAACACAAAGTCTTGTTGTTGGTAAAAGTAATTCAGTATTAACAAGCAGTAATATTGCCGCGCTGAATGACACCAACAGAAGGAATAGCGCGCTCCCCGGGACTGATCCTATCAAGAAAGTAGAGACATTCCTCCCATTTGACAACAATAAAAGCACTGACAATACGATACCAGCATTCGATGACGTCCTGGTTAACTTTTTACTACCCACTCCTTTAATGATACAGAATAAGCTTAGAATCAGCGTTGACATGGTGAAAGGCCACAAGAACAAGCGCTACAAGTTCACGATTACCATCGCAGTCACCTCGTCGATCAACGGTACGAATATAGGAAGTATCAACAAGACCGAGGCCTTCAACGTATACCGAGACTTCTATAACACCTTGAAAGACAACTACAAAGTTACTTTGTCCACCGATTTCCCTCCAACATTGAATAAGACCAAGCTAGGCTTGGCGCTGAACAAGGAAGAGCTCACGGAGCGAGCCACTAATCTCCTGGCGTGGACCCACTGTTTACTGCAGACATATGGGTCACTTGATGCCCCAACTAAGAAGTTTATCAACGATTTCTTTCAAATAGAAGACTCATATTCCAACAAAGTATGCCAGCAGATCCTGTATGTTATAGGCAGCGCAGACAATGCATCTACGGTGACTCCTCCCCGTAACGGTGCTGATGAGAAGAGGTGCGTAATATCTTAGATATATATCGGTATGATACTCACTCACTCACTCACTCACTATTGCAGTAGTAAGTTACTCTTAACTCCCCCCAAATCTAGAGGCAACCTTGACGTCCCTAGCTACGCGGATAACAAGCCGTTTCTGATCGCTGAAAAACTATTTGTTAGTGTAAATTTTGGTGAAATTAAACCTAAAAATGCAACTGACAAGTACCTGCATGTGACCTACAAAACAGAATTCTTTGTCAAAGATTCGGTACTGGCTCTTACTCCCTATGCCCCCACTCTCTCAGCTTACTTACTTACTAAAATAGGTTCGATTTGGTAATTCTACTCCGTTTGACGTGACGTACTCATACGCCTCTTACGCCGCCTTATACAACAGCTTGAAGCGAGTAGGAGTGTATCCAGGCAGCACCTACAACATTCCTTGCTCTTTCCCTCGCAAACATTATAAGAACGGCGTAGGGATTTCATTGTCCATTGACGAGTTGATTGAGCGCTGCAAGGGAATCCACAACTACGTGACGTGCATCCTGTCCGTCTACTGTACTCTGCCCCCTAACGCGCAGTCACTCATTGAAGATTTCTTTGATTTAGACGCCGATGACATCAATAACCAATTTGCCAGTAATATTATCACCATTTTACGCAGTAACGTGAGCAGCCACAATCACACCGACACCACGGGGTCCTTCACGCCCACGACAGTTGACGACGCCAGCAGGGACAGCTTCGAGACGTCCGTTACAAAGCTATACAATAATGGATTCCGTAAAAGTGAGTTAGAAGATAACTTCTTAGGGTACAGTCCTTGCAAGCTCTTTGGTGCCAAGCTGGAGTCGTATGTCTCACTAGGGCCGTTGAAGAAGGTCGACGAAGACACCCGACTCAGTGTCTTGTTTCGCATCAAAATCAAGGTTACAATGAATGAACCAAATCTGTTATCGGCTTTAACAGTATGCTATTCGTTGAAGCAGTTGAGGAAATTCAACGACGGTTTGAAGCCATTCGGCATCGGTAAAGGGCTCAAGTTTAACATTCCTATTGACTTCCCACCCGACTCCGTTTCCACTTATGCTGCGGCACTGCATCGTGTATCGTTAGAAACAAGCGGGAAAACACTGAATTTATGGCTAGCAGAGCTGTTGACGCAGTATAACCGATTCCCGAAAGCCGCCCAAAGCTACATCATCAGCATTTTGCAGTTAGATCCAGAAGACAAAGCGAATCAGGCGCGGAACAAGGTCATCGTCGCCATAATGAAGGAGGAATCCGTCCCATCGTACCCGTCGCACCCATCACAACAGTCACACCCATCACACCTCGATAACGGATTGGGTGAGACCAAAGCCCCAACGAAACAGAAAAATTGTAATATATCGTAGACATTTTATGTATTTATTATTTTGCGCTTGTACTCCGCGCCCTCGTCGCACCTCCATCGCACTAATCCCTGCACTAACCCCCGCACTAACCCACGCACTAACCCACGCACTAACCCGCGCACTAACCCACGCACTAACCATCGCACTGACACCCATTTGACCTTGTTTCACCCTAGTTTCACCTTAGTTTCACTCCGTCGCCTATGTGACTAGTGCATGGGCCGCTTCTTTCTGTTGAAAAGCCCAAAATTAAACATCCGAAGACAGTGTCTTGAAGAGTCTTGTGACGACTACTTGTTGTAGTGTAGTGGCATGGACTCGGATGAGGAGTTGGTCGATGACAGCAGTAGTGAGTTGATTGCTGATGAAGTCGATGAGTTGGTTGCGGACGAGGATATGTATGATGCAGATGGGATAGATGTTTCATGGATCAAGTCTTTGAAACTAGCTGGTAGAAGGCTATTGGTTCATTCGGAGGTCGTTGTATGCACACTTCTACTGTACCGATATGACATATATTCGCGTGCACTTTGGAGAGGTATACTGGCTGATTCAGGTGACTCCATGACTATAAATGATTTTAATGAATTATACAAAGCAAAGCGAAAGGAAAATCGTACAACAATTCCTGCGATGAGCAGTGCAGTCTTGGGCGCACTACTAGTTAGGTTTGGAGATATGTACGTCGATAATGTGTTGGACAGATGCAATGAGATATTACATGGCACTAAAAAGGCTACAATGGATATCACGCAATTGGATAAAGCGTGCAAATTCTTAGACTTCGACTTCATCGATAAGTTCATTCGCAAAAACGAACAGAGAACCATTAACATCAAGGTATTGACGGAGTTTTTACTGGAACAAGAGATAAAACTTAATATTTTTGAATATCAAATGACAAGATCAAGCGATCTACTTAACAGAATCGGCATGCAGTCTTATGCCACAGACGAAGTCATGCAAAACACATTGCTTGCGCTCGGCTGCAACGGTATCCACATAAAGTTCCTGGATTTAATCAGACCATTAGCACTGAAATCCGCCGGAATTCCCACGAGTAGAAGTTCGCTCTGCACTGTCGGAATGGTCTTTGACTATTGTTGTAACAGAATTAAGTTAGAAAAAACACGCGAAGAAAGCATTACTGATGCGCACTTGCGGAGCGCCAACAGCATGATCGAGGCCATAGTCAGCCCAAATAGTGTTGTGCAGCAAGAGAAGGAAGCGGCACAGCAAAGCCCCAGAAATCAAGAGCCTACGAAGGAAACCAAGAGCAAACAGAGACACATTTTGTCGATAATATGCAAGCTGCCGAGTCGGTCGGATGGCACCCTAAATCCACAGCTCTTAGCGCGGTTAGTCGTAGAAGAGTACGGCGACAGCGTCACCGACAGGTTCATGAATGTCCTTCTCAAAGTCTGCGCAGATTCATCAACAGCAATCACCGCAGACTATGTCTGTGTCAAACCAAGACAGTTGTACCTGCAACGATTCTGCTTCCCTAGTGGCTTCAACGTGCGCGTAAGGTTCAGTTTAGACATTCCTCTCGGTGGTTTCAAGATCAACAGCAAGCTACTCCCCAGCGACAACACCGCGTCACTATACGAGTTAGTGACGCGGCTCGTCTTCAACAGAGCCAGAGCAGCCAAATGCTCCGACCCTAACTTGAAGTTGCCCACTGACTTGCTGCTGTACAAAGACATTCATTGCTCTTCGCGTGCCGCTAACCGCCCGATCGCCAATTCCAACCGCAACTACCTCATTGACGAGGTGGAAAACGGCATGAAAATCTACGTTTCCTCTAAATTATTGACTAAATTATTTGAAAATGACCTGAAAAACCGCCTGAATACCCTCGGGGACGACAGCGACAGTGACGCGGAGGGCGATGGCTCCGTCGCGGAGCAGGTGGTGAAGTACGAGGATGCCAAGGAGTTGTCACTGGATAAAGTCGCGGTAACTCTAGAGAAAATCCGACGAGATAGTATAATGGAGGCAACTTCACGCAAGTTGCGGAGCAAAGATGACACCGAGAACGCGCATCCCTACTTGGGCAACAGGAAAACATCAATTGTTCAACCAAAAAAATTGTTTCCTGGTATATTAGCAGAAGCTTATGATTGGAATACAAGTTTAACCTTGAAGTACATATGTAAGTCCTCAATCCCTACTCCCTCATCCCTCATCCCTCATCCCTCATCCCCTACTTCTTGCAGGTCAAGAGCTAGAGCTAGCGCAGTACGAAGACGTATTCCAGAAGTTGGGTTTGAATGGACACGACTTGCTCTCGTTAACAAAATGTAAGTACTTCCATCCCTCTCCTCTACTACTAGCCCACCTCACTCTCTCACCTACTCAGACTCGTTGTCGCAGTATATCGACCAAGCGCAGTGCAGCAAAAGTCCCTTCGACACCCCAAGTGAACTGCATATAACAAGCGTAGTGTACCACGCAACGGTCATGCGTCAGGACCACGTTTTCACTCGAGCCAACTTATCCCGACCTTCTCTTTGGCACAACTACAAGTACTACCATGTCGGTGCGATCCTGTTCTCGCAGGGATTTAAAACCCTAGCTTTGTTGGCCTTCATTGACAAGCTAGATGGGATAAAATTCGCTCAAAGTTGTTGCAATATTGTCGAGGTTCCCGCCTCACCTCGCTCTCCACGGGCTCCGGCAGCATCTCCTCGAGGTGGTACGACCGCGACACAGCAGCTGCCAATGAAGCAGGTGCTAACGAATATTTCAATGCTTCAAATCTCTAATTTATTCACAGAGTTGATGAGTAAGTACCGCGATTCGCACCTGGTTGGCTTGCAAGACGAGAAGAAAGAGGTGCAAGAAGCTACTACATTCATGTATAATTTGTTGCTTATCACTAAATACTAAGTAATACTTACAACTATCTGGTTTGCCTATGGAACGACCCCTAATCCCCGCAGAAACCAAAATATTCCGATCACCACAGCAGCTGCAGAAGAAAACAGGGATAAATTCCGAGGTAAATTAGGATTTTTTGCAATTTTTCCTAGTCTAACTGATCCTTCGCCCACTAATCCCGCCACCAAACTCATAACTGCCATAGTACCGATGCAGTAAGAGAATAGAAACGACAAAGTTCCTTTCCACGTCGTCATTGCAAGAGCTGGAGCCAGAGACGGTGCACCGTCCCATGAGAAGCCATGTAATATACCATTAGCAAACAATGCACCTGATGACTTCAATGGACCTTTCTGCGGCACTATTATATCGTTATTATCCTGTGATTCAAAAACTTTTTCTTCAACTTCAATTTCTAAATTCTCTCTTATTCCTATAAATCCAATGAGCATAAGACTTATTCCTACTACTGATTCAGCTAATAATGAAATATTTTGTAAAAATTTAAACCTAGTACTCATTGTCCCCTTCAATATATATGCACAAACACCTAAAAATATAGCGCTTAAACCATGTCCCATGCCCCATATAGCACCTAGTCTCATTCCGTACCAACCAGGATGACCTACTGATGGAGGTAATATTGCTGCTAAATGATCGGGACCAGTGACAGCATGCAACCCACCAGATAATATCCCACCAGACATAACAGGATTTATACAACTTGAGGCTGCAATTACTTTACTGGATATCTGTAAACAGTTATTAATTATTCCAGTAGCGCTTAGCATTTTAGTATTTCTTTGATTAAAAGTTTTTGTAATTGGATACACACGACTATGTACATGATTACTGTGCGTAAACCCCCTACCTAGCATAAATATGTACACTAACACCAGGAGTCCCAGTGACTGCTGCACAGGCGCCATGGCGAAGCTGGGAGTACAAGTTGATGATGCTGACATGAAAAGCGTATGGGCCGGGTGGGATTGCAACCAAGAAACAAGTAGATAGTTAGATTAGATAAGAATTATAACGTTTGTTACATAAAACAACCAAGCACGCAAGTGACAATGGTCCCGTCTGATTGTTCTCACACTACTGTCACAAACAATTTACCCAGTAGAATACCTGCCACTGGTGCAACTTACTGCTTCCTACTAAGTAACGTGTTCGTTCTGTTCTGTCTCCTCCTTTCTCTATAGCTGTCTATGTGTGTATGTGGTTACGGTTGAACCAGAATATCGGAACTGTTCCGGTGGAAGATAGATCCAATCCTTGGATTGTAGTGGAATTGCATAGTTCAACGCCGAGAGCTACGATATTACAATGATGCAAATCAGCCGCGCAAAAAGAGCGCTTGTGTCGCACTCGCTGGTGAGATTGTCTTCTTCAGCGAGCATATTTACTCCAAACGATCAATTCCTTGGACGACATATGGGATCCCAAGGTATGAAGCCTATATCTATTTTATATCCCCTCTTATCACCATCTACTTGTTACTTCAGGCAACGACAAAGCAGAGATGTTGAAAAAGGTTGGGTTCTCATCACTAGAAGAGCTTATTGATAGTACTGTCCCAAAACATATTCGTTTACCAAAGAAATTATCTCTTGGTGAACCAATGAGTGAGTCAGAAGCACTTGGAACATTAAAATCAATCATGTCCAAGAATAAAGTTAACAAATCATTTATTGGTATGGGTTACTACGAAACAATTGTTCCTGGTGTTATATTACGAAATGTTTTAGAAAATCCAGGTTGGTACACTGCCTACACACCATATCAAGCAGAAATTGCCCAAGGTCGTTTACAATCATTGTTAAACTTTCAAACTATGGTAACAGACTTAACTGGTATGTCATTGTCTAATGCTTCATTGTTAGATGAAGCAACAGCAGCAGCAGAAGCCATGTCAATGTGCTACTCTTTGAAGAACATGAAAAAGAAGAAATTTTATGTTGATAATAACTGCCATCCCCAAAATATCGCCTTAGTCAAGACCCGCGGCGAGGCGTTAGGCATGGAGATCATTGTTGGCCCAATCGACAAGGCAGATTTAACTAAAAATGATTTTTGTGGTGTGTTATGTCAATACCCTAATACCTATGGAGGTGTGCATGACTGGGCGCCATTCATTGAAAAAGCGCACAAGCATGAAACCATGGTTGTTGCAGCCACAGATTTGATGGCATCTATCGTGTTGAAACCAGTTGGTGAAATGGGATTTGACATTGCAGTTGGTTCAGCTCAAAGATTCGGTGTACCAATGGGATTTGGTGGACCTCATGCTGCATTCCTTGCAACAACACAGGAGTACTCCAGAAAGATGCCTGGACGCATCATTGGTGTCTCTATCGACTCACGTGGCAAACCAGCTTTACGTATGGCAATGCAAACTCGTGAGCAACATATTCGTCGTGATAAAGCCACCTCGAATATTTGCACAGCACAGGCATTACTTGCAAATATGGCCTCATTTTACAGTGTTTACCACGGTCCTGAAGGCTTGAAAGCTATTGCCGGACGCATCCACAACATGACCGTTGCAACCGCGAATGCGCTTTCCGCTGCTGGGTACGGTGTCGACAAGACCCCTTACTTCGATACTATCAAGGTAGACGTGAGTAGCAAGGGAGTAACCGCACAAGCAATTGCTGAAAAAGCAGAGAAAAACGGCGTCAATATCCGCGTTATTGACAGCAAGAACGTGGGCATTTCCTTCGGTGAGTCCATCACTTACGACGACACCGTCAAGCTGTTGAGCGCATTCGGTGTTCAAGCAAGCAGTCTCAAGACCACCACACCTGCTTCTGTTATACCTAAATCCCTTCAACGTACTTCCAAGTTCTTAACTCATCCAAACTTCAATACTTATCACTCCGAAACCAAAATGTTGCGATACTTGAAGAACTTGGAGAACAAAGATTTGTCGTTGAATTTCTCCATGATTTCGTTAGGAAGTTGCACTATGAAGTTGAACGCATCCGTCGAGATGTTCCCTGTCACATGGCCTGAGACATGCAACCTACACCCATTCGCTCCTACTCACCAAGTGACTGGCTACAAGGAGATGATTGAGTCACTCAACAAAGATTTGGCTGAAATTACAGGATTTGCAGCTGTTTCTGCCCAACCAAACTCTGGTGCTCAAGGCGAATACGCCGGTCTGCTATGCATCCGCGCTTATCACCACTCCAGAGGCGACCACCATCGCGATGTCTGCTTAATCCCTGTGTCTGCTCACGGAACAAACCCAGCTTCAGCTGCTATGTGTGGTATGAAGGTTGTTGTTGTAAAGAGTGATGAAAATGGCAACGTTGACATCAACGACTTGAAAGAAAAGGCTCTTAAACACAAGGACAACCTCGCTGCTCTCATGGTTACTTACCCATCAACCTACGGTGTCTTCGAAGAGGAAATCAAGAACATCATCGACTTGATCCACTCATACGGAGGTCAGGTTTACATGGATGGTGCGAACATGAACGCACAAGTGGCCTTGACCTCACCTGGTGTCATCGGCGCTGATGTTTGCCACTTGAACTTACACAAGACTTTCTGTATTCCTCATGGTGGCGGTGGTCCTGGTGTTGGTTCTATTGGTGTAGCCAAGCACTTGGCGCCATTCTTACCTGGACATCCCGTTGTGCCATGCAGTGGCGAAGGCGACAATGTCAAGAATAAGACAGACATGACCGTGTCCGCGGCTCCTTACGGCTCTGCTGCTATCTTGCCGATCTCCTGGATGTACATCAAGATGTTAGGCGAGAAGGGATTAAGAGAAGCCACCGGTATGGCTATCTTGAACGCCAACTATATGGCTAAACGCATTGAATCAGGATACGATATCCTGTACAAAGGCAAGAATGGACAGTGCGCGCACGAGTTCATCATTGATTTGCGTCCATTCAAGCAACACGGAATTGTGGAGGAAGATGTCGCCAAGAGACTGCAGGACTACGGCTTCCACTCCCCTACCATGTCTTGGCCAGTGCCAGGTACTCTGATGGTGGAACCAACTGAAAGTGAAGATAAAGCAGAGCTAGATCGTTTCTGTGATGCCATGCTCATGATAAGAAGAGAGATCGAAGACGTAGTTAGTGGTAAGATTGCCGCCGCTGATTCACCATTAAAGCACGCTCCTCACACGATGGACGTGGTGTACAGCGACAACTGGAACAGAGCATATACCCGCACCAAGGCAGCATTCCCTGCTCCTTGGGTCAACCACAGCACTAAATTTTGGCCAACTGTCGGTAGAATCGATAATGTTTATGGAGATAGAAACCTAGTCTGCTCCTGCCCTCCCGTCGAGTCCTACGCGACCGTCGAGGCCTAAGCGACCCTCTCAACGTAGTTTAGATTTTTATTCTGTTGCTTAATTTTTAGTCTCCATCCTAGGAGGTCCGTTGAAATTTTTGGATTTTTTTTTTTCGAGAAGTTGGCATTTTTGGATCAATAGAAATGCAAGATCTATCTATGAAACTCTTCTTGTTCCTGTCGATCTTGCTCTGTGCATCATTGATAGTTGCAGAGGAAGCTAAACAGGAAGAGAAAAAGGATGAGCGAAGACCAAGTATGTTTAAGATAGGCGAGGATTGGCTAGCTCTTCCAGAAGTATTTTCTAATTTAGACTTTGCTGCAGATAGTACACCAGCAGAAGAAGGAGACATAGAGGGACAGCTAAGATTAAGAGCTAGTCGATTCTGGGGACGTTTATACATTGATGGATGGCCTCAAACAATACAATTCTTTCGTGCACATTTTGGTATTGAACCACCATTAGGTAAAAAGCGATTTGTATTCGCTGAACCAAGAGATGCATGTGTGCCTCTAACAAATGGTCATTTATTAACAGTAGATCACGTCTTACTTGTCAATCGTGGTAATTGCACGTTTGGCACTAAAGCTATTAACACTCATAAAACAGCAGCAAAAGCAATAATTATTATTAATAATGAACCTGGGTTAGAGCATTTACCTGGCCCAGATGCACACGATTTGCAATATTCTGTATCAAGTATCCCTCAACCAGAAGGTTTACTTCTCGAACAAATATATGATGAAGGACCAGCGGATGGTGGCTTCGGTAGACGCATAGAAGGCTACATGGTTCCAATAAATTGTGAAAATTCAGGCGCCCGATGCGTACCAGCCACTTACGAAGAGCGTAATAACATCAAGACGTTAGCCGAAGGTGGAACAGTGCATGTGTATAACACCGATGGTTCCCCCTCTTCAAGTGTGAAAGACAGTGATCATCCAATGGAGTACTTACTTGCTCACTTTGGTGTTAAAGTTCCTCATGAAAGCACGAAAGGCGAGGTTGTAATAGCCAAGCCAGCAGAAGCTTGCGCTGCAATCGAGAATGACATCAAAGGTAAGTATGTCCTAGTTAGACGCGGTGGATGTCCGTTTGTTAAGAAAGCTGAACATATCCAAGCTGCAGGTGGGAAATTAATGATTGTTGGCAGCATGCATCCTTATATTGTGCGCATGGGTGTCGAGCCTCGCTGGAAAGGGCTCAACACGGCCATCCCCGTAGTTATGGTTAGTAAAAGAACTTATAGTATCCTAGTTGCCGAGAGTTTTACCCATGGTTTGATAGCACTAAGTGAGAGCAATACCGTTAATTCCACAGTTTGGGAGCCGTTAGAAAAGTTGTATAATGGAGAAGGATGGCCTCGATCAGACGTTTATATCAAGAAGAAAGCTGACGAGTTACTAGAGCAAGAAGCAAAGTGGCTTGACCGTGTTGCTACCATCAATGAAGCCTACACCAAGCGCACCAAACCTGCGGATGCCAAGGAAGAGTTATAGGCAGCGTGCGCAGCGTGTTAGTAGATTTATTTTGTAACTAAACAAGTCGAGAATCAACGCTTATGCTTTACATTATGGAATAAGTTGTCTAACCGCCTCGAGATGTTACTGAGGGATTTGTCTAGTTCATCTATAAATTTTTCATTTGCTTCGTCTTCGGTCAGGTCCAACGACAGCATGTCAACGCTGTACTGAACGTCTGCCCGCTCCAAGAGGTCCGGCATGCTAGCTGGCAACATGAGCGTGAACAGGTTCAACAGCAAGTTGTTACGACGTCGCAGTATATTGAAAGCACGGCAACATTGCTCTTCAAAGTCTAGGTACATGTCGACATCGTCGTCTCCTGCGCCGTCGTTGCCATGCTCCATATTCGTGAGTACTGCCGCCATTTCAGGGGTGAACACGAACGGAGATCTCTCACGATTGATACCAAACTTGGACTTGAAGTTACCAAGGAAGTGGCCGAAGTCAATGTGGAAGATGTGTCCGTGCTTGCTCACCATGATGTTGTCTGCGTGACGATCCCCGATGCCAAGCACGTATGTAGCAACACAGTATCCCGCACACGTACGTGAGAAGTTATCCGCGCTGTCCTTATACTTGGGACCAGGGTTATACGTCTTCAAGTAGTCCTTGATCGTCGTCGTGCTGAATGCGCCAGAGATAACACCGCCGTACTCCGTTTGGATATTAGCAAGTGTTTGACTGTTCATGACAATTTCTATCATCCCCGTTTGATACCCAGTCGAGACACAGCGGTATGGCTTCATGCGCAGGTCCAGACCTTCCACCACCTCCTCACCGATGATTTGCGTGCTACTTGTGCGCCGATTATGGTGCACTGACGTCCCGCTATTATTACTTCCAGCTGAAGTGCTACTTATACTTCTATCTCTTATCTCGCGTGTACTTGGTGGACCGCGTTGTAACCCTCCTCTCGACGACAACGGATTCTCCTGCATCTTCCGGGTGTCTTGACTCACGCTTTCAGGAGTAGGAGTGCTTTTGGGCTTGAATAAACCCGTTAAGTTCGAGAAAGCATTGAATATAGTCGAGTTAGCAGATGGCGCTTTTACTTTACCAGGTGATTTCACTTCTTTGCGCTTATGCTGCGCACGTACGAGTAGTTGGTGCACATTATGCCTGCTTTCACTGTACCGCATCGACTTCTCTGACCCCATGAAGTTGACCTCGCATCCCTCCGGCATCTCGCCGTGCCCGTCGCGCCACAACGTGTCCATAATCCGTATGAGTTGCAGCGTCAGTTGGTCCTGCCGCAGGTCGTCGCCAGCTTTGTATATACTGTAGTAGTCATCCCCATTTTCATCCGCATTTTGAAAGACTAACCACAGAGGCAACTTCTTACTAGTCATCACCTTGCACTTGGCTGCCTTGATAGACTTCAACTCAATGCGCGGGTTGAGACACAGTGAGTAGGTCTCTGGCAGTGACGCATTCAACGTCTCCAAGTGCTGCTTGGCGTAGTTCTCGCGGCTTTTGGATGGCTGCAACTTCAAGTCTTCGGCTATTTGACGGATGCTTTCATTGACAACAAGTTGCCGGTAGAGTGCGTCGCGGTAATCCCCACACCTAATCAAATACAAGTTAAGCAGCAGCCCAAGACGCTCTTGATACGCAGGGACATACATCTCGCTGCGCAACATCCAGTACAACGGCTGCCCGATAATCAACGGGGACAACAACGCCCTCTTCAACAGGAACCGCAACAGTGCGGAGTCGTGGTACATCTCGTACTTCAATACCTGTGTTAGTTGCAACAACAACTCGCTTAGTGCCACGTCGTTCAAGTCATTCAACTTTTCAACGGCGTACTCACGCACTATGTTGTCACTAAATCTAATATCTAGCAACTCCAACGCATCCGACGGGCGCAGAGTCTTCCAACTATACAGCAGCACCCGCGCCTCGTCGACCTTCGCCTTGACTTTCCATTGAACGGCGCGAAGAAATTTCGGTAATAATTGCGGGATATTGACGCAGTAGTGCCTGAACTCCCACAGTAAGCGCTTCTCTTCAGGGGTTAGAGGGCGAAGAGTGCTCGAGAACTCGATGTTCTTCAACTTGGCCACCTCCTCGGCAGATGGTTGCATCGAGGGGATGGGAGCCACCATGTTCCGACCCTCCTTGAGCAGGTACTCCTCCTTGTTGCGCAGCACCTGGTCCTTGAACACCTTGCCACACACGATTGTCTTTCCTATTGGAGAGTTGAAAGATATGTTCAACACAATGTCGGAGAACAGGTTACTGCCGAGCACGGCGGTAGGCAAGCTCTGGATGCGCAGGAATTGGTACTGCGGATCCTCCTTATCCAAGTCTATTTTGACGCTGCCGCCATAGTTTGCATTCGCCTCTTTGTTGCTAGAGCCGCCGTTAGAGTCCGTTGAGGAGATGCGTTCAACTTGCGCTCGTTTGGTCTCTACTATTGCATTCTTAAAGCGCCAACTCTTCTCCCCATAACCGTCATTCAATGGGAACAAACCAACAGTTTTGGTGGTGTGCGACAGCATGTTCTTGAAGTCGAAGAGCGGGATTGCCGCCCCAGCAACTGGGATCTTCTCGGTTGAAGCAGCTTGGAAAATTCCTTTTTTCTTATCCATATTACCAATAAGTGCGAAGGTTACTCGAGTTGCAGGTGGGATCACTGCTATATTCACTAAAAAGTTGATTGCACCAGTAGGCACCTTCAAGTAGCGCACGCCATCCGCCTCACCTTCTAGTGAAACGGTTTGGGTAGTGAATGGCTCACACAACTTCTCATCATTACAATACAAACACATTTCAACATAGAAGGACTCAAACGAGATATAATTCAACGGCTCTGAGAAGGAAATACCCTCGACGCGGATGTACAGGTCGGCGTCGCAGTCCTCCTTCTTGAGTATCTCCGGGTTACTCGCGAGTAAGGCATCCACATCATCCTCTAAACAAATCGTGCCAACTTTTGTTGCTACTTTATCAGATTCAGAGGTGAAGATATTACTTGTGGGTTCGTCCTCGCTCTGCAATAACATCTTCAAGTTCTTCATCGCCAGGCTCTCCGCCTTCTCCTGGGCTTGCATCCCTCGAGTGGCCAGGTACTGCTCTATATACTGTCTCTCAGTTTGATTGATTACATGCTGCAATTGTTCCTTTTCAGCATCAGTGATTTTTACTATAACTACATTTAACTGCTCTCCCAACCTCTCTGCCCGCGCCACACTATCATACATGCCTATTGGGATCTTGCGGTGCAGCAAGAACTCCTTTTCTCCGACTATTTTAGGAAAATAATTATCTAATTTAGTCTCATCTAATTCAATTCCTAAGTATTGAAATTTCCCTTGAACATACTTTATCATGTCACTAACTGTTGATTTTAATGCAAAAATGGTGCTAACACCAGCACTACTAACCTCATTACCAGTTGAAGGTATTCTAAAATTTACAGTTAAAGGTTTCGTTGCATCCGTTTTAGCTACGTAATTACCTGCAGTAATATACTCGGGAAAATTAACTATAGCCGATGGAATCGCAGATAAGTCTAAGTTGGATGCTGCCGTCCAATTCATCAAGTTAGAGTATGCAGCATTAAATTCTGGTGATTTCATAAGTGTTAAATCTTCCATTGAATTAATTGAATCACGAATACCTATTTGCCATTCAATTTGTACTCTTTTTTTTCTCTGTTCAGGCGTCTCAGCAGGGACATTTACCATGGAAGATCGCCCAAGTTTTCTTGCACCAATGATATCTGAAGATTTTCTAATAAACTTCGCAGGAACATCTTCTTCATTAATATCTACTGTTTCATCATGAGCTAATGAATAATGATCTGATGGTTCTTTCCTCAATGGAGGAGCATCTGCATCTGTAGGGACATCATTGTCCTGCTTGGTCGCAGTCACCGAGATGCGAGTAATGCCAGACATTTTTCTTTTATACCTAAATATCCTTATCGAAACTCCCTAAAAGGGCAAACCGGCACAAGAAAAGGTAGGGTTTTTTGAAATCAAACGATTATATATAGAGATCAGCTGATAAATCGCAGCAGCAACGACTAGGTTCCACCGCCTTACTACTCCTACTACTGATACTATTATTCTTAACTTGAAGGCAACACAACCCTAGCCTCTACCGGCCGTGGCCGAACATTAGCCGCTCTGATTCATTGAAGATAGTGAAAAGATACTGAAAATGTTGGCGGCGTCATTGAAGAAGGTGGGACAAGTTTCATCGAGATGGCAGTCTCGTGCATACTCCAAGACTCTTCCACGCTCTATTATTCAAGGTTCAGTAGCAGGGAAAATATCGAATAGTTTAACTTCAAAATACACTATCGTTGATCACGAATACGATGCCGTTGTTGTTGGCGCTGGTGGTGCTGGCTTGCGTGCAGCAATGGGATGTGCAGAAGCAGGCTTTAAAACAGCTTGTGTTACTAAATTATTTCCAACTCGTTCACACACGGTTGCTGCTCAAGGTGGAATTAATGCTGCGCTAGGTAATATGACCGAAGATGATTGGAGATGGCATATGTATGATACTGTTAAAGGATCAGATTGGTTAGGCGATCAAGATGCTATTCATTATATGTGCAGAGAAGCACCTAGAGCTGTATTAGAACTTGAATCATACGGTTTACCATTTTCAAGAACTGATAAAGGTAAAATATACCAACGTGCATTCGGTGGTCAATCATTAAATTACGGAAAAGGTGGCCAGGCTTATAGATGTGCTTGTGCCGCTGATCGCACTGGACACGCTATGTTGCATACATTATATGGTCGATCATTAGCTTTTGATACCACATATTTCATTGAGTATTTTGCATTAGATTTAATTATGCAAGATGGTAGATGCATTGGTATTACTTGTCTAAACATGGAAGATGGCACAATTCACCGCATTAAAGCAAACAACACCATTCTTGCTACTGGTGGTTATGGCAGAGCATATTTTTCATGCACATCAGCTCATACTTGCACTGGTGATGGTAATGCCATGGCACTACGTGCTGGTATTCCATTACAAGATCCAGAATTTGTACAATTTCACCCTACTGGAATCTACGGCGCTGGATGTTTAATTACTGAAGGTTGCAGAGGAGAAGGTGGTATATTAAGAAATTCTGAAGGTGAGCGTTTTATGGAAAGATATGCACCATCAGCGAAGGACTTAGCATCACGTGACGTTGTGTCACGAGCAATGACTATGGAAATCCGTGAAGGACGCGGTGTGGGTAAAAACAAGGATCATATTTATCTACATCTTGATCATTTACCACCAGACTTATTAGCTGAACGTTTACCTGGTATTTCTGAAACCGCCTCTATATTTGCAGGTGTTGATGTCACGAAAGAACCTATCCCTGTCTTGCCTACTGTTCATTATAATATGGGTGGCATCCCTACCAACTACTTAGGTGAAGTGCTAATGCCTACAGAGAAAAATCCTGATGCAATCGTACCTGGATTATTTGCTGCAGGTGAAGCTGCATGTGCATCTGTCCACGGAGCTAACCGTCTTGGTGCAAATTCATTATTAGATATCGTGGTGTTTGGCAGAGCATGCGCATTACGCATCGCTGACATTGCCAAACCTGGTGACAAGGTGCCTGACTTCAAAGAAAATGCTGGCTTAGAGTCTGTACAATCATTGGACAAATTAAGATATGCTACCGGAAGTACTCCTACTGCAGTTATTCGTGCTGACATGCAAAAGGTCATGCAAGACAATGCCGCAGTTTACCGCACTCAAGAGACTCTTGCATTGGGCAAAGACTTGATAGATAAAACCGTTGCATCCTTCAACGAGGTCAAGGTTTCTGATAGATCCTTGATTTGGAACACCGATTTAGTTGAAACATTAGAATTAAGAAACTTACTTGGCAATGCTGCAACTACTATGCACGCTGCTGAAGCAAGAAAAGAGTCCCGTGGAGCACACGCACGTGAAGATTTTAAGGATCGTAACGACGAAGAATGGATGAAACACACGATAGCATATTTTGACACTGATAAAGGTAAAACGACTATAAAATACAGACACACTCACCAAAACACGTTGGATGAGAAGGAATGCAAGGCGGTACCACCTGCTAAGCGAGTCTATTAAATCGACCTAGTAATCAAATCGAAGTCTTAGAAAGTATAAAATTGTGTTAAGTAATCGTTACGGAATAAATTTTTATAAGTGTTCAAAAATTATCATTTTGGTGGGAAACCATTCACAGCTCCATCGTCCTCTAGCTCTGGTAAATCGTCTCCTTCAACTTCATATTCCATGTCATCATCGTCATCTTCTTCGTCATTAGGTTCTTGCCCATCATAATCATAATAGGCACTTAAATCAGGTGATGGTGGCGCATTTGGTTCTAATGGAGGTCTTAAACGTATAACTTGATCAGTATCTTGAGGCGCATATATTAATCTACCATCATGTAGAGCGATTTGATATGGCGCAACCATTGATGGTGGCCAATTTGTTTCCTTATAATATAGCCTGACAACTCTACCAGGAGCCCAACCTTTGACAGGATGTGGACCAATTCTGCACTCAACACGGTCACCAACAGAAAATCTCAATGGACCTAGTTTAGGTGCTGGTGGCCATCTCGATTTCTTGCCAGATTTCCATTTTGTTAAACATTCTTCATCAGGAAACATTTCTTCCATATCTTGTGGCTGAATTTCTTCCATTGGTAATGGTATGGCAAACATACCTTTACCTAATGATGAACCTGACCAAACAAATGTAATAACTGTATCAACAGGAGCACATGATGGATCTCCACATACTACCTCTTTGACATCAATCAATAGACCTTCTGTCAAATGAACTGGGACCAAGCTAAGCGCAAAGTCACGCAGTTGCCGCTCTCTTTGTTTCTGGATGCTTTGTTTACCTACTTTCTTGGGATCGAACATCTGTATTATATGTCCAGCGATGTCGATGTCGAGTGACTTCTCGAAAAGCCGGTCTGAGGAAAGAAGTCACTAAAAGCGGAAGATAGATACTTACAGATATGTAATTAGTACCAGACAGTAACGAATAGTATTCACATACAAGATATAGTTAAAATTATCTAAAATCATTTAGTGAATATAAACTAACTCTGAATCCTTTCAAATTCTATGATTGAATTAGCGTACGTTTATCTGTGGCGACGTGACCATTCTATTTTCTTCTCACCATTCTCTTTTAGACGTTTAACCAGTAGAAGGATGTTCTCCGAAATCAGGAACTCCACCAAGACATCATCAAAGTTGCACCTGCATACAAGGTACAAAGCACATTTGCAGCTGTACCTTCTTCTTCTTGACTCAAAATGCATCGAGGAGTTTGGCGCACGGCGCTTGCCGCGTCGTCACTGGGATTGGGACTTTGTTCCACTAAGAAACTCCCCATGAACTATACCATGAGCGATGGTGCGAAGCCAGCATCTGGAAAGGTAATCTTGTCAGATAAGCAAATCAAAGAGTTAATATTTGATAATATAAGCTTGTTAAGTGGTACTGCTAGCAAAGAATTAGGAGAAAAGATTGCCAGTCATCTAGGCACTAAGTTAACTAATATGGAAGTTGTACGATTTAGCGATGGTGAAGTTAGTTGTCAAATTAATGAATCAATTCGTGGAAAAGATGTTTTTATTATTCAAACTTGCAGTCAACCCGTAAATGATCATATTATGGAATTGTTACTAACAGTTACGGCTGCTAGAAGATCTGGTGCAAATAGAATTATCGCCGTTGTTCCTTATTTTGCATACAAGTACCATAGAAGAGGTTTACCAATAAGTTCATTGTCACATAGTCGATTTTTATGGAGCGCTTCGAATGATTTAGCAAAAATGCTGCAAACGGTTGGAGTTGATGGCGTTTTATCCGTCGATTTACAACGTCCTGGACAAGGACATGAAGCCTGTTTCTTTGACTCAACTGTTCCCGTCGAGACTCTTACTAGCGTCAACATATTTGTTTCTTACTTCAAAGAAAATATTAATTTAAGTGATAATGTAGTTATTGTTTCACCAAATACTGAATGCGCGAAAAGGGCTCGTAAATTTCAAAAGAAACTGTCTGCAGCAGTTGGAAAGAACGTTGGTTATGCGTCTTTCATTGACGCAGGTGCTGCTGCTAGTAATGCAGCTGACGGTAAAACAGATCACGAGGCCTCCAAATCAGAGCTGTTAGGTGATGTGGCTGGTGCCGATGTCATTGTTATTGATGATGTTGTTGAAACAGGAGAGACCCTCATGTCGTTGTGCCGTAAACTTATTCAAAATGGTGCCAAACGAATATATTTCTGCGCGCCTCATGGCATGTTTACCCCCGAAGCACTAGAGCTAATAGACCGGGCGCCAGTCGAGTTGGTGGTGGTCTCTGATTCCGTGCCGTTACCGAAGCAACATAAAAGTAAAATAGTTCAAGTGTCTTTAGCCTACGACTTGGCACGAATTATAGAGAAAGAGGCGTTGGTGGTGACCACCGAGAACCAAGAGCAAGGGAAGATCATACATGTTAACACTCCTGAGAAGAGCTTGGAAGAGGAAGTCGAAGAGTTTGAGTTGGAGTGATCGGTGTTTGTATGAGTGAGTGAGTGAGTGAGTGAGTTAAGAGCGAGGTGAGTCGTCACCGTTATAAATATGTATAATAAGTAACATTTTTACACGTTATTAGTCCCTAATTCTACCAGTTCTCGGCGCCTATGTAAGGGATGTAAGTGAGAAATGTATCAACAAAATATCGCGTCTCTCGAGTGAAATAGTAACATTTTATTACCAAGTCGAGAGACAATTGAGTAAATTGCCATGAATTCGTTACTGTTGCTATGATTGAACGGACTGACGAATGCATAAAGTTTAGCATGCAGTTAGCTGGCATAGCGTGGCGGCGACAACTCCAGAGATGGTAAGCTTACCTTATTCCTTCTGAAAAAACATGGGCGTCGGCAAGGGCAATGGGACACCAACCTCAGACAGACTGGTTACTTTGGTTCGTTGGGTTATATCATTGTTGGGGACAGGGTTACTGCTGTGAGTATTCCGCACAGCTTCAGCTCTGTCAGCACTGGTTGCTACACTATGTGTGCGATTTGCTACTTTAGATTTTAGCAAATTCAAGGTCGCCTTGGGATCGCTAGGTCCAACACGAGAGAAAAAATACCCTCCTTCCCCCTTGTTTTTGCCATCAGTAGTTACTTTCTTCTTATTATTCTTGTAGCGTTGAGCTGGCACCGCCTGCGACGCTGCACGTGGAGGAAATAGAACTTGATCGATCTTGTCACGTCTGGCTGACTCAGCTTTCATTAGTATGTTTTCTATTTCCAGGTCGTTGGGATACTCATTAATCGCCGTTTCGTTGTAAAATTGAGTGTAGCGATCTTTGTTGAAGATGGCTTTCAGCTCACTCATATCAGTGTCATTTAGCATGACACTACTGTTATTTACACTGCTTGTTACATCATTTAGGTGTTCATTTTGTTTCTTATACCCTATTGTGTCATAATCTGTGTTGGATGTGTAGCTATACTTGCTTTGGATCTCTTCCAACTTGAATTCATCATCAACAGCATCTTCCTGATGCATTTCATTACTGTATTGCATTAGGTCGATAATTTCTATATCAAATTCACATTCAAATTTATCATCAGGATCGTTATGCTGGAATAATTCTAAAGTTATTGGTGCATAAAATGTTGTGCATATCCCTATATCATCTTGCATTTTTGGATGTATTGTATTCTCACAAAAGATAATATTACTTTTCCCATGCCAAACACCATCAGCAGTATTTATAGCTACATAAACAATATTATTCCCACTATTATCATTAACTACGCTCATGACTTGGTCACAGACATCCGTCCCTTCCACCATCACCATCACGCCTCGCTCATCCGCCTCATTACTCTCATCTCCCGCGGGTATGACTGTGTGGTAATGAATAGACTGTAGATTCAAACAGTCGAATGTGATGACTGCAGGTGTGCTACAACCCGTTCTATGACCATGTCGCAGCCTTTTGAGAGTCAAATTCACTCCCAAAAGTGCCTTCGCATCCATTGGTTTATTATTTGAAATTAGTATGGACACCAAGGCCTGTTTCAAAGTACAAGAAGGAATCAATCTCTACTTTAGACACTTTACATTCAACACATAGACTATTAGCTGCTGACTTACTACTACCATATTGCTGATCATTGGGCCTGCGAACATGAATAGTGTTTTATACAAACCTCACTAATATATTGCTACGTTGCTTCTGCACCAACATGTCTCTCCTGCACACAATAATGGCTATTCGTCATCATTAGTTAGTTAACTAGTTTACTGTAAATCACTGACTTTACATCTAAAATCCGGTCCTTGTTCTTGAGATTGAACTTCTGAATAAGCAACTCAATCAAGAAAATCGAAATGTTGAACATCCGTGCACAATCTCTAACCGCGTCTTTAATGAGACAAGCCACTCGCAGGTTCTCTGCGGTGTCTACACCAGTGGCTGTTGATTCGAGGATCGACTCTCAAGTTGCTAGCAATCTAATGCAGATTGGAATTCGAAGAATCTTCGATCATGAACACGATATGTATAGAGAGTTATGTCGGCGTTTTTATGAAAAGGAAGTTGTACCATACCATCAAAAATGGGAAGAAGATGGTCAAGTCGACAGAGGTTTATGGCGAAAGGCAGGCGAAAGTGGAATGCTTTGCGTAACAGTACCAGAAAAGTACGGAGGTGCAGAATTAGATGCATTATATGCCGCCGTTCATTGGGAAGAACAATCTTACTCTGGATCCTCTGGACCTGGATTCATGTTGCATTCTGAGATTGTTGCTCCATACCTTATGCATTTTGGAACTGAAGAACAAAAACAAAAGTGGTTACCAGGGATGTGCACTGGCGAGATTATTACCGCAATCGCAATGACAGAGCCAAATGTGGGCTCCGATTTAGCAAATATGCAAACATCTGCAGTTAAAAAAGGTGATGAGTATGTAATCAACGGAAGCAAAACTTACATAACCAATGGCTACTTGTCTGATATGGTAATTGTCTGCGCCAAGACCGATCCATCAAAGGGCGCAAAAGGGATTTCATTGTTCCTTGTTGACACTAAAACTAAAGGTTTCAATAAAGGTAGAAAATTAAAGAAGATGGGCATGAAAGCACAGGACACGTGTGAGCTGTTCTTCGAAGACATGGTAGTGCACAAGAGTTGCTTATTAGGCGAGGAGAATAAGGGATTTGTGTATTTAATGACAGAATTGCCACAAGAAAGAATACTAGTTGGAGATCAAGCCCTTGCCTCGGCGGAGGCGTGTTTCGAGTTAACTCGGACATTTGTAAGTGAACGAAAAGCGTTTGGATCCACCATCAGCGCGTTACAAACAGTGAAGCATACAATGGCAAGCTTGAAGACTGAAATATGTGTCGCGCGCAACTTTGCGGATAGGTGTATAGAGCTATTGAAGCAGAATAAACTGGATAATCAGTCCGCAAGTATGGCGAAGTACTGGCTGACCGATCTACAGTCGAAGGTAGCTGACTCCTGTGTCCAGTTACATGGAGGAGCGGGGTACATGCTCGAGTATCCTGTCGCGCGCCACTTCATCGACGGCAGGGTCTCGCGCATCTATGGCGGGTCAAACGAGATCATGAAGGAATTGATTTCTCGATCAATATTCGAAAGAAAGAAGTAGTGAGTATGTTGTTAGTTTAATTATGTACACAGAATACAAGAATACATCATTTGCCACTTTGTTTTACTATTCCTTCTCGCAGCAACGAGTCAATGCGGCTACTGCTGATGTTGAAGTATGTCAACACCTCACGACTATTGCCGCCCGGATGTAACGGTGCAAGGCTAGAAACCATTGAAACACTTTCTTCCCTATCTAACGACTGGAATCGAGGCGCGGTATTAGGCAGAACTGTGCCGTTAGTTCTCGTGTACAACTTTCGCTGCTTGTTATGCGGATATTCCATCGCTTCATCAAGAGTCAATACGGGCGTAAAGCAGCAGTCGGTTTCCTTGAACAAAGACACCCATTCATCCCTACTCTTGGTAGCAAACAAGCTTTGTAGTACCTGCATATTCTCACTCCAAAGGCTGCGCTTGTACTGATTCTTGACCGAAAATTTCTCATTTCTATCTAATCCCATTGTTTTAACAAATTGTTCGTAAAATTGTGGCTCAATAGAACCTATACTGACGAAAGCTTTATCCTTACACGCGTAGACATTGTAAAATGGAGCCCCTTGATCTAGCAAGTTGCTTCCTGGTTGATTGTAGTCATGATAGAGGAACGTTCCTTTCAATGAATTATGCGCGAGCAGCATACTCAGCAGTGATGCCGAGCCATCCATCATGGCTGCATCAACAACTTGACCTTTCTTAGAAATCAAAGCCGATAAAATACCGACAAGTAGAAACATGGCACCACCTCCAAAATCTGCGACTAAATTTAATGGTGGCAATGGCACATCATTATTGTTTCGTCTTAAATTAGATAATAATCCATTTATCGAGAGGTAGTTGATGTCATGACCCGCTTTCAAAGCATCCGTTCCTACTTGTCCATAACCAGTCATACGACCATAACACAACTGTGGATTAATTTGCATACAAACTTGTGGCGACAGACCTAGCTTTTCCATGACACCTGGACGGTAGCCCTCGACTAACACATGCGATTCTTTCACCAAATCTAATACTAATTCAACACCTTCCTTCCTTTTTAAATCAATCGCAATATTCCCTTTTCTGCCGCGCAACATTGGATCAACTTTATCTTTATTACCGCCGTCAACACTAACTCCTCCAATTATGCGATCGATTCTTGTGACTTCAGCTCCCAGATCACTTAGTAGCATACACGCATATGGAACTGGACCAATCGATGACATCTCCAACACCTTAATACCCTTCAACGGAGTGGTCAGCGACCGCGAGGCACAGAATCGCCTCATATTGAACCAAGGTTAATTTGAGAAGGTTCTCAATCAAAAGTTTCCCGGCCATAGCAGTACCGTTAAAGAAGATGAACATCAACATCAACCTGAATGCGTAGTATTTAGATAGAATCACCCCCGAAAGCCTTCTTCAGCTCGCCGCGAAGCCAAACTGTGTTATAACTCGGGAAAAGTCTCGACAACTTACAGCTCAGGTTCCGCCTTTCGGTCGGGAGAAAGAGTTGAAGAAAACGAGGTAAAAAGGAGTTCTAAGCACCGACACAATGAGTGTAAAAAGCGACGACGAATTGCTAGCTGAGGGCACAGCTCTCTTTAAACGCGAGTTCCCTGGATGTGCCCATGAGGTAATAGCATTTGGTCCTGGACGGGTCAACCTCATCGGTGAACACACTGATTATAACGGAGGTTTTGTGCTTCCATTTGCTCTTCCTTTGAAGACAATTGTTATTGGTTCCAAAGCTGCTGGTAATGTGTCGACGATATGTTCTACTACTCCTGGAATGGATAAGACCACCTTTGTTATTAATGCTGCATTAACTAAAGGAGAACCTGCTTGGAGTAATTATGTTAAAGGAACAATTGCACAATATTTTAACGATTTACCTCCTAATGCAGCGGTTAACATGGTTGTCGTATCTAGTGTTCCACTTGGTAGTGGTTTATCTTCGTCAGCAGCATTAGAAGTTGCAACAGCAACATTCTTAGAGAAATTGTATAATATTGAAAGTATTGATGGCGTGAAAAAAGCATTACGATGCCAAAAGGCAGAGCATGATTTTGCTGGTACACCTTGCGGTATCATGGATCAATACATCTCTGCAAATGGCAAGGAGGGACATTTGTTGTTAATTGATTGCAAGACAAATAAATTTGAGTTAGTACCATTTTCTAAGAATAACAATGATGCCCCTGTTATATTAGTGACTAACAGCAACGTGAAGCACGAGCTGTCGGGATCCGAGTATCCTGACAGGGTCAACCAGTGCAAGGAGGCAGTAAAGATTATCCATAACTCAAAGAAATCCGTAAAATTGTTAAGAGATGTAACTCCAGCCATGTTGGAGCAAAGCAAGGCAAAGATGTCTGATTTGGTCTACCGACGCGCTAACCATGTTGTTCACGAGGACGTCCGAACACAAGAAACGGTCAAGGCCCTGAAGGCAGGTGAGTATGCAAAGGTAGGTAAGCTGATGACTGAAAGTCACAACTCATTGCGAGACTTATACGAGGTCAGTTGCAAGGAACTAGACATACTTGTTGATATTGCCTTAAGTGTTCCAGGTGTTCACGGAAGCAGGATGACCGGCGGAGGCTTTGGTGGCTGCACTGTCACCTTAGTAGATAAAAGCGCCGTTAATCAATTGAAAGACGTTATCTCTACCAAATACACAGAAGCAACTGGATTGAAGTGCGACTGTTACGTTGCCGAGCCATCTCCAGGGTGTGGTTATTTAACATATTCGTGCTGCTGTGGCCCAAATTGTACCTGCGTTAACTGCTCTTGCTCCAAGAGCGAGTCAGGGGCTTGCTGCGGTGCAAATTGCACATGTGCGGCGTGCAAGACAAAGTCATCGGCATCTTGCTGCTGTGGCCCAAATTGCACCTGTGATAACTGCTCTTGCTCTAAGAGCGAGTCGGGGGCTTGCTGTGGTGCAAACTGTACCTGTGTGTCATGCAAGACAAAGTCATCGACATCC
>JACCDO012359157.1_pt1 | contig 36419 bp, 22 predicted proteins | sample 7446101 | NCBI WGS metagenome assembly JACCDO01 (sample SAMN15323440, study PRJNA562643) | freshwater metagenome | isolation source: river surface water | place: USA:Blue River Watershed | collected 2017-08-16 | reverse complement strand
TCTAGCGCGGCTATGGAGGAGTGACGCACTTGCAACCTAACGGTATACTTGCCTTTACCCAGCTTGACATAGGAAGGCCACGCATCCCCGACTCCCATCAGCATCTTCTTGGAGTCGTAAATCATATAGAATTGCGCATGGAACTCGGACTCGTAAAGGATTCCTTGCAGCGCCGGGAAGCGGCACACAACCTCGAAGGCGTCCGCAAGGTCGACCTCGTACTCCAGGACTAAACTATAAAGAATCTTGCCGTCTGGCAGCACATCGCGCTCACCTAACGGGGAGATCTTGCCAACTGCCACAGGCTTCACAACGGATATCCACTTGTCTAACTTCCCCGAAGGTGAGACATCAGCCTTGTGCAGCACAGCATTCACTCGGACAGGCTCTGATAGCTTGGTTCCACCGTGTATGGTGACACAGCTTGGGACCGGGACCACACCCCGGAAGTGAACTACTGCATTGAATGCGGTGTAACCAATAGTGTTCCATGATCGAGCAAAACAAAGCTCTAACGTGCGAGTATCATCAACGGCAAAGGAGATCACATGACTTGACCCAGGTGTGAGTCGGATGGCGTCTTCCTTCTCATGATCCCGATATGGAACTCCTTTATATATTTGTAACGCATGAAATACTATAGTTCTAGCCGAGTCATTCGAGTCATCAGTAGCTGCAACACTGCTTTGACGCGCGTCATGTATCACCACATCAATGAACTGACAACCACGTGGTGGCACTACAAACCTGCGGTATCGCTGCGCCTCTTCCAAGGCGACGGTGTCGATCGCCAACGAGGTGGTGTGCTCGCTCACTACTTCTGGCTTGATAATTGTGATGGGAAACTCGAATATTGGGCCGATTTTATACCTTTCATCGTAGCCTTTTAGCTTGATTACGTGGACACCCACACCCAGTTGGCGGGGATCCACGACGATGTTGAATGTCTTGCCTTGCGAGTTGAGGTACACATTCTCAGGGCATTGCACATAGGGAGCAGAGCACTCTAATCGCACACGCACTTCAAATTTTATCTTTTCTTCTACTGTAATCCCATCATGGAAGATTGGGTCAACGGTAAGAGAGAAGGTGTTGCACATGCTGACCTCGTTATACTGTCGCAAGTAAATCCCTGGTGAATAAGCAAGTAAGTATAGACAAAGAAAAGCATGCAGATAAGGGGATTACCTCGACTGAATCTCTCGCTGTTTACCTTGACCGAGTAAGGAATATCCAAGAAATCATTGGCGCTCTCCGAAGGCAGCGACGACTCCACGTAGCTCATGAGCTTGAAGGCGTTCAGCACTTGGATAAGGCCCGCTCCTTGGCCCAAGATATCCACGTGATCAATGAACTTGGCACTATTCACGATGTAATTCTTGATTCTTGCAGGTGAAATTTTCATATTCTCTTGCTTTGCTGCGCTTAATAGCAGGGTGATGCAGCCGCATGCGTTGGGGGAACTCATCGAGGTACCGTTCATCAACATGTTCCTAGACACAGTCCAGTTTGGGACGGATGTCACCGCGCCGCCTGGTGCCATGATGGCGGTGCCAAAGTGACCGTCTGGACACGGAGACATGGAGGACCACGTGTAGTTGGTGGAGGGCAACGTCTTGTCGCTTAATGAATATGCAACTGACATAAGGCTTTCTGTTGCATAAGCCCCAACACCAATAGCACAAGAGCTATTACCTAGTGAGTATAAGTAAGTAAGTAAGTAAGTGAGTGAGTGAGTGAGTGAGTGAGTGAGTGAGTGAGTGAGTGAGTGAGTAAACCTGGACATCCGTTCGTCGACAACGCCGGTCCGTTGTTTCCAGCTGAAGCCACGAATATAATTCCGTGCTTATGAACCATCTGCTCAGCTAACTGAATAAACGCTCCTTTGTCTTCAACGGCGGTGGCTTCCCCATAAGACATATTCACTATGTCTACCTTGCGCTTGATCGCTTCAATACAACCACGCACTAAGCTCACTCCGGTCTCCATAGACCCGAGTCTGGTGTCACCAATTTTAAATGAAATAATTTGCGCCCCTGGAGCAATTCCATTCAACTCTGGTTGCTCGGGATGGTTTGCTGCAACGATACCAGCAACGTGACTGCCATGTGCCCCTGCATCAGTGCAGATACTGAGCACTTGTCCTCCGTCATAAATATTGACGCAGTAAGTCAACGCGTCAATATCCGTGAACTGACCGCATTGCAGGTGCACGCGGTAATCAGTCATACTCTCTAACGCGGACATATTACCAGTTTCCGAGGTATCAACTACTGCTTGATACGCATTACCATCGTGAAAGACGACACAATCATAGAGTGGCCCGCAGTCGTCGTACTCTTTCTCGCACGATTTAAACTGCGCAAGCTTTGTCTTGACGTCTTCAATCGCCGCTTCATCCACTGGTTTCTTCGCCGAAACTTCATTTAATTCTTTAACTAAATTAGCTTCAATTACTCGTAATTTTGCATCATTACGTTTCTTTCTTTCCTCTTGTACTCTTGACTTCAATGATTTTGGATAGAGATCATAGGCTCTCTTCAATCCTACTCGATATAAACCAGTTGGATTCTTCCACTTTGGATTGCATATAATAGTACGATTACCAACACCAGTTAACGTGCCATCTGCATTTAATGCCTTTTCAGCAGACATTACCACATCGCCACTACCAGAGCAATCGATGATGTCAATTACCTTAGGCAAGCCAGTAGTCGTCTTATAGTTAAGACCTATTGCTTTTGGATCTACTCCCGTATCAAAGATTCCAACAACAACACCGCGTCCATCATAATGAGGATACTTTTGAATAAATTCCAAGGCTTGAGTCTCTGTCTTAGGTAACAGTCCCATCCACTTCGCGGATTCGTCATTATGCGAATTGACAGACATGCTTCTTGGATCTTCTTTTCTTCCTTCTTCCGACTTGGAAGGTCTTATGGGGCCGGGTCATAGTAGACTTCTTCTGCCTTGCCAAGTAGTAGCCGAAACACTTCCTCCTCCGCATTCAGCCACGATCCAGCTGCATCTCGGCATCCACACGCACTTACAACTACTGCTAGAAGAAGAAGAAACACGTCACCGGTACGCGACTCCGGAACTTCGAAGAATTTTCACTTCTTCGATTTCACAAGTGCATCCGAAGTCGATGAGCGACACCAATACTACAATCTTGAATGATTGCAACAAACAAATCGATATAATGAGTAAAATGCAGTCTGCAACCTTGAATGATTACAATAATCAAATCGAAAAGTCCTATAGCGATACCCGTGAGTATCGCTGTATAATGCTTCCGAATAACCTGGAAGTGCTCCTTATTCATGATCCTACGACAGACAAAGCGTCTGCATGTATTGATGTCAAAGTAGGTAGTATGAGCGACCCTGTTGTAGCACCAGGACTAGCGCATTTCCTGGAACACATGTTATTCTTGGGAACAGAAGATTATCCTATAGAAAATCAATATTCTAAATTTTTATCTGATCATGGAGGCCATTCAAATGCATATACCTCGTTAGAAGATACTGTTTATTACTTTGACATCCACCATGAATCCCTAAACGAAGCACTTAAGATGTTTGCTTCATTTTTTATCTGTCCTTTGTTCAGCGAGTCTGGAGTAGAGAGAGAACTCAACGCTGTTGATAGTGAACATTCCAAGAATTTGCAATCAGACACTTGGCGCTCATTCCAGCTCCTCCGATCAATGGCTCGCACCGACCATCCCTTCTCCAAATTTTCTACTGGTAATTTAGACACCTTAAAAACTATACCTGAAACATTAGGAATCAAAATTCGTGAGTTAGTTATACAATTTTATGAAAGTTTTTACTCCGCAAATGTCATGAAGCTGGTGGTGTACGGCAGGGAGTCGCTGGAGCAGCTGGAGGAGTACGTAACGGCTCACTTCAGTAGGATTGTAGACAAGCAGTTAGAGGTACCTAAATTTCCTAGTGAAGTCTTTTCCAATGATCAACTAGGTAGTATTCTACATGTTGTTCCAGTGCGGGATGTGCGCATATTAGACATCTCTTTCCCTATTTCACCGGTTGATAGTTTATACCTAACCAAACCAACGAGATACTTGGCTCACTTAATTGGTCATGAATCCAAAGGAAGTATACTAAGTGCGTTGAAGTCGAAGGGATTAGCAGATAACTTGAATGCGAGTGTGGGGACGTCCCTCAACGACTTCGCTTGCTTCTCGATAAGTATTGAGCTTACCGACGAGGGATTTGCGAATTACCATGATGTAATATCTTGTATCTTTGCTTATATTGGCTTGTTGAAGTTGGAGGGACCAAAGGAGTGGATAGGGCAAGAAATCAAGGATCTTAGCACAGTGCAGTTCCGCTACCTAAGCAAGATCAACCCATGCGACTACTGCGTCGACCTGGCTAACGGCATGCATAACTACATTCAAAAGCATTTCTTAAGTGGAAGTAAGATTATTTTTGATGTGAAAGTGCAGGACAGCGTGCCGTTCCTCGAGATGCTGACGCCTTCCAACGCCATCTTTGTGGTGCGTCACAAGTCTTTCACAAACAAAACATTGCGCAAGGAGAAGTGGTACAAGACCGACTACAGCATTGACAAGGTGAATGGAAGCTATATGAGTCTGTGGGATGAGGCCATTGCCACTGGTGGCAGCTGGAAGGAGCTGTTGCAATTGCCCGTTCCAAACCCTTTTATTCCACAAAATTTCGATCTTAAGAAGCCTAAACCTGCTGCTGTAAGCAGTGATCACGAGAAAAATGGAGCTTCAACTGCCAGTGCTTCGGCTGTGGATATCGTTCGGATTCCGCAATGCGTGCTGGTTAAGGAGAGCAATACCGCGCTAGCTGCACCAAACGGTGAGTCATCGAAGGAAGTAGCAGACACAACAGACGTCACCGATAGCGACGTGTCCGCTAGCAGCCCTAACGGCGATAGTGTGGAGAACACCAAGATGTTCACACCTTTACGCGGTAAACTACTCACTGGTTGGTTGATTGAAGAGGATATTTGGCAGTTACCCAAGTTCAAAGTTATTGTGTCACTCGAGTCCATGGCTATGGTAGCCACACCCGTCGCCGCAGTGTTGACGGAGCTACTAGTCAAGACAGTCAAGGAGGTGCTGAATGACGTCTCTTACTACGCGGATTGCGCCGGTCTCTATTACGACATCAACGTGTCAAAGGGCGGGATTGAGCTAAGTATTTCTGGTTATAACGACAAATTACAGGTTTTGTTGAGTAACGTTTTGTTGGAGATGAAGCGAGTTGGTGAGCCAGGTTACATCACCGATGACATGTTCAACCGCATCAAGAGTAAGTTATCAAGGGATTACTACAACTATTTGTATTGGCAGCCTTACTACCACTGTATCATCAGCACTGCAACTTGCCTCGAATCCCCGCGTTGGACGTATGTAGATAAGTACTACGCATTGAATAATATCACACTGAACACGTTGGTTACGATGGTGCCGTTACTCCTGTCTAATGTGCACGTCGAGGTGCTAGGTCAGGGCAATATGGTCACCAATGAGTACCAGTTGCTACTGGAGAAAGTGGCGTCAGACCTAGGTGCGCTACCATTAGCATCACAAGATATGCCTATTAGGAGACAAGTGCGACTGTTGCCGGGGGTGGAGTACATCCATCGCATGCACACTTCCTCTTATAACAAAGAAGAGTTGAATAGTGCAATAGAAAATCTCTATGTTGTTGATAAGTTCGCTCTGGTTAACAGCATCGGCGACACGCAACAGTTGCTTGCACTAGAAGGACTCTGCCATCTAGTCGCTCATCTGGTCACCGAGCCCGCCTTCGATGAGCTGCGGACCAAGGAGCAGCTAGGGTACATCGTATTCACCGGGTTCAAGCGCATGGAGTCCTATTTTGGCATCCATATTATAGTGCAGTCGAACCACAAGAGTCCGGAGTACTTGAATAGTCGCATTGAAAGCTTTTTGCTCGCCTACCGTGAGAAATTAACTGAAGAAGCAGTAGCATTGAACATTAATGCAGTGTGTGACAGTCTGTTAGAGAAGCCCAAGAACATGGAGCAGGACTCGCAGTCCTTCTGGACCGAGGTAGCGAACAAGGCGTACATATTTGATCGCAAACAAAAGATGGTCAACTATCTCAAGAGTAAAGTGCACCTAGATGACGTGCTGCAGTTCTATGATCACTTCATGCTGTCAACCACAACCAGAAAGAAGTTTTCATCGCAGTTTTATGGTGCTGGCACCGCGTTCCCAGATGTTGCAGTAGGTAGTAAAGACGTGATCATCGAGGATCCAGCGCTGTTCAAGGAAGGAATGGCCTTCGAGTCACACAAGTAACCACGTTGCAACACGCAAGAAAGGTAATAAAAGTAGCTCCTTAGTGTGATTAATATAACAATCTAACATTCATATAGTCTTTGCTCGGCTCATGTCTCGGCTCACTCGCCGTGGCGGTCCACGTACTCACTCTTTCTTCCCCATTGCTGCTTTCGTGTCCATTTCAAATAAATCGATGCATTTCACAATTTTGTTATACGCTTGCCCTAATTGCGCGTCATTGACAGGCTTGGCGTTGCTGGCTCTATGGAAGTCCTCTACTATACTCGGACACACGATGCTAGCCATGCATTTCTGCAAGGCTATGTTAGCCTGGATGCACTCACTATCACTACTGCAATTAGCTAACAATATCTTACTTTTTTCACATGTCGACTTGATAGCGGACCAGTTATTCTTTATGCGTTCAAGTTTATTATTTTCTGCACTAAGCATGTCATTAGTTGGGAAGAAGGGCATTGGGTTGTACTTTGATCGGTCAATACTATTCGTTAACTCTAAGAATGGCATGCGTATAAATCTATCTACAATAGCTTCAAACGAGTCTAAAGCTGGACGAACATCTACTTTGATTGACTTCATAGCCTTCAAATCCTTGAAATGCGAAGGCAACTGATCGTGTTGCACTCCACTTTCATCGTGATAATAATCAATGATATATCGCACTTCTTCACCACCTCTATCAACGATCCAGTCATGACGATCGAATGGTTCAGGATGACCAAACAACGCTTTAAGTTGCGCTTTTGGTGACAATGTGGATGGTTTGCCTTGAAATCTTAATAATTTGGGCTCTTTTCCTAAACCAGTTTTAGGATGGAATTTTTCCCAAAATAATATTTGTTCCCATGTTGCTTCGTTCATATTATTATGTATTGATATGATCGCATCCATATCATCTTCTGCTGCACCTTCCGTCTTATTCTTACGAACCAATGCATTCCAAAACATTTGAGGTGATGGATATACCCAAGTACTATCTGTACCCCCTTTAGGTATTGATGATTGTACACGATGAACTGACAAATCTGTACTTTGTCCTTCCGCTTTTTGCTGATTAGCAGTGGCTGGCATTTGATTCGTAGGATCAATAACCTTACTGTATACATTATATTGCTTTGGATTCATATATTTCTCAGAATTCGCAGATTTCATTGGACATCCGCTCGCAGAGTCAGTTGGTTGTGATACGGGAGGTGCAGGAGTACCACTGCCACCTCCCTTCATTGGACAACCACTACTGGCAGAACAATGAGCAACACTATTGCCCATTTCTGCAATCCAAAAGAGTTTACCAGCAATTTCGATTATTCTGGTCCTACCCAACAGACAGAAACACGCAAGAACGTACCGGTCATCCGTCAATCCTCTGCTGTTGCTGCTGTATCTATTAGAATAGTATTCTTTTAAACTAAAGTACTGGGTTCATAACTGGGTCAAAGCTATCGGCTACTCTGTTATGGGGTAAACCTGCTTCTGCATCAATACCGGTGACTGCAATGCGGCCTTTCGGGACTTTCGCCAGCACATGCGTACCATCCTATCCTACCATATAACCATATAAAATGCCGCGTCTATTGTTGTTCTTTATTGTCGCTTGGTTTGCTGCAACAACCGTTGCATTCCACTTTAATGGTAGTATGATGCGCCGCAATGTGATGCGTCTATATGATGTAAAGACTCAACTCAATGGAGACATGAAAAATGCAATGAAGAATAAAGAAAAAGAGAAATTAAGCGCGATTCGTGCAATACAAACAGTGATTAAACAGAAAGAGGTTGATGAGCGCATAGAAGTAACTGATGAAATTGCATATCAACTAATGGCTAAGTTAGTGAAGCAACGAAAAGAATCAATAAAAAGTTATCAAGATGCAAATCGACCTGATTTAGTAGAACAAGAACAGCTAGAGTTAGACTTTATACAAGCTTATATGCCAAAGCAATTAGATGCAAAAGAAATATCAGATATCGTTGATGCAACAATAGCAAAATTAGAGGCAAAAACTGTCAAGGATATGGGCAAGGTAGTAGCTGAATTAAAAACACTTTTGTCTGGGAAAGCAGATATGAGTGAAGTGAGTACGATGGTGAAAGGAAAACTTGGAGGAGGAAAGTGAGTTATATACTGTGATTATGATAAAAATATTGCCATACATAAACTAAAGCTTTGCAATGGAGACATATTATAGAATTCGCAATCAAATGAATCTTCTGATGCTTTACTTAATTGGAACATCGGGATATGGTTGTTATGCAGCCAGTCGTACTCGTCGTCATCCGTCACACAGCTGTCTACGATGATATTCTTTCTACTTGGTAACCTCGTACTGTTCTTATACGTCTCCGTGTAAGTAAGGAAGACCTTCCCTGCACGCGACATATACCTCTTTGCTGCTTTACTACAAAAATATATATACTTGGAGTTGTGGTTTGATGCAGAATCTAGCGCTTCCTGCACTCGGCTGTTACTCTTCACGTTCAAATAAAACGAGTTCCCTTTGACACTTTTCATTATAATATCATCTTGTTCATCACCAATCGCCTCCATAACCCCTTCTACAGATATACACTTCTCTGCTCCAGTCGTACCTAGCTTCAATATGATGGGATTGCAGAAGGAGGACGACGATGCATATTCTATGATTGGTAGCCCAATGAATATATTGTCATTCTCTTTTATTAACTTGCCGACAGGCGCCTTGTCCTTCAAGTCCCGCGGCTCTGCTGTGTAAGGATATATATTGTACTCATATTTGCTTTTACTGTTAGTACTAAAAGTGAACATGGGATGACAATGAACGATGCTCTTACTATCATTCATCGTCCGATTCCTGATGTGCTTAAGGGCACAGGTCTCGATCAAGGTCATGTGGTATATACTAGACATTGTTGACTTTTGCCTTGTTATAGTGGTACTGTAGTAATACTTCACATTTGTTGGAGCTAAATAATCCGTGAAATTAGGCACTTCGGTCGCCTTTGAGATGTACTCCACTAGAACGCCATTTTCTTCAATAACAATATCCGTTTGTAACTCATCAACTTCAACCTTTTCCTCTCCAAAATCTAGCTTTGATATACTTGGCAAGTAATTATAACTTAATCGACGAGTAAAATTTTGGGTTATTGGATTTTCCGCTGAAATATTATTCGAACGACAAAATATTTCTAGTTTAGATGCTAAATATGACTTTTCACGATGGTTTATGGGTACATTTTCTATGCTATGTAACAATTTATACAACAATTTAACCGCTTCTTCATTCTTCATTTCACCATTCAATCCGTCGACAATTGCCGCATCAGAGACGAAATTATTGATTATTTCGCGCATTAACGACATATTCTTTTCTTCTTCAGTAATTTACTCTTCCTATCTATAGCATGAAGAGACGAGCGACACACATGCGCGTCGCGTCGAGCAGATTTCCTTTCTCTTTTTTCTCGACTTGGCGAATTTGGTGTGGATTCGATTCCCAAGTTGAAAATTTTAGAGGGAAAAGAGAGGTATATTTGGGGAAAGATGGTGTTCATATGAGTGCAATTGTAGTTTTTGCTTGGTTGATACTCGCCATGCACATGGCTGTATGCTTAGCTCACGATTTACCACTTATAAATGGCACGAGCATCGTATTGCTGCAGAATGCAGGTATGGATGTAAGTGAGCCTGATAATATCGCTATTCACTGGTCTTTTTCATTGGATATATTTGCAAACGATGTTGACAGTTTCGTTCATGCATGTCATGAGTACTGCGCGAGTGTGAACTTCGATAAGTTGTACAGTGGTAGTGACCGAGCATGTAAATATATGTTGGTATCTAACGTACTGCAGCATATTGAGAGTAATAGTGAGTTTGATGGCTTATATGATAAGCAGGCATTGCAAGCACTTAAAGCAGAAGCCGAATTAATGGAAATTAAGGAACAAGATAAGCGTAGACTTGCCAAGTATTCTTCACTACTTGAGGATGCTGTCCCGTCTTCGCACAATGACTATGATTCAAGCAGCATCACCACTCCCTACAGCAAAGTGGCGCTGATAGTACCAAGCACATCAAAAAGGTATAAAAGTATTAGTGAATTGCCTCTATTGGAGTATTTCACGAAGTCTTTAGACACAACTATAGCCGCGTTTGATACTTTGTCGGTTGTATTGTACATGGGATACGACGAAGGCGACGCAATCTATGACAATGAAGCGAACATGCTTGAGATTGTAAGTATTATACAGCAGCGAGCGCCGTTGCTTGCAATAAAGCCAATCAAGTTGTCAGGTTTTCAAGGGAAAGTGGTGCACATATGGAATGAGCTAACTCGTCTTGCTTACCACGATGGCTGCGAGTACTTCTTCCTTCTGGGTGATGACGTCTTAATCTCCACAACGAACTGGATCCCTCGCATGATCTATTACCTGCATCACGGAAGCAAGTTGCTGCCTAACTTTGGCACGGTGGCATTCTACGACATCGTTGAACCAAGTGGTCCCACGTTTCCCGTCTTTCACTCGACACATTTGATGATATTTGGTGTGGAAACAGCATTTAATCCCTTTTTTACTAATTCTTACGCCGATCCTTGGATGTGTGACATCTACATACCCTTCAAGTCGTCGTTTATCGCAAAGGACGTGAAGCTTTACAACGTAGTCGGCGGTGGATGGACGAATGCGCCGAGGTACGAACCCGTACCGATGCCTTACGAAGACTATATCGATCAAGTGCATCGGGCTCGTAGACTGATTGCGCAGTGGGTGGGACTCAAGACAGCGATAAGCTGGAATCCGTCTACTCTCGCATATGGCGAAGAAGGGATTTATTACAAGGACTATTGTGCGCAGCATGAAAGCAGTGGGTGTGTGTGATGCAGGTGCGCTTGCATCAATAGAGATAAGTGTGAAGTGTGACTAGTTAAGATGGCGCGGCTGCCGCAACTCGTGTATTTACGCTCGGCAGTAGCTCCTGCAAGACACCACCTAACTCGTCCGATGCACAATCGGTGGTCGGCTGAAGAGGGAAATATTGAACTGCTTTCGGATGATGATATTGTGGCATTTGTAACATTAAGTAAATATATTGACGCTGACACGCACCTCTTTCTCTCCTCTCCTCTTCTCCCTTTCCGGAACTGTGTGCAAAATGGTGTGGAAGATGCGAAGAAAAGAGGCGATCGATTCCCATTAAAAATGTCGCGACAATATCTTGTTGCCGGCAAGGTGGTTGAGGCGGTAATAGTCACCAAAAAGTCCTTTAAATCTTACTGTTCAACTATTAAAATCGGTAAAATTGATTATTTATTGGCGGCTGAGACATTGAAGTACGTGGGAGTTATCAAGGAGCTACTTGAAGGCATTAAGGTGAAGACGGAAAGCGAGCGGGATAGAAACCAACTAGGAGTTAATTATGGTATATTTCTCGTGATGATATACGAGTTGCTGTTTGGCAAGGGAAAAATTAATGGAGGGGGTGTAGTGAAGAGAAAAGTTATGGAATACTACGAGAAGCTGAAGGTTGTGTTGCAAGAGCATATGGTTAGCAAGAATGTCACCAAAGCAACCGACCTTTTACCACAAGCAACTCAACAAGCAAATAATTTGTTTCTTTATTTGCGAGTAAATGAAATTAAAATGAAAATTCATGAAGGATTGAAAGAAGTTAAACGTGTTGTTGCAGATGCAAAACTAGATGAGCATATACCATCTCTGGTAGTATTACCACGAGGATGCACCGCTAGTTTGGGTCATCATCAATTAGTCAAAGATGGGCAACTAATAATCCAAGACAAAGCATCGTGTATGCCATCACAGATACTATACGACGCCTGGGAGTCGTTGGATGTGGGGGGCGACTTCATCGATTGCTGCGCTGCTCCCGGCAACAAAACGTCGCATTTAGCTAGTTTATTACATAGTTTTATGAAAGGCAACAAGTGCCAAGGTCGCAATAGTAATGTTTTCGCCTTCGACAAGAGTAAGGAAAGGTCAGTGTTACTACAGGATCGCATGCGCAACGCTGGTGCTTCCAACATAGTTCATGTCACTAACCAAGACTTCCTTACGGTGAAACACGACGACGAGAAGTATAGGAATGTAACAGCAATTCTACTGGATCCGTCGTGCTCAGGTAGTGGGGTAGTGCGCGCTTTAGAGAGAGTTGTTGAAAGAGAAAAATCAAGAAATTTCTTCCAACGACGTAATGAAGAGGAAGCAGAAGACAACCGAGTCGATAAACTCCGTAAATTTCAAATCTCTGCATTGAGACATGCGATGGGATTCCCTGCCGTGCGTTGCATTGCGTATTCAACCTGCTCTATTAATGAGGCAGAGAATGAAGGAGTAATCAGTGAGGTGCTGGCCAGTCAGTACGATACTAATCATAAGTCCCACGGAGAGTGGGATGTAGCAGCACCTCCGCGGCTAGCCAACTGGCAGCGCAGAGGACTCGCATCTTGCACGTCGTTGGAAGCGAGTCAACTACAAAACCTTATTCGTTGTGACCCAGAAGATGGATTAAATGGATTTTTTGTGGCATTATTAGTTAAAAAGGATAGTAAAGTTAGCGCAGTAGTAGAAGAGATAGAGCCAGTAGTAGAGAGTAGCAGCAAGAAGAGAGTAGCAGCGAGTGCAGTAGTAAGCACATCTCGATTCAATTTTTGGCAACCATATAATAAATATCCGAAAATATGTTAAGAATGTACAGTACATAAAAGAATACAAGAATCGCCATTGTTTTTGCTTTAAGAAATGCGAAATTCGGTGTTTTTGGGGTCCAATGAGAGACCATGTTTCTTCCGCAAGGCAACGGATTCCTCCGATATTATTTGATCTAATGAGTCCTTGTATATTTCTCTTCTACTCTGTGACTTGGCTGTTCTACGCTGTTTAGCTGCTCTTTCAGCGACTAATCGGTCTGCTTTGGCAGTTACATTTGCCGCTGTTCGCTCTAATGCTAACAATGCTTTCAATCTAGTTTCTTCCTCAATTATTGCTCTTTTTTCCCGTCTTAAGGTATCTAAATCGGAAAATTCTGCTAATGCTTTTAATATTATTTGATTTTTTACGTTTTGTCTACGTTCTTCTATTGTCTTTCGACGATGCTCTGCTTCTCTTATTCGTACTTGATTCTCTTCATATATTCTTTCATCTTCAGCAACTAAATCAACTGCAAATGGAGAGTTCTTTGTCTTACTTAACCAAGTTTTTGTCCTTTCTTCCCTTGTTGCAGCTAGTATTCTTTCACTTTCTTCTCGCTGACGAACCATTTCTACCTTTGCTTTTTCTCGTTGTGTTAAATTCTTCGCAAGTATCATTGCACTTTCCTTTCGCACCCATTGTTTCCGTTCAGGACTAATGCGATTAGCTGCACTTACAGGATCTTTCTTTGCGTACAATATCTCGGTGAACATTGCGCGCGTGAGTGGAGGAGTACTTCCGCCCAAACAACAACTTCTCTTCGCTCTTTTTTTTACCGTTTCTCAAGGTTGTTGTTCGAAGGGCCGGTCCCAGAACCCGACAAGATGCTAAACAGCGCATTACGCATGAGGTAGATAAGAGTACTCAGAAGCGACGAGAGGACAGTTGCCGAAGCGTATCAGAACCCAAAGGATAGTGCAATTGTTTATGTATTCTAGAATATTGGATATGACCAACAAAAAATTAACATCTTCCATCGCTAGCTCCATATAAAGTAAACGGATATAACCACGCAATCGTCAGCTAATCTCTATCTACTCAAGACATCACCAGCATCACCTGCGTCTAATAAATAGTGATATTGATCTGATCACACCACCGGTACCCAAAATAATGGAACCAATTTTTAACTTTGAAGTCTTGGACAACCAGGTAAAGCAGGGAGTCTTCAATGAGTTTCTTGCTGGAAGAGGTCGCGGACACGCCTTGGCTAGAGTACCGCACAGAAGACAACTCACCATACTATTTCAATAGCGCCACGAATGAAACGACATGGTATTACTCCATAGCTTTTCAATACTTCTTCATACGCTTAACCATAACAAATTCACTCATTTGTCCTCCCAGCTGTCCCAGCTGACTCATATTTGCACCTTTTTTCATATTTACACTTGCTTATTTACTGATTAACCTTTGCAATGTCGCTAGGGATGTCCCAATTGAGTTTAAAAAATGGAAGGGCACTACTATTGATCAATATTTAAAGAAATCAGCCTCAACTTGGCGAAGGTTTACTCACGAAGATGGACGTGACTACTACTTTGATAAAGGCACTAAAGTCACCCAGTGGACACCTCCCGAGATTGTCGTCCAATTCGAAAAGGACCTTATAGCACACATGATTGAGAAGTATTCGACAACTTACTACCAAACCAACGACGCAATGGATACAAGTGCAATGGATACAAGCAGTGATAATGAAGTAGTTCATACTGATGCTGTAGTTGATGATGCTCCAGTGACTAAAAAAGCCAAAATAGAAGAAAATAATTCGAAACAAAACATTAAAATTGATGACGCAAACAATGTAAGTAGCTCGCACACCGTCGCACCAACTGTGGAACCAATTGAAGCAAATGAAAGTGCAACCGCCGCTGTTCCGGCGAAGACACGAGTGGAGATACGTCACGACCAACTGCTAGATGAGTTGAGTAAACCCGATGCGGTGTTTGAGCCGAACACACTTAACATTTTACAAGAATTATCAGAGTTAAACGCGAATTCAGACACTATTGCGAAGACATTGGCGAAGTCCTACGTCGGCAGCTCCCAGGTAATCCCTATCTTGTTGGCATGGTCAGAGCTGGCGAAGCAGTTGCAGCACAAGTCTACTGCTCCTGGCACCAACGACGACAGTGAGAAATTAGTACGAAAAATGTGTAATGAAGAGCTCAGTATCCTGATAAAGCAGCGCTTCAGCAAAGAGAAGGCCGACGCCATTTTGCCCCAAGTAAACGCTGCAGCCGGTGACGTCGACGAGGTGGAGTGGCTGGAAACGCTGCTGGAAGAAGCGGTTTTCCGCAAAATGTTCATTCACTTGTACAACGTCCACATCACGTCCAAGTTTCTCCACAAAGTCGTTAAAATGATCAGTGATAAGGTACGCATCCACCTACCGCGTTGTAACAACGCCGTTGTTTATTTTATTTCTTGTTTGTTTAGGGATTTAATGACGAGCTAGCGCTGGGCCTAAACCATGTCGATAACTTCATTGTATATAGTCGCATCGTCAACGACAGCGTGACCCGGGTGCTCACCGCTAACGACGCGCAAATTGGCCCAATTATCTCCAATTTACAGCGAATTACTTACCAAAATGAGTTCTATTTCATTTACATAATCAGTTTATTAGACCACCTAATGCAGCAAATGCAAGCAGGTCGCGCTGGCACTGAGCTCGACCGCTTCGTGAAGGTCAAGGTCTCAGCCCCAGCCCAGGAGGATCTGTTTGGAGATATCGACGATGAGGAGAATGCGGTTACTTACAACGCATCGACTCACTTGAACGCTTACTCCATGCTGAGGCGGTTGCAGCAAGAGGTAGTGTACCATAGAAACAGCACGATATACAACGAGATGTTTGCTCTGCAGATAGTCGGCACCTACAACGGTCGAAGCAGTACCAGCACTCGACAAGACAAGCTGATCATGTATGAGTTATATGACGTCGTGAAGTCCAACTCTATCAACGCGATGCAATGCCAGAAGTTGACTGCGTACTACAGCGACAGCAACAACTTGCAGTACACAGCACTACTGCAGGATGAGATCGTTCTTAACGCATTAGTGGATGCTTTCATTCACCCAGGAAAAGCTTTCACAAATGCTGTTGCGAGTGGACAAGTAGGCAAACTGATAGCATTAGCATGCAGTGACATCGCGGCACTCAGTGATCCGCAGGTTCTCGCAGGTTTCGAAGCTGAACTAATAACAGCCAAGCAGTACTGCACAGACATCATCGCAGATATTAACCTATCCTTCGACGACCCCAAGATCAGCGGGTTGGCGGGCCTCATTGGCAAGCACCGCGTCATCTCGGTGATGGTCCTCAGATGGATCTCGTACTACATCCACGATCCTTCTTTCTTATCAATGACAACCAAATTTTATTACCCAATTTTCTACCATTTCCTTATTATTTCTATTGATGAGCACCCATTGCACCACCCAGAGATATTCCCAATACTCAAGAAGGTCATACTAATAAGCAGTGCAGACAGTGCGGTTGGCTGCATGGATGTGGAGGTAGATAAGTTCACCAAGGAGACGATGGTTAACGAAGTTGTCTTGATCCAGAAGGACGCGATCGACTGCTTGGTTTACTTATTCGGTCGCGGCTACGTCAATGTCACACTTGATTTCCTTTTGGAAACGGTAAGACATTTGAAGACAACACTCTTGTTGTACCTCGTTAATGTGGTAGTAGCTGCGGTAGCTGCGCCCTTAGCCAGGGAATTCGCAGAGAGATACCTCAAGTTCCTAGCAGACTCTAATGTACTAGCAGTTATCTCGAATAAAGATTTTAATGAGCAGAATTTGGTGCGAATCAACTCCGTACTTGAGTACTGCCAGCTGCACTTCCAAGCAGACGACCAAGAGGAGCATTACAAGGCGATTAAGAAAGCTGTCGACAGCGTGAGAAGCAACTAAGCGTCTGAGTGAGTGAGTGAGTGAGTGAGCGAGTGAGTGTATGAGAGAGATATTAGCGAGCACTAGTGTTGTGGTAGATGAATTGTTATTACTGTAAATTTATATTATCATACATTTCGGACAAATCTTGAAGCCGGAAGCTGGTTCTTCTAAATATCGCATTTAATTTTGATTGCAAAGCACCAAAATCACTGACTGGTTGCTGTAATGGATACACAAACACTGTTTTATCTACTAATGCTCTATACTGGATGACCTTCGGCTCCTTCTTGATCAAAAACTCATAGAATAACGACGACCCTGCTGGTTGCCTTGGGACACTCTTCTGTGCGCCAATAATGTAGTAATTATCATTAATTTCCTTCGATTTCAATATTGTTATACCCTCTAGTTTTAATGATTCTGTCAAAATTTTAACAGCATCGTCATATGGTTGCTGGTAAATGTATGGAGACACTGACTTGCCAGGAGTTATTGAAGACGTGCTGAAGCAGTTCTCGTTTGCCCTACACGATCGCAACCTATCACTACCATCGATCAATCCCAATTCTCTACAGAACTGCACAGTACTTCCTGTGAGAGAGTTGGTTTCTGACTCACATGTGCCCAGCGGAGGTGTGATATTAATCAATAAGAGTCCCGATAAAATTGTAGATTTTAGTTTGATAAGTTGAAATGCTTGTGAGTGGAGCAGCAGCACCAGAAACAACCAACACACCTTCATTGGATTCCTCATGATGCTCAAGTGCTGCTGATCTCATCGCTAAATTACCGACTATAACCGGTACCGCAGAAGGAGTAGTACTGGAGTACGTGCCTTAGGAGTAACTTCCTCTTGATTAAAGCAGTTGGTGGACGCATTAGCTCCCACATTTATTCCTATTGATACTAGTATTCTTCCTATTCAACACTTTTATCAACAGAAATTCACTTTTTTTCGTATGATCGGAACAGGATTCCTGGGATTCACTACCTCATTCTTACGCATTTCTTCGGGTAGATAGTCTATCACGGTTAGCCGACAGCAGCATGGAGGTTGTGGCATCTGCATGGCGTAAGTACGCAGCTACAATAATTCCCTACTACAAACATATTTGTTGCACAAATTTCTCAATAAACTCACCTTTGGGCGTGTTATCTGCAGTAGAGATTATTGCTCTCACTATTCTCGCGATAGTTGCACTAATAATCAACATAGCACAAGAATACAGTGCATCTGGTAAATTTAATACACAAATTATGTTTGTTGGTATTATTCTGGGATTCAAAAATAATATCATGAACTTGGTACTCGGAATATCCTTTGAAAGAGCTTTATACCTACATAAATGCTTGTTTACCATCAGCTGGATGATGACATTTATTCATGGCATCCCGCAATTGGTTGGATTCAAATTCGCAGGAACGGACTTATCGAATGTAAAAGTTAATGGATTGGTCCTTTTTGTATTGATGACATTTCAATTGATACTTTATTACGTCGTTAAAACGATGAGTTTCGAGTTATTCTTCTACATGCACATCGCCACCTACGGTGCTATCATATACATGGCTATTCGCCACGAAGCCAAGTTGATTGCATTCTCACTTGTATTCATGGCCGCCGACTTAATAGTGCGCTTCTTCATCAAGGGCAAGAGGGTTACTGTGCAGTTACAATCCCTAAACAAGTCTAAAGTTACCTGCCTTAAGTTCAAGAAATTGTTTCATTATGAAGCTGGTCAGTACGCATTTGTGATGATTCCTTCCTTAGGCATTCACCAGTATCATCCGTTCACAATCAGCTCCATTCCCAGCAGTGATGACATGACGATGCACATCAAAGCACTCGGTGACTGGACCAAAGCACTGAATAACATGTCGTTCAAAGACAACGCCGAGGTCACTTGCTTCATCGAGGGACCATTCGGAAGACCGATGATGGATCCGTTCAATGACTCATCTTATCAGGTGTACATCCTACTCTGCGGCGGCATCGGTATGACACCAATACAAGCGTGGGCGAACCACTTACTTCATTTGCACGCGAGTAAGAAGAAGGTAATAACGAAGATATACTACGTGTGGAGCATGCGCGAGGACATGACTCAGTTGCTGAACGAGTTAGTGACGACGAAGATGTTGCCGTTATCGACAAGTAGTGAGATGCGTGCCTTGCCCGCGAGCCAAGACATCGAAGGAGGAGACGGTGCGACTCACCCTGCTGCTGATAGCAAGGTGAGCTCTGAGGTCACCCCCGGAAACATTCTTGATACAGGTATTTACATAACGGGTGTGAATGGTGACGATGCAGAGAAGAATATTCGCGAGGGAATAGATCCGTTGGCCAGGGACTGCATCAACTTCAAGCGACCAAATCTGTCAGAGATCTTCGACAAAGCATCACTACTAGCCAGTACAAGCCAGCAAAGCAGAGTCCTTGTTGCCGCATGCGGTCCCCCTTCTTTGATTGATGACGCAGTGAAACTATGCAAGGGAAAGAGTGGAAAAGGGGTCAACTTCGACCTGCACACGGAGATATTCAATTATTAACTCATACAACAGCACAATAACACAATAATGAGACGATTTCCTGTAAATAAATAGAGAAATTCTCCTCTTAGAGCCAAGGCGCCCAGCCGTGGAACATGCGCGACAGGTTCTCGTAGCTCCTGGCTTCATTGATGCACAGCTCCACCTGTCCCTCGACACCCAGTGGCTCACCGGTAGGATCCTCAAAACCATTTAATTTGTTTTTAATTCGAAGTAATGTGCGTTCAGCAGCATCCCGACCGAATGAGTGGCTCTCGCTTGCATGGGTCATCTCGGCGGCGTTACGTGCAACAATGTCGTCATCTAACACATCTTGTGACTTCTGACGCTTCCGTGCTTGCACAGGAGAAAGCGACCACTTGTAAAGCGGGTCGTGGATCACCACCTCAAGAATAGTCAGCAGCTGACTGGAGTTGTCGCGCAACACACGCAGCACTTCCTTACATGACTGTCTATAGGTTCCTTCACAGCCAGTTATACCGAAGCCGTCGATGATGTCGCGAGTCAGACGGAACGGGACCGTCTCCGGGGTTCCCAAGCCTTTCCCTTGCTCATAAGCAATACCAAAATCAATATGCACCACCTCTGCAGTGGTTGTATCAACCAGCACGTTGTGCGCGTGTCTATCCCCAATACCGAGGATGTATCCCACGATGGAGGTGACAGCCACACTGCGCGTGTAAGCCAGTCGACAGGTCATCCAATGAGAGACTTCACTGAAATTTTCCAAGAAAAAGTAACGGAAAGCAGGATGAAACATGTTCAAAATAGTCCGAAACGACTCTATTCGATTGCTGCTTTTGGATGCGTTCTGCAGGTACTCGCGGCATTGGCTGTGGGACCAATCACTAGGGTAGTAGCGCGCGTGCAGGCCCTTGTCGCTGTCCGTTAGGATAGAGCCGAAGGCGACGGTGTTCTCAACCCACTGGATCACGCCGGACTGAGGTGTGGTGGGCACAATCTTATACGTTCTGATCCGCAGCTTCCTCTTCCTGGTCTCTTCAACACAATTTAGCGTCTGGTTTACGTGCTCAAACACTTGCTCCATTACCGCGTCCTGCCGCATGTCGTCTCCGCCCTTCACTAGTTGGCGGTACCACACCCCGTCGCTTCCTTGTATCTTAATAATCTTCGGACGGCTTAAACCTGACTCGGTGATGCTGAAAACGTCTTTGATTTTCATGTTGCGGACTACCTTGGTGTAGTCGCAGTCGGCGCGAAGCAAGTGAGGCAAAGTGATGACAGCCGACCTCTGCTTGGGTCCCAACGCGTCCAAGCACGTGTCGAATAGCTTGGCTTTCCCCTGCAATTCCTTGAAGGAGATATCGCGGATCCGGTGACTCTTCTGTAAGTCAGTTGTGCTAGTAGAAGCAAGGGTGATATACGCGTCTAAGATCAGCTTCAACGGCTCTACGATGTCTACCTGAATCAACCGAAGACGCTTGATAAGTGCATCCGCGGCTTGCAGCCGACGCTGCGACATGTTCGACTTGAAGGCCTCCGCACCGGTGTACTTGCCTAGCTGTCCTTCATTTGCTAATGCGAATAACTGAGGTAGAGTGTGGTGTGGATGGTCCTTGCACAGCCGCAGGATGAACTCCGACAGCACCAGTTCGAAGTTAACTGAGGGATCCAGCGCAGTAACGGCTGCTTTACTACCTTTCTTGAGTGCTTTGGTGTCGACCGGAGGCGCAGCGGGGCTGTCACTACCCAAGCGAGACAATATCTGATACGTAAGTGGTACAAACTTGAAGGTGGGAACTTGCTTGATAAGCATGTCCATAGAGCCGTTGACTAAAGTCTTGCTTGAGTTCGTCATCCATAAGTTGATGACTTTAAAGACCACATCTTGGTCAGAATTCGTGGAAATTGTGAGGACTTTGCGGTACTCTTCGAGGGCGTCCAACAGATACTTGTCCACACTCGTTTCAACACTTGATCGCTCTTTATTATCCATATCCGTCTCATTCCGCAGCGTCTGCAGGTGCTTGGCCAGGGCTTTGTACTCCTCTGAATAGTCCAACGTGCCCGACGCCGCGCGCTTCTTGTCTGCTTCCGCCTTCAACTCCATGCAGCGATCGAACTCCACTTTCCTCTCTTGACTGATTGTTTTCCCTAATTTCCACTCTGACGACGTGATTCTCGCCTTCGTAGACTGATATAAACGGGTCAAGAAGTGGCCGAGAGTGCTGTGCGCCTTGATCTGCTGCGTGACAGTACTAGCATGTGCCGCGGCGGGAGAGAAATAGGTCTGCAAGATATCCGTTGAGGTGGCAGCACGTCGACTACTCATCCATTCCCCAGCTAAACAGTAAGCTTCTGATACCAAGTTTGAGTATTCAATCAAGTTGTCAGCTGACGCAGTGAAGAGTCCCAACGGGCGGATGACTAAGGCGTCAATATTACTGATTGCCACATCATTCAATCCTTTTTTCCAGATTAGTTTGCACTCTTGCAGCGCCCACGCCGACTTGTAATAGATGGCTGCATTGCGCGGCGGACTAGAAGGCGAGTACTGCGGCTCTAACTCATGAAAAATCAGACTTTTCAGCTTATAAACAAGAGGACTAACAGCTAACGCACCGCTCTTACTCCGCACCACCTCGTGTATCTGGTCCATGAACATCAACACGTGACCCAGGGATATGGCCTTGGTGCAGTACAACTGCTCAATCAAAGCCAGACGAATAGAGAGAATAGACTCGGCAAGCAGCAAGGAAGTGGTGCCACCTTCCATGCGCCCAATCCACTTACTCATCAACGACTTGGTGTTGGATATCAATTGCTTTTGTAAACTTGTTGATTGCAATGATTTCGAGTAAACATCGCGGTTAAACAGCATCACTTGCGCGACTTCCGCCATCTCCGTCACGTGCTGTACCCGCACCAAGTCTTTCACCAAGTTAGTGCCAGTTTCTTCATTCATTAGCACAATTATATGCGGGAAAAGAGAGTCTTGGCAGTGGCGCAGGCGCTCGAGTGCATTGTTGATATCAAGCCGTTGGAGGTCTTTCAACACCCCAGTGATCTGGCCGTTGAAGTACGTGGTGAATAGCTCATCATTGTCATACTTTTGGTGTATGTTGGTGCTTCCCCATTGCCGCAGCGCCGTGTCCGCGTTATTACTTACATGCTTATTACCTAGCCACCACGATGACTCCGAGGCCAGGGATTGCACGCTGGATTCATCGATGGACTGCAGGGCGTAGTAGCTCAACGTGTGCTGCGCACCAAGACCTTGCAATGACTGCGCAATGCCTAGCTTGGGCGAGATAACCTTGGTGGACTGCGTGGAAGGTGGGATATTGACCAAGCTTTCATAAGTTAAGAGCGCCTCCATCCAGCTCCCAGTATGCGAGTACATTATCGCTTGTAGCTGCAGATCCGTGCGCGGATTGACCCCGTAGATCGCATCGGGATCGTGGATATCTTTGAAGATGCACATCAATAGATCAGCGGACACCGCGGTGACGTCGTGCTCCGAGTAACCGTTTGTACTGCTATATTTAATGCGATGCTTCCGGTTCTCATCTGCTAATTCAGCAAATAATAACGCGGCACAGGTGCAGCCACAGCTAACTGCGGCAGTAGCAGCCAACTCCAAGTCAATATCTAGCACGTAAGAGTAGGGCAGTCGATACTCCGCGGCGTCGCTCTTCTTGTCCGACTTGGCGTCCTTCGACACCTTACGCATCACCGGTTTCCCAGCAAATTCACAGATTTTCTGACGCAAAATAAAGACTAACGTGCGGCATATCAGCTGAATAATTTTCTTATCCGCGCTCTTCGTAGCCGTTGCACTCACCAAGATATCCTTGAACCTGCTCGAGATGCTGTCGGTTGCAATAGCCATACTCGCGGGGTTGCTAAGGATGTCATAGACGAGTAACGGGAAGATGGACTCTGCGACGTCAGGGCGCAAGTGCGACAATAATTGCACTGAAGAAATAAATTTATCAGTTCCTTGCACAAGATTTGAGCTGTGACTAGGTGCGCTGCGCTTCCTAGTTGCACTGTGTGAGCCAGTCTCTGCGCCCTCGATCCCTTGGTAACATTGGTTGATTACCTCGGGGACTACAGCAGTTACCCACGCATCAAACGTTTTGTTTGTAATATTCCAAGTTTCTGGGCTGAAACCTTTCCCGGCAACCTTCCTACTACTGCCGGTCTCAACACAAGGAAGTAAGGGGACGCCGGCGTACTGATGCAGTCCATCGTGCGCCATCTCCGCTTTACTACCGGTCTCTTGCTTCTTGTTGGCGTCAATAATCTGACTGACTTGCCCTTTCACTTGCAAGGATCGCATCACTATTGCCGCTTGCTTGCAGATGAGTGCAGATGACGACGTGTCCCATATCATCCCGTAGATCTTCAATACTAGTGAGTACTTCAACTGGTTTACATTCGATGACTTCAACACACTACCGGGTTGGTTGGGCAAAAGGTGGTGGTGCACACACAGCAGATCCGGTGGCCCAATCATCCCTAGAATCGCCATGGCTTTGCTCTGCAATATCTTCCGCATGTAACTAGAAGACGAGCAAAGTCCCACTAACGACGACGTAAGTTTTGCCATTAAATCCGTTTCATTCTTCCAGAAATAGTTGCATTGCAAAGGTGTAACTGACTCGTGGCTATGGATCCCGTGGTGCTCTAGCTGGTCGGAGATGCAGCATATCATGATCCACAGCGCGGACAGGGAGATGGGCTCACCCATGATAAACCGCTCCGAATATGCGACGAAGTAGTTGACGATGCTGAGGAAGCCTTTGCCGGACGTGTAGGAAGAGATGAACTCCTCGCATTTCTTCGGTAATAATGCAAGGAATCGCTCGGGAAGTGGCAGAAGGCACTCAATAGAGTCGAAGCCGATGTGCAACACGATATGGATGACGATGTCGAACAAGGATTCGAGGATGTGAATAGCCTGCTTGATGCGACGCTTGTCGTCACTGATCGGGACCACATAAGCATCACTTACCACGAAGTAAGACAGGACAACAGCGTCGTTAGGACTTGCGGTGTGCGCAGAGCCCGCTTGCCGGTGAATTGCCTCGTGTAAACAAATCAATTCCGCAAAAAACTCTGGTAAAAATGTTGATGTAATAGCAAATCCCGCTTTAGTGGCACAAAGCTGTTGGATATAGTTGCCTAGGTCCTTCATGGTGTCACACAGGAGGTCGCACAGCCGGCTCGTCTGCTTGCTAATAGCCACAATAGTCGCCAGCAGCGCGCGCAGCGTAGACAGGTAAGTCTCTGTGCCTAGGTGCTGAATAATCACTCGTATTCCCGCTAAAATCGAGATGATTACAACGGATTGCCGCGTTTCAACCACGCGGTTGCGCAATAAACTAAGGATCTCGATGATGTTGCACTTACCCAGTAGCTCTGTCACGCTGCGCATGTCGTAGTACTCAGTAGAGACTTTCAAAGCATGTGCAAGAATGCTTCTAACATGCGCATGGTAGATGCTGCTTGAGTCTTTCCCTTCAACCAAGCGGAACCTGAAGCAAACGGGATATAGCTGGAATATGTAAGTCAAGCAGTTGAAGATCTCCATCACTGAGTCGGAGATGAAATACTGCAGCTTCTCTGCAGTGATGGACTCACTTGCGTACTTGGAAGAGGACGTAATCATGGTGTCAATAGTACCTCGTAGCAGCACCGCGTCATCGCGGCTAGCAAGTGCTGCGGCTTCCACCTCAACCAAAACACCAATTAAGATGCGAATGATTGCACTAACCGAGCAGATGGCATCGATGGTAACTTGCGCTATATGTTGATCCGACAGCGTGCCATGCACACTCTCGGCGACCTTCTCCAGGATACTTAGTCTTCTGGCGCGGTCCTCGATCTGGAAAATTACAGGGATTATGTAAGGCGAATAGCGCAGCAAAAAAGCTTTATAAGCCTGTGAATCGTCGCCTTTCTCATGGTAACTTGCACCTAACAGCACGCGGTAGGGGAAGAGTTCCAGTGGCAACGGCAACTCACTTAACTGACTTGATTCGGAGTTTGAGTTGGTGCTGTAGGTGGGATTAATCCATTTGTGCAGCAGGCGCGGCAGGTAGTCCAGCAGCAAACTCTGGCTATTCGCGTAGCCCAAGTTGCTGGACATGTAGTCGAGCAAATCAATCAGTAAAATATGGAAATCAGGTGAATATTGATCCGAATTAGCCTTGTCGCGAGTCGCGCACAGCACCAGCGCGTCGTACAGCGCCACTTCAACCAACGAGTCGCCGCTGTACTTGTTGACTCCCATCCGCACGATAGTCAGGGCTAAAGTCACCGCGAAGTCGCTTTTGCCGGCAGTAACTGGGAGATCACACTCATTACTATTGGAGTTGCTGTGCGGGAGTAGGATGTTGAAGTTTATAGGCACGTTGATGTTGGCAATGAGGCCATTGAACACATTCAACGGCTTCGAAAACACCTTGAAGAGAAGCGGGATGTAGTTACTGGCTAGTAAGCGGATCCGCACGTCTGGATCTATAGATGCTACCGAGAAGATCCCGGATATCTCCTTCTTCCTTTCCACAGCGACCTCATGCACCCGGAACAGATTCGCCAGACACTTCAGTTGCAGGATTTTGATCCGCCAGAACATTCCTTCATACTTCTTGGCAAAGTTTTCCACTGAAAATAAGAGAAATAAGAAGGATTCCAGCGCCTCCGGGACGCTTCCAGACACGAAGGACACGTCACAGCTGTAGGAGTAGCACACGTTGAACAGGCGGTGGTAGCCGAGCAGTCCCGTCTCAATATTGTCGTAGCAAGGCAGGGCCAGCAGGGAATGGGCGACATTCACCTGGTGATCACTGCAGAGTGTCATAGTGCTGGATATGCACTCACCGATGTACAGCAACGTGTCGGTTGTGACGTGCATCGGCAAGAAAGGCTTCGACCTTGAAACAGATAACTTGTCCGAGGTAGTAGCGGATTTTTGACCAAGTAACTCGAAGATTTCATTCAAATATATGTTGTCGGATGCTAATACAACGATGCACTGCGCCACCGAGGCGAAGGACGACTCCTGATCGCGCGTGAAGAGGATCCGGAGGACGCCGCCTTTGGTGTACCTGACTTCATCGCCTTTCTGGGTTATATACAAGCCTCTGTTGCTTGTACCCACGTCCTGCATGAAGTCGTCGTTGTCTAACGTAGTCATTTGCTTCTCTAACTTGCTTCGCTTCGGAGAATTGAATGATAACATGCTTGCTGAGTTCTTATTATTACGTCTGTCTTCACTCTGACTCGATAAGTCGCTGATGACGCCGTTATCCACACTCATTCCGTCACCTTTGTGCAGGGATTTGTCTCTGATATGACGCAACAACTTGAGTAATTTGAAGTTGATGGCATCCCTTCGATCCGCATCAGGGCGATGAAGCAACTCTTGGAAATTGTAACGGTTTTCTAGTTCAACCATTCGCTTTACGGTGTAACCGAAGCAGTCGGTGTACTCGCTGATATAAACCCACTTCAACGTGAATAACCGAGCCAACAAGACATCTAGGCAGCAGTTGCAAAGGTACCAGAAGGAGTCAGTAGCGGAGAGAATTACACTTGTCCAATCAGAGATAGCAACGCGGCTATCGGTGCGATCATAGTCGTTGATGAGACACTCCAAGTGCACCAAGTACGCCTCCATCAGCATCAATACCACGATTTGCCACGCTGTGAAGTGGTCGACGCTTGCCGCCACTTTCTTTTCATTAGTTGTGACACTTACTAACTTGTCTTTGAGTTGATGGAAAACTTCTAAGGACTGTTCCACAGCGTTCCCACACTTGGTGTGAGTACTACTCACCTTCACCTGGGTCTCACTAGAAGCTTTAGGGATCCGCAGATCACTCCATAAAGAGTCGTTGTGTTGGATCACCGCGTCATCCACCGAGTCCCTACTCACAAGTTTCTGATGCAATGAGTTCCACAGGTAGAACACGGCCGCGTGTGCACTATTTAACGCCGTCGGCGCCGCGCTGCTGCTGCTGCCGATGACGTCCTTTTCAACTCGACTTTGTTTGTAGTAATCGACACTTTTTTCATAGAAATTAGAATAAAGCGAGTTGTTTCTGGCGCTGTAGTCGTTAGGGATCAGAATGGCTTGCAGGGTGTTGGCTATTGACCCGCAATTCTCGATCAAGAAGCTAGTGGACATCGAGCTGCTGCTACCTGCACTGAGTAAGCTGTCAAACCAGTACGCAATGTAAACGGAGCCAATGACTGACCCATCACAGGTCGGCATGTTGTACATGTATACATCGCTAGCTGTCATGTCGTCGTTACTGGCTACTGCAACGGTCGGCTTACAGTACCCTTGCGCTATGCTCGGCGGAATATCATTCTGGGAGATGCTGATCATGGTGGCAAACAGAATGAAGTACTGCGCGCTGTCTACCAGAAGCGGGTTGGAATGCACTGGGTGCGACCACATGTGCTGCAATATGTTCCATTTGTTCACGGGATCTAACAAATTAGCTGCTAAAATTGTGTTATATAACGCGAAGACTCGTTCCAACAAAGTGTTGCGGCGCAACCCTTCAGATATGTTCCTCACATACTGATTGCACGACATGCTGCGCACAAGCTCTGTCCATTCGTACCGCAGGTTGTTCGTGTCGATATGTGTATGTGTTAGGTCGTTCTGCGGGTCGTCGTCATAGCGCAGCTGGCTTTGCTCTAACAACGATACCAAACGCCCCGATATTTTGGCCATTTCTTCTAATGCAAGTAAGAGGTAACCTAGCAGCTGGGGGTCGAGATTCGCCGCGCAACACTGCTCAAACTTGACTTTTAACGACGATATTAACGAGCGCAACTTGGCCACAACCGTCACCACAGTGCCTGATGCATCGGCTAAGTACATGCCATCAGGGCTGTTCTTGCTGAGCGTAATAAGGACCAGCAGCAACGATTCCAATATATACCTCGCAGTTGTACTTGTGCTTGACACTACAATGGCTTGACTGCTCCTTTCATTTGAATTTAGAGACGACAAACTAGGGTTACTACTGATACTCGAGGTGGCAACAAGAGCAGCACTGTGCTTGAGCTTGCTGTTCAATATCACACTTGACTTGATGCGCTCTACAATATCATCTACAAAATTAAAGGAAAGAGTAGCCGTTGCCGGCACACTATCCATTATGACGTGGGCATCCTCTCCCCGACGACTCCGTTTGCTGCTCGCCGCCTCGTCCTCGAGCTCTACAAGTACCGATGCAGTGTGCGACGTGTACAGGTGGTAAAACATGCAAGCTTTACTTATAATTTCAAAATTTAATCTGATTCTGGAGTCCTGTAATAAATTGAAGAATAATACATCAGAGACGCGACCTTGCTTGACTATGGTGCTGTTGGCGTACGCAATCAGACTGGACAAGCATTCGTCTGAGGTAAGACTAGTGCATAAGTTGTTTAAAAATGATAGAAATGGACTAGCGATGCTGCTCGACACATCTTTCATTCTCCAATTACAAGTGATTAGTAGGTTGAAGAATGCTAGAAGGAACTTCAAGCAAGAGTCACGCGAGCTGTCTCGAATATTGCTGCTGTTGGATGACAAGTGTCGCACCATGATCTGAAAAGGAAATAGTTTGGCTGCCGAGTCGATCATGCTTGTGGGGGATAAGTTAATACCGTAATGGTCGATGATACAAGTGTAACATTCTGCAAAAATACCGATAAATTCATCCTGCGCATCTATATCGCCTCGAATTACCTCAATCGCCTTGTTTAATATAGTCAAGAGTGATGATACCATAGCAGTCAAGGTGTTGCCTTCACTGATATCCTTTAACAGTGACTTGTAGAGAGCCTTCAGTAAACGATGATTAAATGTATCCAAAACACTTTTTTTATCAACGAGTAAGTTGTCTACGTAAGTAATAACTTTGCGCACGTAATCGGAAGGTATATGATGGGGTATTTTAACATCCAATACATCTATGAGTATTTGTCGATGTTCTTCTTTGTAAAACAGTGGATAGAAACCATCTTTTAACACATTCAGCGAGTGAGTTATCAGTTCTTTCAGCTTTGATGCAATCAATAAATCATTCGTTATACAATGCCTCACTACTTTCTTGAGAAATATTACAATATTACCATCAATAGCTTTATCTTTTCTTTGTGCTGCATCCGTTTCCTTTAACTCATATTCGATTGCTGCTGATATTAGTCCCGACCACACTTTGGACGTGCCCACCACATACTTCTTATCAGATTTCAGTAATTCTTCACACGCTAATCTTCCTTTCTTTCTATCCGCAACTTTATCCGATTGTAAAGAACGCCTGATATCATCTAAATCGAAATATTCCATGCTGCAAGTTGGTTACACAAAGGATGGATAATACGAGCTCACGATTCAAGCATACATGCAATAGTTACTCCTCTTTTATGTCTGCAATCTGTGTATTTTTTTGGCGATTCAAATTCCATTTTGATTTTGCGAGCAGCTGAGCAGGCCATCCGGTCCGTCTCTGCAGGGACTTTAGATGCAAGAACTAGTTAAGAGCGTATGTAGAGGGAGTGTATGTATGACCAAATAGATACTTAAAATAACACGGAAACAAATCTTTCACACTCAGCGATACTTCCATAGCAAACACCAACTCTTTTATCTAGGTCAGATATTGGTACATCAAGCAGTGAAATTGGTTCAATAGGCTCATTCGCCTCAGATGCGCAAACAACAGACTTTCCTCCAGCAGATTCAATAATAAGTGCAATTGGTGCTGCCTCAAATAATAATCGTAACTTTGCCTTTGCCGTTGGTGATGATGCATTAGCTAATACTCCTTCTCCTTTGATGAGTATATGATAAACATCTGGAACCAAACCACCGCTATACCTCAATGTAAACTTATTATTAATCCAGTAATCCACTAATTGCTTATACTTAGGATTATCCGACGTAGCTCTTAAATTACCAGGTGCAAAGGTTTTAGCGATAGGTGCAATTTTAAACACATTTCTTGTTATGATCCATCCACTTTGTGCCATAGTTAACTCAATACTAATTGGAGCTTTGTTCATTGTAGCATTTGCATTCAAACCTAATGCTATTGTCACCCTTGGTCCATACATACATACCAGGGAAGCATTTTGCTCACGACCGAAACGATTGAGTAATCCTTTACCAGGCCAAATACCTAAAATAGTACCAACAGCAAAATTAGCATCGACAATAGATGATCCATCTAATGGATCAAATGCAACTGAATAACCACCTCCAATAATATTACTATTATCATTACTACAATCAATTTCAATAGGATTTTCTTCTGATGCTGCAACATGAACTAATTTACTAGATTTTAAGCAATTAAACATGATTTCATCTGTTTTTATATCAACATCTAATTGAGAATCACCAAAACTATTAGTTGTACCAACTTTATCACTAGACATACCTAAATTTCTCAAAGAAGTGCCAATCATTCTACAAGCATAAAACACATGCTGTAGTAACTCTATCAATCCAACATTGCTCGATGAGTCAATCAGCGCCACTAAATCTACTGGAAGCTCACTTGAAACTGCAAATTCACTCATTTTATTGGCAAAATTGATGCTTTATTGCTGTTTATGATGATGATGTTGATTTTTTCACTCTCGCCGCCGGTACTGTCTCTAATGGTTCTCCACACCCTTTTCAATCGATCGTAATAAATGAAAAAGATAATTCTTTTCCCATCGTAGTTATAACAGTGTTTATAAGGAAAGAATGATCTAAACAAATACTCCCGAGACTTAGGCTTGTCCATTATGTCGAGCTATAACGTCATGATCAATTAATAATAATAATAATAATCCCAACAAGAAACATTAAAGCTTACATATTTGCATTTAGTTGCTCTCCTTTCTTCACACACATTATCAACAATCAATTTCATTGATTATTATTATTTCAATCTAGTTTCAGTTAGGGGAATTTCCAAGATTCAAAAAAAAGCTGATAAATACCACAAAAGTCAAAGTTTCACGAGAGTTTGTGATTGTGTGAGTGCGCTAGTGTGAAGTGAAAGGATGCCACCCAAACCATTCGTGTTCAAAGCCCCTGATGGCAAGGAATTTACATCTAAAGCTGAATATCGTGACTATATGATGGCAAATTACTTTTCATATAAAAATAAAAAGAACGAGGTAAATCCATTGCTAAAAATGCCTGGCGACGTCGATGGACAGGTATTCGACATTGCAGACTGCGAGAACTCTACATTAGTTGTCATGGATAAGACAGAACAAGTGCAAATTGATAATTGCAACAATTGTCGTATATTTATTGGATCTTGTTCATCTTCAATATTCATTAGAAATTGCAATAACTGTGAATTTTATACAGTTTGTCGTCAATTACGTCTCCGTGAAGTCACAGATTCCACATTTTATATTTATTCTATGGCAGAAGTGCATATTGAATACTCCAATAAGGTTAGATTTGCACCATTTAATGGTGGTTATCCTGAACAATTGAAGCATATGAATGATGTCAATCTAGATATTAATCACAATTTATGGTATGATATATTTGATCATAACGATCAAGAGAAATCCAAGAAAAATTGGTCATTACTTCCAAAGAAGGAATACAGTGAACCATGGTTCCCTGCTGGTGTTAAGTGTACAGTTGCTATACCATTAACTGAACCAGGTAGTGTTAAACGCACTGATTTAGCTGAAGGCGGTGTCGGTGAAGCATACGGCGTTGATCAAATGATTAAAGATGCTCAATCAAAAAGTCCACCAAAAAGCACAACAAGTGCCGTACCACCACCAGTACCAGTTTCTAGTAAAGCAGATTCCAAAGGAGTGACAGCTTCCACACCAACACCTCCACCTTCCGATTCAAAGAAAGCAGCATCTGCTAAGAAAGAAGCTAGTAGTGAGCAGAAAATTGTAAATAGTAAAGCACCTGTGATAGAAAGTCCAAAACCAGCTGCAGTTGTGACTAGTAGTGCAACATCAAGCGCAGTAACAGTCACTGAACACTTATTGATAACCTTAGAGACTGCGCTGTTGGTTATGTCAGCAACATCCAAGGGTATCAACACGTCGTTATGGTTTACAGTTGATAAAAATGATGGTAAAATGCCTTACACTGCATTTGTCGATAGGCTGCAATCCCTGGGTGCCACCGTCGGTATGGAGGAAGATTGGAGCACCAAGAAGGAAATCGAAATAGGCACATCCGCAACAGCATTAAAAGGCATTATTGAGACTTGTGGAAGTCAAAAAGCCGTTACAGTTGCTGCGAATAAAAATAAAAAGGGGGTATCAAAGGATGCACAAGGCAGTACTACTAGTAATGTCATCATTGACGTGCGTAAATTTATTTCACTATGTGAACTGAAGTTCGAGCAGTATATGAATGAAATGCAAGGCATCAGCAGCACTATTACAACCATCAACAAGCTAAGTGGCAACGATAGAGACAGTAAGTCGAGTAATGCTGAAGAAATCGTGCAGTCGTACTTGAGTCAGATATCACCTAGCGCATCAGCAAGTGTGAAAACTGAAAAAGTTTCGTCATCTGAAGTGAAAGCCGCTCCATCACCAAGTATTCTTGCAGCTCCTGTGTCTCCAAGCCAAGTAAAGCGCAGACCAACTCCTGTTGACACAAGTGAAACCACACCAAGTAAATATGCAACAGAAACAATTATTCCAGATTCACCATATGATGAAGAAGTTGCATTTAACGTTGAAGACGAAGACGACGCCGAGACGACAATAAGCAAGATCATGCCCTCGTTGAAGAAGTCAGCAGAGAAACCAAAGCGTTCTCCGAATAGTCGTAACGCAGAGAGGCAAGCAAAAGCAGCAGCAAATAGAGAAGCATTGAAAGAAGCTGCTAAAGCCAAAGTATCTGCAGGTCGCAAGAGTACTAGCAATCTTGATGCCTCTCTTTTGAGCAGGAAGTCTATAGACTCGAAGCGCAAGGCATCGACGTCCTCCGTGGCCCGATCCATCAACTCCGCACCGGTCATTAAAACAGATGCTGATATTGAAGCATTAATTAGTAAAACAGTGAAACAAACTGATTTCTATCACTTGATTCAAATTCATCTTGGATTCATCGAGAACCACGTCATGATGCCTCCTAGGGGTGTGCCAGTCAAGTCTAAACCGCGTAATTGGTTGACTGTACAAATAATTCAAAAAGCATTTTACGAATGCCGAGTTCGCCTTAGCGAGGACCAGGTATTGACGCTGTTTAAGCTAGTCAAGAACTTCGCCGCCTCGAACAAGGGCAAGGTCTTCAATAGCGACAACGATAGCAAGGTGCCTGGGCGTGTAGCCACTGAAACCATCGTGATTTCTAGTGATAATTCCCTTAATTCAACTTGGTTAAAGAAGTATTTACTGTACTTACGGTTGAGTAAAGACAGCAAGAGCAGGAGTAGCAGCGCTGTATCACTACGTCATTCTATTTCGTGTCCGGTAGAAGCTACCGCGACAACCAAGACATTCATTGATGTAGAGCCAGAGCCATTCCATTACGAGAAGACAGAACCTATTGCATGGCAAGATTGGTTAGACCGTAAAATTGAGAATATGAATAAGAATAAGTTGAAGAAACCAGAGGAGTTCAAGCTCACTCTAGAGGGCAAGCGATGCGCGTTGAGCAAGGACGACATCGATGAAATATTAGCCACCACGAGTATAATAGAGGATAGTGTGTTGGATAAAGAGATATCTATCCGCGTCAAGTCGTGGATATTAGATACACAGGGGCGACGCGACTTCCCGCATGCACTCAACATTGAGATCAAGAAGTGGCAGCATGACAACCCTACGTTGACATGGAAGAAGTTACCTATTTCTAATCGCAACGAATTCATTGCATCGTTCACCCAAAAGTTAATGGTGGATAAGGCTACGCAGCTGCACTTGTCCGAGCAGAAGAGCGCGTCCATCTCGAAGGAGTTATACTGGAAATATCACAAGGAAAACAAGCAAAAAAACTTTGCTTTTACATGTACTTGGTCTGAATGGCTCAAGAATCGCCACAATCGTTTGGATAATGACCTAGAAAAATTCCAAAAGAATATACACGAAAGAGAGGCAGCCGCGACAGCCACGGCAACACGCAAGCGGACCGTCGCGCCATTGATTGAAATTGAGAGTAAATTACACGAAGTTGCTGACACCTTCGCACGCAAGGGCCTTTCGTATTACAGCATTGAGCTTCGCAAGAGTCTGGTTGCATTACGCAAGACGGCTAGTGAAGCAGGCTATGGTAACGGACTTGTTAGTAAAGAGATCTTCGATCGTCACATGACACATGTTCTAGCTCCTAGGGTAGCAGATCTGCCTAAGGACTTGAAGGTGCTAGCATTAGAGGCCCGTAACTGCCTAGATAGGTACACACTCACTCACTCACTCACTCACCCGTATACTTACTCACTCATTCACTCACTCGTACAGTCCATCGAGCAAAGTGTCATCGACGTCCACCAACAAGCTCTTCATTTCCAATCAAAGTGAAGCAATTAAACGTTTCACCGAGTTGGACAACGATCTAAAAGCGAAGAAGAACCAGACATTCAAGGAGTGGCACGACCGCAAAGTGACGGAGAAAAGTGAACAAGCCCTTCGGAAGCGTGCGGAAGAGGAGTTGAAGGCGCAAGCAAAGGCAAAAAAATTAAAAAAAGCAGAAATTGTTTTTAAGAAATGGTTAAAGTTACGTTCAAAGAATCAATACGTTTCCAAGTCACTCAACGGAAAGAAGCAGGTGAAGATTGTGCCCAATGTAAGCAAGGTAGACCACAATAGCAGGTACTCGCACTCGCTGCTCCCTCTCTTCATTCACTCACCCACTCACTCACTCTCTCACAGGTGGAACAAGGACGTAGAGATGCACGCATACTTCTTTGGTAAAGATGATTAATACGCTAAATGATATAAGAATAGACTTTTTGCTGTGTATATAAAGCTGTTTATGTTACAATAAAATCTTCTAAATACAGTAATGATTTCGCAGCAACCGCCGGTGTCACTGCTTGAGTACTAACCCAATAGTCTAATCACTCGACTTCCTCAACTTCCTGCCGTATACGTCTTTAACTCTAGTGATGCAGTAGGTGAATACTGTGATGCCGATGTAGACGAACGGGGACTTGGTATTTCGCAGGGATGATATCCCATGTCCTAAGAAGAAAAAGGCGGTGCAACACGCGACTAGCCCTAGGTAAAACAATATGGCATACTCCCTTTCATAGTCCAAAAAGAAGTAGTAAAAGACTCCCTTATACTGAAACCACAACCACGAGAACAGAATGTAAGCAAGTCCGTAACATATGACAAAAGGAAAGTGCTCTAGTTCTATACTTATATTGTTCGTCAGTATTTCAATGGTCATAAATGTAACATTTGCATTATGAAATAATAATGGTAAAAAGTAGAAAAAGGTATCTGTCCTCATGCCTTTCTTGTACGCTTGTGGTAGCAGTATGAATGTAACTATGAATGTAACTAAAAATGCCATGGCAAAACTTATCTCAAAGAATAAGTGAGTTATCTTGATATACGCAGGATTGAAGCTGCTTTCTAAGCCATAAGCTACACAGTAACTCGCATACACAGCAAATGCGTAGTAAATGGACAATAAGGTCCAACACCAAACAGTGAAGGGTGTGAATCTTGAAAAATGGACAAGATGAACCTTTTTAACTTCCCCTCTAACATCAACATCAATATGCAAGCCTTCCTTATCAATAAGAAGCCATACTATTGACGCCCAACAGACGATAAATTGCGCCAGACGTAATATAAACATATGAAATGGCGTTAGATACTCCATATTAGATCCCCCTAAATTTGCTAATGTTGTTGTGGGCATGTCTTGGTGCACTATCATATATGCACACACGATCCCTACAAGCGACACGAAGCACAGGCATGGCAAGAATCCGTTGAACTTCAT
>JACCDO010452069.1_pt1 | contig 36431 bp, 24 predicted proteins | sample 7446101 | NCBI WGS metagenome assembly JACCDO01 (sample SAMN15323440, study PRJNA562643) | freshwater metagenome | isolation source: river surface water | place: USA:Blue River Watershed | collected 2017-08-16 | reverse complement strand
TGAGTAAGTAAGGATAAGAGTGCAATTACCAGTTTTAATAAACTCTTTCAAGTCATTCATTGATAATAAGAACTCTTTCTTTCGTTGTTTCATTTGGTTAACTCGCAATACCCAAGTATTATAGTTATTAATATGTGTCTCTAACATCCGACGTATATTGCAATAGATATATCTTCTATTTGCCCAATTTATTAAATGTAAAATATTAGCACGATTATCTTTTGCTGATGCACCATATGATGCATTCTCACCTCTTGTAATAATTTTCTTGGTAACTAATGACCATCTTTCTACTTCATCTAAACGGTTTAATAATATACCTAATAAACGAGTAAACATATCAAAATATTCTTCTAAAACACTTGGTAATTGTAAATTTAAACTATTAAAAGCATCTGCAAGTGGTGCTAAATGTTTAATATAAGTAAAACTTTTAGTAGTAACGGTGTAAGCATCAATACTAGGTGCAACTAAACTTTTAAAATTAGCTTTTGATACTTTACTAGATGGTGTACCAGTTACTTTAGAGAATAATTCATTTTCAGGTAAAGATGTTGTAACAAGTGTAGTAGTGTCGGTTGGATCATCCTCTTCCATTGCATCATCACCAGCATACTCATCATCTGCATGATCATCACTATCATCACCTGCTGCATCATCATTACTTGTTTTATTACCTTTTTTCTTATTATTTTTACCTTTATTACCCTTATTACCTTTTGTTTTCTCATTTTTATTACCACCTTTTGTTGCTGCTGCAGACTTGGTATTAGCTGCATTATTCTTTACAACACGTTCAGATTGTTTTACACCAGATGCTACTGTTGTACTAGTTGATCTCTCACTTACACCAGTATTACTTGTATATTGAATACTATCAATATTTAAATTTTCTAAACTTGTTCCTTCTAACATACTATTAAAATAGTATTGATCATATAAACTACTCCAATTATTCTCAGGGTTAACTAGTTCAAGAGCATCTTCAATAACTACGCGAATATTTTCTTTGGATGTATCACCCCAATCTTTACTACTTTGATTTCCTCCTAATTTATTAACTGTACTAAATGTATCAGAATTTACTAATAATATAGTACGTACTTCACAGATCCAATTAAGTGATGACATATATACATCTAACATAACAGATGCTTCTGTGTTAATACCAATATCATTACCATCCTTTTGTAAGATATCAATTTCATCTGCAATATCAACAAGTTGAGTATATAGTGCTTCTTCAGTATCCCGAGTCTGCTTATTGGAGTCATTATTCTCGTATAATTCAACTGGTTCAACATTAATAAGTGGACTTGTTTCATTTGCTTCATCATCTTCTGCTCCACCATTTTCACCATTAACACTATCATTAGATACTTCCATTTTTTCATCATCATCTTCATCTTCATCTTCTTTATCACTTGTATCACCAATATTTTTTATACCACGTACACATGCATATGGTAAATGACTTAAAATATCTTCTGATGATTCAGTTTCAATAGCTGATTTGCATAATAAATTACGATAAGAATCTAAAACAGTTTTTAATTTGGTTTGTAATCCCGCAAGACTTACTAATGCAGATTTATTCCACACCATTGCTTTATCCATTGCTTCTTGAATTTCTGCTTTTTCTTTTGTTAAATCAAGTTTAATCTCATCAGATGTTGATAGTAATAACACTAAGTCATTGATATCAACTCTCTTAACTAACTCATTTGTATCAATATTTGTTGTTTTAGTTGGTTTTACTGTCACATCCTTCTTAGGGAGTAACTCTTTTAATCTATCTAACCATTCAGAAGCAGTTGTTGCCATGATTCTACATTCAGTTAATTCAGGAAATTCAGTTACAATACCAGTTGCATTATCAATAACTGTTTCTAACGTATCAAAATCAACAGGTGTTGTATCAGTCACGGTACTCACTACTTTAGTATCAAGAGTACTTTCTTTGGTAGCATCTGCTTCTTCCCAACACATATTTTCATTATTCCATACACGATTATTATCAGTATCAACAACATTATTAAAAAAATTGATGAGTTGCAACGTAACTATTGGGATCCCTAACTTCTGTAAAATTTGTTCATTACCTTGAATCCATTCTTCTGTTGCACTTATAGCCGTTTTTAATGGTCTTAATTCATACTCTAAATTCACATGAATACTACGTGCATCATTGTATATCCCAATAACTTTATCTAATAAAATTCCTTTCTTTAAAACATTATTTTTTTCAGTTATTCGCTTAATTGTATTCAATATTTTCTCACTTTTAGTAACAATTTGAAGACAAAAAATTTCTTCTTTAAGTTGTTTAATAGGAAAATCATCCCAAATATGTGATGGTACTGCTTGACGAATTTTATTAATTTCTTTTGATAATTTTTGTATTTCAACTAATCTGGAAGGTTTAGGATGTGGATCAGCTGCTGTTGGCATAGCTAAGATAGGACGAGCTTTTTTAGACCATTCAATTGCATTTAAATGACTACGTAATACAAGTGCTTCTTCCATAAATACTGGCATTTCATCAGCTTCTGATAGTAATTCTTGTAACATTTCAATGGTACCGTTACGTTTTTTCTTGGATTTTTTCTTTGGTGAGTCATCTGTTTCCATCTTATTCTCATCATCACTCTTGGTTTCCTTTTCTTCTTCTTCATCATCTTCTTCTTCTTCGTCGTCGTCATCATCCTCTTCATCATCATAAATACTTTCATCAATAGGTTGATTCATTGCATCAGTTAATGCTTCACGTACACGAGATAACCATACTTCAGCTTCTTCTACAACACTTTGTACTTTACTCAACTCTTTACTTGAGCGTCCTTGACTATCATCAAAGAGTACTTCACCTTCTTCAACCATTAATTTCATATCCGAAAAATTTATTTTCTCTGATGTTGCACCTTCATTACCACTTTTATTACGCAATGAACTAGCTGATTTAGATTTTGGAAATTTACTTTTTACTCTTTCAAACCATAATTTTGCTTGATTTTTTTTCTCTTTTAATATTTCTAATTCAAATGTAAATTCAAACGGCATTTTTTCACCATCACTTATTAATGATTCAACTCTTTTTAATGAGACTGGTTTATTACTAGCAACGGATTGTGGTGCAGTAGAAGCACTTGTTGATTGAGCATTACGTGATGGACGACCAGTTACACTTAAATTAACACTTGATTTCTCTGTTGCTGTTGCTGCCATAGTACGTACTTCTCTACTCCATTCATCACCTTTTGTAATTACATCAGCTAATTCATTTTGTAATGGAATATATAACGGAAATGCTCGTACTTCTTCTAATAATGCTTTAGAATTCTCGATTGGAATACGTAAGGATTTGGTTATGTCGGACACCGCGCGAGTACTGCTTGTAGGTGGTTTGCGTACTAAACATTTCTGTGCTCGTTCAAAGAACATTTGAACTTCTTCAGCTAATTTAATACTTTTACGGTATAAATCTTCAACATTGGGTACCTCTTTACATAGAAATGGTAACCGTTTGGCGTTGTTTAAGATGTTACTAACTTGTTCAATGAGTGGTTTATTGCCTGGCTCCACGTCCTTGTTACTACGCTTACTCTTGACTGATGTCTTCGTTTCCTCATCACCATCAATGACAGTAACATCACCACCATCGTCTTTAATTTCTACATAATTTGTTAACATTAATATTTTACGACATTCTTTACCAACTTTATCATGTAATGCAAGACATTCTTTCAACTTTTGTTCTTCAGGCGTAGCTAGAGGCTGTCGTTCACCATCATTCAAAATTTGTTTTAATTCCGAGATAATTGGAATAATATTCATATTCTTGCTATAATAATGTAAAACATCATGAACAATTGCAACCCAGTCACGTACTTCACTCATTTTTACTAGTAATTCACCTAAACAACCACGTACGGTTTCTCCAAAGTCTTCACCAGGGGAGTTGATGTACACAGGTAAGGTAGCTGCTTCATCTAGGATCTCTTGTACTGTTTCAATAGTAGGTCTATTATCACTCTTACTTGCAGATATAGACATACCAGCAGCAGGTAATGTTGCGATGAAGTTATGCATACTAGTTAACGCACTTTGACCACGTTTTAAAACATTTTGCCATCGTTTTTTAATTTCTGTTTTATCTTTTTCTTGTCCTCGTGATCTACCACTAGCACTGCCGGTGGCAGCTGTGTCTTTACTACTACTTGCAGTATTAGTATTACTAGCTTCTACTTTAACGGCAGAACCAGGAGATTTCAGACTTATGCTAGAGATAGTAGAATCAATAGACTCGACTTTACGAGGGAAAATGATAGAAGAATAATCACGGTTATATCCTACGAGTTCAGTGCCTATTTGATCACTAACTATAACACCTTTTTCTGTAGCTTCACTAATTACTTGTTTTTCTTCTTTCACTGCAGTTTGTAATGATGATGATTGTGATGTATATGGAAACGATAATTTGGCAGAATATCTTGATTCATTATGTTCATAGGAACCTAATAAACCTTTGGATGTACGTAATACTCGTTCTTTCGTTTCAGTGAATACAGCTGCTGATGGATATTTATCGACTAATTCGCCAGTACGTGTACAATATACACCATCCTTGGAGCTACCTAAATCACATGTTATACGAAATAATGCTTTTTCAACATCATAATCATAAGATGCCAAATACTCTAATGCAATTGCATCAGATTCCATGGGAATATTGATACTATTCTCATTCCACAAAGTTTCACCTGAGTATATAAATACGTAAATATAAAATACACGAGTTATTGATTTCAATAAATAAAATTACCTGTTACTCTCATAGGTTCAAATAAATTTCTTGTTGCTATCAAAAAATTAGTAACATTTTCACTATGTAAATAACTACTATCATACACACATCTTGTACCATCGTACCAATTCATGCCAGCCTTTTTATATGCTTCATCCTTGGCGTATGGTAAGTCACCAACTGTATCAACAACTTCTGCTTGATAAAATTCTGGATCTACTCTTGGTGCAATATGTAATATTACTTTCTTGTCATTTTTACCTATTTGATATCATAGTGAGAGAATGCAATGGCAAGAACGATTTAGTGGTTATAAATGAGTAAAATGGTGCATAATGTAATCATTATAGTATCCATGAGTTAATGAGTATTAAATCAATGTAATACTAGATTGAAGGGAAATAATGCATGAAGCGAAGAAATAAAGAACACTACCAGTAATTGCGCCATCTTGAGACTCGAGTCCCGCCCCACTATCGCTGGAATCCATACTTCCGGCGTGGCACAAGCCCTTTTATGCTTTTAGTTGGCTATAATTTTGGAATCGCAAAAATCATGAATACTAGGGTTCATTGCAGGCTCGCCGAATATTTTATAATACTCTAAAGAACATGTCATATGTAGTCCTGCTTTCGAATTGACATACTTATTATCCTCATTTATCTTCATATACTGTTTTTTATGGACTAATTAATTGCAGTTAGGACACTGACTTACTCTTTGACATTACATCAAATAGAAAACTTATAATATATATTACCTTATACTTAACATTTTTTTAAAAAGGAAGGCTTATTATACTTCTACTTGTTTAGAGATACAAATGTCCGGTCCTCTCCATACAGCGATTTTTGAATTTTCAAAATATCCAAAATAGAGATTTAATAGAACAAAATGTCTGATTCTGCATCGAATGCAGAGAAGAAGACGGATGCCTTCGAGGAGCTCGTGATTAGTAGGCACATGCAGTCTATTCAACAAGCAGAAATAAGTGATAATTTTGTTGCTGTAAACCAGCAAGTAGGTGGAAAGAAAAGCTATGGGAAGTCACAAATTCGTAGTAATATGGATGAAATTAATGTACCAGCTGTTAGTGGTATCGTTGATAGTGACGAAGATCTTGATTTAGATGCATATGTTAATAATAAATCATCTAATATTATTGATAATAATCAAGATGGAACTGCTACCGATGATTATTCATACAAAGCAGCAATGAATATGTCGGAAACACAAGTTGATAGTCTTGTTGATACTAGCTATAATAGTGAAGATGATGCTTTGGCCAATAAAACGGAATTAGATGCTATACTAAATAGTAATGAGAATAGTAATGATAGTAATATTACTGCTGGTTCTTATCAATATATGCCTATTGAAACACAAACATCTTCGGTACAATTATCTCAAACATCACAAGGAATGATGGAAGAGGCAGTAAACATATTAGATTCTATGAAATCACCAATAAAAGCATCATCAATAACAAAATCATTGGTTGAAAAAGTTGCAGCAATTAACATGATGTCTCCTAATAGCGTATTCAATAGTAGTAGCAAGTCACCACATCTTAGTAGTAATAGATCTCCTCTTGCAAGTGTACTATCTCCATCATTTTTAGGGCATGATGACGATGAAGCATCACCAGTTGATGATGATTTAGATAAAATATACCAGAATACGACAATGGATCGTAATAAATTAAATTTACAAACGGATATATTTGCTGATGGAAATAAAGATGATGATCTTTTCAATGATGATGATTCCGCTGATGACGAGATATTTAATGATCCCGAAGCTGCGTTAGCATACTCACAAGAATTATTAAACTCTCAACATATGACATTAGATGGTCTTGAAGAGGATGAGAATAGTATGATTGAAGGTCGTTCATCAAATGAATCCTCCTATTCTAGTGATGCAGATGATAATAATGATAATAAACAACGTGTTATTACTCATAAAAAATCAGCAGTTGATATTGAAAGATTAGAATTAGAAAAAATTATGCAAAAAAATAATGAAGAATTAACGGAAATTGATTTAGAACGTGAAAAATTATATAAATTTAGTGAAGAAGATATTGAAAATTTAATAGATCGTCAAAAGACTATCACGTCGTTATCACTTCGTAATCTTGGTGTAAGTCGTAAAGATTATAAGGAACAAATGCAAGTCTTATGTAATCATTCAACATGGATAGTTAATCATATGAGAAGTGATAAATGGTTATATAATGAATTAGATAAAGAGTTTAGAGATGCAAAAGATGAATATAATGAGAATGACGATGGTGATGTAGTTGTTACCAAAGGTTATAAAGGTAAATTCATGCATTTACGTTCACATTTTTATCATATTACACGTGAAAGTGATGAATTAAAAAAAATTGAAATATTTGAAGATGAAATTACTCAAGAATTAGAAGAAGAAGAGAAATTTATTGAGTATGTGAATGAGTACAACAAGAGTATTGAAGAGGTGCAACCACCTGCTCCTAATGATACAAGTATGAATACTACTACAGATACTGTTGGTGTTACTGGTGATGATGATATGATTATGTTATCAGATAGTGAGAATGAGGATGAATTCGTTGAAGATGATGATGTTACACCTGCACCTCTTCCACCAGCACCTGTTCAACCTCCTACTTCTTCATCTGTTGTTGCTTCTGCTGCGACAACCAAGAATAAACAAGTTATTCGTCTTGCTGGTATATATAAAACATCATTAATCGATGAAAAAACAAAATTACGTATAAAATTTATGAAATCTGCTAAAAAATCCTCCTTAGATAAGATTAAAGAACAGTTACGTTGCGGGACCGATAAACAATTACAATTAAAAACTGTTGCATTTGAAAAATTAAGAATAATTGAATCAATAGTAAATGATAGAAAAGAACGTGTTATTGAAAGACGTAATACACGTCATGATATTGATAAAGAAATTGAACATGAAAGAATATTAAAACAACGTGAACGTGCAGAAAAGAAAAAACGTGATAATTTAGCTGGTAATATTGATGAAGAAGGTGAATTTGATGAAAATAATGAAATATTTCAACCATTAAATGAAGAAGAACAAGAAAAATTAAGATTAGAGTATGAAAGAAAAATACTTGAAGGTGATTATATGGAAGAATCAGATGAAGAAGAGAATCCCGAAGAAGAAGATGAAGAAGAAGAGATCCCTGAACCTGTTGATGATGAAGAGGAAGAGGAGGAGGAGGATGAGAAAAGTGTTAGTAGTAATGATAGTAACAAGAGTGGTGATAGTGAAGATGAACCAGTTGAAGAAGAAACAGCACCTCAATATCCTGTTGATATGGATTTATTAGATAATAATGAGCTTCTTGATTTAGATGATGACGCAGTTGATGTAACTGTTAAGAAGAATCGAGTGAATAAAGTATCGTTTAAGAAAGGTATAACTAGTGATGATGATGAACCAAATGATCCTTCTGCACCAGCTATAGCATCCCAAGAAGAAGGTGATAATGATGAATTAAATGGTAGTGATGAAGAGGAAGTTATAGGTGATATTGATGAGAAGAAGAAGAAAAAAGATAAGAAAAAAGATAAGAAAAAATCAAAAAATTCTAGTTATATTCAAGCAGTTAAAGATGAAATGGAACGTGCTAAACGTGAAAAAGAACGTAAAGGTAATCCCTTCACACCTATTACTATATACTTAGTAATAACTAACTAATTATTAAAAAAATTTCTTAGGATTTAGTAGTTTATTAGATGATGAAGTTGAAGATGAAGATGAAGAAGGTGTTGGTAAAAATGGTCAAAGAGGATTAGATGAATTTGGTTTTATAGATACAAAATTACATAAAGATCAACAAGCAGAAGAAGATGCAACAAAAATACAATTAGGTGATTTTGATAATATTGTTGATACAATATCTGATGATGAAGGTGATGAAGATGCAGCAGAAAAATATCGTTTAGAACGTGAACGTATAGAAGATATTAAACGTCAAAAAAATATTATGACAGCATTAGCAGAAGGACGTGATTCATTAAAACGTCAAAAAGAAGATGATGAATTTAATATTGCAATAGGTGCATCAGATAATAATCGTCTTGATATTGATAATGGTAATGATAATAATATCCCATTCTATGAAGAAGTTGAAGATGAGGGATTAGATGAAGAAGAAATGATGCAAAAAGGATATGATAATAATAAAATTAAGAAAATTATACGTCAAAGAAAAATCAAATCTGGTAATTATAGTGAATATGATATGTTAGAAGATGATTTTGATGATCGAATGCAAAAAAGATTAGAAATGGAAAAATTAGCAAAATATTATAATGGTAATGATGATGATGATGATGATGATGATGAAGATGATGATGGTAAACATAATGATGAAGAATTATTAAGTGATGAACAAATACAAGAAAGAATATTATTAAAAGAAATTGAAAAACAAAAAAGAATTGAAAAAAAAAGATTATGGTTAGATAAAAATAAACAATTAAAAGAAGTATTTGATAGTAAAAAGAAATTAAAACGTTATCAATCATTAAGTATATCACAATCTCAAGGTGTAACGGCTAGTGAAAATCAATCACAATCACAATCATTTAAATTAGCACTTGCTAAAATTGATGATGATGATGATGATGAAGAGGATAATCCATTAAAAAGAGCATTAAGTAGAACTTATTCGAATATTACACCCCGCAATGCTAATCCATTACAACGTGTTAATAGTACTGGCTTAGGTCAACCAACACAGCTGCAACGTGTTAATAGTACTGGCTTAGGTCAACCAACACAGCTGCAACGTGTTAATAGTATACCTCGTCAGATAGCATCCATGATACCACCTGCTGCACCACAGCTACAACGTGTTAATAGTATACCTCGTCAGATAGCATCCATGGTACCACCTGCTGCACCACAGCTACAACGTGTTAATAGTATTCCACGAACTGAACCTGGTGCTCAAACAAGTTCCACGGAATCTCAGAAAGATGTTATTGAGTCATCAATGGTTACTACAGAACCAACAACACAAGATGAGTCACAACAACTTATTATATCTGCATTACAACCAGCACCAACTACTGCTGGTCCTAATGTACTAGATAAAATCAAACGTCGAACTAAACAAATCCCCAAGAAAAGTGAATTAGGTCAACGATCATTGAATAAAGGATCTACTAATAGTCTTCAACGTAGTGAGTCTTTATCTCACATCAACACTTCATTAAAAACGGGTGTAACTGGACCAGTAAAAACTAATAAATATCAAGCAGATATAAGTAATGAACTTGATGGTGGTTTTGGTATGGGTATGGCTACTTCTACCAATACTTTATTCTCTCAAGTCACAGGTAAACGTAGTATTGGTGCAGCAACTCATTCATCAAGTAGTTCTGATCCTATGTTGCGCGCAATGAGTGGTAATGTTGGTTATAATAATAAAAATAAACGACCTAAAAGTAATATTACTGTTGCATCTCAACAATATGTTTTTAGTAGTAATAACAGTGTACTTGATAGTAGTAGTAACCATGGGGTCTCACAACTTGATGGTTCACTTGGTGATACCATTTTATTAGATCGTACTAATAGTATGACACGCTCGAATAGTAATAAGAAAACAAATCTTCTTGGTATCTTAAAGAAGAAATCAAGTAATGAAAATTCACAACCAATGCGGTAGAAACAATCTTGTTAGTTAATTAGTTAAGTTAGTATATACGAGCAGAGGACTGCCATCTATTGTACATAAGTAATTCTTTCTCTGTTACTGATCTTTTAATATGTCCTTCTTTTAATATTTTTATTAGTATGTTATTGATCTCGTCTTGTAATAGAAGATTATTTACTTTACTATGTACTTGAATCAATAACTTTTGTATTAGTAATGTCATATCTGCACCAGTAAATCCATGAGTTAGTTGCAATATTTCTTGACTAACGATGATACACTCATTGTTTTTCATTAATTGGTTCATGCTTTGGGTAATAAAAAGCTGTCGAGCAACCTCGGATAAAGGTCCCACATATAATAATTTATCAAAACGACCTAGTAAATAAGAAGAGTAAGTAATGGTGAGTGAGTAATATAGTAATTAACTAGTTACCAGGACGTAAGAAGCTTGTATCAATAGCCCAAGGTTCATTAGTAGATGCAATTATAGTTATTTGACTGTTGCTTGTAATAGTTGATGCATTGTTATTCCACATGTATATATCATCAAGACACACTGCAAGAGTAGATGATAAGCTGTGACCAATGGATTGTTTCTCATCATTATCTGCGCGATTAGTGAATAAAGCTTGCATTTCATCAATGAATATAATACAAGGACTACAACCTTTTGCTTCCTGAAAAATTGCGGATAATTTCTTCTCTGAACTACCTATTTCACCACTAAGTATTTCACTTAGTTTACATACTAATAGTGGATATCGTAACGTGGCAGCGACAACCTTTGGTAGTTTAGTTTTCCCTGTACCTGGTGGCCCAAATAACATAACTCCCACGTCCACACTCATGTTAAGATCGCGATAAATATTGCCGTACTTCGTAGGCCTACAGTGAGTGAGTGAGTTATGTATCGTGTGTGAAGAAGGTAAGTAGAATGGTTTTGTACCATACAATAGACTCGGTAAGAGTCTGTTTGATATCTCTCAACCCAATGACGTCACTGAAAGAGTCGCCTACAACTACCTCTGCTACATTACTAGTACAATTAACAGACTCGCGTGTATACTTGCTGACTATTGCATGTACGAATGTTGGAACAACACAACGAGGGATAGTATCAAGCAACCTATCAACTAGTTTCTCTCGATCAATAGCAGCGACATTTACTGACGATTTCTTCTCAATTTCATTAATAACAACGTTTGCTATATGCTTTCGTTCAGCGTGACTGGGGAGTGACATGAATAAGGTGTCGATAAATATTCCTTTCATCTCGTTGTTAATACGAGTACTTATTCCAATAATAAATAAATTGGATAATTTGTTATTTGTAATAAGATCAATAATGGCAGTTGCGATACCTGGGAATGAATCCCACATGTGGTCCGCCTCGGGGAGCACAAGTACCACCTTGTGTTGATGGCTAAGGAGTAGATATACCAACTGTATGTTGCGATAAAAGTACTCTAGATATTTTCCATTTTTTCCATTACTCATAAGAGCTTCGGGAGTTATTGTCAAGTAATGAATGTCACATTTTCCCCTGTGCAATTGTATCATGGAGTATACAATTGCAGATATATCCTTATGAAATATGTCATTACTTAGTAGTAACAGTGATAATGCTGGAGAAGATGGATTCTCTACGAATACAGACATATAATTTGAGAGTTGCTGGATGGTAGCTGACTGATACAGCTTCAGCATGTAGCTATATACATATAAGTCATCATGCACATTTAATAGTGATGCACCATGTGACACTGCTATGTACGATTTTATTTGGTTCTCTTGCTTCGGCAAAATGCATACCTGAGTGTTCGAGGCTATGATACTATAGCTATTATTACAAGGATATACTTTAATATCAAATGATATATTATGCAAATTAATACGATCACCTGATTTCGCTAATTGATTCTGCAAGAGCCGTTGAGTATCACAAGGTCTTATGGTGATTATATCATCATCAGCCGTTGTAGCTGGATATAGTATAAGTAGCGTAGATATAGGATATTTATAAATGTGACTCATAGAATCGCATTGAAGTATAATTTTATAGATAATATTTTGATGTTGCCGAGGTAAATTACTGACAATATCTTTATCTACGACAGTCACAGTAGTTTTCTTTCCATCGTATTTATTTTTTTCCTTATGATTCGTATACACATGAAACCACGACATCCCAATTTCACTATAATCACATTTCTCTATTCCTTGATCTATCGAATATAACAAGCGCCCACAGTAGATCCCATCGTGAAGTAAATCATTGCTAGTAGTATAAAGAGCATTTTCACAATAGCAGTGGTCTCTACTGACGACGTTACTGTGCAACAACAAGTCCACGCCAATCTCCATGACACTTCTCGCAGTAGACGGATATCCCCAAATGATCCAATCGCCCACTATAATGTTATGAACCTATCACTATCGCTGAAATTTTTTGGTGAAATTTTTTTGGTAAAAAAAAATTTAAAAAAGTTTTCCTATAATGTGGCATTTGATTGACGCGACTTATTGATTGATTGACGCGGCTCATTAATGGATAAACGATATGCATCTCGGCGCAATTTGAGACAGCGCAGTGTATACGAGTCACTTGATAGGGTCGAAAGTGATATCACTCGTTCACTCGTACCTGCACAAGTATTAATACAAAGGAATAAGGAGTATATTCAGAAAGAATTCACAATTAAATGGGACGATTTACCTGAAGGTGTTGATGTTATTTCCGGTGAATTACATGATAAACCAAGCAGAGTACAGAAAAAGAGATTACAATTACAATCAATGATAAATATTATTAACCAAGAAATACAAAAGATTGAAGAGAGAAATATTGAACAGAAAGAAATAACAATCATTGAATTTGGATGTGGATCGGGTCATCTTGGTATATTGCTGGCATATCTATACCCTAAATATACAATAATTTTGAACGAATGTAAGGAATACTCTATTCAAAATTGTAAAGAGCGTATAGCTACAGCCATGCTTACTAATATTGAAATTTATAATTGCGATGTCAGAAGTTTGCCACCATTTCAGTTGATTGATAATAACAGCAATAGTTTGTTTATTGGTGTAGGGCTTCATACATGTGGGTTACTCTGTGATATCATACTAAAATTAATGAAAGAACATGAATACCCATTTGTGATTGTGCCATGTTGTTATGGGCAACTAGGGAGACTTCCACCTGCATATTCTCAATTAGATTATGAAGAATATTGCATCCTTAGTAAGTATGTGGACGACAGGAATGATATTCTTGTTGTAACATCAGGTGCGGATATATGTACTGATACTCATATATCTAAGCGTTGTATGAATGCAATTGATTATTATAGATTACATTTCATGCATAATTCAAAGTTTCTGGGTATTTTAACCGAATTAGAACCGCTAGATTCTACACCGAAGAATCAAGTATTAATTGGGCAATGGAATGACCGGTAAAATTGTTACATATATTTGATATTGTATAAGTGCACATATGAACTTTATTGTTATTTATTTCTTACTGAATATAACTGTATAATTAAATATTTTTGAAAGGATCTTTAGGGCCGGACTTGATCAAAGTGGTGCCTCATATGAACGCACTTGAGAGAGGTTTTGACTCTAGAAGAGAGAGTTGTGGTGAAGCAGGGGTAGAGACTGCAATGATTCGCCTGTTAGTTGGCACGTTACTGTTGCTTTTTGTAAGCAATATAACTGCTTATTGGCGTAATTTACCAGGAAATTATCGTACTTATCGTGGTTTACGAGTAAGTAGTAGTATAGGTAAAACTGTTCACATTACTTTCTTATTTACTTGCTCAACTTATTTATTTACTAATTAATTCAGGTAACAATAATAACGAAGAGGCTGCTGCACCAAAGAAAAGAGGTAGACCAAAGAAGATTATTACTGATGCCGATGGTAACTTAATAGAATCTGAATCAAAAGTTAAATCAGATGCAAGTGAAAAAAAACGAGGACGACCACGTCGTGTTGAATCTGATTATGATATACAATTAGCAGCTGAAATGTTAAGTAATAAAGGTATGGCAGAAAATAAGAAACCAAAATATAAAATAAGTAAAAAGACACCATCACCAAACGATGATATATTCTCAATGTCTAAATTACAAGAAGATTTTAAAGAAATATTACCCAAATTAGATGAAGATTTTGCTAAACTTGAAGCTAATTTAATAAGTGACGAGTTAGATTTCGAAGAATTACTTAATTTCGATGGTATAGACAACGATTTTGATGATAAAATAGAGCAGTTAAGTATTGGTGGAAAAGGAAATCTTGATAAAAATGGCAAGAAAAAAATAATAAACGAGCAAGACTTAGATGCAACACTACGTTCCATAGAGAGTGGCAGTTACAGCATTGATGATTTACTAAACTTGGATGATGCAATCAGTGCTGATATAGAAAATGCAAATAGAAGTGGATCAGGAAGTGGTAATCGTAACAAAAAAGGATCAAAGAAATCATTATCTAATGACGCAAGGGATATAAATAGCCGATTAGTAGATGAAGATGACGAGGATGACGAGGATGAAGAAATTGTACTTGATGATAGTAATAATGATGATATTGATGATGGATTATTATTGAATGCTGATCCCTCGTTAAATAGAAGAAGAAAACGTCGCAATGACGAAGATGAAGACTTGATGATTGATGTTATTAACCTATCTAAGCCTGGTTATGAAGATGAAGAAGATGATGATGAAGATGAGGAGGAGGAAGAGGAAGAGGAAGAAGAAACAGTTGCACCCAAGAAACGTGGTCGTCCAGCAAAGGCAGTAGTTGATAAACCATTACTATCATTAGATGACATTGATTTAGATAAAAAAGATTTTTCTCTAGATCCCCCACCATTAGGTAATCATATTCAATGTCCACACTCACTTACTCATCACTTACTCACTTCCTCTTAAAAATATTATAGAGGAATTCAAACGACTCATGGAGTCCCTAGGTCCTGACTCAATGTTTGCTGATACAACCGAACAAACAAGTGATGAGCAGAGCGTATATACGGAAGAAACAGAGGAAAGTGAAAATGAAAAGAAGCCGGAGCCTATTATTGAAACCACTAGAGATAAGGCTTATTTACCACAAATTTATGAAGGAGGTAAACTTTCTCCTCGATTAACAATAGATGATTTAATAAGAGATTATCCCGAGCAAAGTGAAGAAGAAAATGAATGGGATTTGAAGGATGTGGATGATATGATTGAAGAACATAGTAATCAATCACCAATACGAGTAAAAATAGTATCAGTTGTAACAAATAGTAGTACCAATAACACCGCCTTAGAAATTGTTAATAAAGTTTATGATTATATAAAGGCGGGTGTGGATAACGATGAGCGTATTACATATCAAGTATTGTGTATGAATCACCATAATGATGATCCATACGAGGAACTAGATGACATGATACAAATGTGGCTTGAGAGTTATAATACTTATCATTTAGTAGATGGTAAAGCAATGAAAGAAGCATGGGGAAATATTATGCCACATATTATGTTATCAACGAAGAATTTAGATGCAATTGTTGCACAAGTAAAATGGGCACTTATTGAAGACTCAATGAATGGTGCACTTTTATCACCTAGAATGAGACGAATTAGATTTAGAGGTGGTGCACAAGAGATGATCACAGGATATAACACAGAATTTTTAGAGTCAGAATTTAGTGTTGTAAGTGTGCGGTAAGAGCTAAATATGTATTTAATAAAATATAAAAATTTTTAACGCTTTGGTTCCGCATACCCGGCCTTCGAAAAAAATTCCGTTGCCATAAAGAGAAAAAAAAAGATAGAAGAAGTAACTATCGCTCATGTTGTCGTTGCTTCTCGCAGTTATCGCGATCACCGTGCTTGTTGTTAGAGGTGCGTATACCAGTCATTAGATGCTAAATATCTCCTCACTTATTTCACTCTCTCTTAATTTCTTATCATTTTTATACGCTTACTAACCTTCTTCATGTATGTATAGGCCAAACAAAGAGTTATGCATTACATCAGCTTATCACAATTGACAAGAGCTCCAATACTGTGATAAGGTTGAAAGGATATGACACTTATTCGAATGACTTAAAATATTACATTGTAAATTGCACCACAAATAATGGCAATTTATTTCAACTATCAAGTGTATACAGTAATTATGGCTATGAACCTATCGCAGGCACAGTTATAAAACCTGATACTAAAGTTGCAGTAACTGGTTCACAACATCGAATATATTACACTACTAGTGGTAATGTACCTGCAGGTAAATGGGATACGATATCATTTATAGTTAATAATGGGCAAGAAGATTCATATGAAGGATACGTAACTATTGTTCCATTATCTGGTGCTATTGTTACCAGTGAATTTTTATTAAATAGTGATGACTGGACAATAACAGGTAATAAGGCTGTTACCAATGCCGTATACGAATCATATAGTAGAGGTAATCTGTTAAACCATTATATTTATGGTACTGATGATAAAATTAATACAAAATCTGGTGATAATACCGACAATTCATTGTGGTTTTTCGAGGCACCAGCTAAATATTTAGGCAACTATGGTATTGCATATGGGGGTAATATCAAATATACCTTGGGTGCATTTAGTGGTGATTTCAGTAAGTTGAATAGTAAAGACATGCCTATTGTAGAGCTAGAATGTAAGACATGTGATGGACCAGTGTCAAAGGGAATCAAGTTAGTATTTCCTTTATCTAGTCTTAAATACGTGGTGTTCAATGGTGCACCAACAGTTTTCACCATACCATTATTAGAGACAAGTGGTTGGTTGAAAGATCCTCAAAACACACTAAGTAAATGGTCCGCACCATCCAAGTGTGATTTAATTCAAGTTTTATCTAGGTTATCAGCGTTTAGAATACTTGGTGACTGGACCACTTGGTACGAGTCTGTTGCATTAGATAATGTTAGTATAATGAACACAAAGGGTCAGATACCAATATGCGCAAGTAGTAGAACAGATGCATCAGTATGTACATGTTAATAATGTAAGATAATAATCATAATAACAAGTGATATATATACAAACTAGCTGGCAGCAGCTGATCTTCACCAAACGGCAACTGATAGTTGAACATACAGAAATAATAATCACTACAAATGGAACAGAACCTTTACTTTCTACTCAATAATGCTTTCTCAAATTCATCAAAGTCATCGTCACTGTCAGTGCCGTCATCCGCTCCATTACTGCTATCGCCGGTAATAACATCACTACATTTCATCATATACAATTCATTATTACTGTCTTTACTATGAGTGCTTTCAACGTCATTACCATCATCATCTTCATCATATGAGTCATTGCATACTTCATCGGGATTTGGTCGAAAGAATGAATTTTCTTTGTTATTCTGATCTTGTGAATCCACAGTTTCATCATCACTACTGTCACCACTAGCACTACTGCTGTCATCATTACAGAGATATGATACTCCTTTCATTCGTTTCTTTTCTCCTTGATCATTATTATTATCATGGTCGAATACATCACTGTCTGACCTTGATCGTTTAGTATTACCAAGACCAATCATCTCCATAGTCAATGGTGTCGCATCTAGTTTAGGATTAGGCAATGATTTGTCTACAGGTAACGATACCAACATAAATGTGCTTTCATATGCTTTACTCAATGCCCAGCGACAATATAACAACCAATCAGGATGTAATATCCATATATTTCCCCTATTTACACATTCCAACACTTTCCCTGTTTGTGTCTGTGTTGTTATCAGGTGAGTTGTTCTTACACAAACATCCAATGTGACTTGAGCTCCCAGCATCACTGCTAGCTGCCAGAGTGGATGATTCTCTGGATTCGTTTCATTTTTAGGTATTAAATAAGAGAAAGTTATAACACAACCATGTAATATATCTTTCTTCATTTTAGAAATTATACTTCCAACAGAGGGATTCTTAATACTTGGATCGCGTACAATTGTAAAAAATGTTGAGTGTATTTTCTTCACTATTTCTAAACAGCGAAGTAATTGATCATCATAATCAGATGAGATTATCGTGTCTGGATTACTGTGTATTGCACCCGCTCGGTCACCTAATAGTTTAATAATAGGTCCCACATTGACCATACTACTGCTTTGTCCGGGATTATTATTTACCTCGGGTACTCCTTGAAAATGACGGAATGGTTTGACCAATAATAAATTGCAATTTTGATCACCTTTCCATACATTTTCCGTATCATCGATTATAACAGCCATTGACGCATCGTTGAGGAATATATTCTCTAGTGACTTCTCAATACCACCTTTTTCATTAGGAAGGATATCGGTGCGCGAAACGATTCTTCCACCAAAATATTTACCACTTGGATCTAATATCTTGACAACTGCTTCCGCATACTTTCTAGTACCAGCAGTATATATAGATAGTTGTGCGATATCATTTGCTTGAGCAAGAAAATCTTCTACATGAGGCCGCAGCTTGATAATGTGATGTTTAATAACACTTTTGGATTTATTGGCATCTTTTACTTGATTTATTTCTAATAATGAGTTATTTGTAATAACTTCTTCAATTGGTAAATGGTATACCCCATTTACTAGCATCGAAGGAGAAGGCTTTGCATTGCCTGGACTTGGTGTTGCATGCAATAGGGTGTGATCTAAGTCCAATACTAACGCTAATTTTTTTTGCTGTCGCAATGATAATATTTTATTATTTTGTACTCTTTCCGCTTCTTCTTTCGATAATTGTAATTGTAAACCATGAGTAAATGTTAAGGAGCTGGTACTGTGCTTTAATGTACTTTCAGTAGAAGCTTCATCGTTACGGACAGTTTCTCCACATACTACACATAATTGATTGAATATCGCCGGATGTTTGCATGGTTCAATATAACCAAGCACCATTCCAGTGTGAACTACGCCACCTTCCTGTACCAAACGTTCAGTTATCTTACCACAACACGATGAGATGACATTTGTTGTGCTGTTGGATGAGGTAATAATTGACGCAACTCGTTGTCCTTTTATTACATCATTCTTGAACCATTTTCCTAACTTTCCATCACAAGTTGCAATAATTGTGATCATGCTTGTTATTATTTACAAAAGCCACTTATATCAACACTTCCAATACTATACAGCAATTATATCATTTCGTTCTTCAATCAACAATTTGATTTTTTCATGTGGAGCTAGTACAGGGATTAACGTGATCTTTGTAATTAGATAAAACACTGCTTGAAGCAAATAATATTTGATAATTATGTTTAATTTGATTAATTTCATTAATTTCATTAATTTGGCTCATTATTTTGTTTGAGGAATGAATTCGGTGATAAGTATATCAGAGAAATTTATTTTTATACTACCTATTAAATTAAGAATCAATGGCCTACGGAACGTTAAACTAAAATCTCTTTTGTAAATACCATCACCTCTTTCTTGAATATTTTATGCATACCCTAGTATTTACCGAAAATTCCGATCGAAAATGCTGATGCTTATAAAATCACACATCCTAAGATGCATCCTACTGGCCACTTGGTATTGGCGTCCAGCCAATATACGATGATGACTTTAAACCGTATTATTCCCAAAGGAGTAAACCTCCTTCAAAAGTCGGTTGTGCGCTTCAAATCCACGATTTCGACGGAGAGCTCATTTCCCAGAGAAGATTCGAGACATGTTGGTCGCATTTTCTCGTATCGATCCTCGCAGTTTGCTAATTGTGTTGTTATTTTTACTGGATCGTTGGGAGCTTTGTTAATTGTGTGGCAGTTCTTTTCTATCGTGGAAATTAAATCAAAGATTTCGGAAATTAAAGCAGAAATTGTGGGAATGAGAAAGGATATGGCTACCCAAGGCGCAAGAACCGATAATCTTTTCAAAACATTTATGGATCAGACGATAGATAATCAAAAGCAATTCGCATTAGTTACAAAAGCGATCGCTGATGCGTCTATAAAGGCTGAAGAGCGTTATAACGAGTTGCTGAATGCTATAAAGAGCGAACGAAAATAATCATTTTAAATATTGAAATTCAGAAAAATCATAGGATTATAACATATAATGAGGAAATAAATATTCGTATTATTTTGTATCGTTATGTATAAAAGTAAAATTTACATCAGCAACTCTATATACATATTATTAGAATCCAGTCCCATCCCAAAATGATCTCCCATTTCCTCTTTCATTTTGTTCATAAGATTTTAACAGTAGATACGCTTACCTATTCGAAATACAAAAAGACCATCTTAGTTGTTTTCATAGTTTTTATTTAGAATGAAGTCTTGAAGTATATTTGACGTCGGGTTTGAATATGTAGAGTCATGAAGATTAAGTATACTTAAAAAATTAATACTTCTTCTTCTTTCTTCTCTTTTTTTTTGTAAATAACCCTTACTTAGGTAAATGCGAAAATTTCGGATCTATATAAAGAAATAAAGACCTAAGTCGTGTAATGAGTGCAGGACATTATTACCAGCAGGAAACTGGTAATTCCATCTATCAAAGAAAGCAGAAAGAGGAGGTGAAACCAACTTTATTCTGTGGTTTTGATATAAAGTCATGGTTTTACTCATCGAAATCAGTCGACAATAGTGGTGAATCGCTACATTTTAATGATAGCTACGAGAAAGAATATAATACAGAAAATGCACAAGAAGCTACGGTGCATATGGATCAGGACTATGACAATAGTGCAGTCACTGTTCAAGAATCAAAAGCTGTAAATTGGAGTATTGCGAAAACTGTATTATTGTTATGTATTATTGGTTCTATGATGGGTTTATTGTTTACAAATAGTGATTATAGTAGTAGTAGTAATGGCGGTAGTGACATTAATGAATTTTCTTCTACCCTAACTAATACTACAAGGTTTTAAACAACATTTATTGATAAGTTTGTATTATAATTATTGTATACATTTTATTTTCCATCTAATATTTGTGCTAACAACTGTCCACCCATTGTACTAGTATTGATATCTTTTTTATATGACTTTAAAATATCAAAACCTTTCTTTTTTGCTGATGTAATCTGTAAAATATCACTAAGAATAAAGCATGGGCGGTTACAGGTAAGCCATTGTTTTAATAATTGCTTGTTCTCATTTAAAAGAGTAAGCAAACGTAAGCCAAATTGAAGCGGAAATTTATTTGGATTCTCCCACAATGATTGGTCAATAATGGCATCTACTTCCTTATTCTCTACTTGCTTCTCAAGTTTTAAAATGTTTTTAAGCACAAGATGAGCCACTGGATCTTCTTGAATATTTAATTCAATTTTGGCTTCTTCGTTACTTGTCGCTGCCTTTGCCTTGACTGCTTTCGATTTACTTTTAATATCAGTATCACTTTCATCTTCATCGTCATTCATTACTTCATCAGCTTCACGTAATTCCTTTGCATCCTCATCCTCATCCTCATCCTCGTCCTCATCATCAACTTCTTCCTCATCGTCATCTTCTTCGTCCATTTCCTTATCATCGTCTTCAAGAATTTCACCTACTAATTCTTTGCATTCACTCTCACGTTGAACAAACACTAAGGCAATCGCATTTAATACTTCAATTGAACAAAAGCTGTTGATAAACTCTTGAATAATCTTGCTCCCACTTCTATCTTTTAATAGAGTGGAAGTGTGTGTGCAACATAATGTAATCAGTGCATTCTTAAAGTATACTAAATGTTCTTTCCTTTTCTGTAAACTAGGTTTCTTGGAGGTTACATTACTTGTATTGTCAAATAACATCTCTTCATCAGGCTCGAGACATTTCTTCGATGGATTTAACAATCGCAGCAATAATTTGCACCCAAAACGACTATTAATGGTAGCAAGTAGTGGCGGTATTTCACTAGTAATAAGTTCTCCTGCTGCAGTATATTTGGTTAATGCTTTAGTAGACTTCACTTCATCTAATAATAATTTTTGCACAGTGACTGTGTCATCAACACAATCAACCAATCTAATAATACTCAAATGAGCAGACTGATGTAATAGTGATGTCAATACAGTGCCTTTTAATGTTTTCATTAACCTTTTTCTATCCTTAGCATTAGCAAAAGTTGCCAAATAACAAACAACTTTACTTCCTGGTTTGGTAACCATTAACTTATGTGCAGAATCTCCTAAAATATTAATCAAATCATTCATATAAATAGGATTAGTCTTAAAATATGTCGCAGACTGTAATGTATACTCCCATAATAAAGTATGAACATATTGAAATGATAATAATCCTTTATCAACAAATTTCTGTGCTAGATCACGCATATGATCCATGATAGAATGTTCCTTACTTGAATCAAGCTTTTCAATTAGTATTTGCAAAGTTCTTGGTATTTCTTCCATTAAAACAGTAAATTTTTTACCATAAAATTCTGCTTTTAATTCACAAGTTAGTTTAGGTGATAATACTTGTAATAAAGTTTCTACTGTTCTTGCACCAATAACATTTGTTCCCAATGACACAAAATGTCCATTTAATGACTGTAATATTTTCTTTTGTTCATAACCTTCGGTGCAATGAGTAATTGCTTTTAATATTGCAAAATGACCATATGGTGTCTTAGCAATTTCAACTAATTTAATAACTAATTCATCTAATATAGGTTTTCTTTGTGCAATAGTCCCAAATTGAAAAATCGATTGAACCATACGAGATGCATCATGTCGAAGTGTAACTTGTAATACATTTCCAGTCATTTGTTTCAACATTTGATCAATAATTATTGTCCTTTCCTCAGTACTCGTTGATTTAATTCGTATTTTATTCCAATTATTTTTCAATTTCTCTATTAATTCATAGTTTGGCTTTGAAACTCTACGATCTTTTTTTACTTCATCACGTTTATTATTGTTACTTTTATGTCCTTTATCTTGATTTTTATCATTACTTGATTTACTATGCTTATGATCCTTTTTCTTTAAGAATTGATGACTCTTATCTTTATCATCTCTAGATTTTTTATGAATTCTTTCAGTATCACTACCACCCTTTTTGTGAAATTTTCCACCCTCCTTTCGCTTGCCGAGAGATGACATACTTGTATCTGAATCGTCGCTAAAATTGATCAGCGACTTTTGGTTGGATCATTGGTGGTACCGGGTAAATTGAGAAAGAAGTGACTTGTTGTTTCACTCATGATTTACTCGTTACTTAAAAGGATAATGGTATATATGGCATTTATTGCAAAAGGCACATTTATTTTATACTTTGACAAGTAATTCAAAGAGAAAATTTTGTGACTTTTAATTACAGGTAATATCTGAGTACAATAATAACTATACACGAACTATAACTATAACTATAACTATGAAAATTTGATTTTTGTAATCCTTCTAAATACTGTTAGGGTAAGACGCATGACGCAGTTGGGAAAAACTTCAACGACAACTCACATAACAAAACATACGTTACAACATACAAAACATAAGAAAAATGTTATTCAACTTAATAGTACTAATTGCCATTATGGCAGTCGCATTTGCTGGTCACACCAAGGTAAGATACATTGTAATTTAAGTGCAACAATCAACAAATACTTGGTATTACTACCGTCATTACTAATGCATGGTTTTTTGCAATATTAGTTATCATTCGTGACTATATTGTGTTCACATATGTATTAATGAAGCATTAATATGCTAAGAAATATGCTTTTTAGTGCTTATATTGTGTATATATACACTAGTAGTATTCTGACGTGTGTGTTGAAGTTGCACTCACCCAAAGCTACCATCAACTTTTACTTATAAAATAATTTTAATAGACAATTTCTGCATCAGTTAAAGATACTTCAGTTGATGGCTTAGAAGGATTTAACTTAAACTGGTCTGCACCATTTAAATTCCAAGAATACATTGTTGGATTTAAGTACAATTTATGTAACTTAAAGAAGGCACCAGAAGAATTCTTTGCTAAAAGATCAATTGATACTGGATTAGATGGAAGAGCAACTGTTGATGCTACTTACAATCTTGCCTCAAAAACTACCGCTGTTGCTGCTAAATGGGTATCAGATAAACTTGGTTTCACTTTCACTGCTGAAGGTGATACTGTTGATCACTTAAAGGAAGTTGGTGTTGAAACAACTCAAGATGTTAAAGGCAACAAATTAAATCTTCACGGAAACTATGATTTAACCAATAAGAAAATTTCTGGTTCAGCAAAATTATTTGTTGATGATTCATCATTAAAATTAGCATTCGACAATGTTGATAGAGATCCAGTTTTATCAGTATCTCATAAACTTGATGCAAAGAATACTATTGAACCATCAGTATCATTAAAATCAGGATCAATGAAATATGGATGGACCAGACACTGGACTGGTGGATCACTAGAAAGTGAATACACTCCTGGAGATAAGTTATCCCTATCATGGAAGGACAATGGTGCCAACGGACAATGGACCACTAAGGCTGAGATTCCAATAGAAAATCAATCAAACACTAAAGTATCATTCTCAAGAGACTGGAACTATTAAATATTTTATATGTATGCTATTACATTGGGGGAACTTGTTAGCAACGGGGTCTTTTAGTTATGGATTTATGTTTTGAGTTAAACTTCTAAATATATATAATACTTGATTACACTTTTTTAATACATTTCAATAGAATTATATTATTTTTTTCATATTCAAAATCACCTTCACTGAACCATCCAACGGTTAATTCTGCTGAATTAGAATATTTACCAACAGTTTCATCAGGACATTTTAGTTCTTCAGTTGATATACTAAAACCTAAACTTAAAATCAAATGAATAAAATGAAAATAACAATGTCTATGTCGGGCACCAGCTAAATACACGATCCCACCAGGTTTTAAAAAATAATTTATAGTTTTTACTAATGGTTCTACTATTGGTTCGTGATATATACACTCGATTGCTAAAATTACATCATAGGAATTCATTCCATCCATCATACCAGGATTATTCCAATCTAATTCCCTTACATTACACTTTTCAGACAAATTATTTAATTCAATATTAAAGTTTAAATGATTATATGAATCACCATAATCTGTCAATGTAACTAAATTTGCTTTACTATTCGATGCACACATACCAGATAAACCAAGTCCAGATCCCAAATCTAACACATTTTTGTTATCTAATGTAGTATTAATTGTGTGAAGTAGATGATAGGAAAATACATAGTTACCAGCCTAGAAGTTAAAAATTCATCAGTAAAAATATAATAATAAAAAGATATATAAAATTTACCCATAGAATTGATCCATGACCAGGTTGATATTTAGAGTTTTCACATATTTTATATGAATATTTTTTATCTTCACTTAGCATATATTCAATGGTGCGCACATGTTGATCCATTACCTTTTTTGGTATTTTCTTTTTTAGGAAAATTTTCCTTCAAGCATAGACTGGGCCGGATAATAAAAGAAATACTTCAAGATTGTGTAAACATTAGAGCATCAGAAGTTTCTGCGATAAACAAGATTATTGTCAACCTATTTACTTATTAATATATTTCTCTAATTGCAACTATAAACATATTTTTCATCTTGGTTCCTGTAAAGGAGAAAATCCGGAATGAGTCATTTACAATGAGTCACAAATTTTTTTTGTGACACAAACACAAACAAAGTTGTGAGTCAAGTAGTCACCGAAACAAAACGTGTGACAATTGAACACACTAATATTACAAGATGATGAAGCAAATGAGTGTATTACTACTTGGATTGCTAGCTTATCGGAGTATGGTGTATGCATATACATCTTCTTCTTCTATTCGTCGAAGTATGTATTTGCGAAGATCTCCATTAAATATTTTAACAGCTGATGACATGATGGTGGATGAGGATAGTTCGGAGTTGATAAAAACCCTGCAACTTCAAATGAACGTGGAAGGTGTTCCCGCTAAAGAGGTAACAAATCGAATTAAGACATTTTTCGCAAGTAAAAATTCTGATGAAAATGAAAAAAGAGTATTTATATCGTACATAAAAGCAAATATTAATTCACTAGATATGATAAATATAATACTACTGCTAGAGGGATGTAATAGACAGAATCTTAAGCTCGCTGATATCTTAACATTTGATGAAGTAAGTAAATGCATGGAAAAGAAGGGTGCCTATGCATTAACTTCGAAGATGATATATCGTAGTATTACTCTTATTGGTTACATTAAAAGCTCATATGATCCACAATCTGCAAAGCGTTTTGTGCAAGCACTTTGGAAACATATATTCGAAACAAAACCAGTACTAGATACGAATGATATTTGTCCATCATTATTTTCATTACTACAATCATTTGAACCAAATATTCCTGAAATTAAACACTTATTAGCATATTTATCAAAATTTTTAGTGACAAGTGCTGAGCCTATTTCTCCAAAATCATTATGTAGTGTTGTATATTCGTTAAAAAAATTGAGATATTCAAAGGAAATAGTTGAGGTAGTGAATGCAATAACTACTAAAATTAGAACATCGGAAACATATTTTCATCCTATCAATATTTGTATTGCTATGACAGGGTTGCAGTCATTTGAAGAAACGACAGAAGTGAAGCTATTAATGAACGAGTTGATGAATAAAAGTATTCTTGCAACTGAACAAGGCAATGAACAAGTTAGTGACCGAGAGATCTCAATGGCATTATTCGGTTTACAAAAGATGTCTAAAGGTGGTCCTGAGGTACGGCGGGTTATCAAGTATATCAGCTCATTATTGCAACATCATGGTAATGGTAATTTTGAAGCAAAAAGGCTTGGATTCTGTTTAACTGGTATAAGCATGCTATCGTCGGATATTCCTGAAGTCGAGGATCTTATCAATGAATTAAGTAAAAAATGCGCAGTTGCAACAGGAAGTGTATCTAGTCAAGAATTGAGTATGATTCTTCATGGGATGACCAACATGGATTCAGATAAACCAAGTATTAGAAAATTATTAAAATTATTATTACCAATTATAAATAATGTGGATAAAATGTCAACATCTAATGATATAGCTTCAGGGTTATCAGGATTACAAAAATTACATGCTAATAATAAAGATGTTACTAATTTTGTTCGAGCTATAATAAGTTTATTGAAACGATCGAGTGTGAAGTTAACACGGCCTTATGATGTAAGTGTAACTCTTTATGGTCTCCAAGGTCTTGGCACCCAGTCCAGTGAGTCGAGAGAATTGATCAACGAATATTTGAAATTATTTCAAGGAGTCAATAGTGAATTTTCACCAAGGGAATTAGCCATGTCAATTTATGGTTTAAAAAATTGTGATAGTAATTGCAAAGAGACGTTCCTATTACTAGAGATGATGAAACAACATGTCAGTCGATTTAAAGGCACATTATCGTCCCAAGATGTGGCAACAATCATCTACTCCCTTCAACGGATGAGAAGTTGGAGTGATCCGCGAGTTTTATCATTTATAAAAGAGATTGTACCGCATATTAAGAATGCAAAAGGCAGCTTCAATCCAAAGGGCATGAGTATGGCAATCAATGGATTGCAAGGACTATCAAGTAATCATGAGGAGGTCAGAGAGTTAGTTAGTGGTCTAAATATTATGTTATTGAGGTCATATGAGGACCATGTAAGCAGAAGTAATGAGTACTACTTTGAAGATTTTCACCAAGTATCAAGTGCATTGAGAGGATTGAGCAACTTGAATAGTAATTATGATGAAATCAAAGAATTGATTACGATTTTAACAAATATATTAACAACAAATATGACTCGTCAATCTCGCCGCTCATCAGATAAGATTAATATTAATAGAATAGCTTACTCTAGTATTGGGATCAGAAATCTGCACCCATCACTTAAAGAAACGAAAGCGATTATTAACCTGCTCTCATCCAAAATAGACCAATTACCTGGTGATTCGCTCAGCTTAGACAAAGATTTTACCATGATGCTATCGTTGTTCAACTCATTTAGTGAACACAAAATAAATGTTGTAAATACGCAAGATTTTCATGAACATTATGCAATGCTAAAGGGTATATCTACCAAGTTATGTCGCACGAAACGACGTAATAACAATCAGGAAACAGAAAAATATTTACGATCGTGTTTACAGAGTCTACAAAACCTTGATAGAACAAATGAGGCAACTGATACCATGCTTTCCTTCTTGGCAAATGAATTACTTGTTTCATTTGAATCTAATAATTTCTCATTAGACACAGTGACAGTGAACACAGTAAATAGTGTATTGGGTCATATTCCTTCAGTAGCAGAATTCTTATCAAAATATAAAACAAAAAAAACGAACAAAAACACTCTCATCGATAGCAAAACTGAGAATGTAACTAGCAACGAAGCTAAGTTAAGTGATGCACCTAAGCAGTTGGCTTTTATTTAATTTCTTTATACATTTGTAACAATTCTAACAATATAAACTAGTCTCTGGTCTGGAAATTTTACTCATACATTGACAGAATATAACACACCCCAAGGCAACTGAACAACTGTTTTATTACCAACTTGATTTATAACTTTGCCTGTCCCATAGCTAGTCAATATGACTTTAATATCATTTTCTATTACAGCTTCACTTTCAGCATCACATATCACTGGAGTATCCACTATACGTTGCGATACTTTATTTGTGACCGTTTTCTTACACAATCTTTTCATAATACTCTTACTATTTACCCTAGGTTCAATATTTTCTGTAACAGTTACATTTGCACCAACAACACATGAAGGTTTTGAAGTGAATATTTCACCTCGATAACCATCAGATCGTACAGGAATACATTTGACTTTTAATATACATCCGATATCTTCTTCTTTTATGATATATACACGAGGATCATTGTCAGTATAGTCACTACTACTTATATTGATAGCGCTGATAGAAATAGGCTCGGATATTTGCTCTCTTTTACCATTATTTATTCTTAGCCACCAAAATTCACTACAACCTTCGATACCTCCAACATATTTATATGACGCAATAGCCCTTTTACCAACTTCTAACACGCCAGTTACATTTAAATCCAATAATCTAGATGGTCCAGGGAGTATTGGTCCTAATATATCAGGAATCTTTAAAGTTTCTTCTGCCATCGTATCATTATTAATCCATTTAATTTCACAATGTATGAAGCATTCTATATCAGCAATATCTAGAATATATCGATCTCGGTTATTATTTGCATGAACTAAAACAGTTGAACTATCCTGGCTCTTGCGATACCATGAAATACTAATAAGTTCAGATGACCTATGCCCATATATTTCTATAACTTCAAGTTCTTGTAACTTTCCAACAGCAGAACAAACCCTACTTTTTCTTTCACAAAATAATGTATGCTTATGTTGTACTAAACGTAGTCTTAAATTATGATTTCCTATAGGAATTTCTTCCTCCTCAACTTCTTCATTTTGTCGATTATCAGCTACTTCTATAAGATTTGGATTTGATTCAATCTTCTCTTCTTCACTGCTCTGTGACTTTTTACCCCCAAATAATTGAGTAAACACTTTCCGAAACATCAAATGCCCAAAACTAATTACGAGATGTCGTGATATGTACAGTGATTATGTTAATTTACTGCTGCACACGATCTACACAGTTCAAAGTTTTTTAGTTTATAAAAATTATGATATGGTACAGTACCGGCTGTCCGGTGGTAAAACATTTTTACATGATGCATACAATCCAACGTAGTCCAACGCAGTGCCTAGAATATGGCGCTATAAATTGATTGCATCGCAGTTATGATGTCATAATATATGAATATAAATTAATTTCCAGGTACGGATACGGGGAGGGGGAACTGAACCAAAATCGGAAATGATAAATTAGAAATTGCACCCATAATCAAAGAAGTAGACAAGACAGATTGAAATTTTTATCACCTCAACATATAAATTACATCAGTATACTCAAAGTTCTTATAGATATCGATATCAATTTGTATTATATTGATATTACCAACCTATATCGGAATGAGTTGGGACTGGCAATGTTTGGAGTCGAATAGCTTGGCATCCACCGATTTGCATCAACACGGTGAAAGAATGGCAACATCTGCGGAGATACTGTTATTAAATTATTATGAGCATAAAGAAAATGAAATTATCAGAGCACGAGAAGCAAAAATTAATGGGAAAATATTTTTGGAAAATAATAGGAAATATATAGAAGTGGTAAAAACTGTATCTAAAACTGAACCCAAAACAGAAGCAGCTGTTGTCACAGTAGTTCAAACTAAACAACAGGAAACATTGCTACGGCCTAAATCGCCTAAAATGCTACCACCACCTTCACCTGAAGCTCCACCACCTGATGATGAAATGGATGAATTGAATAATAAGATTATAGTTAAAGATACAAAACCAGAAATTAAAAAGAGAAAAGATGCACTGATAGATGATACAACATTACCGCAACATGATAATACAACTGTCGCACCTACAATCAAAAAGATTAAAAAACGTGATAAATCAGAGATTATTCAAAATGTTGTTGTTCAAATCGATAATACTACAGTATTTTCACCACAAGGCATTTTATTTCAAGATGATTGGAATCCTATTTCAGCAACTGGTCCATTGCATTTTACATTACCTAGTTTTTCATATAATGGTAATAATACGCTAGCATTTACAGTATATACTTCAGCTAACTTTAAAGGTTGGGCCTTTAATATCTGTCCCGATGATCATAAAGACTTTTGTGACTACTTTTTTCATTTTAATCCTCGATATATTAAGCGATCGCAAAGTTATGATTTAGTAACCAATGATAAATTCGGTACATGGGGAGCGGTATATAATGATCCATTTAATGCAGATGGAGATCCGTTAGACGAAAGAATGGTAGAAGTGATTGTAAATATCCGACCTGAAGGATTTTTTGTTTATACGAATAATAAATTTAGAATCTTTTTTTGTCATCGTCGTTCAATGGAAGAAAACTGTAATTTGACACTATTAATACCGGAAAGGGACGAAAATACAAAATTATATGATGGAGTAATAAGAAAAGTATGGTGGGGAAATACTTCTCTAGCTCCAAGCGAATATGAAATTGCAATAGTTAATAGTTCCTTGAATGATGAAAATTCATTGAATAGACCACCATTAGTACCATTTATAGAGAGAACAGCTGTAGCGAAAGATTTACCAATTATTACAGATCCGATGGAGATTCAAGTCCTGGAAATCAATTTAAAAGAGATGTTTAGCGCATTTCATTTCCCAAAACTTAGTGTTGTTATTGGAAAAGGTCTCGCATATGTTAGATTTGACACTGTTGAATACATGCAACAGGCTATTGAGGAATATAAATATGGTGTTGAAATGGCTCCAATTGGTGAAAGTAATACAGATCAAGTCAACGTAGTATCTGTGGTAACAATGAAAGAGTTTTTAAATCTGAGCTAACTTTATGTATGTATTGATGTAATTATGTTAAGGCTAACAGTTATCCAAGTTAAGCAGCTATAAATCCCTATTTTCATCGGAAAATTAAAAATATTCAGAAATCGGTTCTATATTCGTGATGTTGTATTTCCCAATCAGTCGAGGTGTTAATTCATTGTAAAGTCAGACCATCTAAATTATTGAACATAATGAGATCTCGACGAAGAGGTGCATTGAGTGACGATCCAGAAACAAAGGATAGACGAGAATGGTATAAATCGCTTCAAGATCGCCTTCTTAAAGAAAGATTAGACAAAGAATTTGATGTAATGGCATCAATGGGGACTACGGATTCTAGTACTGTAGATGCAACAAAAGAAGTTAATAATAAACCAGTTGTAAAAATAAAAGAGTTTAAATCTTCCGCAATGGATATTGCAAACGAATTAGAAAAAAATGCAGCCTCGGCTAGTACCATAAAAGATAAACCTGATACAGTAGAGACGTATATCAAACCAGCAGATTTTGTGCCACAAAAATGGATAGTGCAGTTATATAAATCTACTTCAAAAGAAATAGGAAAAAGAAATGTACTAATACTTTTTCCAGGTATAGGTTCATCACCATTAGGTTTTACGGATTGGGTCAAGTATTTTGTTTCTGATCCAATTGATATATATTCCGTATGTTTGCCGGGTAGAATGAATAGAGTTTTGGAACAGATGCCTAAATCAACTGTCCCTATCATAGGTTCAATAATGGATGCGTTGATTGATCTAGGTATTATTCCAAGTCTTCCACCAGAGTCTATTGACGAATGTGATTGTAGATTGCTATTATTTGGCCATCATTTCGGTGCATTACTTGCTTACGAACTGTCAAGATATTTAATCATCAAAGGGTATGAAGTTGTAATATCTCATTTATTTGTATCTTCTTTGAGGTCACCATCAATTTTATCAGAATATAACAGTGACAAATTCGGGAAAAAAATATATTATGGAAATACAAAAACAATAATAGATGCCGTTATTGCATTGGATGGTATACCTCCTGATTTTAAAGAGAAAAGAGAATTTATTCAATTATGTGTACCATTATACAGAGCAGATTTCACAATATTAGAAAAGTATGTATTTAAGCCGTATTTAAACGAGCATATGCCTCCTCTAGCAATGCCAGTAATATCTATTGGAACTGAAAATGACATCAATTGTAATGTCAATGACCTTGCAGCTTGGAGGAAGGAAACGTCATCAAAAAGCTTTCATTTTACATTTCGCGAAGGTGGTCATGGATACTTAAAATCCCCATTTTACCTTGAGCAGATTATTGAGGCAATTAAATGCTTACTCATTGATGATAATTTGGACCTGAAATTTGAAAAAGAACCGGAGCAAGCTGTTGCAGATTATTTTGATAGTATCAAAATTGAAGATAAAGTTTCTAAAAATAAAAAGAAATAGTTAGTTTTATTAATATTTTGTTACATAATGTATTTAATGTCGATGGGTCTTTGTCAACGACTAGGTGAATACCGGTTTGGTTTTTAGGCGTTTCCAAAAAAAATTGTTACAAATTTGGTAGTAGTAGGAACATGCGGAAGGTAAATGGCAACGAGGTTTTTGGCCGTATCCAGTCTAAGCTTAGATTTAGTCAAGTGGGTATCCAGCAGGTAGTTGCCATTCTTGAGAGATATGCAACAGAGAAATCAGTGAAATGTAATGCTGATGTGATGAAAGAAATATTTAGAGCTGAATTAGCTGTAGATTTGTCCGAAGAAGAGTTATTGTATTGTGTGAAACGATTTCAGTATTCTTTATATCCTGGGAATATAGATATGGCAAGGTTTTTATCTGCGATTGATTTAACAAAACCAAATCATCATCAAGATCCAGATTATTTTGCCGATAATTTGCCTCAACCATATAGATTAATATCTAAAATTATTGAAATGGAAATTCTTGATGCCGCATGGTTAGAGATAACTAGAATACATCCCGAATATATACAAGGGTCTGATGGTCTTCCTATTTCAATACCAAGAAATCAAAATTTAAAAATTGCTCATTTACCTACAGTTGAAAAACTTACAGATTATACATCTGTGAATGCAGCACCTGTTGGAAATTTATTTTTTACATTATCTGTTGGTGGTTCGTTGCATTTATATGATCCACGGGTGGAGAGATCAATATGCTCAGTGCAAATAACATTTCCAGTTGACGAAATGCTCAATAATAAAGACTTAGAGCATAAGCGAATATCACCATTGATTATTTCCAGTATCTCAGAGCCATCCTCCATGTTTGTTGTTCGTATTGCAGTATTATGTAGAGTTGAAACTATAGAAACAAAAGCACCAGAACCCGACCCAGCAGCAAAAGCACCGGCAAAGAAAGGTACTGCTCCTGAACCAGCTGCCACACAACCAGCTAAAGTTGCAAAATACCTTGTTACTATTGTCGATGCAATGCTTAAAGATACTGATAAAGTCATTAATCACTCATCACTGCTTCAAATAGTCTATAAATGTTTCGTTGATAGTCACGAAAATGACGTCTTGGATGATGCTCGTTGTGACATATCAATAGATGGAGAACTACTCTCTTTGGCTACACCTAGAGGGTGTCATTTATTTAAATTGAGTTCATTGGATTCGAGCTCATTAGTTAATATGGTATCACATTTAGTTGAGGATGCAGAAGTCGAACATCCTGATCCAACCGTAAATGTATTAAATCCTGTGTGTGAAATGCTGGAGTATTCGAGTGCCAACGACCAGTCATTATTTCAGTCAATAGCAGTTCCATTGTTTGCATCAAATAATACAACAAAAGCGACTGAAAATGATAAAGTGTATTACTATCACACCGCAATTGCATTATTTTTTCAGACAAATCAGAAGTGGTTACTCATTGGATTTCAAATATCAAACAGTGATGCTACAATGTTTAAACCTGTCATATTAAGTACATGGCGGTTACAGAGTATTGTTACTGCTATAAATTTTTGTGACGGTCGTGCAATGTTGGCTCTAGGATTTCAAGATGGGTCTATAAACCTGTGGAACATTTATTCTCGTTCAATCGTTTTATCCGTATTGAAACATGAATATCCTGTAACTTCCGTTGCATTTGGCAAATTTGGAACTGCATCTGAAGCGTATTTACTATCTGGAGCATATGACGGAACATTGTGCTTCACGACAATCAAAATACCAAAAGCAGATCAAAAAATGGCTGTCCTGGGTATAGTCCCGTTATTCGATAGCTGTAATATCAAGACCATCGTCAACGAATTCCGCTCCGATGTTTCCAACAGTTTTATTACAAATATAATTTGTTCAAATGATTTACCTATTGCTTGTGTGCATTATTCAACCGGTGAGTTTGGTGCATATGATTTTCAAACTGGTACATTATTAGGTAAATTAGTATTGTTGAAAGGAATGGAGGCAAAGAAATATAGTTGGGGTCCAGTGCGATATATTGACCATTCTGTTAATATTGAAAACCAGGATAAAGTCACTTTACAATCAACATTACCATTAGTTCCTCGTAATCGTATTGGTAAGTGTGGAATATTTCCCAATTCTATTAGTGGCATCTCATACAGTGCACCTATTATCGCATCATCACATGGGTATATATTGATTATATTTCAAAAAGAAGACAAACATATTTTAGCAACGTATGATAGTAGCGGTTGTGCTAATGCTTTATTTCCAGGTGTTGCATCACTATGTAAACAAGCTCAAAATTATGCAGTTGAAGATATAATAAAAACATTGAAACCACAAGAAAGAATTGATCCAAATTTAACTTATGACATGATTCCAGGATTGCTTGCTAGTACCGATCAAACTGGTGAAAAAGATAGCAGTATAATAAAATCTGGTCCAAATAGTGGTCGAAAAGGTAATAGTGCACCAAATAGTGGTCGCGTAGCCTCTGGGACTCTTAACATATCCAAATCAAAACCGACATTAAAAATAGAAAGTAATAATTATATGGTGACTCACGACATGGAGAAGTTACATGCTTCACCCTTACGAGTTTTTGCATTAGAGAGATTAGTATATCCTTTTAATGTAGTTGAGAAGACTATTTCTGAGTCGAAATCTAATTCTAGAGTCAGAGATAAACGGATCTCAAATATTTTAGACGAAATGAAAATTCAATTAGTAAATTTGTAAATTGTTAAATATTTTTGTTGTATACACTTATTTCTTCTATCAAAATACTGAACTGCTTAGCTGCAGGCCGCTTTTAAACTTCGCTGAAAACCTGTGTTAGTTAAGTCAACTAGTTACATGTTAGAAAACCTATAACCTATTTATAGTATCAGCTTTCCTCACTTTGTTCGCAAGACCATAACTCCTGGCCACCAACTGATGGCGAGTGTTGTCACTTGTAGCCTGCTGAGGGGTATTTTAATTAAATATTTTCATTACGACTTCGATTTAAATAATCAGGCCTCTCTAGACCTAACAAAATCAAATAAGCAAGATAATAAATATTTTTAGCTGCATTA
>JACCDO010234171.1_pt1 | contig 36431 bp, 27 predicted proteins | sample 7446101 | NCBI WGS metagenome assembly JACCDO01 (sample SAMN15323440, study PRJNA562643) | freshwater metagenome | isolation source: river surface water | place: USA:Blue River Watershed | collected 2017-08-16 | reverse complement strand
ATCACAACCTGTCGTACGAACAGTTGCTGCAACTCCAACAACTCCAGCACAGCCCGTTGCAAAGCCAATTCCTACCTTGGCAACTCCGGGGGCTGCAACACTTGAACCAATTCGCGGAGTAGGCGCTCGGGTAGTTGCAAGTATGGAGGCTTCGCTCTCTGTTCCCACTGCGACATCAGTTCGCGCAATTCCTGCCAAGTTAATGATTGATAACAGAATTGTGATTAACAATCACTTAAAGCGCACTCGTGGTGGAAAGGTTTCCTTCACGCACATCATCGCGTACGCCATGATCAAAGCGCTCCGTGCGATGCCAGAGATGAATACTTTCTACGGCGAACTCGATGGCAAACCTGCACTTGGAAGACCCGAACATATCAATCTCGGAATCGCGATTGACTTGGCAAAGCCAGATGGAACCCGCCAACTTCTCGTTCCATCTATTAAAGGTTGTGAAGGCCTTGATTTCGGCCAGTTCTGGGTCGCCTATGAAGAGATCGTAAAGAAGGCTCGCGCCGGAACGCTGACCGTTGAAGATTACGCTGGCACAACAGTTTCACTTACCAACCCAGGAACCATCGGAACTGTTCACTCTGTGCCACGTTTAGTGCAGGGCCAAGGTCTCATCATTGGCGTCGGCGCGATGGATTACCCAGCTGAATTCCAAGGCGCCAGCGATGAAACGCTCGCTCGCATGGCAATTAGCAAAGTAATTACCTTAACTAGCACATATGACCACCGCGTTATTCAAGGAGCACAATCTGGAGATTTCCTCCGTCGCATCCATGAACTACTTCTTGGCGCTGAGAATTTTTACGACGAAATCTTTACGGCATTGCGTATTCCATATGTACCGATTCGTTGGGCATCAGATTTTGCATTCACAAAAGATGAAGAGATTGATAAGACTGCACGCGTTCAGCAATTGATTCAGGCTTATCGCACTTGGGGCCATTTGATGGCCGATATCGATCCGCTGGTTTACGTACAGCGTAATCACCCAGATCTTGACGTAGTAACCCACGGATTAACTCTCTGGGATCTCGATCGCGAATTTGCAACAGGTGGTTTTGGTGGCAAGAGCTTCCTACCGCTTCGTAAGATTCTCGGAATTTTGCGCGACTCCTACTGTCGCTCGATCGGTGTGGAATATATGCATATTTCAAACCCAGAAGAACGCAAGTGGATGCAGCAACATATCGAAATCGGCTTGCCAGCAATCGAACGTGAAGAACAACTTCGAATCTTGCGTAAGCTCAATAGCGCAGAAGCATTTGAATCATTCTTGCAAACTAAGTTCGTGGGACAGAAGCGCTTCTCTCTTGAAGGCGGCGAATCAGTTATTCCTCTGACTGATGCGATTGTCTCCTCAGCTGCAGAACGTGGCCTAGATGAAGTCTGCATTGGTATGCCTCACCGCGGTCGTCTCAATATGTTGGCCAATATCGGTGGTAAATCTGTCGGACAAATCTTCCAAGAGTTCCAAGGACATTACGCAGAGAATGAAGTTCATGGTTCAGGCGATGTGAAGTACCACCTCGGAACTGAAGGTGTCTTTACTGCACAATCCGGCGCTACTACCAAGATTTATCTCGCAGCTAACCCATCTCACTTGGAAGCGGTAAATCCAGTTCTTGAAGGAATTGTGCGGGCAAAGCAGGATCGCCTTAATAACAAGGGCGCTTACTCAGTTCTGCCAATTCTGCTCCATGGTGACGCCTCCTTCGCAGGACAAGGTGTGAACGCAGAAACTCTTCAGTTGTCACAACTTCCTGGCTATCGCACAGGTGGAACCATTCATATCGTCATCAATAACCAAGTTGGATTTACTACATCGCCTCACGCTTCTCGATCATCACGATATTCAACAGATATCGCGAAGTTAATTGAAGCTCCAGTCTTCCACGTCAATGGCGATGACCCAGAAGCGTGTGTGCGCGTTGCTCACCTTGCCTTTGAATATCGCCAGGCATTTAATAAGGATGTCGTCATCGACATGGTTTGCTACCGTCGTCGCGGCCACAACGAAGGTGATGAACCAAGCTTTACACAGCCGCTGATGTACAAACTTATCGATGCGAAGCGTTCAACACGTACGCTCTACACCGAAGCGCTGGTTGGTCGCGGTGATATCACTCCTGAAGAGGCCGAAGAAATCGCTCGCGATTACCAGACTCAGTTGGAAGAAGTCTTTGCATCCGTTGCCAACTACCAAGAAGAGCACGATCCAAACTTTGTGCCTCCTGCAGTTCCTAATGCAGAAGATGTACCAACCTTTATCTCTGAACAACTCATCCGTGAGATTGCCGCAACTCAGGTAGCAATCCCAGAAGGCTTTAACGTCCATCCTAAATTGCTGCCACAGCTTCAAAAGCGCGCTGAGTCAATCAATGATGGAACAATCGATTGGTCAACGGGTGAAATGTTGGCCTTTGGTTCACTTCTTAAGGAAGGGCGCCCAATTCGATTGGCGGGACAAGATTCTCGCCGTGGAACTTTCTCTAATCGCCATGCAGTCATTATCGATAAGGAAAATGGCAGTGAGTGGACTCCGCTTCGCTCGCTTATCTCCGATGCCAACCAATTCTTCGTTGTTGATTCGTTGCTGAGTGAATACGCAGCAATGGGCTTTGAGTATGGCTACTCAGTGGCTCGCGCTGAAGCACTTGTACTCTGGGAAGGTCAATTCGGCGACTTTGCAAACGGTGCACAGACAATCATTGATGAATTCGTCTCATCAGCACTGCAGAAATGGGGCGAGCGTTCCTCTGTGGTCCTCTTACTTCCACACGGATATGAGGGACAAGGTCCAGATCACTCATCAGCCCGTATTGAAAGATTCTTAGCGCTCTGCGCCGAAAAGAATATGACGGTAGCGCAACCTTCAACGCCAGCTTCATATTTCCACCTACTGCGTTTCCATGCAGCAAATCCAAAGCGTCGTCCGATGGTTGTCTTTACACCTAAATCGATGTTGCGCCTTAAGGCTGCTGCTTCCTCAATGAGTGACTTTACTTCTGGCACATTCTTACCTGTCATTGGTGATCACGAGGTGCAGAACGCAACCCGTTTGATTTACTGCTCTGGAAAGATCTATCACGACTTAGTCGCAGAGCGTGCACGACTCAATGACAGCAGCACTGCCATCGTTCGCGTTGAGCGTCTCTACCCGCTACCCGTTGCACAGATGGAAGTGGAAGCGAAGAAGCATCCAAATGCAAACTTGCTCTGGGTTCAGGATGAACCTGCAAACCAGGGACCTTGGCCACACATTGCACTCAGCACAACACAAGCAATTGGTGGAACTGCTATTGATAATCGCGTACTACGTCGTATCTCTCGTCGCGCATCGGCATCTCCAGCCACTGGAAATCATCACTTACACGAAGATGAGGCGAAAGCGCTTCTCGTTGAGGCATTCACTCGATGAGCACACATATTCAAGATTTGGGGCTTTCTGGTAAAGAGTTTGTCATGTTCAGCACTGATTGGTGCGGGTACTGCAAGCGGTTAAAGAGTCAGCTCAATGAAAATGGCATTCCATTCCGCGAGATCAATGTAGAAGAACAGATGCAATATGCCGCATTCGTTGAGGAAGTAAATGGTGGAAACCGTGTGGTTCCGACACTTCTCTTTTCAGATGGCGCAGCTCTCACCAACCCATCTGTGATTGCGGTAAAAGAGAAGCTTTCTAGCCTTTAGTTGTGCGCTTTTCTTGCGCGCTTCATGCGAAAGGAAATCTTCGCTCGCACACTTGTAATGGGTAACCAACCCCATTGGCGAGAATCTGTACCTGAAGGATTATCGCTACTGAGGTAGACCGTTGGCATATGGCCACCTGAAGCACGTGTCTGGCTGATGCGCTTTACATAGAAGATTCCGGGCTGCTCTTCGCGTTCTATCACCACAACATCGCCGACTTTGATGCGATTAAAGCCGGTGAGTTTGTACCGCGCCCACCGCCCCATCAACCAATCACCAGCGCTATAGGTTGGCTCCATCGAATCGCCTTCGACAATCATCGATGCGTACTTTGCCATGGCAGGATTCTAGGGGTTCGAGTACGCTCACTCTTATGAGAAATATTCTTACACCAAAAATTACTGTCCACGCACACTGCGATCTACCATGCGGTGTATACGATCCTGCGCAAGCAAAGATTGAAGCTCTATCTGTAAAAGCATGTATGGAAAAATATGCAGCAAATCCAGATGCGGATTTCCGTGCTCGCTCAGTTGCAATCAAAGAAGAGCGTTCACATCAAGTTAAGGAGCACCTCTGGGTTCTCTGGACTGATTACTTCAAGGCTCCTCACTTCGAGAAGTACCCACAACTTCACTCACTCTTCAATGAGGCAACCAAACTCGCAGGTGCTGCAGGAACAAAAGGCACTCAAGATGTGAAGGTTGCTGATCAACTTATTGCAAAGATTGATGAAATTGCAGAAATCTTCTGGGAGACCAAGAAGGCGTAATCTCTTGCGTGAATTGACTATTCGTTAATTAACGATTGGGCGGCAGTACGAGCGAGGAAAGATAATCGCTCAACTGTCGCCCTTGTTATTTCTGCTTGCGCTAAGTGTCGCTCACCGTCATACACATCGCACTCAAAGGTAAGTTCGCGACCTTCAATGTTGATGACTCTGGCGTTGGCTCGAATCTCGACTCCAGCCGTTGCAGAGCCAACTATCTCTAACGATGAATGGGTGAGGAATGTTGTTTCGCCGGCATCCATATATTCAGATAGCGCAGCAACACATGCGCTCTCCATGAGCGAGAGATAAATCGAGGGTGCAACAACTGGCAGATCTGAAACGCCCATCGTGACGCATGTATCTCCGGGGCGAACAGCAAGCACAGAAAAGCCAACGGCACCGAGGACTTCCTCTGCAGGTCTCATACTTTGAAGGCTAGTCCTCGTCGTCGATGAAGTGCTGGATATGGGTCTGCTCGATTTGGATTTCTCGATGCTCCACATTTCCAAATTCATCAATTTCAATCGATATTTCCGTCATGCTGAATTGGGTGACGACCTCTGTTGTTGACGCACCCGCCATCTGAGCGCGCAACTGGCGATGGATGCTCTGATGCAGATCATCAGGAGCTTTCTCATCACAGGAGCGTTTGAGAACATCTTGCAACATCTGTTGCATAGCGCGCTCATGTTCGATCTCGGCAGCACACGCACCACACATTGTGATGTGGCTGGTAATTGCTTCTGCTTGCGGAATCTCTTGAAGTTCGCCTTCAATAATAAAAACTACTGAAGCTAAAACATCGCCACATTGAATCTCGATATAACTCACTTGCTGCCTCCCTCCTTCTTATCTGAAGTAGGTTCCTCAACTGAGTATCCGAGCTCTTTTGCATAGCTAGCGAGCTTTTCACGCAATTGCTTCCGACCACGATGTAAACGAGACATCACTGTTCCAGCGGGTGAGCCCACGATTTCGGCAATCTCTTTATAAGAAAATCCCTCAACATCGGCGAGATAAACCACGATGCGAAATTCCTCTGGAATCTCTTGGAGAGCGCGTTTGATATCACTATCGGGAAGATTTTCCAGAGCCTGCATCTCTGCTGACTTACCTTGATCGCTGGTATGTGATTGCGCCTCAGCAACTTGCCAATCTTCTAACTCGTTATTTGAAATTTGTGGTTGGCGCTGACCTTTGCGGTAAGAGTTGATAAATGTTGTTGTAAGAACTCGATAGAGCCAAGCACGCAGATTGGTACCTTCTTCAAATTGATGGAAGGAGGCAAAGGCTTTGAGATAAGTATCTTGCACGAGATCGCGAGCATCTTCGGGGTTCTTGGTGTAACGCAAAGCCGCTGCATATAACTGGTTGGTGAACACCAAAGCATCGCGCTCAAACCGAATGGTGCGATCGGCAGCGCTCTCTAGAACAAGATCCTTGGATGTCATTACTTATAGCGTATATCTAAAAGAGCGTTTCTGGCGCCCCGAGTTCAATCGGTTCAATGAGTTCTGGCCCATTGTTTGCTACCAGGTTTACCCGCGATGAGACCGGCACTGGAGTAACACCCGCGGCAGGATCGGTGCTGACCATCAAAGTAAGTAATTTGTGGATGTCGCGATTTTCTGGATCAAGCCAATTTTTCCATCTCTCTTCCGGCATAAAGACTGGCATACGACTATGAATTGTTGCTAGCTCTCCAACTGCCTCACGAGTAATGATGGCAGCGCTTTGAATTACCTGACCTTTTTCACTCTGCCAACTGCTCCAAATTCCAGCAATTGAAAGTGGACGTTTATCTATTCGACTTATGTAGAAAGGTTGCTTTGGTGGAAACCTTCCCAGAGAAGTTGCCCATTCGTAATATCCGGTTGCTGGTATCAAACAGCGTGAAGTTCGAAAAGCATGGCGAAAAGTTGGCTTCTCATGGATAGATTCACTTCTCGCATTGATTGCATGCGACTGAGATGCGCGGGCATCTGCCATAGTTTTCTGCCATGGAGCAATAATTCCCCAAGAGGCGCTATCGAGAATTCGAGACGATGATTCTTCTCTAATAATGTAAATCTCATTTGTGGGAGCGATATTCCAATTGAGTGGGAGAGATTGGTCAAGGGTCGAACCATCCAAAGCAAAGGATTGAACAATCTCTTCGGCGCCCAAAGTTTGCGCATATCTGCCGCACATACTCGAATCCTAACTACATGCGAAGCAAGATAGACTTCGTGTATGAGTGATGCGCACTGGGCTGCACCCTTTCGTGGTCGCACACCCGTGCATGCACAAGTCACAATTCCTGGTTCAAAATCTGTCACTAACCGTGCCTTGATTTTGGCTGCACAAGCAGCGTCAACTTCAACCCTTCGCAAGCCTCTCATCTCTCGCGATTCTGAATTGATGTCAGCCGGCTTAACTGCCATGGGCATCTCAATCTCTGATGCGGGTGATGAATGGAAAGTAACTCCAGCTCCACTACGCGGACCGGCACAAGTAGATGTTGGAAATGCTGGCACGGTGATGCGCTTTCTTCCACCGCTTGCCGCTCTTGCTCAAGGAGATATCGCATTTGATGGCGATCCACGCTCTTATGAGCGACCACTTGGACCCGTAATCAAAGCCTTAGAAGAGTTGGGAATTGAGATAGATCATGGCGGTCGTTACAGCCTTCCTATGGTGATTAAAGCTCGTGGCAAAGTGCAAGGTGGTCACCTGACAATCGATGCCAGCGCTTCGAGTCAATTCTTATCTGCACTGCTCTTAGTCGCACCAAGTATGGAGCAAGGTATTACCGTCACTCACCGCGGTGGCGCGCTTCCCTCTATGCCTCATATTGATATGACTGTTGCGATGTTGCGCGATTTTGGAGCGGAGGTCACTGTTGATGAAAAGGCACAAAGCTGGAGCGTTGCAGCAGGCACCTTGCGTGGACAAGATCTTGTGATTGAACCAGATCTATCAAATGCCTCACCATTTTTATCAATCGCCATGGTCTGCGGTGGAAGTATCACAATCTCCGATTGGCCAACTTCCACAACGCAACCTGGTGATCAACTACGAGAAATCTTTACTCAGATGGGCGCACAAGTTGAATTTACAGAGCATGGGTTAACTCTTGTTGGTGGAGAAAAAATTCACGGCATCGATATAGATCTCCATGATGTTGGCGAACTTACTCCGTCAATTGCGGCCCTTGCTGCTCTCGCTGATTCTCCTTCACATCTTCGCGGTATTGGTCATCTTCGCCTCCACGAAACTGATCGCCTTGCCGCTCTCACTCGTGAAATTAACTCACTTGGTGGCAACGTTGTTGAGGAAGAGACTGCTCTACATATAACTCCTGCGCCACTCCATGCTGGCGTATTCCATACCTACGAAGATCATCGATTGGCAACTGCGGGTGCAGTAATTGGGTTAATGGTTCCAGGCATCGAAGTTGAAAATGTGGCTACAACCCGCAAGACGCTGCCAGACTTTCCTGGGCTTTGGAATAGTTTGGTTCTATGAGTCCACGCGAATACGATGAATCGGATGCTCGCATTCGCCCTTCTCGCACAACGCGCCGACGTAGCAAGGACCGCCCAACTCACTCTGACTCAGTAACTGCCTTCGTCACTACAGTGGATCGCGGACGCACCACATGTGTGACAGATACTGGAACAGTCATCACGGCTATGAAGGCGCGCGAGTTAGGTCCAAAGTCTGTCGTTGTTGGAGATTTTGTAGAGGTCGTAGGCGATCTTTCCGGTATTGAAGGTTCTCTCGCTCGCATCGTTTCAGTCAATGAACGTTCTAATTCTTTAAGTCGTACAGTTGATGATGTCGCTAGGGTGGAACGTACCATTGTGGCAAATATTGATCAGTTGATGATTGTTGTCGCAGCAACTAATCCCGAACCACGACGGGGTCTCATTGATCGTTTTCTTGTAAGCGCATTTCATGAATCAATTGCACCCATAATTCTTGTCACCAAGGTAGACCTTTCGCCTATTCCAGATTTCTTCCGTGAATATCGCGCTCTCGGTGTAGAAATCATCACGACATCATCCAAACTCCACTCTCGTGCAGAGGAGATTGCAACAATTCGAGAATTACTAGCTGAGAAAATTTCCGTGCTAGTTGGCCACTCAGGTGTTGGCAAATCAACTCTCATTAATGATCTCGTTGAGAGCGATGCTCGTGCAACGGGAGATGTCAATGATGTGACTGGACGTGGGCGCCACACCTCATCGAGCGCAATTGCCCTTCCTCTTGCAGGGGGTGGCTGGATTATCGATACGCCAGGAATTCGCGCCTTTGGCCTTTCTCATCTCGATAAGAATCGAATTATTGAAGCATTCCCAGATATCTATCAGGTGACGCAACGGTGCATGCCCAACTGTTCTCATCACGAAGAGCGTTGTGCACTCAATGAGTGGATTGAATCTGATGCAGCCGCTAAAGATGAGCGGTTGATAAGGGTCACAAGTTTGCGGTCGCTCCTTGAAGTGAAGCCCATAGATGAGCAGCGATAGACTGACCTTATGGCCTCAAGTCGCGGTGAAGATTTAGCACTTGCACATCGTTTAGCTGATGCCGCTGATGCAATTACCTTAGCTCGATACCAAGCAATTGATTTAACAGTAACCACAAAGCCAGATAACACCCCTGTCACCGATGCAGATAAGTCTGCCGAGGATGCAATCCGAGCGCTCTTACATGCGCATCGCCCGGAGGATGGAATCGTGGGCGAAGAATTTGGCGATGAAGGTTTAGAGAAGTCTCGTTACTGGGTCATTGATCCCATCGATGGAACAAAAAATTTCTTACGTGGGGTTCCAACGTGGGCGACTCTCATTGCTCTCATGGAGAGAAACTCAGATGGAAGCGAGAAAGTTGTCGTAGGAGTCGTTAGCGCTCCTGCTCTCTACCGCCGTTGGTATGCCTTTGAAGGTGGTGGCGCCTTTGTCATTACAAATAGAGGCGCAGATGCCAGCGCTACTCCCCGCAAAATATCTGTCTCTGCTGTTTCCAAGATTGAAGATGCATCAATTTCGCATTCTGATTTTGTCGGTTGGGGCTCTCGCTTAGAGCCATTTCGCCGATTGCTCGATCAAGCCTGGCGCACTCGTGCCCATGGCGACTTCTGGTCACATATGTTGGTCGCAGAAGGCGCGGTAGATATAGCGGTAGAACCATCACTTGCTCTATGGGATATGGCAGCGCTCGACATTATTGTTCGCGAAGCAGGCGGTCGCTTCTCAAACCTAGATGGTCTTGATGGGTCTCTTGGTGGAAATGGACTTTCCACCAATGGAATCTTGCATAACTTTGTTCTGGATGCGCTGAAACCCCAGGGCGCATAATGCAAACACTGATTGCGCAAACTTACTCAGTCACAGGTATGACCTGCTCATCCTGTGTGAATTCAATTGAGCGCGCCCTTCATGAACTTCCGGGTGTAAAGGCTTCAGTTAATTTCGCATCTGAGACTGTGCATATCCTCGCTCCAGCTGATGTGACAGAAGATCGCATCATTAAACAGATTAAATCTGCTGGCTATGTCGCAAAGTTGCTCTCTGATCAGATCGATCCTGCGCTTCATCGTAAAGGGGCAGCCAGAGCGCTCTTCTTGGCAGCGCTCTTCGCTCTTCCAGCTATCACCGTTTCTATGGTGATGAACTGGCACCAGCCAATTAATGACTGGCTTATCGATCTCTTTACTCAATACGAATTACCACTTCCACCTCATGCAGATCACTTATTCGTAGCATGGCTTGCGCTAGCGCTCACAACTCCACTTATTCTCTTTGTCGCATGGCCAATTCACCGCGCTGCAATTCGCAATATCTTCCATCCCACAATGGATACCTTGATTTCTCTCGGTTCCTTCAGCGCCTATGGGTGGTCGATTTATGCCACATATACAAATCAAGGTGATGTATATACAGAAGTCGCTGCCGGAGTGCTTCTCTTTGTCATTCTCGGCCGTTACCTTGAATCTCGCGCCAAGCGCAGTGCAAGCACAGCGTTAGCAACTCTGCTTGCTCTTGGCGAGAAAGAGGTTTCAGTACTGCGAAATGGCACTGAAGTGTTGATTCCTATCTCTCATCTTGAAGTAGGAGATGAGTTCATCGTCAAACCAGGTGCGCGCATCGCAACTGACGGAATCATTCTCTCTGGACAGAGCTCGGTAGATAACTCGATGATGACCGGTGAAGCAACGCCGGTCGAAGTATCTCCCGGGATGAGGGTCATCGGATCTGCACTCAATAACAATGGTCGCCTTATTGTGCGAGCCACTCGAATCGGTAGCGATACTGAGTTAGCTCGAATTACTTCAATGGTTGTGACGGCGCAGGGAAGTAAAGCTCCCATCCAAGCGCTAGCCGACCGAATCTCTGCAATCTTTGTGCCAATTGTTACCGTATTGGCGGTTGCGACTTTCACTTATTGGTACTACGTCGCTGAAAAGAACCTTACTTACTCTATCTCAACTGCGATTACGGTTTTAGTAATTGCTTGCCCATGCGCGCTGGGGTTGGCAACCCCGGTAGCGCTGCTTGTTGCATCTGGCCGGGGCGCTCTTCGTGGCATAGTCATTAGACAACCACGAGTACTCGAAGCTTCACGCGAAATTACCGTCGCCATCTTTGATAAGACAGGCACACTGACTGACGGTGTTATGAAAGTTCAAGATGCTGTAATTCCTGTATCAGCCCACAAGGTGCTGGGTGAATCTTTTGCGCAAGTACTTGATGAAAAAAATATTTTATCCTCAGCTCTTGCTCTAGAAAGTCAGAGTGACCATCCACTTGCAAAGGCAATCACGGCTTATTGCATTAGCCGTGGAGCAGTTCAACTTCCGGTTACTGACCTTACCCAGACTCCTGGAATTGGGGTAGCTGGACGAGTAAATATCGCTGACAAATCGCCAGTTGTCATTATCGGATCCCCCGAATCTATCGCCCACAGTACAGTCGCTTTTGATGCTCATATCACTGCAGCAGTTTCAGAGGCGCAGCGCAATTCTCGAGCAGTTGCAGTTCTTGCCTGGGATGGCGTTGCAATCGCCTGCTTTGCTGCAGCCGACAGTGTGAAAACTGATGCAGCTCAAACTATTGCCGAATTACAAGCGCGTGGGATTGAAAGTTGGTTGGTAACTGGAGATAACTCAGAAAGCGCAGCATTTGTCGCTAGTGCAGTTGGAATTAGCACAGAGCGCGTTATCGCCTCAGCTACACCAGAAGATAAGCTCACCAAAATTGCAGAACTACAAGCGCGCAGTGAGAAGGTAATGATGGTGGGCGATGGCGTCAATGATGCCGCTGCTCTCGCACAATCTAATCTCAGCTTGGCCATGGGCACAGGAACAGATACTGCGATTTCGACTGCAGATATCACCGTGATGCGTCCGCAACTTATGGCCGTCATTGAGGCCCTTGATTTAGCCAAGAAAACGGTGAAGACAATCAAAGTAAATCTGGGATGGGCATTTGCCTACAATGTAGTCGGTATTCCAATTGCCGCCCTTGGGTTGCTCAGCCCGATATATGCAGCCGCTGCGATGGCGCTAAGCAGTTTAATTGTTGTTACAAACTCTCTTCGTATTCGCTAGCTTCATCAGACTCATTATTTTTTAGCGAACGTATAACTACAATCACTGCAATATAGAGTGGAAATGCAATCATAATCGCTTCGGATACTGGCTGACGATGAATTCCTGTCTCATTTGAATAAGTCCATGAGAGGTAGAAGAGATTTGCAATATAAGCAAAGGCAAGTGGAAGGGTTATTTTACGCGCCATTTTCACTCTCACTAAATGTGGAAACTTTAGATTTGTTAGCTGGGAGAAGCAGAGCACTAAAGAAATAATTGCGACTACATTCTCTGAAAGATCCAAGACTAAGAATGTTGGGACGGCGAGATTCCATACTGCTGGAAAACCGTTAAACCAATGATCGTCAGTTTCAATATCAGTGCGGGCAAACCAGAGCGCTGACATCAGCAGTATTAAGGCTGCAATCAGGGTTTGAAATTCACTTGGTAAGAGTTCCAGCCGAACTAAGAGTGCAACTGGGACTACAACGCACGTCAGATAATCAACAATCAGATCCAAGATAAAACCGTTAACACGTGGTGCGTGAATAACCACATCAATTCGGCGGGCAAGCGGTCCATCTAAACCATCGAGAACTTGGCAGACTACAAGCCAGATAAGAGCTCCGCGTATGTTGTTATCAATGACTGCCTGAAGGGCTAAGAGGCCAGCTACAGCGCCGCTAGCGGTCATGACGTGGAGTGCATATCCAGCGCGCTTGCTTATTTTTGGTGAGGAAACCACGGCGAGAGGATAACCGCCTTGTGTCAGGTGCCTCTAATTGGCACCTGACATCTGACGAAATTGGTAGCGGGGGCAGGATTTGAACCTACGACCTCTGGGTTATGAGCCCAGCGAGCTACCGAGCTGCTCCACCCCGCGTCGGATGTTGCAAGTGTAGGTGAGTAATAACTACTTCACCAAATCGGTAACTACTTTGCGCGTGATTGAGCAGCAATCGCAGCAGCAATCGCAGACTTCAAGCGATCCTGTGCTCGACCAAAGGCTGCAAAGTCTCCCTTTGCAAGAGCTGCTTGTCCATCTGCAATTGCTTGTCTTGCACTTTCGAGCGCGCTAGCAAGATTTGCAGATTGATTTGTGGTGTTACCACCAGATGCAGTAGTTGCTCCTGATGTTCCAGAATTGCCACCAAATACTTGATCTAGCGCTCCCTTAAGAGAACTATCAAATCCGATGACATCACCGAATGAGACAAGCACTTTCTGTAAGAGTGGGTAAGCCGCAGCATTTGCAGTTGCTCGAACATAAACTGGCTGAACATAGAGCAAGCCGTTGCCTACTGGAAGCGTTAAGAGATTTCCAAGTACAACATCAGATCCGCCTCGACGTAATAGAGAGAGCGCATTAGCAACTTCAGGTTTTGCCTCGAAGTTGGAAGCTACCTGAGAAGGACCTGCAATATTTGTACTACGTGGAAGTTGTAGCACCGTAATCTTTCCATAATCAGGACCTGCTGTTGAATTAACTGCAGCAAATGCTGAGAGGTTTTCTCGTCCACCGCGAGGAACAAATGGAGTTGTTAGCGAGAAGGCTGGCTTCTCAGCACCTGGCATATGCAAAGTCATGTAATACGGAGGTTGAGCGCCAGCATTGGCACCAAATGTTGATGGATCACGCGGTACGCGCCAGAAATCTTGGCCACCGTAATAGGCAGCTGCACTTTGAACGTGATACGAGCTCAAAATATCGCGCTGCACACGGAACATATCTTCTGGGTAGCGAACATGCTCAAGAAGTTGAGGTGACATCGCGCTCTTTGGCTTTACTGAGTCTGGGAATGCCTTCATCCAGGTCTTGAGAACAGGATCTTTCTGATCCCACTCGTACAAAGTCACGGTTCCGTCGTAAGCATCAACCGTTGCCTTTACTGAGTTACGAATGTAATTAACCGAACGGTTTGCTTGCGCTGTAACAGCTGCAGAGTTCGTTGTAAGCGCATCTGCAGTCGCATCAGCAAGTGAAGTTGAGCGAGAGTATGGATAACCAGAGCTGGTGGTGTAACCATCGATAATCCAAGTGATCTTTCCATTAATTACCGCTGGATATGGATCGCCATCCAGAGTCAACCAAGGTGCGACCTTTGCCACGCGCTCACGTGGTTCGCGGATGAAGAGAATCTTTGATTCAGAGTTGATCAAGTTAGAGAGCACAATTCTCTGCTCGCCGTACTTAATAGCGAAGATTAATTTATTGAGCAGGTTTCCGACAGGAACACCACCCTTGCCTGTATAGGTGTAATTCTTCTGACCATTAGGTGAAGAGTCATCAGGATAATCAAACTCAACAGGTGAATCCGACTTGCCGCCGATGATTGAATAGTCAGGAACGTTCTCACCAAAGTAAACGCGTGGTTGGAACTCTCCAAGGCCCTTAGTTGGAGGCAAATCTCCGACCAGGAAGTTTGGTTTTCCATCTGCATCTACAGTGTTTCCAAATGCGGCAACAAAACCAAAACCATGGGTATAGACCAAGTGGTCGTTAATCCAGTTACGACTTGGATTGCCGTCGATATTTAATTCGCGAACTGCAACGACTGCATCTCGCGATACACCGTTAACTGTATAGCGATCAATATCGAGGGACTCTGGGAATGAGTAATAAGGCTTGATCTGCTGCAATTGGCGGAAGGTTGCAGAGAGAACGTTCGGATCCATGAGACGGATATTGCCGATGGTGACCGCATCCTTAGCGAGCTGTCCTGCATTGGTTGAAAGGGTTGCGTTGTAATCCCGCATTTCGACCTTATCTAGTCCATATGCCGCGCGCGTGTAGTCAATATTTCGCTGAATATAAGGTGCTTCCTTTGATGATTCAGAAGGCTTGACCTGGAATTGCTGAATGGCTCCCGGATAAATGCCGGCAATCAATACCGAGGAAATCACCATCAACGCCGTACCTGCGGCAGGTAAGAGCCATGACTTACGAACAATATTTGCAAAGAAGAGCAACGCACATATGACTGCAATGGCCGAGAGAATTGCTTTAGCAGGAAGGAGTGCGTTGACGTCAGAGTATGTAAGTCCAGTAATCAAGCGTCCTTCTTTGAGGGCTAGCGCGTATCGATCAAACCAGTACGCAACTGCCTTAAGGAGTACAACAAGGCCGAGCAAAATAGAAATCTGAACTCTCGCTGCCACAGTGGTGCGTTCGGTTTCAACCTGTGTGCGAATTCCACCGTACATGTAATGAACAAAGGCGCTGGCTAAGGCTGCCAAGATCAGGGTCGAAATTCCCCAACCGATAAGCGCTTGGTAGAGCGGCAATTTGAATGCGAAGAAAGATACGTCCAAACCAAACTGTGGGTCCTTGACTCCAAAGTTTGTTGCATTTCTAAATTGCATCCACTCTTTCCAGAAAGCCATTCCTGATGAACCCGCAAAATAAGTGAATACCGCGATGATGCCCACAAAAACTAAGCGGCGAATAGGTTCAATCTGCGCCCGCAATCTTTCAACCCCATTAACTTCAATACTTGTTGGCACATAGAGTGGGCGTCGCTTGTACGCAATATAGATATTGCTAGAGATCACTGCCGATGTGACGATACCTACGAGAAGAAATAGTTGAATCTTGGTCGCAAGAACAGTTGTCCACACATCTGTGAAGCCGACTGATTTGAACCAGAGCCAATCAACGTAATACCCGCCAAAGTAAGCAAAAGCGGCGCCAAGTCCGAAGATGATGGCACCCGTAATGATGAGCGGTGATTTATTTCTATTCATGCGCCTAGGTTAGTGCAACCGCTAACCCGCGGAGAACTGGAACTGATGGGCTTTTGCAGGTGGTCGAGCGCCTCTTGCAAGGTGGTTACCGCAACGACCGAGATGCCGCTCACATCAGTAGGTAAATCTTCGCAATTCTCTTTAGCCATAAAGAGCAGCTCTGCTCCCGCCTTCTTTGCGGCGATGATTTTTTCAGTGATGCCACCAATCGGACCAACCTTGCCTACTTTAGAGACTGTTCCCGATGCTGCAATCTTTCTACCTTGCAGTAAATCGTCAGGCGTTAGAAGTTCAGTGAGGCCAAGTGCAAAGATCAAACCACCACTTGGACCACCAGTATTTTTTAACTTAACCTCAAATGCTCCATCTGTTAAAAATGCTGTGTCAACTTGGGGGAAATTCTTAGCCAGCAGCGCCTTTGAGGCCGTTATCGCGCTGTTCTGCGAGACTTTCATCTGCGCCGTTGCTTTTTTCACTTCAGTCTTTGTATCAGTTCCTTTTTCATACACAACAGAACGTGGAATTACTGCGCAATCTGAGCGCACCCAACATTGCACAATCTCTGCGCCAAGCACTTTGGCATCAGGGTTGGAGACCCAAATAGAGAGCAGATACATCTGCCCATCGGGCTTATAAGTTGTAATCCGCTGCGCAAAATCTTTCTTCAACTTCAAAATCTTGGGAAATAGCGGTGCCGCTTCTCCAGGTTGAATCACGACAAAGTTCACGGGTGTGACCAGTGGAAGGGCGATAACAAAGAAGAAAAGTAGCCTAACGAGCAAAGGCGTACGGGAAAAGCGCATCAACTTGTCCGTAATTGTCTACAGTTTTTTCGATGGCGCGGGGCCATCCATTGGTGGAGAAGTTGGTGGAGAAGTTGGTTGAGAATTATCGCTGCGGAATGATTCTTGAAATCTCTGAAACTGTCCGACGGATCGCGATGTTTCAGACTCAAACTTGCTCTTAAACTTCGAAACCCAGATCACATAACCGAGCCCGCCCAACAGCCCCGTGATGGGCACAATCCACCAAATAAGGGCGGCAAATGCGCTGCTTCCAGCAAGAGATGAGATCACGGGCTCATCCTAGCCCTCACAAGGCAACGAGGCTTCTCGGGAAGATTTTCTACACTGCCAGCGTTACAACCCACAGATAGAATTTCTGATGCACGAGCGCGTAGAGATAAACGACAAATAAACGATAGATAAAAGATAGCGATGCCAGGGTTAGGGAGTTTGCGATGACACCATTTGGATTTACTCCCGATAATGGCGATGAAGAAAATCCAAAGCCTGATGACTTTGCGGCGATGATGCGCCAGATGCAAGAGCAGATTCAGAAACAATTTCAAGAATTAGGCATTAATCCAGCAGGGTTTATTAATCCCTTTGCAAGTTTTGCTCCCGGCGCCAAAGGACAACAAGAAGCGCTGCCGCAGAGCGTTGTTCGCGATACCGCAAAGAGATTTGTTCAGGCGCAAGGTTCAGAGCCGCTCGGCACCAAAGATGTCACAGTAGTTAATAACGCTCTGGAGATTGCAGAGCTCTGGCTCAACGAAGCAACTGTATTTCCAACAACTTCTAGTGGCACTGCACCTACTTCGTTAAGCCGACTTGATTGGGTCGACACCACTCTGCCTGGCTGGCAGGCAACCATGGAACCGCTCGCTACCGGATTAGCAACTGCAATTTCTGGATTGCTCGATCAAGCCATGTCAGCGCAAGGTGCAAGTGGTACTGAAGGTGAAGCTGAAGCCCTCGCTGGATCCATGAGTGCAATCGCTGGGCTGCTTCGCACCTTCATCGGCTCGCTGATTGCAACTCAATTGGGTCAAGCAATCGGCGGAATTAGCGCCAGCGCAACTGGCGCTCACGATGTAGCACTTCCCCTCCTCGATCCAGCCCGCCCTATCTTGATTCCAGAGAATATTGAGAAATGGAGCGCAGATTTAGAGATTCCAAAATCTGAGGTCTACCTCTTCCATGCCCTACGAGAAGCAGCAATAGCGCGTTTATTTGCCCATAATCCCTGGATCGTTTCCTACATAAGAAGTGCAATTGTTGATTATGGTCGCGGTATTCATATCGATATGGAAGCGATTCAAAGACAAGCCTTCGATGCAATGCAGAACTTTGATCCATCGCAGATAGACCCAAGCGCTGGTGAAAATTCTTTCACCATTGCACTCAACAATGGAATTTTTACTCCAGAAGAAACTCCTGAACAAAGAGCAGCGCTATCAAAACTAGAGACAGCCCTTGCGCTCGTTGATGGCTGGGCTGATGATGTCACACACACAGCTGCAGGAGATCGACTTCCAACAATTTCTCAACTCCGCGAAATGTTCCGTCGCCACAGAGCGACTAACTCTCCAGCTCAACAACTCTTTAAATCACTTTTAGGTCTTGAAGTTTCCCCGAAGCTTGCGCGCGAAGCGAGCGCTTTCTGGTCAAAGGTTCGTGAAGAGAAAGATATTGCAGCCCGTGATGCGCTATGGAGTGGAATATTGCCAACTGCAGAAGAACTTCTCGACCCTGTGGCATTTCTTGCTTCAACGCAGGTGCCAGATGATCTGAGCGGACTTCTCTAACTCTTCGTTACTGCAAGAAAAGAAAAGCGAAGTCCCCGGGCGCACATTCTGATATCAGCCTTCCCCTTGCTGATATCAAACGGTTATCCGAGGACTTCGTAGGCGCAAAGTACGATGATTTTTGGTGAGAATCAAATAGGAATCGGTCAGACACAGAAATTTTTTTCTGTCAAGAAAAGTACATCTCCACATTTTTTATCTTCCCCGGCGCTACATTTCCTCAATGACTAGTCGAGAGTTGCCAGTTGGAGAATTTGTCGACGTCACACTTCCGGGAATCCAAGAGGGTGAGATTCTCGTCATCCGTTCTTCCCGTCGCAAAAAGAGCATCTCCGCATATCGCCAAGGTGGGCGCATAGTCATCTCTATCCCCGCTCGAATGAGTAAGGCTGATGAACGCTCCATCGTCCCTGAAATGATTGCAAAGATTCGCAGCCAAGAGGCCGCCAGAACTCCAGGTGAGGAAGATTTGGTGGCGCGGATAGACGCTCTGCTCACCCAACTCGCCCCAGAAATCACCGAACGCCCAGTAGCAGTCAGTTGGCGCTCCATGCGCGAGCGATGGGGCTCCTGCACCAGCGCAGATCTGACGATTCGGATCTCCGATCGCCTCAAAATGGCTCCGGAGTACGCCCTTGACTATGTCCTCTTCCATGAAGCGATCCATCTTCGCCACTTCGACCATGGCGAGGCCTTCACTGAGATTCTTGCCAGATTTGAGGAATCAGAGCTGGCTAGCGCCTATCTCGATGGATATGAGGCGGCTGAGCGAGCCCTCTTGCCCCCTGTGGAGCTTAATAAGTTCTGACCACAATCTCCGCGTAGATTCAGGTTTTTGAGCGTAAGCGGGGGTATCGTTGTTACCAGCACGCATGAGCCCAAGCCCATGTGTCGAACGGAGGAAAAAATGGCAGAGACATACAAGGGTGACGCTTACTGCGTTAAGTGCAAAGAGAAGCGTGATTTTGAGGGAACTGTAAAGGTCTCCGACTCTGGTCGTCGCATGGCACAGGGCATCTGCCCAGTCTGCGGTACCAAGGTAAATCGCATCCTCGGCAAAGCTTAATAATTCGCAGTATTGCTGACGTCACAGACGTAGAGAAAGCCCTCGCGCAAGCGGGGGCTTTCTCTTTGCTCAGATCAACCCGTTGGCGGTGTCACGGCTGCGCTCAGTATTAATTCCACTCGTTACCCACATATAAATGCCAAGGGCGAAATACTTCTTGGTTGGTTCCTAGAGGATCTCGCGCTATGAAACGGCTCAAACGCGGCGTCACCTTCTTCACCTCAGTACATTCTGGAGAGCTCCTCTGTGGAACGCTCAAGAGATCGGTACATATTTCAAGCCCAGAGGCAAGAGATCAAGTTGCCCTCTTAACTAGACCAGATTTCACATCAGCGACTGCGCATTTAGCGACCATTCAGGAATTAGCGTCGCTTAGCCTTTTGGATGAAAGTGAGGGCAAGTTACAGCTCACAAAACGGTACGACGTGGCTGCAACCTCACACGATGCTGCATTCCAACAATTGCGCACTCGCGTTGCAGCTGAACTTTCGCAGACAACTTGGATAGAAGGCGTTACAGATGGCGGAGTTCAGGTACTAAGTTCTCGACAGAATTTTCTTATTGAAATTTCTGGAACAAATCGTGTGGCAACTCTCCTTTATTCAATTCTCTTATCTAGTGGTGTCACACAAACTCGCTTTACTACACAGTCATTAGCACGAATCTCTGACCTCGATATCGGATTGGCAGGAATCGCCCCCAAAGATATTGGCGCACCATTGGCGAAAGAGCGCGAATCACATCGCCAAGATTTATCTCTCTTTCCGCTAGATAAAGAGGCGAACTATCTCGATGAATTTTCCACGCCAGATTTGGTTATTCAATGTGGGGATATCGATCCCGAAAAGTACGCACAGTGGATGGCCGAAGGGCAGCCATTTCTTTATATTCCAAATCCGATTGCCGATGTTGCAGAGATTGGGCCGCTGGTTATTCCTGGTAAAACCCCGTGCATTCGTTGTGGGCATTTGGCTTATCAAGATTTAGCGCGAACGTGCTCATCACCTTCGTTGAGCCCTGCCGCACTGGCTACTTATCCAATAATTGCTGCCCACAATGTCGCATCGCTGGCTGCAGCGATGGCGCTTGCCTATTGCGATGGCGCCACCGTGAAGAAAGATTTCGGCGTGACAGGAAAGGTAATCGTGTGTGATTACCAATCTCTGTCATCACCTCAAGAAATCTTGATTGCGCTACACCCGCGTTGCGGATGCACCTTCCACTAATCGAGCAGCAGCAATCACCTGGCGTGGAGGACGACCCGCGCGACGCTTACGTTCAATAATCACGCCATCTTCAATCAATTGGCCGCCCCATACTCCACATGGCTCTTGCCGCGAGAGCGCACCATCGAGGCACTTATCCCGCACCGGACATGGTCCGCAGAGCGCCTTCGCTTGAGCAATCCCCTGATCTGTTTCAGAGAAGAAGAGCTCAGGATCTGCTTGATGGCAGGGCAAGGTGAAAGCCTTGGCATCGTCGTATGTGAATGTCACATCGCCTAGGCCAATCTTCTCGCCGGTCTGCGCCCAGCCTGGTACCTGTAGTTCGCTGAAGAGAACTGTCATAGTCCTCACCTTCTCTCTCTCGTTTACTTTCTCTCTGACTATTTCTTTCTATTGCTTTCTACTGCTTTTTCTCTATTTCCTCTTGGGTACTGCGTGGAGGTAATAAAAAAGGACCTGCAAATCCTTTGTGGATTTGAGGCCCTAGATGATCTAGTGGGTCTATTCGAAGTTACTCGACTAGAGCTCCTTTGGCCTCAGCCACCGCATAAAAGTTGGCGTAAAACCAGCGCTTTGTAGCGGTCTTTGAGGTTGTATGAGCAGCAGAAGGAACAGCAGCGCGTGCGCCTGCTGTGATTGTTGAAGTGAATACAGAATTCATCTCAACCCCTTCTTTCTCCGTTGTGGTCTAAGGGTACGCGAGGATTATTCATTCTGGCAACCCCATTAATTCTCACTATGAACTGGCAAGTAGCCCTGATTCGCTCAGAAATGGACTAGGGCTTCGCTTATATGAAATATGGAGATCGGCCTTGGCGCGGGTGATTCCTACGTAGAAAAGTCGTCGCTCTTCATCAATAGGTGCATCAGATACAGGCAATTGGCCATCAGATGCACCAATCAAAAAGACTCGCTCCCATTCCAAACCTTTTGCAGCATGCAAGGTAGCCAAGGTAACTACGGGCATCGTTGGAGGATTATTTTGTTGCACCCGATCTTCAACTTCACGTAAATATCCGCGCAAGGTCTTTGGCGCAAATGAACTATCGCTATCAAGTTCGCGCGCCAAGTGAAGGAGCGCGGCAATTCCATCGATTGTTTCGCCCGTTAAATATGGCTGAGCCAAGGAGCGCAGCTCATCAATCCATCCCTGTCCCTCTGCAGGAATAACGGAAGCTTTTCTTACCTCTTTAATGAAGTCACGCACTTCTTTCCGCTCAAAGAATCGATCTGTACTGCGGACTTGATAAGGAAGGTTGAGCTTTAACATCTGTTTTTCTGCGACCTTTAATTGCGCATTGGTTCGGGCCAAAATTGCAATCTCTTGCGGTGCAGTTCCTTGCGAGATCAGCTCGGTGATATCTGACATGACCCCGGCAATTTCACTCTCTTCATCTGCATAAGCGGAGACTGTCGGTTTGGATCCATGCTCATTTTGGGCAACCAGCTCTTGTCCCATCTGTCCATGTCGCAGAAGTGCATTTGCAGCAAAGGTGATCTCTGGAGTTGAGCGATATCCAGTACTGAGCCGGATAACTTCAGCTTCGGGAAAACGTTGAGTAAAGGTATTGAGGAAAACTGGAGTAGCGCCAGCGAACGAATAAATAGTCTGTGCTGGATCTCCGACAACACAGATATCTTTTCTCGTCCCAAGCCAGGCGTTTATCAAGCGCTGCTGAATCGGTGAAATATCTTGATACTCATCAATAGTGAAGTAGCGATACTGGTCTTGCACTCTCTCTCGCACATCGCGTTCTTCTTCCAACATCGCAGCACAAAGCAGCAAGACATCTTCAAAATCGATAGCTAACTCTTGTTTCTTGATACTTTCATAAGCCGTGTAAATTTGGACAAGCTGCTCTGGGATTACACGGGGCTTTTGGCTGCGCTTAGAAATCTCATCAACAAAATCAGGCGGGGCAATTTGTGACACTTTTGCCCACTCAATCTCGGAGGCGATATCGCGCATTAATTCTCGGTTAGTTGCGCGCAATGATTCGCTCAAGCCTGCCCGATTAATAGCTTCAGTGAGAAATCCAGTCTTGGTTGTCATCAAATCTGGAGTGCGACCACCAAAAACGGTCGGCCAGAAATAGAGCAGTTGTTTCAGCGCCGCAGAGTGAATGGTGCGTGCGGCAACTGTTGGAACACCCAATGCACGTAATCGAGTGCGCATTTCTCCTGCAGCTTTAGCAGTAAAGGTCAGCGCTAGAACCTTCGCAGGATCCATAGTTCCAATAGCCACCCCATACGCGATGCGATGGGTTATGGCACGAGTTTTACCAGTACCTGCTCCAGCAATTACACAGACAGGACCACGAGTTGCCAGTGCCACTGCTCGTTGATCAGGATCAAGAGCGGTGAGAATTTCTTCTGCTAGCGCCATTTTTCTAACGCCACGATTCTCCTCCAGGAGCGCTCTGTCCAAGCCATCTCTCAATCATTTTGCGTGCAACTGACATCGTTGGTGGAAGTAGGAGTGAACCACTGCTTGCAGCAGCTAGCAATTCGGTACGGCTAAACCATTTCACATCTGTTATCTCTTCACCATCTCCGCGAGCAACTTCTGGATTATCTGTCACAGCTTCAAAAGCAATCATGATGCTGGCAGGAAATGGCCATGGTTGTGATCCGAGATAAGTTATCTCTGAAACTGTTACGCCCGATTCTTCGAATACTTCACGAGATACACATTGCTCAAAAGTTTCTCCCGGTTCAAGAAAGCCAGCAAATGTTGAGTAACGACCTTCTGGCCACACCGGTTGATGCCCGAGCAAGATGCGATCATCGCGATCCTTGATGAGAACAATAACTGCAGAATCTGTTCGTGGATGATGTTGCGAACCATCTCGTTCACACAGACGTGCTGCACCACCTAAATCAACTCGAGTTGGGCCACCACATCGTGGGCACATGGGGTGGGCGCGATGCCAATTACTCAGCGCGATGGCATGGAGTGCAAGTTCCATCTCTTGCCCACTTAGTGACCCACCGAGTTCGCGTAGCGTTGCAAGACCGCGTTCTTCGTTTATGGTTGCGAGTTGCTCGTCATTCGTAGTGATCTTCCACGATGTATCCCAGGCAAAGAATGGGGCGCGCGATATGGGATCTTGTCCAAGAAAGTAGCGAGCCCCTTCTGAAAATTCACCACTTGTCTGCATCGTTGCAATATCTGTGGCGCTACGAAAAGCCAAAGTTCCAGCGTGTGCTGCAATTCGACCATCAACGCAGTGCAGAATTTGAGCTTTATCCCACAAAGCGTCCAGCGTTGCTTGATTGGTTCGTAACTCTCCTGCGCGATCGATGTGGGATGGATGTTGATTTATCGCGCTCATGCTCGAAGGTTACTAGTCTGTGGGGGTGCGCATCACCTCGTGGAATCTCTTGCATGGGATGGCTATTCCGCCCGGGCGCACCGATGTGTCTCTGGCTAGCGCTGTGCAATCACTCAACTCCGACGTATACGGATTTCAAGAGGTTGACCATTTTCTGCCACGTTCTGCCACGCGCCCGCAAATGCGCGATATTGCAGAGGCGCTCAATACTCCACATTGGGCCATGGGCCCTAGCGTTATTGGTACACCTGGAGAAAGTTGGCGTAAGAAACACGATCACGAACCAGAAATTATTAGCAATCAATCAACACACGCGGAGTTGATGCATGAGTGTTACGGAATTGGCATCGTCTCAAAAATTCCGGTGTTAAGTTGGCATCGATTAAACCTGGGAAATTCCCCACTTGGACTTCCACTTATTGTTCCTGGAGATGAAACCGGAAAAGGTAAACCAAGATTTATTTATGTCAAAGATGAACCACGCTTAGCGTTAGCTGCGGTCTTAGAAAATGGGTGGACCGTTGTGAACACCCATTTATCTTTTGTTCCCATTTTTAATGTGGTTCAACTCAAACGGGTGAAGAAATGGGCGCTTGCTCTGGCTCACCAAACAAATACTCGAGCTTTGATTATGGGTGATCTCAATCTTCCAAAAAATTTACCAATCGCATTCTCATCATGGAAATCCCTGGTCACAGCAGATACATACCCCAGTTGGGGCGCCAAGATTCAATTCGATTACCTCTTGGCACAAGCCCTTCCCGATGGTGCTTTCCAAGGGCTGCCTATCTCAACGACTGGGATAAGTGACCACTTACCACTCTCTGCCGAAATCTTCGAATAGCGCTTTTTTCCGCAGCGATTAACCTAGGGGCATGACTACTGAAGCCACATGTCCATACTCTGTTAATTCTGGCAGCAAACTCAACCGAGAAGGCACCTACAACACCGATTGGTGGCCTAATCAGTTAGACCTATCTGTCCTTCGTCAAAACTCTCCTGCATCAGATCCAATGGATAAAGACTTTGACTATGCAAAAGAGTTTAAGAAGCTCAACCTCAAAGCTGTGCAGAAAGACATTGAAAAATTAATGACGACATCACAAGAGTGGTGGCCTGCTGATTATGGACATTACGGTCCATTCTTTATCCGCATGGCGTGGCATAGCGCCGGCACCTATCGCACTGCAGATGGACGCGGTGGTGGAGGATCAGGTCTGCAACGCTTTGCTCCTTTGAACTCATGGCCTGATAACGTCAACCTCGATAAAGCCCGTCGACTCCTATGGCCGATTAAGAAGAAGTATGGAAAGAAACTTTCTTGGGCAGATTTAATGATCCTCGCCGGAAACTGTGCGCTCGATTCAATGGGGCTAAAGACTTTTGGTTTTGGTGGCGGTCGCGTTGATGTCTGGGAACCAGATAACACCTACTGGGGCAAGGAAGCAGAGTGGCTCAAGAATGAGCGTTACAGTGGGGATCGCGAATTAGAAAACCCACTTGCTGCAGTGCAGATGGGTTTGATTTACGTAAACCCTGAAGGCCCAGATGGAAAACCAGATGTGCTGGCATCTGCTCGCGACATTCGAGAAACTTTTGCGCGGATGGCGATGAATGATGAAGAGACTGTCGCACTTATTGCTGGTGGCCACACTTTCGGTAAAGCACATGGCGCAGCAGATCCCAGCAAGTATGTCGGCGCAGAGCCAGAAGGTGCAGCCATTGAAGAGATGGGGCTTGGTTGGAAGAACACCTATGGAAAAGGTAGCGGCGCAGACACTATCTCCAGCGGCTTAGAAGGAGCGTGGACACCAACGCCAATTAAGTGGGATAACACCTACTTTAAGACCCTCTTTAAATATGAATGGAAGCAGACCAAGTCTCCAGCTGGTGCAACACAGTGGATTCCAACGGATGAATCTGCAGCAAAAGCTGTTCCAGATGCGCACATTGCAGGAAAGACTCATGCACCAGTCATGTTTACAACTGACCTGGCAATGCGTATGGATCCTGCTTACGAAAAGATTTCGCGACGCTTTGCAGAAGATCTTGATGCATTTGCAGATGCTTTTGCGCGCGCGTGGTTCAAACTCACGCACCGCGATATGGGTCCAATTGCTCGTTACCTCGGACCACTTGTGCCGAAGGAAGCTTTGATCTGGCAAGATCCGCTTCCTGCTCGTCCAAAGCAGGTAATTGGCAAATCTGAAATTGAACTTCTTAAGAAGCGAATCGCAGCAAGTGGTCTGACTGTGCAACAGATGGTTGTCACAGCATGGGCATCGGCCTCAACCTTCCGCGGAACAGATAAACGTGGTGGCGCAAACGGCGCACGGATCCGCCTTGAGCCACAGCGCAATTGGGAAGCCAATAATCCGAAGGAGCTTAAGAAAGTTCTAGCAATCCTCGAAAAGATTCAGACCAACTTCAATAAGAAGTCTGCGAAGAAAGTTTCATTGGCTGACTTGATTGTTTTGGCTGGCTGCGTTGGAGTGGAGATTGCAGCGAAGAGCGCTGGCGCAAAAGTGAAGGTTCCATTTAAGCCAGGTCGCACAGATGCCACACAGGAGCAGACTGATGTTGCATCGTTCTCTGTACTGGAACCAACAGCAGATGGATTCCGCAACTACATCAGTAAATCTGATAACCGACCAGCTGAAATTCCATTGGTTGATAAGGCTGCGCTCCTGACCTTAACTCCCCCAGAGTTAGTGGTCTTGCTCGGTGGTCTACGTGTCATTGGCGCCAACTTTGATGGTTCGAATACAGGGGTATTAACAAAGAAGAAGGGTGCTCTGACTACTGATTTCTTCACCAATATCCTTGATATCAGCTATGAATGGGCCCCTGCCTCTGACGGTCTCTACAACGCTCATGATCGCAAGACCGGCAAGGTTAAGTGGAGCGCATCCCGCGCCGACTTGGTAATCGGCTCTAACTCAGAGTTGCGTGCACTTGCAGAGGTTTACGCCAGCGATGATGCTGAGAAGAAGTTCGTTCAAGACTTTGTAGCCGCATGGAACAAGGTTATGACGCTCGATCTTTTCTAACTCTGTAAATCCTTTAGCAGTAACAGATCGACGAGTTGCGCCTCGCTCAAGAGGTCAGCTCGTCGGTCTGTTTTATTTATGGGCACGTAATGGAATGCGGCAGAGATTGCTTCAACTGGAAGGGAGCGCAATTTCGCCCACGCCAAGCGATAGACAGCTAACTGCACCGCTGCGGATTCGCCTAACTCTTGCGAACCGGTCTTCCAATCGATGACTTCAAAACCTGTCTCGGTTTTATAGACAGCATCAATTCGGCCACGCACTAAAGCTCCAGCAATAACGGTTTCAAAGGGAACTTCCACTGCATATGGTTCGCGCTTAGCCCAGTCCGATGCCAGCCACTTTGCTTTCAGCTCCTCAAGTTTTTGATCTTCTGCAAGAGGTGTTAGCGCATCAAAGTCTTCGTCATCAAAGAGAGTCTTGGCGTTGAAGTGGCTCTCAATCCAAAGGTGGAAGGCGGTACCACGATGCGAGAATTCGTCGAGCGCTCGTGGCATAGGTCTACGAATATTTTCTGCAAGAGCTGCGGGATTTTCGTGGAGAGCGATGAGTGTCGAGGTAGATACTCGAGGAGGAAGTAGGACATCTTTTGCGCCACGTCGAAACTCCTCAAATTCAGCGATGATGGCGCGCGCATCGGCAACCCAACCGCTCTCATCTTCGCGAAAATCTGTCAGGTTAATAATTGGCGCAGCCTCAACAAGTGTGACAGTGTGTTCAAAGCGAGCCCGTTGTTCGCCAAGAAAATCTTGCGGCCACAGCGCAGTAATTTCGATGTTTTCAGCCGGATTTCGCTCCCCATCCGCCGGCGCTGTCGCACTGGTAAGAACGGTGCCTACCTTTGCAGCAACCTCTTCCACCTTCTTGTAAATCGCTGAAGGAAGAACCGGCTTCACGCCATCGCGCCAATATGATGTTGAGCAGAATAAATGGGTGCGAGCTCGCGTCATAGCTACATAACCCAGACGGATTTCCTCGCGTTCTTTGTAGGTCACGCACTCAGCTGCAAAGTTTTCGATGGCATTTTTTGCTTGTGCATTGGTAGTCGCAGCTCCCCACGAGAAATGAGGCAGGAGATCGCCATCTCCGCGAAGTGCAAATGGAATATGTCGTTCATTGGTGAGCCAGTTATCAGGATCTGATTTGTTGGCGCCTGGAAAAGTTCCTTGCGCAAGTCCGGGAACTGCAACCACATCCCATTCCGCACCTTTGGCCATGTGAATTGTCAGAATCTGAACAACAGATGAATCCACTTCTGGGGCGCCAGCTTTAAGTCCACCTTCTTCCTCGCTTGCGATATCGAGCCATTGCAAGAAAGAGGAGAGCGAACCGCCACTACGCACAAACTTGGCAGCTTCATCCATAAAGCGATCGAGATGGCGGCGACCATGCGTTCCACCATCGCGAAACATAACTTCTGCTTCCAGGTTGAGATAGCGCTCGATTTCAACAATCAGATCAGTGATCGGAGCTGCCGCCCGTGAACGCAATCTGCGCAGATCGGCGGCGAAGGTAAGAAGGCGCAGGTATCCAGCTTCCGAGAAGTTACTACGATCGCATTTTTCAATTTCGTCGAGGGCATCGATGACGCTACCAATAAATTGATCATCAGCTTCGGCAGAGTCAGGATTTCCCGCAACAATATTTTTTACAATACTGCGACTATCGGTACGGAGCTTTTCAGATCTGCTGCGGGCATAGCGGCCCAAGGCTGCGATGTCGCGTGCACCGAGATTAAGACGCGCACCAGCTAGGTGCCGCATCAGCGATGCGCCTGCATCAGGATCGTTTATGACCTTGAGCAAGGCCACTACATCGGCAATTTCAGGAACATGAACTAAACCACCAAGTCCAAGAACTTCCGATGGAATTCCGGCTTGGGCAAGTGCGTTTTGAATATATGGAATCTGTGAGCGCTTACGAACTAAGACTGAAAAAGTCTTAGGAACCTTGCTCTTCGCCTCTAAACGTTCTGGGTTATTCCATAGAGGTGCAAAATATTCAGCGATAGCAGCGCTCTCTGCCTCGAGATTTTCAAAGATCCCACAGGTCAAATCACCAGGTCCAGCGCCATCGCGTGGTTTGAGGCGTTCGACTTTAAGACTTTCTAACTGCCGTACTGAATCTGAAATCTCGTTTGCAAGATCAAGTATTGCTCGGTCGTTGCGATACGTAGTGAGAAGTTCATAGACATTTTTACCAGTTGCGCCTGGTGACTTAGGAAAGTTTTTGTTGAAGGCTCCGATTGTTCCAGCAGAAGCGCCTCGCCAGGTATAGATTGATTGGCAAGGATCACCAACTGCAGTAACAGGATGGCCGCCGCCAAAGAGCGCTGCCAACATCCGTACTTGCGATTGAGAAGTATCTTGATACTCATCAAGAAGGACTACTGGATATTTTCCACGTTCGAGCGCGCCAACATCTGGAAAATTAACCGCAATATCGGCAGCAAGTGCAATCTGGTCATCGTAGGAAAGTTCTCCTGATTGACGACGTGATTCAATAAATGCTCTCACCATCGGCAACATAGAAATTCGTTGATTTAAAACCTTGGCAACGCGACGAGTCTCTTCATTTGTTGCACCTGTCATCTGAGAAAGTTGAGTTAACACCTCTTCGTCTGCGGCTTGAATTGCATCGAGAGAGACACGGTGTTCGATTACCATCGAAGTAAGTCCCAATAAATCTTTTACCACCGTGCTGACTGCGTCGTCAGTAGCAAAGGTTCCGTTATCCCATTCGCGGACCAACCTATTAGCTGACATCCAGAGCGCAGCTTCTCCGAGAGGTTGTACATCAGCATCGATTCCGTACCGAATCGCGTGCTCGCTCAATAAGCGGCCTGCATATGAGTGATAGGTGGTGACAGCGGTTTCTAAAGTTGAGAAGGTGCGTTCGATACCTAACTTGTCTTGCGCTTGTTGGAATTGGCGCAGCCGTTTACGTATACGTGTATTTAGCTCACCTGCTGCCTTGCGCGTAAAGGTAAGCCCCAAGATCTGATCGGGGCGGGCAAAGTTGTTTGCAACCAAATAGACAACGCGCGCTGCCATGGTTTCAGTCTTGCCAGATCCTGCGCCTGCAATAACGACTGCTGGTTCGAGTGGATTCTCTTCTATAGAGATGATTGGTCGTTGTTCTTTGCTCGGAGGATAAAAGTCCGGATCAATTGTCATGATCATTTCTGCGATGCGATCTGGGCTATAGAGCTCTTTCATTGGTGCACCGCCTTTCCTTCGAGATGGAGCGGACACACTGGTTTGACGTTACATCTACCGCAGAGATCGCTCTTACGCGCCATAAAGGTTGAGCCCGCCATACCTTCTGCAATTGTTGTAATCGTCTCTTGAATCTCGGCAACATCGATAGGTGCTCTTTCGCGAGTAGTCACCTTCTGCGTGTTATTTGCTAGAAAAACGAGTTCAGATCCTGATACTTGAGTGCCTTGCAACTTTCCGGCAAAGCCATCGAGAATGACACCAAGCTGGTAGCAGGCTAACTGCAAGTTCTCCGCAGCATCGTTCTTGGAAATTACATTCTTGCCAGTTTTAAAATCGATGACGTAGTACTTACCATCGTTATCTACTTCGATACGATCTACATTTCCTTTAATTGTTGCTCTACCTACGGTTATCGTAAATCCGAGCTCAACACCAGCAATATTTCGTTTCGATTCGCGGTGGTATTGGGCAAATCGTTCTAGCATCCGTTTTGCACGATTGAGAGATGCAGCGCTAATCCAACCTTGGCTATCATCAATGAGCGGCCAGGCAGCAATTAACTTCTCTTGTAATTGTGCATCCGAGATGTCGGGGTCTTCTACTTTGATACGAGCAAATTCATGAATCACCGAGCCCAATAATTGGGCAGTGGAATCGCCATTTGTTCCACCGCTCTTTTCTAAGAACCATTTCAGCCCACAATCAGTAAAGCTCTCTGCCGAAGATGGTGAGACTGGCACCTGTGATTGCGGATCAACTACAGGCGCGTGGGTGGAGAGCGAGGTGGCGCCAAGCCACTGTTGGGGTTGAGCTTGATGGATACCGTACGACGCTAAAGTTTTGAGAAGCGCTGCTGCTTGAGGATCCTCTTTGAGGTTCACTTCACGGCGCAGAGTAGCTACCAATGCCGCTGCAGTGAGCGGACGTGGCGCTTCGCGAACTAAATCTTGTAACTGGTGTTCTTCAGAAAATTCTTCAAAGAAGATAGATGGAGATTCATCTTCGCGTGAAATTGCAGTGACAACCAAAGATTCGCTAGCTCGAGTAGTTGCAACGTGAAAGAGGCGCGCTTCATCTTCCAAAAGTGATTGCGCAGCGATCGCATTGAGCGCTGCTTGCGCTAAATCATCACCATGACGTACTCGCTCAACCAAACGTTCGGCCCCAAGTAGCGAACTGCGCTGTTTAAGATTTGGCCACGCACCTTCTTGTACGCCAGCAACTGCAACCTGGCGCCACTGGCGCCCCTTTGCCGAATGCACAGTAAGAACTTCAACAACATCAGGACGAACGCCGCGAGAAGTAATTAAGTCAGCAACAATAGTTTCGTGAGAGATTTCTTGTAAGAAGATATCAGGCGCAGAGCCTGGAAAACGCTCGATATGGCGCGCTGCAGAATCGAAGAGTTGGATCATCGCATCCAAATCACGATCTGCTTGTGCACCGCGTGCACCACCACGTAGCGCCGCCGCTTTCCAGGCATCAGCTAACTTCACGCCATCGCTCGTGGTTGCGTTATTCCAGATAGCCCACAGTAAATCGTGAATCGTTGCGTTCTTCTTAGCCAGCGCTTTTTTTGCTGCCGTTAATAGGTGGTGGATACGTAAGAGTTCAGAAGAATCTTCAATAGCAGTATCTCCTGTTGTGATTGCATCGAGAATTAGTTGTGTTCCACTTCGCTTGTCGAGGGCTTCATCGCGAGCTGCTAAGAGCGCTGCGCGAGTGCGACGCAGCGAGACAGATGTCGCTCCCCCAAATTCGCTGGTGAGCAACTTTTCTGCAGTTTCTAGGTTGAGCGGTTGTGAGCCTGTAGCAACGCGCGCCAACAGAAGAAATGGCGCAATAGCAGCGTTATTTGCCAGCGTTTCAATATCACCTGCAGTTGGAATGCCTACCTGCGAGAAAGCGCGGCGAATGCTTGCAGCAGTCTGTCCATGCGAGCGAAGAATTACTGCCATCTCTGAATATGGAACTGCATCCATTAAATGAGCGCGCTTAAAGAGATAGGCGATGTACTGCGCCTCTTCCGATTCACTCGCAAAGAGCGCCGCTTTCTTGGTCGGTTCGCCTCGAAAGTTTTCAGTCAGAGTAATCTCACGCGCGCCAGCGTCGCGATAGTGATCAAGCGCTGCCGGTACACCTTCGGGATCTGCTCCGCGGAAACGTCCAACTGCGCTTGCTGGATCAGCCACAATGACAAGATCATCTGGCGCAATTAAATCTAGAAGCGATCGTTGGGCAGGATCACTCTCTTGAAACTCATCGACAATAATGGTGGTGAATCTCTTCCGAACTTCGGCAAGTAGTGGTGGATTATCCTCAAGATGAATAATCGCGCTATTGATGATTTCAGAAGGATCAATTCGAAATTTGGAATCAGCCGAGCCCATCTCTTGCAACGCCATAGCGCCGAGATAGCGCTGCCAAAAGTCAGCGGCTGCCGGCCAATACTTTTCACCTAATTGTTGTCCGCGTTCTGCTAACTTTTTTGGGCTCAAACCGCGTTCGTTTGCGCGCATAATCAAGTCGCGAAGTTCGCGAATAAAACCTTGGGTTGCTAGTGGATTGCCGAGTGACTCTGGCGTTGGATGTAAATCAGCAGGCCATTGAATCGAACCCTTTGCAATATCGCCCTGAAGTAGTTGTGCGATAAAAGTTTCTTGCTCAGCACCTGATAACAGAACTAGATCTCGGGTTTGATCTGTTGTGCGCATTTTAAAAATCGAGTAAGCAAGAGAATGGAAGGTACGAGCTAGTGGTTCATGCGCTGTCTTGCCGGCGCGAGTAACAATCGCATCGCGAAGTTCAGCAGCTCGTTCACGTCCGTAAGTGAGTAAGAGAATGGAATCTGGCGATTGGCCAGAGTTGATACGCGAGACTGCTGCTTCGATGAGCGTTGTGGTCTTTCCAGTCCCAGTTGACCCAGTAATAAGTAATGGCGAACCGCGATGCGCGGCAGCTTCTACTTGCGCATCGCTCAGCGTCAGGCTCGGCGCAGCACCATCTGCTCGGACGAGGCGTAGCTGGGATGAGGTCACGGTTCGTATTCAACCCTAACCCGGTGACATCAAGAGGGATTAGCTCTGATTGTTCTTCTTTGCTCGTGAGGTTGCGCGGGCGCGTTCTGCACCATCGAGGGTCACTTTGCGAATACGAACGACGGCTGGGGTCACTTCAACGCATTCATCTTCACGACAGAACTCGAGAGCGCCTTCCATGTTCAGCTTCTTTGGTGGAATCAACTTCTCTGAATCATCGGTTCCTGATGCACGCATATTGGTGAGTTTCTTTTCGCGCACGCAGTTAACATCCATATCTTCAGATCGCGAGTTTTCACCAATCACCATTCCTTCGTAAACCTCATCACCAGGTTCAACGAAGATGGATCCGCGTTCTTGAATTCCGGCAAGTGCATATGAGGTTACTGCTCCCATACGGTCTGAAACGAGCGAACCTGTTGCGCGTGTACGCAATTCTCCAAACCATGGTTCGTACGAATCAAAGACGTGGTGCAACATACCTGTACCGCGAGTTTCAGTAAGAAATTCGGTACGGAATCCGATTAACCCACGTGATGGAACTTTGTAATCAAGGCGAATCCAACCAGTGCCATGGTTAACCATCTGCTCCATGCGTCCCTTGCGAAGCGCCATCAACTGTGTGAGTACACCTAAATAATCTTCAGGTGCATCAATCGACAAGCGCTCCATTGGTTCATGAAGTTTTCCATCAATCATCTTGGTAACAACTTGTGGTTTACCAACAGTGAGTTCAAAACCTTCGCGCTTCATGATTTCCACAAGCACTGCTAGCTGAAGCTCACCGCGACCCTGGACTTCCCAGGTATCAGGACGTTCGGTATTTAGTACGCGAAGTGAGACGTTACCGACCAACTCTTTATCGAGGCGATCTTTTACTTGGCGCGCTGTAAGTAGTTTGCCGCTCTTGCCAGCAAGTGGGGATGTATTGATACCAATTGTCATCGAAATCGAAGGTTCATCGACTGTTATGAGCGGCAAGGCATGAGGATTTTCAGCATCGGCCAAAGTTTCACCCAATGTAATAGTTTCAATTCCAGCAACAGCGATGATGTCACCTGGGTGCGCTTCCAACGCTGGTACGCGCTCAAGGCCTTCTGTTACCAACAACTCTGAAATCTTTACGCGCTCTTGTGAGCCATCTGTCTTCATCCACATTACGTTGGCGCCCTTTCTAATGACACCTTCGTGTACGCGGCAGAGCGCCAAGCGTCCCAGGAATGGAGATGAGTCAAGGTTTGTCACATGCGCTTGTAGCGGTGCACCTTCGTGATACACCGGAGCAGGAATAGCAGAGAAGATAGTGTCAAAGAGAACATCGAGATTTGTCTCTTCTGGCATACCGCCATCTGCTGGACGAGTAAGTGAAGCGCGACCAGCTTTTGCAGATGCATAGACAACTGGAAAATCGATTTGATCTTCGTTGGCATCAAGATCTAAGAAGAGTTCATACGCTTCGTCGACAACTTCTGCAATACGTGAATCTGGGCGGTCTACCTTGTTAATTAACAAGATAACTGGCAAATTCTTCTGCAAAGCTTTACGTAATACGAAACGAGTCTGTGGAAGTGGACCTTCTGATGCATCCACCAACAAGATAACACCATCAACCATTTCTAGGCCGCGTTCTACTTCTCCGCCGAAATCTGCGTGGCCAGGCGTATCAATGATGTTAATGATGGTGTCGCCACGTTTTACGGCCGTGTTTTTGGCAAGAATGGTGATGCCCTTTTCGCGTTCGAGGTCCATCGAATCCATCATGCGATCTTGGCCCTCTTCTTGCTTTTTATGGGCGGCGAAAGCACCAGATTGCCACAACATCGCATCAACGAGAGTGGTCTTTCCATGGTCAACGTGAGCGATGATCGCTACGTTGCGCAGGTTGTCGCGGGTCTTCTTAGGAAGGTCTTTTAGGTGTGCCGGTGTCTTAGACATTGAATCTGAACTCCACTACGTCTCCGTCTTGCATGATGTATTCCTTGCCTTCCATACGCACTTTGCCCTTAGCTTTCGCTTCGACCATCGAGCCTGCTTCTACCAAGTCGGCAAAAGAAACGATTTCAGCTTTAATGAAACCCTTTTGGAAATCTGTATGTATAACACCCGCAGCCTGTGGCGCGGTATCGCCTTTATGAATAGTCCAGGCACGTGCTTCCTTTGGACCAGCAGTTAAATAAGTTTGTAAGCCGAGAGTTGCAAATCCAACGCGCGCTAGAGTTGCAAGCCCTGGTTCTTTTAACCCAATGGCTTGCAGAAGTTCGAGCGCATCTTCATCAGGAAGTTCGGCAAGTTCTGCTTCAGTCTTGGCATCAAGGAAGATTGCCTCGGCTGGTGCGACTAGAGCTGATAATTTGGCGCGGAGCGCATCGTCAGCAAGTTCTGCTGCATCAACATTAAAGACATACAGGAATGGCTTTGCAGTGAGTAAATGAAGTTCATGAAGAAGAGTGATATCAATTTTTGATTGCGATAGTGGTTTGCCTGATTGCAACCAATCGTTGGCAGCTTTCACAGCTTCAAGCACCGGCGCCTTCTCTTTTGCTACCCGCGCCTCTTTCTCAAGACGTGGAATCGCTTTTTCGATTGTCTGCAAATCAGCGAGCGCGAGTTCGGTATTGATAGTTTCGATATCACTTGATGGATCGATACGACCATCTACGTGAACAACATCGCCATCGTTAAAGACGCGGATAACTTGGCAGATGGCATCAGTTTCACGGATATTTGCGAGAAATTTATTTCCAAGGCCAGCGCCTTCTGATGCGCCCTTGACGATACCTGCGATATCAACGAAAGAGAGCGCCGCTGGCAGGATCTTCTCGGAGGCGAAAATTTCAGCGAGCTTGGCCAGACGCTCATCCGGAACGCCTACGACGCCTACATTGGGCTCGATTGTGGCAAAGGGATAATTGGCCGCAAGGACATTGTTCTTAGTGAGCGCATTAAAGAGGGTCGACTTTCCGACATTCGGTAGTCCGACGATTCCAATAGAGAGGCTCATAAGTAGGACAGCCTACGCGGGATTGTCAGCGCCTCCTGCCACGATTGCCCCATGTCCAGCGCACTCGTGACCTTAATAACTCTGATTTGTGGCCTATTTATTGGCCT
>JACCDO010714402.1_pt1 | contig 36452 bp, 21 predicted proteins | sample 7446101 | NCBI WGS metagenome assembly JACCDO01 (sample SAMN15323440, study PRJNA562643) | freshwater metagenome | isolation source: river surface water | place: USA:Blue River Watershed | collected 2017-08-16 | reverse complement strand
TATAAACACTATCAATAGACCAGTTACCGAATTACTATGTCGTGTACATTGCATACTACATTAGGAGATATAAAAATTGAAATATTCTGTGATTTAGTCCCTAAAACAAGTGAAAACTTTTTAGCATTGGCAGCATCTGGATACTATGATAATACTATATTTCATCGTAGTATGAAAAATTTTATAATCCAAGGTGGAGATCCGACAGGTACAGGTAAAGGTGGTACAAGTATATGGAATAGTGTATTTGATGATGAATTTCATCCAGAGTTAAAACACGATAAAAGAGGTATGATATCGATGGCAAATAAAGGAAACAATCCCAACACAAATGGCAGTCAATTTTTCATTATTTATGGCCCACAACCTCATTTAAATAACCAAAACACTGTATTTGCCACTATTATTGATGGAATCGAAGTTTTAGATTCAATGGAAAAAGTATCTGTTGGAGAAAAGTTTAGACCAGTTACTGATATTAAAATAAACAAAATTACAATTCATGCTAATCCACTTGCTGGCTAATCGCATTTGTATGGCAAAAAATATATTTTATACTGATTCATAATGTATTTTTAATTTTTGTAATAATTCTGTAACAATAAAAATATTTTAAATCGATGAAAACCCAATGACGTGTTATATTGAGCATGTAACTCTAATAACATAAATATGTTGCACCGACCTTTTGAAAATGACCTTGGTAGGCACCGGTACCATTTTCCTTTGTCGTACCCAGCGATGATTCAGAAGGAATTTGAAATGCTGCGCCATCTGACTTCTTTCAGCAGGAAATCTTTACGATATTTTAGCAGTGATACAATATCTGTTAAGTGGAAACGACGAGATGGCAGTGAAATAGTTACAAAAGGAAAGATAGGTCAAAGTATATTAAAGTTAGCTCATGAATATGAAATTGAATTAGAAGGTGCATGTGAAGGTGTCTGTGCTTGTTCCACTTGTCACGTGATTTTAGAAGATAAAATATATGACAATCTACCAGAAGCATCCGAGGATGAGGAGGATATGTTAGATCAAGCATTTGGATTAACAGCAACATCTAGACTAGGTTGTCAAATAAAATTAACGAAAGAGCACAATGGAATGCTGATAAAAATTCCAAGTGCAACTAGAAACTTTTATGTAGATGGTATATTATAAATTTTTACTTATTCGTCAACATTCATATTCATTAATTAATAATTATTTTCTTTAAAAAGGTCATATTCCAAAACCACACTAAATCTGTATAATAAAAAGGAAGTAGTTTATGTTGTTCATTTATACAATACATTTCAATTTGTTAACAATATTTGTTGCTAATGCCATAGCATCTGTATTTGCAGTAAGTAATGATTTTTCCAAAACATCAATATTTTCTAATGCTTCTTGCAATGCATTATCATCATCGTCAATACTTTTATTTACTATAGCTTCTTTTACCATCTCTACCCGATTAGCCAATGCTGAAATTTTTGTTGTTGGGACTTCTTGCATAGAAGCCAATAGTGATTTTTGCATTTCAGTAGTACGTTTCAATATTTCATTTTTATTTAGTATTAATGAATTACCTAAATCTTCATGAGTCTTAATACACTTAAGATATGTTTCCTTATCTGCTGATGTAATTGTCGTTGTCGAGTACCATAAATTTACCAATACTTGTAGTATTTGCTTCTTTGAATATGCTTTATTATTCAAATAATCTAAATATGAAGTTAATTGATTCAATCTTTGAGAAGTCAAAACTTTATTTACTTCTTGGATAACAATACTATTAATTCTTTTCTTAACCTTCTTATTATTCGGTGATGTTATCGACTGATTAGTACTAATATTATTAGGGATATTTTCTTTCATATCACTTGGTACAATTTTAGTTGTATTATTTTTCTTTTCGGTTTCATTTAATGAAGTGTGTATTTCTTTTAGTATTGATGTATATGCTTGTGTTCCACAAGAATCCTTAGATGATACAGTGGATGAATGATTTAAACTTATCAATGTATTTAGTAATGAATTATCTTTTTTATTATTTTTTGCCTTTATTTCTTGTACTTGCAATATATAATATTCAATATCACACTGGCATGATGCAAAAGATAAAATTCCTGGAGCTGGAATAAAAAATCCCAACAATTCAGACATACATTTTTCAATACCATTTATATTAGATGTGCTAAACATTATTTTAGCATCTTCATCACCAATAAAACTAACAATTACAGATTCTATTACTGCAATTGTTGATTTAATACTTTTCTTATTTATCTTACTATACGGTCTCTCAACATCTAAAGGTAATTGATTATCTAATAATGCAATTAAACATGATCGACGAAATAAAAAATATGTCAAATATAATGAAGAAAATTCCATAATTGAAGTAGAAGGATCAAATGAGTCGTATATTTGTAATGCTTTTGCAACTGCCATCGTACATTCTCTACAATGTGAAGCAATAAATGTCAAAAAGAAATTCTTACTATTTGATTGCACTCCTAAATTCTTCTTCATTCCTTCATAGTATTCCTTACTCTTATTCTGCGCTGTAATATAAGGCTTTATTAATTCATATATTATATCCCCAATCAATTGTAGTAAATGAATCAATTTAGAATCTCCTTTACCTCTTGCCTTATCGTCATCACTGCAATTTACAAACAATTTAAATGATGGAGTAGATTCAATTTTACTAGATATCATTTGTGTAATTATTTCATGAATTGTTAACGACTTTCGTGGTGACGTATCAGTAGTTGTAACAGATCCCAATGATGTGGTTGATGCTAATATTGATGAACTTGCAATTGCAGAGGAGATTATAAATTCCGTCGATAATGATAGAACAAATAACATGATATATTGCGCATTAAATAAAACTTCATGCCTTTTTATATTTAAGCTTCGATCATGTACTCTTTGATCAGCAGTAATTGAATTTGGCAATAAATCTATGATTGGTGTTATTACTCTAAATGCGTGTATAAGAGCTGTAAATTTTATAAAACCTTTTTTATCAGGATCTAATCTTTGACATACAGCATCTAATTTATCCCAATTATTTTGAAAAGATAATCCTAACGTTTCTTCTGAAAATAGTCTAAAATTTTCACGGGATAATTCGGTAAAATTACGGATTTCACCTTGTCTCATTTGAGTAAATAATGACATAAGTTGTGCGCGATCTTTATTTTCTTTAATTGACCCATAACGATCGAATATTCTACGTATTATTCCTATTAAAAATACATAACCAGCAGCAATAATATAAGGTTGTTGACAGTATTCGTTAATTTCATCCATAGTTAAAGAATTATTTGACATTGAATTAGTATTGTCTGCTAAATATAATGCTTTGATACATTTTTTAATATCATTTAAGACAATAAACTCTTCATCTGTCATAGATTCTGTCTGTTTTTTCGAGTCTTCGTATATTCGATGACCTAATCTCATCCATAATGATGCAATCCGTTGAAGTATAGTACGCGTTTCACTAACTCCAAAATCTGAATCATTTTCAATAATATACTTGCGGGATAAATGATCAAATAAGTTAATTTCTTCTGTAGCAGCATCATCCATAATTTCGCGTAAACTTAAATTCTCAAATTTATATCCACGATTATTTTTTCCACCTGCTCCATTCAAACCAATATAATCTAATGCGTTATCAATACTTGATGCACTACTCAAATATACCTTTTCTTTTATTACCTCAGGTGGCTTCGATACTTCTTCTTCAATTTTCTTGATTTGTTTTGCTAATTTTGATTTATCTGAATCAAGACTATTTACTTTAGTAGTAACATCTACCAACATTTTTTCAATATTTTTGCGATCCTTTTCTAATACTTTTATAGCATCTTTTGCATGTTTATTTTCATTGGCTACCAATTCTAATCGTTGATTAGCAATTCGTTTATCTTCTCGTAGTCTTTCTGTCTCTTTTTGCATTTCTGCAAATGAAGCAGCTTGAGTTTCAATTATTTTTTGCAATTCAAATATCTTATCAGCAAATTTATTGTTAAACGACACATCTGGTAACATAATTGGTTTAATTGCATCTTTAATATGATTAGGAGTTTCGTCTATAGTTTTCCGCGGAGATATTTGTACATTGTCCACACGACTTGAAAGTATTATCGCATCCACCTCTGCTTTCTGCACTGTATATTCGACAGATTTATTTAATAAAGCAGTATTGTCAGTAAAATTCTTTTGCTCATTATTAGTTTCAGTTTGATGCAATGAAAGCTTTGGGACTTTCGGTTCTGGCGGATCTATTTGCACCATTGGTGCAATATCGATTTTTGAATCATGAAGTATACTTTCCTTATCAAGAACTTGTGCAACTTCAGTATCTGAATGTTTAATTATATTATCATTTTCACTTTTTTTCTCTTGAAGCGCATCCTTGCTCTTACGACGTTTTTTAATCGCAGTCTCCTTGATAATGTGCTTTTTAGTTTTAGTAACTGTTACTAATGGAATCGTAGGACGAGGACTCTGAACATTTTGTTTAATATCTTGTTCAATTAGATCTCTTATTCCCATAATAGCTTTAGCTGATTCTACATCACCATCTCCACCTAAAATATCAGTTATGTCTTCAATCAATAATTCTGTTAACATAGCACCATCTAATTTATTTCTTAATGATAATAGTGCACATTTTGGACATTGTAAATTAAATCGTAACCATCCTGCAACATGTTCATAATCCCAATCTTTCAGTAATTTTGGAATATTACTATTGGCTTTTTTCAAGACTTTGTCTCTTAAAATATTAGCATGCATAGCTATTTTTGAGCAATGTATTGGGTGAAGAATATTTAACGTTTTGATTATCTTTTCCTGATCTAAACATATCAATTCATGGCCAGATATTTCATGATTTTCAAATGCTTCTATATATATATCAAGTTCTATGTACAAAATTAAAAAGTAATTTAATAAGAATAAGAAAAAATTGAAATAGTAATACCCAATTCATCTATAACATAAGCTTTGACAGTTGGTAAATTCCATCTATGAGCTTCAGATTCATCAGCATAAAATGGAGGAGCAGGTGGCATACTGATTGGCGGTCCTATTGTTAATAATCTATCAAGTGCTTCCGTAGCATCTTTGGGAGGAGCATTTGTAATTGGTTTAGCTACTTTAATAATTTCTTTTTTTCCTTTTGATCGTGACTTTTGTTTTCTTAATTGATCATCATTGATATTTTCAACTTGTTCTTTAACTAAATCTTCCACATACTTCGAATACACATAAACTTTCGAATCAGATGAAAATGACTGTATAATCCAATCATAACTATTTGGAATAAGATTACGAAAATTACTATCACTAAATATTTGAATATCTGAAGGTACACGTAAATTACGGTCTGAACAGTGTTGCTGAGTTAATTTAAAAAATAAATTTTTTGATATCAGTGCATATATTGCACTTATTGTATCACATGGTTTCACTTTTCCAAGTAACTTATATGACCCCAATTGAGTTTTAACGGTTAAATTATAGCCGTAAGGACAAAAAAATATTTCTAAATCATCATAAAATGTATAGGTGCCATTAATTCCGCGGGACCATAAATGGCACATGGTATTTATTTGTTCAGTGCTTAATACTTGTTGGTAATGTAATGTAATTGTAGACATTAAAGATGAGGTTGATACTTTACCTTCACCTATCTGTTTTAATGATGAAAATAAAGATAAAATATGTTTCATTGACTTAAATCTATTGTCGGTACGAATATCAGTGTCATTATTTTCATCATCATCATTATTGTTACCATTTGGACTTACGATTGTAAAAATTACTGGAAACATAGAGTGTTTCCCAGAGGTGACACGAGCTATACAATATGACAATATTATCCCAATAGTGCATTCTACATCAGCATCAAATCCTTCACACATCATCGCAGATCGTATTAAAGCACCATACAATTCTTCACCAGCTCCAGGTAATCCTAACCGTGCAAACAATCCAAGTATTAATTCAATCGATATTTTTTCATTTGACAATGGCTCTAAAATATATTCAGCTCTACTAACTTGAACTTCAATAACTTCCATTTCCAACTCCTTTATAGTGACAAATGACATTAATTCTTTGATATCAATTAGACAATCAAGAACTAATTTTGATTGAAATTTACTTATATTGAAATCTTGCAATAGTCTTTTTGTTTTATCTTTTTTAACATTTTCACTACTTTTACTCTCTTGAATGAAATATAATTCATTTTGAAATTCACTATATATGTCACTAAAGCGTACACATAAAGACGCAATAACAGTACCAGATAGTTTCGAATATTGCGCCGACCAAATTTCACTCAATGATTTAACAGTCATATATCTTGTATTATTATTGCTATTTTCACTATTATTATCACCATTGTGATCTTCATCGCAATTATATATCTCAGGAAGCACCGATTTCCAGTAAACAGTTTGATCAACACCATCTCTACGATGGAATGATTCTAGTATATTTTTTTCCGCTAATTTAAGTAAATTTATTCCTTTTAAACCTTTCATCCAATGAATATCAAATTCATCGCCATATGCATCCTCTTTTTCTACATTTTCTTCATCAAAAGTATTAGATTGTAAATTATTATCTACTATAATCGATGAACATAATCCGGGATTATTATTACTTGGAGCTGCATCGACGGATTTACTAATACTATTTTCTTCTACTGGTTTAGTGCTAGTACTTGGAACTGCATCGACGGATTTACTAATACTATTTTCTTCTACTGGTTTTGTGCTAGTACTTGGAACTGCATCAACAGACAATTCAATCATTATAATTATATTTCAGTAATAATAATCTTAAATTTTTTCAAATATATTCCTTGATCATTGATCATTTTTCCCACCGGTACATAAACGGCTCGATTTCATACTTATTGGTAATAAAAATGAAAAAAGGAATTATTAAATTTAAATTTATTTATGAAACAACTTTATAACATAATAGGACATGTTAAGACAAATTTACGCATTACATAATGTGTTAAATTTAGTCTCCAAAATATGTACAAAGTTTGATATTATATTTTTAGATTCATTTTGGATCAATTTTATCGTTCGAAGGTATCACTAACATCATCATCATTAGGAATATTGAAATCTACCTTGTCTTTCGTTTGAGTATGCGTTTTACTTGTGGAGGAGTTTGTATTAGTACTATCTGAAGTAGTACTACCATTTGAAGTGCTCGAAATTATACTATTATCAGAAGAAACTACATGGGAACTTATCCAATTGTAATCTTTAATCTGTTGGGCTGATAGCCGGCTATAGAATAAATAATTGAATAATTGAATTAGTATGGTAAATTAAAATATTAAAAAATATTTGTAAGGGTATAAACCTTATTCTTGACTTTATTTTAGGATCGACTGGAGAAACTTTAATTGTTCCAAGCAAATGTGTAACTTGATTCGCTCCATATATATCACTAAAAATATCAAATTATAATTAATATTTTTTTATAAAATTTAGTATTAGTTAGAACTTACCTTGACACTAAAGGTTGTATAGAAATATCGTTTGAAAAGGCTACACCTGATTTTGTGTAATTAATAACTCTTGCTTCACCAAAACCTGTAAATCTAAGATTATGCATCATTTGTGCTAAAGCATTTACATCAGTTAATTCACCATGAAGTATGTTTAAATTTTTTCCAGCGACTTCATGCTGCTCATATTCAGTAGCAATCGTCCAAGCTTTATTTGTATAAAGTACAATATATGGATGTACTGCAGAACAAATTACACGGGCTATAAAGGTTTTTTAAAAATGTAATAAGCATAATAAAATAATAATATAGAATATCATGTAATTTGAAAAGTTTAATTTACCTTCATCGCTGAATTCTAGTGCTTGTGCTAGCGTCAAAACTTTCTTATCTGAGTCATGACTTAGATATATCGCCATAATATCCTTGCTATTATCAATTTATAGTTGATTTTAGACAGTGACGTACTTCTCGTAGTTGTACCTTAATAGAGTTAGCTAACGTATTTAACACTGTAACTAACGAAAATTTAACTATAATATTGAAACAAAATTATTATTTTTCACCTTATTTGAAACTTTAAATCAAATGGAAGTGAGTATTGTCCTCAAAATTTTTAGATTTGAAGATCAATTTTTTTTCTTCCTTGTCACCAATTTTTTCCCGTAAAGAAAGGGCCACATACGTACTCTAGTTTGAGTCTCCAAAAATGGTTGTTTATATTATATCATAGTCATAGAAAATTAATAAGTAAAGGAATGAAATGACTTGTTATTAGTACAGCGTACAGTATTAGTATTAATATTTATACAAATTTATTCCTTTTTTTCATTTCATTCACTCAAACGTATTGTACAGCACTTACAATTATTATATAAATAGCAACAAAAATAACAACAATTTATGTTATTATTTTTAAATAAAGACAATGTTATGTTAGGGCACAAAAATTTCATTCAAGAAATGAAGAAAAATCAAACTCCCAACGGTAGAAACAAATAATATTCAGTTAGTTAGTACTTATTAATTGTCAACGGATACTATCTACTTAGAAGTGCTTATAAGTTATTGACAAATTCATTAGTTTTTCTAGGTAAATAGTAGTAATAAGTTTGATATATTTCAAATGTCCGTCTCTAGTCCTACTAATCGTAATTCATCTCGATTAATGAAATATATTGAAAATCCACAGTTACAAGAAAAAGTAACTAATTCTATTATTGGTCGAGAAATAGGTATATCAGTTTTAAATGGTAAATGTGAAGTATTTAGTTTTCAAAATAATGGTGGTTATAGTTATAGTCCATCTGATGGACAATTTGATACTATATTTCCTTCCAAAGAATTAAATGGTACTAATTTAAGCACTACTACTCCTACAACTACTATATTTAATACAGTTACAACTACAAAAGAATCGTCAACATCAACAAATTTAAATTTGAATAATAATCCACAAATAATGACCTCATCCGGTGAATATCTTCCACCATGGGAGCCACCAGGTTTAAGAATGCCATCAAATAATACTAGGTGTCGTTCAAACTCAAATGCATCAGTTGATAGTAAAACAAATCGTTCTAAAGTTGCACCTGTCCCATTGAGAAGAAGAGCATCATCACTTGGTGATATTAATAAACCATCAGCTCGTCGTTTATTAGTAGATCTTATATTAACATTAAATAATTCATTCCCTGATTTTGATTTTGCCACAACCAAACCAGAGCAATTTCATATAATTCAAAATTTACAACAAGTAATGCAAACAGTAAATAGTTATTTAGCAGAAATTGAAGTTGAAAATCCTAATTTTTTAACAAGAATGTGGACAGCAATTGATGATGTGATAAATATTAAAAAATGTGATATATTTACTTATAAACCATTAACGGATGAATATGAAGATCCATTATATGATAATGCATTATGGTCATTTAATTATTTTTTTTATAATGAAGAATTACAAAGAATATGCTATTTTACATGTGTTGCTGAAAATAAATATTCACCTCGTGGAATGCATGAAATGACATACGATGATGATGATGATGATGATGATGATGACTTAGATTTATCTAATGCACAAGATACTAACAATGATGATGAAGATGAATATACCAGAATGAATGTAGATACTGATGATGATATGGACGAAAATAGTAATAGTGACTTTGATGGGATAATTTAGAAAATAGTTTAAGTTGTTTTTGTCACTCTATGTATATAATAAACTACCCTCTGTTCAAATCGTTCGGTTAGGGTACTGTGTAATAAACCCGATTCGGCGAAAAGAGATATTTTATATTCAAGAACATCAAGAATGAGTTCATTTGCTGAGAAAAGAGCATCATTTACAGGTGGTTCTGTAGAACGTCGTACTAGTATGGGAACACCAGTTAAAGGTACACCAGATAGAGACGCTAGACCTGAATCTATGCATTTATCCGAAAAGTTAGAAGCCATGGGACAAATTAAGATTGCTGGGGCTGGTGGTGCAGCTCATTCATTTTCAGAAGAAGAAAAAATTGCATTTTCAGCACATATTAATGAATCTTTAGGACGAGATCCTATTGTTGGTCGTCATTTACCTTTAGGTAATTTACTTTATTTTTAATAACAGAACTTATTTTTAATTATTAATAATTATATTATTAGATGAAAATACTATGGATTTATTTGAAAGAGCTCACGATGGTTTAATTTTATGTCGTTTAATTAATTTAGCTGTTCCTGACACTATTGATGATCGTGCATTAAATGTTAAAGAAGGAATGAATGTCTATCATAAAACAGAAAATATTAATTTAGCATTAAATGCAGCAAAAAGTATTGGTTGTCAAGTTATTAATATTGGTGCGCAAGATATTATTGAAGGTCGTCCTATATTAATTCTTGGTTTAGTATGGCAAATTATCAAAATTCAATTGTTATCACATATATCCTTAAAGGAACATCCTGAAATGGTTGTTTTATTGGAAGAAGGAGAAGATTTAGCATCATTTATTAAATTACCACCAGAGCAAATTTTGTTGCGTTGGGTTAATTATCATTTAAAAAATGCAGGTTCATCAAGAAAAATGACTAATTTTGGTTCAGATATTACTGATTCCGAAATTTATAGTATTTTATTAAATCAACTAAATCCTGCTAAATGTGCACTTGCTACTGAAACTGACTTAACTCAAAAAGCAGCACATATAATTAGAAATGCTCAAACAGTAGGTGCTGCAACATTTATCAAACCAAAAGATATTTGTGATGGAAATAAAAAATTAAATATGGGATTTGTTGCACAAATATTCAATGCTTGCCCAGGATTAGTTATATCAGAGAAAGTTCAATTAGATTTATCCACTTTAGAAATTGATGATGTTGGTGATAGTAGAGAAGAACGTGTATTTCGTATGTGGATTAATTCATTAAACCTTGAAGATACTTATATAAATGATTTATTTAATGATTTAAGAGATGGTGTCTGTTTATTACGTTTAATTGATGTATTACAACCTGGTATAGTTAATTGGAAAAAATGTACTTTAAGTCCAACATCTAAATTTAAAAAAGTTGAAAATGCTAATTATGTTGTTAATCTTGGCAAAGAAATGAAATTATCATTAGTAAATGTTGGTGGTCCTGATATTGTTGATGGTAATAAGAAATTAATATTAGCAATTGTATGGCAATTGCTTCGTAAATTTACCTTACAAGTATTAGCAAAACTGGCATCATCTGAAGGTGTTGGTGAAATGTCAGAAGAAAGAGTTGTTCAATGGGCTAATGAAAGAGTTGCTGCATCAGGAAAATCAACTTCAATGAGAAATTTTAAAGATATTACGTTAAAATCATCATTATTTTTCTTAGATTTAGTTGCTGCTATTGAGCCAAGAGCTGTTGAAACATCATTAATATTAAGTGGAGAATCAAATGAAGATATGATGATGAATGCAAAATATGTTATTTCCTGCTCAAGAAAAGTTGGTGCGTGCGTTTTTTTAACACCAGAAGATATTGTTGAATGCAAAAGTAAAATGTTATTAGCATTTTCAGCTGCATTATGGGCCGCAGATATTCAGCGTAATGGATATAAATAATTTTTTAAAACTAAATATTTATTATATATTACCATATATCAACTCTATTTTCTTCTGGTATATACATTGCATCACCGACTTGAATATTAAAACTTTCCAAAAAATCATTACCTATATTCATTAATGGTGCATTCGTTCTAAATTCATTTGGAGAATGAGGATCTATGGTCAACAATTGCTTAGCTCTTTCTTCAGTAACATTTTCTCTCCAGCATTGCGCCCATGCCAAAAAAAATCGTTGTTGCCAAGTAAAACCATTAATTAATTCATTTTTATCATCACATTGAGCTTTAATTTTTTTTAATGCGCGTAATGACAATGTAATCCCTCCCAAGTCTGCAATATTTTCCCCACACGTTAATGAACCGTTCAAATTTTTGCCAAATAATATATATTTGTTAGCCTGTTCAACCATTACATTTTTTCGTTTCTCATATTCTGTACTATCTTCATTACACCACCAATCAATCATATTACCTTGAAAATTATACAATCGTCCAGTATCATCATAGCCATGAGTAATTTCGTGTGCTACGACACATCCAAATGAACCATAGTTCACAGCGATATCTACTTTCGCATCAAAGAAAGGTGGTTCCAATATTCCCGCTGGAAAAACAATCTGATTTAAAAGCGGATGATAATAAGCATTAATAACATGACAATGCATTAACCATCGATTCCGATCAACAGGTTTATTCATTCTTTCTAATGCTAAATTAAATTCAAATTTACGAGCATTGAATAAATTAAAAATTATATTATCACATCTGCATTCAAGAGATGAATAATTAATCCATTGATCAGGATATCCAATCATCAATGATATTTTTTCTAACTTCTTTTTTGCTTCTAATTTTGTTGCTTCTGACATCCAAACGACTTCATTTATTCTTTCTTTCATTGATTCTTTTATATTTACCACAATATCCAATGCTTTCGTTTTAGCATCAGGTGAAAAATATTTGGCGACGTAAAGCTTACTGAAAATTTCACCAATACAAGATTCAACATGCTTTATTCCTCTTTTCCAACGTTTTTGAATTTCTTTAGTGCCTTGTAATATTTTCTCATGATAATTAAAATGACAATCTACAAAATTAGATCCTAAAAATGGTGCTATATTATTCATTAAATGAAAAATAAAATAATTTGGAAGCATACGGCTGTAACGTTTGCATAATAAGTTTATGGTTAAAAAATGCTCTTTGTTTTGAACATTGAAATCACCTAAACTATCAACATTTTTTTTTATCAATTCAAAGTAACGAATAAAATCAAATGACGTTGAAGGTTTATCAATTCCATAGGCAAGATAGTCACTATATGTAATATTTGGTGGATTAAGTAATAAATTTAAATCATCGCAAGACATTTTATTATAATTTAATTGTGGATTTCTTAATAATGTTCTTGTGCGATGAGTTTTAGCAATAACTGATTCAATATTAAATATTTCTTTTGCTGCCTTAATACAGTATTCTTTATTATTATATGGTAGAATACCATAACTTCCGGTTAAAAATAACAAATCTTCAATGTATCTAATGTATAAATTTCTTTTTTCTTCTTTATCACTGTCAAAATAATAATCTCGATCAGGCAAACCTAGCCCAGATTGTGATATACTTCCAATTTCATGAGCACTGTTCTTTTTATCTGGTGTTGACGATAATGAAAATAAGACATTAATGCCGTATTCATTATGTAATTTTGATACAGTTAATACTGGATCTGTACACGCATTTTCTTGGATAAATTTTATTATTGGTATTATATATTGTACACCATTTTCTGCTACATCTTCATTCATAAATGCTTCATAAAACATATAGACTTTTGTTTCATCATTTGATAATTGTTTACCAAGATGTGATTTCGATTCTAAATCATTTACAATACTTTGTAAACGATCTAAATTTTGATCACGTAATTGCATAAAAGAATTCCAAGAAGAGTACTCATTTGGAATAGGATTCTTCTTTTTCCAGTTGTTATTTGCAAATAAATAAAAATTTTCTCCTGGAGAGTATGAATTATCTACAGATTCACATTTTATGTCACTACTTTGTGGTGATGAAGAAGATTTTATACATGTACCACAAAATCCTATACCATCACTCCATGGATTTTTACAACAGTCACAATTTTCTAGAGACATCTTATATTTCTTTTAAACTCTGGTACTGTTGAGTAGTTGGTTGAGTACTTGGCAGTGATGATGGCTGCGTAGTATGTCTTTCTCGGTCGGACAACATCGCCGATTTGAGAGACCGGCCATTTCCTTCCAAATATCAACCTTTGTTAGATTGCCAAAGATTGACCAACCTGAGTTAGTGCAGGACAAAATAATTGTTTATCTGCAAATTAGTTTGCTAATCTCCTTTGAACCAGAACGTTTTATGACTGAAATATTAGATTTATACAATATGTATAGCACTTGATGACCATTAATAATTTATTTAATTCTTTGTAATGCGCATAATTTTATATACATGTATTATAATGACCACGGACTTTCATAGACAAACGTCATTGAAGTACTAGGCCGTGCTTTATGCTCTGCATTTGCATTTTTGCACTACCAAAAAAGCAAACAAAAGTAGAATGGCAGCTCACATCTTAACTTCAGTTCAAGGATCACAATCTGACTTAGTTCAAATTAAACGTGCATTATTATCTGTATCTGATAAAACTGGTTTAATAGAATTAGCAAAATGTTTAGCATCACATGGTGTCCAATTATTATCAACCGGTGGCACAGCAAAATCAATGCGTGATGCTGGATTATCAGTAATGGATGTATCTGAATATACTGGATCACCAGAAATTCTTGATGGTAGAGTAAAAACTTTACATCCAAAAGTTCATGGTGGTTTACTTGGTGTTCGAGGTAATTCAATTCATGAAAAGGAAATGCATGATAATAATATTTCCAATATTGATTTAGTTGTTTTAAATTTATACCCTTTTCAACAAACTGTTGCATCAGGTGCATCATTTGAAACATGCATTGAAAATATTGATATTGGTGGACCATCAATGTTAAGATCATCTGCTAAAAATCATGCTTATGTTACAATTATAACATCACCAAATCAATATTCTGGATTAATCGATGAATTAAATGCTAATAAAGGATGTACTTTTTTATCGAGTAGAAAAAAATATGCTGCTGCTGCTTATGCTACGTCTGCAAATTATGATGCAACAATATCACAATATTTTGCATCACAATTAGGTGAAACAGCACCAATTGTCACTCGATCATACAATCCACAAGTAACTCTTAAATACGGATGTAATCCACACCAAAAACCATCAATTATATATTCAAGTATTGGAAATAAATTACCATTCCTAGTTATAAATGGTACACCTGGATATATTAATCTTTTAGATGCTTGCAACGCATGGCAACTAGTGTTTGAATTAAAACAAGCTTTAGGATTACCAGCTGCGGCAAGTTTTAAACATTGTTCACCAGCTGGTGCTGCTGTTGGTGTTCGTTTATCACCTATTGAAGCTACAGCATATGAAATTGCCGAACCAGATTCATTATCATTAACAGCTTTAGCTTATGTTCGAGCAAGAAATGCTGATCCTATGTGCTCATTTGGTGATTTTGTTGCAGTATCACATATAATTGATGTATCAACAGCAAAAGTATTAAAAAATGAAGTATGTGATGGTATTGTTGCACCAGGTTTTGAACCAGAAGCATTAGAGATTCTTAAAGCAAAAAAGAAAGGTGGTTTTATTGTATTACAAGCTGATGAAACATTTGTTGCACCAGTTATCGAATTTAGAGAAGTTTATGGTGTTACATTTTCTCAAAAAAGAAATGACGTTATATTTACACCATCATACTTAAATAAAGTAACTACCAAAAACAAAAATTTACCAGCATCAGCAATTCGTGATCTAGTATTAGCATCAATTGCAATTAAATATACTCAATCTAATTCTGTTGGATATGCTAAGGATGGGCAAATGATTGGAGTTGGCGCTGGTCAACAAAGTCGTGTTGATTGTGTTAAATTAGCTGGAAGAAAAGTGAATGTATGGTATTTACGTCAATGTCCAAAAGTTCAAAATTTACCATTTAAAAAGACAACAAAAAGACAAGACAGAGTTAATGCAAGAGTTCGTTACATTGAGGGTGATATAACTGCAGCTGAATTACCACAATGGTTAGATAACTTTGAAACAACACCTGAAATGTTAACAAATGATGAAAAAATTGCATTTTTAAGCACACTTACTGATGTAAGTATCTCATCAGATGCATTCTTTCCATTTAGAGATTCTATTGATCATGCTAGTAAAGTCGGTGTTAAGTATGTTGCTCAACCAGGTGGTAGCACTGCAGATGAAGAAGTTATCAACGCATGTAATGAGTATGATATGACAATGGCATTTACCGATTTGAGATTATTTCATCATTAAACTTAATACAGCTGCATCGTCACCGTGATAAAAATTATTATCACATTATGCGTTTAATACCTCTAATAATTATTATCATTGTGCGTTAATAAAATTAAACAATCCTATTTTTGCAGTGCCGGTACCTCAGAAATTTTCAATGATTTTTCATCGCGGCTATACTATATACGGTATTAGGACGATACACCATTTGGACAAGTTGGTTTTGTGACTGCGATGTATATCTGCAGCCTGTCTTACAACGGAATACGACCTATTTAAGAATATGGTTAAGCAGTAATTGTTATTTGAAGAAATGGGTTGCATGAATGTACTAAAATTTCTTGTTTTTATTGTTGGTATTATCGACTGCTTTCGTTATCATAGCTTCCTTCCAAGAACTATACCGCGGAGTGACATCAGTATAAGTATTGCCAAAGACTACAGAAATGAATATTTAGCTAAAAATCACAACGGAATAAATAAATTTAATAGCACTAAAGAAAATATTATTGTACGTAATGTGAAACCATTAGAATTTCTGGCACATGGTAATATTAATTCATATACTTTGGTTATAAACTTAAAAGAATTAGTAAAAAAGAAACATAAATTAATTGATGAGGATATATATAAATTAACGTCAAGCCTGAAAACTTTCAATGATATTCAATTCTTTAGCGATAGTGAAATAATTTCGGATACCATATGGTGCTATGGTTCATTACTTTCAATAAATTATAAAAAAGTGAATTATAATATGCAGAAGGATATTAATACAAATATAAACAAATTATTAGAAAAAATTGAATGTATAGATATCGAAAATGATCCAAGTATAATTACTAAAATATTAGTAGGATTAGCCCGCATGAAATTTTCTATGTCATTATTATCAAAACGTAATATTGCTTTATTATTAAATTCATTTGATCAAACCCAGATTGTTGAAAAATATAATGCTCAAGCGCTTTCTAATGCAATATGGTCATTGGGTAGTATTGATGATAGCAAAATTATAAATCCAACAAATTTAAAATTGTTATTATCTCAAATAAATAGAGTTAGTAATGAAATGACTGATCAAGGAATATCTAATACTCTTGTTGGATTACAAAGATTAGGTTTTAAATGGGATGTTGATATACCAATTGAAACTCAGTCAGCATTGTCGACCGCATTATGTCGTGTGTGTTTCACAATGTCACCGCAAGCAGTGGGTAACACATTATATTCGCTTGGAAAGTTAGGGTGTAATTATAACGCATTAACAGATCGTATTCAAATAGCATTAGAATTATCAATTAGAAAAAGTGCAAATAAAGCTATAAAAAAAGATTCAATGCAAATTATACAAGGGTTAGCTTTAATGGAGTACAATTGGGCATATCTTTCGAAAAATTCACAAGATTCAATATGTCTTGCGGTATATAATCAGGCTAAAGAATGGTCACACCAAGGTCCTATTAATGCTATTGAAATAGCTACAATATTATATTCTTTAGTATCATTAGATACAAAATGGATATCATTACAAGCACCGTTACGTGCTGCATTATTAATTGGTATGAGTAAGTTATCATCTTTACATCTATTTTCTGAGTCATATTTGAAAGATATTAATAATCAATTGGACGATTTCTTATCAACTAAATTAGATAGTAGAAATAATTATAATGATAATAATACAAAATTATCTAAAAAAGTTATTGCTACAAATGCATTATTAAGAGCTATTGCAACAATAATATATAGTTTGTCAAAATTAGATGTGAAATATAGTTCTTTACCATTAGATGTTAAGGATGGCATTATGAACTGTATAATATTTTTTCACCCGTCAGTATCTAGTCAATCATTATGTATGATTACTAAAGGTTTATACAAAATGGGAGTAAAATGGGATATTGATGTACCACATGCATATAAGGCCACGTATTTAAATACTGTAGGAAGCGCAATTGAAAGTGTACAAGTTACTAGTGATAGTGATAGTGAAAATCTTAATTTTCAAGGATTTACAATAATTTTAGTGAACTTAGGTAAAATGGGCTTAACATGGAGCAAAATTCCAACAACAATTCAAACAATAATAGTTAATAAAATTTTATTTTTAGTTCCATTAGTAAATATGCAATGTCTAGCAGGACTTATGCATGTTTTAGAATTATTAGAATTACCTTTGGAAGAGTATAACTTGCATTCATTAATTATTCAACATTTTCACAAGTTAATGCATAACAGTGATAATGATATTGCAACTGTTGGAAATTTAATTTATAATTTAGGCACGATAAAATTTGGTTACAATAATATTGACGTTACTCTCATGAATGATTCGAATAGTGATATGATTCATAACTTTATAAAAAGTCAAGAAGCGAATATGTCTCTACGAACCTCTTTACATATATTACGCGGTGTAAGTAACAGCAAGATCTATATAAATAATGACTGGGAAAATGTCAAAGAAATAATTTTACGTCGTATTCAATTAATTCTATTTAAATTGAATGGTGATATAGATATTATTGAATTAGCCATAACAATATCCTGTTTAGGTTCATTACGTGATAAAAGTATAGAAAATTCTGAAATATACTCGCAACTAATAAATGCTACATATAAGAATATCCCTTTGATGGAATTGCACCATTTTATCATCACTGTTTTCGGATTAATAGGTTTGGGTACTGACATTGAAAATAATACTTACTTATATGATACAATATTGAATAATATAAAAAATCGTATAAAAGATTGTTTAATATACAAAGAGTCTGTCAATACGCAAGATAATTTTATTACTTTATTATCATTATTAGCAGCATTACCATATAAATTGAAAAGTGATGATGGTGTACTATCCTTAATAATAGATGGCATAAAGTTGTATGCAACTACTTTTTCCCCTGATGATAATAAACAATTATTACAATCATTATTAAGTATTTATAGAAAACCTGGCAATGAAAATGTTAAATTAAAAATTGCTATTGATAATTTAATTGGATTTATTGTCAACAACTTACAAGAAAATTTAAAATTATTGACAATTTCAAATGATTTAAAAGGTAATAATAATGATCCTCTTGTATTCATTAATGACCAATTACACACATTAATAACAATTGGTATAAGACTAAATGATACATCAAGCATATCATTAGAATCTCGTAATTCAATTTTATTAGTACTTTGCCAAAAGTTAGTTGAAGTAAATGCAATCAATACGTTGAATTGGGATCATATTAACATTTTTATACTTTGCAACTATTTAAGACAACTTGGTTTTATATATGATATGATACCAAACACAGCACAAAAAATATTATTGATAACAATATCTAAGTATTCAATTAATAATAATCTTGGTTATAATAATAATGAATATAATACATTTAATTTTTTATATGAATTAACTATGATGAAATTTTCATGGAACAATATATACAGAATAAGTCCATTATTTGCAAATACGATTATAAATTCATTTGGAGAAATTTTTATTAAATTAAATTATTTCAATAATAATAATAGAGTTAGTCAGTTTTTATTTACTATTTCCACTTTATCAATTAATTGGAATGATTTAGATATTCAAAACAAAAGAATAATTATCAAATGTTTTACTGAAACATTACAAAAACACGATTATTTAATAGAAAAAATTATGTTTTCTTTGATTAATATGGGGGCGACTTGGTCTACATTACCAATAAGACCACGAAACAGTATGGCACAAGTTTTAAGTAACATAGCTGGAGTTGATATTAATAATAGAGATAAAGTCGCCAATATACTACAAAAACTACAAGCTGACAGCAGAATGACAATTAAATCTTTAAGATATTTATTGTAAAAATGTAAAATGTGATGTTAACCGGGCCTATTCCTGGAAAATCCAAGTTTCAGATACGATACGATAAAGGTACAGGACAGGACTATAAGGTAGACTTCATGGAACCAATTACAGGCATGTTAAAGAAAAAAACCAAGGATGGTATTATCCACGAGCGTTATTTCTATGTAACTGGATCAGCTCTCTTACAAAAACATTCTAAATCTCATCCCGACAGTGACTCTAAGGAAGTATGTAAATTTCGTGCTATAGATTTTATTGAAATAATAGATAATATTAATATAAAAATAACACTTACTGATGAATACCAAGATGAAGTCATTATTTTAACTACAAAATCAGGAGAAGAAGCTTCCAATTGGAAAAATTGTTTACAAAATTTAATGTCACAAAATGGTAAAACAATAATTGAAAAAAGTGGATTTTTACTGAAAAAAAGTTCAAATAAATTAGTGACAAAGTTACAAGAAAGATATTTCCGTTTAAATGAAAGTGAAATATGCTATTATAAGAAAAAAAATGATAAATTAACAGAGCATGTAGGTAAAATATTAGTTGCATCAATTCAATTTGTTAGAGCATATGATCATTCGTCGGCATGTAAAACTTTTGAAATAAGTGATGGCAATAGAATATATCTATTTCAAGCAGCAGATCACGAAGAAATGCTTTCATGGACTTCTACGATAGACATGGTTAGGTCAAAAGTAATTGAAGCTCAAAGAGTTGCACAGAAAGAAAAAGAGAGGGAAGAAACACCGTATCATATACGAGTATTTGACGAGGAAGGAAAAAATCAATATATCAAATTAATAGATAGTGAAATTGATGAAATTTATCCTGCAGATTATAATATATTAGATAATATGTTACTATCTGAGCATATAGAATGTGCTAATAAATTAATCGAGTACATGTATGAATCTTTTTCTGATTTGAAATCAGCTAGAAATAATAAACCAAGATACGAGATTCAAGCATTATTAATGGAAGAAATTAACGTTGCTCTTTCAACAAAGTTATTTGGTCCATTACAAAAAGAATCTATGCAATTGCTAAGTGCCAGCACTGGAGAAGTTTATAAAGTTATTGTTTTTTTAACAAAACATCAAAGAGGTATGAACATTTAATACATTAATACATTAATAATATTCTTATATTAGTATTATTTATTAGGATTGCAAAAAATATTTTTACCTGCACAATATGTAAGTTCTGGTTGTCGTTACTGTGGAATTTATGATAGTTTACCTATTATTTGTGAGCGATATTTAAGTGGTAATGATGGCAAAAAGGATGGTGCATTGTCCCATTTATTCGATCATATAATTAGGGTATGGGAAAATTTTTTAGTTAATCCTTCTGAAATGATCGATAAACATTCAGATGGATATTTTTATACCAATTGTCCAACAACAATGTGGGAATCATTAAATGTTCATTTAAAATTAGCGACAGAAACACAATGTACAGTATTACATCTCATGGTTGCAAATAAAATTGTTCATGCACTTAATAGTGTCGTACACAAGATACATCGTTATGCTGATTCAATTCAAACAGATAATCCATTGATAAGTGATATGCCTTTGGAATTTTTTAGCGCCTTGGCCAATGATAATGCAGCACATATAGAGGAAATTGTTCAAGTTATTGATAAATTTGATATGGATGATGTACGTGATCGAATAAATGAAATGTATGATAGTGTTACTATGAATTTAGTTGAATGTGGTCAAGCTTGTTTAAAGCGTTTAGTTAAAATTTTAATGCTTGAAGTACAAGGTGAATTTGATAAGTTAATGTCCGAGGAATGGTATGAAGATGATAATGGCCCAGTTCCTGTTGCAATTAGTACAATATCAGATTATTTAAAGGATTTCCAAGAATTTTTAATGCCATTTTGGTTAAAAAAGTTCAAATATTATTTATTAGAAAATGTCGTTATCTGTTATACAAAGTCCTTACTAAAAGAACGTAAAAGTAAAGTTGTTCAACAGAATTTTACTACTGTGACTAATATTACTAGTAGTAGCACTGCAAATAAGGCTGTGGCTAATGTTTCATCTTTTTTGAGTCGAATGAAAAATAAAATGAATGCTGTTTATGACAAAGCAAAAAAAGCTTTAGAAGATTTAGACGAATCAAGTAATAATAATGATAATAAAGAAACTAAAGTAATACCAGAATTAACTCAATTAGAAACCATTAATATTGAATCATTAGGAAGAATTGCAAGGGATGTAAACGCATTGAATCAATTTTTTACAGATCATGCAGGTCCAGAAGATACTGAATTATTTTTATCACTAATTGGTGAAATACAGCAATTATTAGTCTTACCAATTGAACAAATTATAAAACATGCATTATCTCGTATGACATCATTACCCTCTTCTGCTGCTGCAATACATTATGTTACGATGCGTTGTATTAAAATGCGCGATGATTTAGATAAAGATGAAGTTGAAGAATATATACATTTATTAAAACCAGCATTAGCCCAAGCGAATTTGTTAGCACAACAGTATGAATTAGATGGTATAAGCGAATCACAATTAGGATTATTGTATTTAGATATTGATGTTACAGTAGACATAGAAAAAATGACACAAGGATCTGATTTGTCATATGGTAATAAAGTTTCTCGAGTTATGAGAAATTTAGCTAATATTCCATTAAATTCTATAACTGCTAAATTAGAAAATTTGAAGTTTAGCAGTTCAAAGACAAAAAAAATTAATGAAGACGATGATGAAAATAGTGTAGTTGATGATAATGATGTTAACAATAATGTAGATGATGACGATGATGATGACATAGATTATAAGCACTTCGATATGGAAACGAATAAATTGATTGATAATGTAATGCAAAATCAATTAGAAATTGATGAAAAATCACTATTAGAAGCACAAGAAATGGAAGAATTATTAAATAGAGAGAGTATAGATAGAAGAAATATGGTTTTAACTATTGAATCTCACTTAGATAAGAAAAGTCCTAAAGGTCCATGGCAAAAGCGTTATTTTAAATTAAGTACAAAGCAATTAATTGATCCTGAAACTAATAAAATGACGTATAATTATTCCTTGATGTGGTTTAAAAAACGTGGTGGTGTAATGTTAAAAGCAATACCAATAGCTAATATTAAATCTATGTTAGTAGTAAAATCAAGTCGTCCTCTAGTATATAGTATCGAAAGAAGAATGTTAATATTAGACTTTGATAAATATCCTGATGAACAAGTCTTAACAGTAGTACAATGGAAATTATTACACAACGAACAGGATGAAGATGAAAGTCAACACTTTTTACTAAGTGCCAATAAAGAAGCAATATCAAATTTTTATAAACAAACAATAAAAACTGGTTTTGGATTAGTACATCATGATAAAGTTGGTGATGAAGATAACTTTGACACTGACAGTCAATCTAAATTTCATTTTAACATTAATATGGTTGATGGAAAAGAATTTGTTTTACGAGCAACTAAAGTGGATAAATTAATAAAATGGATTAATATTTTAGCAACAGCATGTGGTATGGCCTATGATGACAATTCGCACATGTGGACGAAGGAAGGTAAAATAGTTGCAGCAGAATTATTTGAAAAAAAACATAATTATAGATTATCCACGAAAATATATGACGAGGGAGATGGAATAGATTTCAATAAAATAAGAGAGTATGATGAACTTCAACATAAAGAAGAACAACAAACACATACTCCTCATATCGCCTTAAAAAGAGGAATGATAAAATCATCGGAAAGTGCTGAAAAAAATGATTATTATAAGGATAGTGAAGTTGATAATAACGCTGAAGGGAATCAATCTAATGATCATGACGATGATGATGAACAATTTGTACCAAATGAAGCTGAAGAAGAAGTTGATGCTGAGTTACCCCCACCTCCTTTATATGGTAGCCCACCACAAACAATCAATCGTTCTAGTTCTATTGGTTCAGGATCCAGTGGAAAAAGACTTTCATCAAAAGATAATACTATTTATCAATCCACGCCACCACCTATGAATGCATGTACAAATATTTTAAGTATATTTAGTGGTGGAAAAAAGAAATAGTTATGTTACAAATATATTTAATGTCAGAATAAACTATTTTTTATTTTTTAATCGAGATTCCCACTCTCCTTGTTTTTTACCTCCAGATAATAAATTCTCAAAAAATCCGGGCGGTTTATCAGTTTCCTCTTCTACATAACCATCAAGAAAGTACTTTGCCTTTGTCTGTACAGAGTTACCATCCTTATCATATGCATTATTTGCCTCTAATTTAAAAAACATTTTACCGTTTTCATCTGTCCTCTCGTATTCACCTAGTGATGGAGCACCAGCACCCATTTGAATTAACGTTACCAAGTCGGAGAATTTAAATTGTCTCTTTGTTTCATTATTGGAGGGAACAGAATCTATGGATTCTGCTGCTTTATTCTTTTTATTATTAATTGCATTATGATTTAGATTTAGTCTTTTTTTACTGTAACTAGAGAGTGAATATGAATAACAAACAATACACAACAATAATAAATTCAATGTATAATATATGATGCTCATATTTATATTTATCTTTAGTTTTGATAAGAATCTGATGTTGTTTTCGAAAGCAAGTCCTTACAGCAATAATTAAGACAAAAGGCAAATGTAGATCTATCCCTGGGATACAGTAGTCTACTCTAAATTACTGTATGTCGGGGAACAAAAAATAGATGCGCGATGATGGAATGATGAAGGGAAGTGTGATCTGGCAAAAAAAATCCCGAAGGAACCATAGTGGACCGGTACTAGTAAGCAACAGAATTCGTTAACACTATTACTTACAAAAATTGAATTCACGAATAACCATTGCAAATTCTGCCGTTATGATGATAGTTTTACAGTACAATATACCGTGCAACAAATACTGGTACCGGTAGTGAAATTCAACCGGAACCAAATTTTCATATGAAATTTCGAAACAGAAATCGTACTTTTAGAGAATTGTTCCTTGACAAGTTCAGCTAAACCTTTCACTTCCTGTGCTGTTGGTATTTGCTTAGCGCATCAAGTTTCTCCAAGATAATATACTAAGAATAATAAATGGACTCATCTGCGTTTCAAGAAGAAGAAGAAGATATAATTCATGAGAAAAAGACAATTGAGTCATTTGAAATAGATAAGAATAATGAAATTACTAAAGAAGAGGATGTTGATACTCCTGGTTCATTTGTTTTACTTGATAAACCAGAATTAGGCGTTTTAATAACAAAGACGGATAATAGGATTGAACATAAATTTATAATAAAAGTACGGGATAATTCTACGGGTTGGATAGAATTAAGAGATCCATTGATAGTTGATAATTCGGTTAATTATATTATTCTTGATTTACTAGCAAAAATTATTAGAATCACCGATAATAAAAATTTTAATATTGTTTGCTATTATTATGAAAGATTGAATGAAAGAAGACGTATAGATATTTTACCTTTAGCTGAATCAATATCAAAAGAAGATGATATAAGAGCACTTGATTTTATATTCAAGCAATATTGTTTATTTTCTAGTTCAAGTAGTGATATATTAGATGATAGATTTTTATCAGGTGAAATTAATTATGATTTTGGTACCCGCGAGTTAGATGATGAAAGAGATCAACCAAATTCTGTAGCTAAAGCATTTGAATCTGGTGGCTTAGCTGTCAGAAGGTTTTTGAAGAGTGGTGGACATAGCACTGGCAGTGCAATCCGTTTTTTAGGAGCTAAATATACTAATGCAGCATTATATTGGAAAGGTCGCTCCGACAAAAATAATACATCCAATAATAATGTTATAGACGCAGATAGTACACTAAGTATAGAGGAGGATGAAGATCATAACCAATTAGTTAATATTAATGATAATATCGTTCCTGCAACTACAATTACAAATGCAAGTGCAAATAAACCAGTTGATCCAAAATTAATTGAAAGAGCCTTAGCAACCCAAAAGATGGGTGAAAGTGTTCACGCTTCTGCTCGTGCATTAACAAGTACTTTGTTGTATCCTGTTCGATCAGTGGGTAAAGTTGCTAGTAAGTATGCATCTTCAAATGAAAAAAGTGTAACTAATAAAGCAGTATTAGATACATTAGGTGGTCTAGGTAATGGCTTTGCTGCAGTATTTAAAGGTGTTACAGAGGGTTTAGAAGAAATTGGTAGAGGTATAGGTGATGCTGCTATTGAACATTCAAAGAAAGTACATGGCGAAGAATTTTGTGAAAATGTTACAAAAAAAAGATTAGAGGCAGCATCACAAGTTGGTTTAGGAATATATAAAGTCGGTAATGTTGCATCATTTGGTTTAGCCGGTATAGCTGTTGATGCAGTCATTGAAGGAACTACTTATCTTGTGTCATTATATGAATATTTGGTTGGACCATGTATTTTACAAGCCTATATGGATATTGTAACTTTACCATTTGTAAAGAAGCGTAAGTTTTTTGTTGTTCTAAGACCATGGAGTATTGCAATATACAGTAAAAGTTCTGATTTTACTCAAAAACCATACAAAATTATTGCCACATGTATGTTAGACACAATACCACTTAAGCGTGATGGAAGATCTAATGATTTATCAAATTCTTTATCCAAAAATGAAGATACAAATGATTCAATAGTATCAGATGCGAATAAACAAAAAAAATCTTTAATGAGTAAACTTAGAGGTGGTGATGAAAAACATATTGAACTTACAACAGTGGATTGTAGTACTTATTTATTTTATCCACCAGAAGAACAACTTGATTTATGGTATGCATATCATTCATCAAATATTATCAAACTTATCAAAATTATTAACAATTAAATATATTTTAGGTTTAATGAGTTAAAAGAGGCATGCTTGAGAGTTGAAACAATATCTAAACGTAATTCAGGTGCGTATGAGTTATCCATAATAAGACGGTTAAGATTATTACCAAAAATTAATATTGTTTCAATATCTGTGAAACAAATAATATTATCACCTATTTTTACCGAACAAAGTTTATCACTCGAAAATAATGACGATGATGATACAATTGATTTTTTAAATATTGGAGAAGATGAAGTACCGCAACAAAATGAGGGAATAGAATTACAAAAGGTTGGTACCAATGTTACAGGAAATAAAGAAGAAAATAAAGTAATTGAAATTAATAATGATAAACAAAAATCTATATTTGATAAGTTTACATTAAGTAAAAAGGTCGAATCATTAAAGTTTTCGACGTTAAAGAATTGTTATTTTGATATATTACCGAGAGAAAAATCTGGTGTTATTGTAATAGATGAAAAAATTACATCACCAAATGTTACACTAATTGCATCTAATACCAAAGAATACAATGAACAATACAATCAATATTATAATACAATCTTTTCAGCTCATTCAGATAATCTATATATTAATGATAAACCACAAAAAATATTAATTGCAAATTTTGATGAAAATTGTAATTTTGATTTGGGTCAAAAAGCAAGTCTTATTAGATCAGAAGTTAATAAGATTGATATTAAAATTTATTCTGATACATTTTTTAATAAAAATAATAGAGTTGAACTAGGTAGAATACAATTTTTATTAGAGAATATATCAACTGGTAGTTGTTCTTACACTTGGGTTGATATATTTTCAAAAAAGCGTAAAAAGATTGTTGGAAAAGCCCTTGTATCGCTCGTTCAAGACGGAAATTAAATTTATACTTGTACTATTTAATGACTTTTATTGTTTTATATGACTTATATTTAAATCAGCGCCTTAGCAGGAACTCCGGAACTTAAGGTTTTTAAATTATTTTAAAATTTATTTTCTCCCAGACTTTATGATAGAATCAAGTTAACATAATGTTATCTCCAATAAGATTGCTTCGACTACCAAGTTCATCGGAAAAGGAACAAGAATTATTATTAAAAATTTTAACTATTGATGATGTTTTCAATGATATAGAAAGGAAACGACGAAATGACATAGAAAAAGCTGCACATCCGAAAATAAATTACGTCCAAGTACCAAATACAGATAAAGTACATATAAATGAAAAAATAAATTTTATTGAATTGAATGAGCAAGAAAATATTGCTAAAAATGAAATGAAAGTACTTCAAAATCAAGACACAATAGATAATGTAAATGAAAATATAATTGATATTATTGATCAACCATATGTTGACGATATAATAGCAACTCATAATGAAAGCAATAAACAACCATTAATACCCCTTATGATGAAATTACAATATAAAACTAGAAATGAATTGTTAAATTCACTTTATCAATACATTTCATTACGAAAAAGATATTTTTATAAATCTAATACCAAAAATGACATTACTACATCAAATAATAATAATAATAATAATAATAATAATAATAATTCAATAAATGAAGAGATTGATTGGAATAAAGATGTAGAAATAAATCAATTACAAAATTTAATTGATTTGTCAACATTCAGAAAAAATATTATGACTAAAATAGAATACAATACACAAAAAGACTACATACTGGAAGATAATGATTATATTAATGCATAAAAATAACATAAATAACTTAGATGATAATTTATATATTTTTTACCTTCGTATTAATTTCTAATTTCTATTTCGTGTTATTATTACTATCATCATCATCATCATCCTTTTTAGTCTTAATATAATCATTCAAATTAAATCCTTTTATTGGAGGTGTATGGTAAAGTGCCCATGGTCTATTAGGTGGTGGAGGTGTGTCATCGATTATTTGAGTAGCTTTTCTTAATTCTTCTGGTAATGCCCTTATTGCTTCTTGTTGCAACCATATTTTATCAGCTAAATCCTTTTCAAATTTATTATTTTCTATAGTTGATTGTCTATAATACTCTTTACCTATTCTTTCATGTTCTTTTAATTCTTCATCAGTAAAATTTGGTTTAGTTTTATAAATTTTTTGAACAGTAGCAAAAAATTGCTGCAATCTTTCTGTTTCCTCTTTAGCTGATGAACCATAACTATTTTTTTTAGAAGAATCACCATCTTTTTTCTTTGCAATACCTTTATTACCAGTTACTACAGGTTTAACTTTTACTTCTTTTGAACTACTACTTGGTGGTGGATTACTTTGTTTTGCATCAGTTGATTTAGTACTAAAATATGATTGATTAATATGATACGACGCTGGTAAAATACCACAAGAGTTACGAAACGGCAATACTCTTGCCACTTTCAACATTTTTGCTTTGGCTAGTACTGGTGGCTCTCGCGCCTTGTTTATGGAAAAGAAAAAACTTCTTTTGCCTCACGAGTTTGCACAAAAGTAGGGCCGGCCACAGTAATGACGATTTGAACAGCAAAAAGAGCTGCTAACTTTAATCCTCGAAAGTCTTAAAGTCTTATCGTTTTTGACAATGCCAGACAAGGCTCGACAAAAGTTTCTAAAGAACTGTCAAACAAGTGCCGGTACCGTACCCGTGGTACCGTTCATGATGCGTCTGCTGCATTCATGCGTGACTCATCAAATCCGACAGCTTGATTCTGTTCAAAGGAGTGACAGTTATTACTAAGTCAGTATCAATACATTATATTAGTGTGATCTGTTCCCAATTCAAGTCTTGACGGTCACGTGCATAAAACGCTAATCTTTATTATTACCGAATGCGGTATTTCATTTATTTTCTAGCGATATGCTGCAGCTGTATAGCATATGCTAGTATATTAAATAAACCGATAATAATTATTGGTGGAGGCCCAAGTGGGCTTCTTTCTGCTGTAATGTTAGCGAGAAAGGGTTATAATAGTATCAAAGTATATGAAAAATTACCTCAAACACAAGAGAGTGATTCAAAAATATGGTCTGACTTTACTACTTCATCGGATAGATTATATTTAATAGGAATCAATGGTAGAGGACAAAAAGCATTAGGAGATTATAATATTTTAAATAGAATTCAAAAATATACATCTTCAGTTTTAGGTCGATGTGATTGGAATCCAGATACACCAATTAATAATCCAAGGAAAACAATATTTACTGAAAAAACATACACTACTAAATGTATTCAAAGAGATAGAATTACTTCAGTTATATATGAAGAAATATTAGAAAAATATAGCCATCAAATTAAAGTTGAAAATGAAATTTCATTTAAAGATGTAATATTTAAAGAAAATAATGAATGTGACGTCATATTATCAAAAAATAACATTGATCGCATAGAAACATGTAATTTTTTAATTGGAGCAGATGGTATTAATAGCAAAGTTAGAGAAAAAATTATTGACAATAAGAAGATAAAGTTATTCCAATATAAGGATACAAATAAAAGAATATACAGAACAATACCAATGTATGTTCCTGGTAATAAAGAATGGCGTAATGATGTGAATTATAGTGCCCGTACAAAAGATGATATTAATCTTGATGCATTACCATCACTTGAAGGAGTTTATATTGGAGTATTACTGTACAGATTATATGATAATAGAATAAAAGCAATAAAAACTAAAGAAGACGCTAAGGATTTTTTTAGTAAATATTTACCACAATTTGTATCATTTCTTAAAGATGATGATTTAGAACGATTTGCAAAGAAAAATGATTCAAATTTACCGATCTTTAGTTATACTGGTCCAAATATTTACCATAAAAATGCTATTTTGCTTGGAGATGCCATTCATAGTGTTAAACCATATTTTGGAATGGGAGTAAATTCAGCTTTTGAAGATGTTGGATATTTAGATCGTGCATTTAACAGTACAAATGATTTTTTGGAGGTTGGGAAAGAATTTTCAAAATTACGAGCTAATGATGCTAAAGCATTAGTTAAAATATCTCATTCATTAGATGGTGGATTTTTAACATTTATACTACCTTTAATAATTGATTCTATTTTACATAAAAAGTTTCCGAATATATTTTCACCCAATATGATAGCATCCTTACAAAATCAAACAAAAACATTTAGTAATATATTAAAAAGAAAGCAAATTGATAGAGTACTGCAAATGTTTTTGTTTAGTAGTATTATTGTAACCATGAAAATTTTATTCCAAAAATTTGTAACAATATGTTTCTTTAATAAATACGTGTAAATAACAATTAATATAATATTTTATTCAACCATCCAACAATTAACAATAATATCCTTCATCTATCAACTTTTTCTTAGTTGTGATAGCACCAAATGAATAAAATGCATTTTCAATCATTTTACTTTTTTCTTTTTCCACAACTAATGTCATGGCAGCTTTTATGGCATCACCTTTGGAGGATGGATCTTTAGCAGGATCCCATATTAATTGAATAACTTTATATTTATCTAACATAAGATCTTCACTACCTTCAGTATTTATTAAATACTTTAGACAAGATTTATTAATAGCATGTATTCCAGTATTATTTTCATCTATTTCACGTAATTCTAAGTCCATTATATTGACTGGAATAAATCTATTTTTAATTGCTTCTGCACCAGCACTATAATCTCCTTCACTCTCATAATATGATAATAAACCTTTTTTTAACAAAAAATATCGATATTGAGGTTTTGATTTTTTTAATGATGAAAATATACTCTCAGATCCACCTGATGCACATTTCCATGCATTAAATTTATATGGTCCAGGGTACACAAAAAAGATTGGCGGGATGACTGTCACTGTTGCCATCCATTCACAGTATTTTACTGGCCTTGAATAAGCATTATCACCAATAGGTTCTACTTGAAATGTTATCCATCCATCTGAACCGAAATTTATATCTTGTACCCTTTCTGTTTCACTACCTGTATGACCAACTAATTTTACCCTTATCACTACCTCAGAACCTTCTATAAATCGAGCCATTGCAGAAACTTTAACAAGACAATCCCTAGGTAATGCATTTAATACAATTGATTCTCTATGAGATTGACAAGTTATAGGTACGGATCTTACAGTTCGTAAATAACGAATTGGTGAACATTTCTTATACTCACCTATCTTCTGTCGTTTTGGCACCCAATCAATATATTCCGCTGGTCTTGATTGATATAACATCATTTTTTCTTCATGCGTAGCATTATATTTAACACTCCAACCAGCTAATTTTGGTTCTGTAACAGGAGCACATGTAATTGCACCATCAAATCTACCCCATGAATTAAAAATAAATTTTGTAGGTATAGGTTTCCATGGATGATTAATATCATTAACTATAACGATAACACCATCATTTACACAATCAGCTTCTTCAATATCCTCAGTAATGAAAACATTTAATACTGCATGAGGAACTACAGCTACAATATGTTTTCCATCTGTTTTCTCACTTTCTATCAGTGCAGATTGACCTGCTTCTTCCTCAATTATTTGCAAAATTAATTTCGCTTCACTATCTTCACAATCATCTGGTAAACGATATACTACCGTCATTTTCCACACACTAAGTATATCAAGATGGTATGGGTAGGCGAAGACATGAATAAACGTGACGTACACGGATTATGTATGATATTGCCGGATTGGTATCCAAAAAACTAGGAGAAACGGAACCGCACGTCCCATCATATCGATTCTAACACTCGGATACCTGGAGGAGAAGAGATTGATATTCAAATGGGAGTAATTAAAAAGGAAGCATAGAATTAAATTTAACTTATCGATAAGTTAGCGAAAAAAAAAACCCTACCTCACCGCTTTTTACGGCCCTCCATTAAATGGCGATTTTAGAAGGAGGAAAGAAAAGGAACGTGCGATGTATTGGAGAAAATATTTGGCATAATATTCTAAAACAATCAAAATAATGGAGAAAGATGATTTAGTTTCGAATGCTACAATAGAAGAATTGGCAAAGCCTATTAAAAAAGTAGAGGAAAAATGGAAATTATTACCACATTTTTTACGTATGCGTGGCTTAATGAAACAACATATTGATTCATTTAATCATTTTATCAACAGTGATATGAAACAAATAGTTGCAGCAAAATCTAATTGTGAAATACGTAGTGAAAATGAACCAAAATTTTTCTTACAATATACAGATATTTATGTTGGTGAACCTAATATTGATGAAGATGCATTTATTTCTGCAAATGTTACCCCTTTTCAATGTCGTTTACGTGATTGTACATATTCTGCACCATTATATGTGGATGTTAAATATTGGCGTGGTCCTGGGAAAGATTATGAGCATGACCCACCACAAGTCATTAGTAAATATGGGTTACAAATAGGTAGAATACCAATTATGTTACGATCTGAAAAATGTGTATTAACAGGTGAATCTGATGAAAAACTTGCTCAAATGAAAGAATGTTTGTATGATCCTGGTGGATATTTTATAATTAAAGGTGTTGAAAAGGTTATATTAATGCATGAACAATTAAGTAAAAATAGAGTTATTATTGAATTAGATCCTAAGGGCAATGTCTCAGCTGCTATAACATCATCAACTCATGATAGAAAATCAAGATGTAACATATTTTTTAAAAATAATAAATTATATATGAAACATAATTCATTAGGTGAAGATATTCCTATAATTATTATATTAAAAGCAATGGGTTTAGAATGTGATCAAGAAATTGTACAATTAGTTGGTGTTGAACCAGAAATTATTGAATTATTTTCTGGTAGTTTAGAAGAACCATATAATTTAGGTATATATTCACAATTACAAGCATTACAATATATTGGTAATAAAGTTAGATTATTACGGGCAAATAATTTAAATACAAATAATTCAAATTCTAAACATTTCAGAAATAGAAATAATAGTAAACCTGAAGAAGAAGCAATTGAAATGCTATCACATGTTGTATTAAATCACGTACCAGTTGAAAATTATTGTTTCCGAGCGAAAGTTGTATATATTACACATATAATTAGAAGAGTATTACGCACAGTTAAAGATCCTAGTTTACTTGACGATAAAGATTATTATGGTAATAAAAGATTAGAATTAGCAGGTTCATTAATGTCATTGTTATTTGAAGATTTATTTAAACGTTTTAACTCGGATTTGAAAAGACAAGCAGATATTGTATTAGCAAAACAAAATCGTACATCACCATTTGATATTGTTAAGTATATTAGAACTGATACAATTACACAAGGATTTATTCATGCAATTTCAACTGGATCATGGGTTCTTAAAAGATTTAGAATGGATAGAGCAGGTGTTACACAAGTTTTATCAAGATTAAGTTATATTTCTGCATTAGGTATGATGACAAGAGTTTCATCACAATTTGAAAAAACTAGAAAAGTATCTGGTCCTAGATCATTGCAACCATCACAATGGGGTATGATGTGTCCAGCTGATACACCAGAAGGTGAAGCATGCGGTTTAGTAAAAAATTTAGCATTATTAGCACATGTTACTAATGATGAAGAAAGCGAAAATGAAATACTGAAACAAATATGTTTTGATTTAGGTGTTGAAGATGTAGCGATGTTTACTGGCGATGAAATTAATGCACCAATGGCATATATAGTATTTTTAAATGGTTTAATAGTTGGATTACATTGTAGACCACAAATTTTAGTTACCAAAGTAAGAGAATTAAGACGTAAAGGTCGAATTGGTGAATTTGTATCTGTCTATTTAAATGACGTACAAAAAGCAGTTTTTATAGCATCAGATGGTGGTAGAGTTTGTAGACCATTATTAGTTGTAGAAAATGGTATTTTAAAATTAAAAAAAGAGCATATTGACAATTTAAGTGTTACAGATAATACAGCATTATCAAAATTAATTGCTGAAGGTATTCTTGAATATGTTGATGTCAATGAAGAAAATAATTGTTTAGTTGCATTAAATGAAGAAAAATTAACTGTTGAACATACCCATATGGAAATTGATCCATTAACAATACTTGGTGTTGTTGCTGGACTAGTACCATATCCTCATCATAATCAATCACCAAGAAATACATATCAGTGTGCTATGGGTAAACAAGCGATTGGAACAACTTGTTTAAATCAATATGAAAGATTTGATACTTTATTATATTCTATGGTATATCCACAAAAACCAATGGTCAAATCTAGAACATTAGATTTAATTAATTTTGATCAAGTTCCAGGTGGACAAAATGCATCATTAGCAGTTATGTCATATTCAGGATATGATATTGAAGATGCTATAGTATTGAATAGAGGTTCTATGGATAGAGGATTTGGTCGATGTATTGTCATGAAAAAATTTGCATCTGTTGTAAAATCGTATACTAATGGTGCAGTTGATGAATGTAGAGCTCCAGCTGGTCCAGAAAAATTTAGAAGCCCCCAAGATGTTAGATATTTAAGACAAAAAAATATCGATTTTGATGGTATCATTAAACCTGGAGAGAAATTAGAACCAAATTATATAGCGGTCAATAAATTTTCCCCAACAAACCAAACAGATATGTTAAATGATATAAAAAATCAGGTATTCAAGCCCAATGTTGTATCATATAAAGGCACCGCAGAGTCAACAGTAGATAAGGTATTAATATCCTCAAATGAAAATGATAAATTTATTATTAAAGTATTAATGCGTCAAGTAAGAAGACCTGAAGTAGGAGATAAATTTAGTAGTAGACATGGACAAAAAGGTGTTTGTGGACTTATTATAAATCAAGAAGATATGCCATTTAGTGAAAAAGGTGTATGTCCAGATTTAATCATGAATCCTCATGGTTTCCCATCACGTATGACTGTTGGTAAAATGATAGAATTAGTTGCTGGCAAAGCAGGTGTTTTTGAAGGTCGTCAAGGTTATGGCTCTGCATTTGGTGAAGAATATGGCAATGCGGATAAAGTTGAAGATTGCTGCAAAAATTTAGTTAAACATGGATATAGTTATGTTGGTAAAGATATTTTGACTAGTGGAATTACAGGACAACCATTACAATCTTATATTTTTACTGGCCCTGTTTTCTATCAAAAATTGAAACATATGGTTATGGATAAAATGCATGCTAGAGCTAAAGGACCTAGAGCTGTATTAACCAGACAACCAACTGAAGGTAGAAGTAGAGATGGTGGATTACGTCTCGGTGAAATGGAAAGAGATTGTTTAATTGGATATGGTGCATCAAATTTAATTATGGAAAGATTAATGACTAGTTCCGATGCTTTTGTTGCTAATGTTTGTGAAAAATGTGGTTTATTAGGTTATGAAGGATGCTGTCGACGATGCCGTAGTGGTGATCATGTTAGTAACATACGACTGCCATATGCATGTAAATTATTATTTCAAGAATTACAAAGTATGAATATTGCCACCAGATTAAGATTAGAAGAAATGTAAATAGCTAATTATAGTTTGAATAATTAAAATCTTAAGTTATATATTTTATTATCTTGATTACTCCGACCGGACCATCGATGGTGATATCGCCAAAAAATTCTCAGCAGGTAGAAGTAGGTACTAGTTACAATTTAAAAAAATTAAGTTTCTAGTACGTGTTTGTTAATCGAGGCGCTCTAGACGCCAGACCGTTAATCTCTGTCATTTCTGAGGAGCCATTTGTCAGCCGACTGAATATATTATTA
>JACCDO011733928.1_pt1 | contig 36475 bp, 29 predicted proteins | sample 7446101 | NCBI WGS metagenome assembly JACCDO01 (sample SAMN15323440, study PRJNA562643) | freshwater metagenome | isolation source: river surface water | place: USA:Blue River Watershed | collected 2017-08-16 | reverse complement strand
CTCCTGCCAGGGTAAGGAATAAGAGTAGTTTTTTCATATACTTATTTTGTCTACTCAATTTACAGAATCCTGCTCCATTTGTCATTCATTTTTATTTATTCAACCTAAAAAATGTATTTTCATTGGACCAATTATTCAACTATGAAAAAGTATATTGTAGCATTTCTATTCACAGGACTTTTTGTAAGTCAAGTAAAAGCGCAACAAACCCAAAAACCGCCTTTACACGGAAAGGACTGGGTGGCGATAACAGGTAAACCATTAGCAGCAACTGCTGGATCGATGGTTTTTCAAAAAGGTGGCAACGCGGTTGATGCAGCTTGTGCAATGCTTGCTGCTACATGTACCATGTGGGATGTATTGAGTTGGGGTGGAGAGACACAGGCTTTAATATACAATCCCAACACAAAGAAAGTGATTGCGATAAGCGCAATGGGATTTGCGCCAACTGGTGCTACTCCAGAATTTTTTAAAAGCAAGGGCTTTAGTTTCCCTCCCGAATACGGACCATTAGCAGCTACAACACCTGGCACGCCAGGTGGCATTTGCTTGATGTTGGCGAATTACGGCACGATGAGTTTAAAAGACGTACTAGCGCCTGCCATGAATTTAGCTGCTGGTTATCCTATTGATGCACAAACTGCAAATAGTATCGAGCGTGGTAAAGCTTTAATAAAAACATGGCCATATAGTAAAAAAGTATTGTTGCCACATTTGGGTGAAAAACGTGAAGCGCCAGAAGCGGGTGAAATATTTGTTCAAAAAGATTTATTAAATACATTACAAAAAATGGTGGATGCAGAACAAGATGCTTTGAAAAAAGGAAAGTCTCGTAAGGAAGCTATCTGGGCTGCTTATGATCGTTTTTACAAAGGAGACATTGCAGACGAGTTTGTAAGAGGAGTCCAAGAACAAGGTGGTTTAATCACTAAAGAGGATTTAAAAAATTGGAGACCAACAGAGGAAGCGCCAACCATGGTGAACTACAAAGGAATTGATGTTTACAAATTACAAGCTTGGACACAAGGCCCATCTTTATTACAAGCATTAAATATTGTCGAAAATTTTGACTTGAAAAAAATGGGATATAATTCTACGGATTATATCCATACAATTTATCAAGCAATGAATTTGAGTTTTGCAGATCGTGATTTTTATTATGGAGACCCTAAGTTTTCTAAAAACCAACCAATAGAAGGTTTGTTGAGTAAAGCTTATGCAAAGCAAAGAGCTGGTGAAATTAATATGTCAATGAATAATGGTAATGCGGGTCCTGGAGATCCTTATCCATTTGAAGGAAAAACAAATCCTTATCTTGATTTAATTAAAGCAAAAGGTTTTCAACCAGCTATGGATACTGGTAAAACTAAAACAGGTTTTGCACCAGCGCATGATTTAAGAACAATAGCTGCATTAAACCCGAATGATAAATTGCCTGTTGATGCAGATTATATGGATCGTTTATGGAGAGGCACAACGACTGTAGAAGCTGCAGATAAAGAAGGCTGGGTTGTATCAATTACACCAAGTGGTGGCTGGTTACCTGCAACGATAGCGGGTAATACAGGCGTGGGCATGAGTCAGCGTATGCAAAGTTTTGTATTGGATTCTGCACAAAACCCATTCAATGTAGTGGCTCCTGGCAAAAGACCGAGAGTAACATTGACGCCAAGTATTGCGATGAAGGACGGCAAGCCATTTATGGCATTTGGTGTTCAAGGAGGTGATACGCAGGATCAAAATTTATTACAATTCTTCTTAAATATCGTTGAGTTTGGTATGACAGTACAAGAAGCTTCCGAAGCAGCGAATATCAATACCAATCAACTTTGGCTTTCATTAGGTGGCACTAAACTGGCAGACAGAAAACCAAGGGCTGGAAGCTTATTATTACATGATAATGTTTCTGAGTGGGTGCGTAAAGAATTAAGAGCAAGAGGTTATAGCTTAAGTTTTGATGACCGCACAAGTGGACCAATCAATGCTATCTTATTTGATTGGAAGCATGGTTCAATGTGGGGTGGAAGCTCAAATCATGGAGAAGACTATGGTATAGCTTGGTAATCGAAATCAAAAGATTTTATAATGGAACCAAAAAATAATTATTTAAATAAGTTTAAGATGAGTCAGAACCGAAGAAATTTTTTAAGCACTGCTTTGTTATCTGCAGGGGCATTGGGCTTAAGTAGTAAATTAATTGCCGGAGAAAACAATAGCGCATTGCCAAAATCAATCATTGATTTAGCGCCAATGAAAGAAGGTGTAGTGCCTATTACAGTGGAAGAGCGCAAGCAAAGAATTGCAAAGGCACAAGAAATAATGGCTAAAGAAAAAATCGATGCTATCTTTTTAGAAGGCACTGCTTCAAGCTTTTATTTTACTGGCATGCGTTGGGGCCAAAGTGAAAGAACATTTGGTGTGGTGATACCTGCAAAAGGAGCAATCGCATACGTATGTCCAAAGTTTGAAGAAGATAGGGCTATGGAAATTTTGAACCCTGTTTTTGGTAGTGAAGTAAGATGTTGGGAAGAACATGAGAGTCCTTATGCATTGATTTTTTCGATTGTAAAAGATAGAGGCTTTACACATAAAAGAATTGGTATGGAAGAACGTGTACGTTTTTTCATTGCTGACGGGGTGAAAAAAGTAGCCGCTGGCTTTGATATAGTGGATGCAACGCCAGTTACTGCTGGTTGTAGAATGTACAAGACAAAAGCAGAAATAGCATTGATGCAATATTCAAGTGACATTACTATTAAAGCATACCAAGCAGCATTTGCAACGATTCGGCCAGGTATGTCTCAATCTGAATTTAGTGGCAATATTAGTGCCGCATTTAGAAAGCTAGGTTATAGTGGTGGAGCTTCTGTACAAGTAGGGAAGTATTCTGCATTGCCACACGGAAGTAGCACACCACAAATGATACAAGAAGGAGATATTGTGATGGTGGATGGCGGAACAAGTGTAGAAGGTTATGCTTCTGATATCACAAGAACGATCGTGGTTGGCAAACCAACACAAAGACAAACCGATGTTTGGAATCTTGAATTAGAAGCACAAAATGCAGCATTTGCAGCGATCAAAATTGGAGCCCCTTGTGAAGTAGTAGATGCTGCAGCAAGAGCAGTGATCGAAAAAGCAGGGTTTAATAAAAATTATAAATTACCAGGATTGCCACACAGAACCGGTCATGGTATTGGACTAGAGGGACACGAGTGGACTAACTTTGTGAAAGGCAATAAGACGCCAATGGCCGTTGGCATGTGCTTTAGCAATGAACCAACTATTTCAATCCCGGGTGAATTTGGTATTCGTTTAGAAGACTGTTTGTATATCGCAGAAGATGGGCCTCATTATTTTTCGAAACAAAGTATTTCTATCGAGCAACCATTTGGGTAATTGATAATTTTAGATGAATTGATTTTGATACAAATTAATGAATCAAATACCTAAGTGGATAAAATAAAAAAGGAGCTACAATTTGTAGCTCCTTTTTTATTTGTCTTAGTTCACAAGACATTACTAAATCAATTAAGATTATTTATACAATTGATTAAACAACATTTTGTAAGTACTATGTGTTTGTCCTCTGATTGTGATTTTTTATCTTACTATATTTTCTTTGTATTATTAGCAATTGAAGATAATGCCCTAAACGTTTCAGCTAAAAACCTTCCAAAGACAATAATTAAGAACCCGTAAATAGGCATCAAAATTATAGAAGCAATTCCGGCTTCAAAAAAAGGGATACCTAAATCTTGCATTAAGTAGCTACCCGTATCACCCATAATTATTGTAAATGATAAAGAAATAGCAGTTCCTACTATTGCCACCCAGGTCCCTATCCATTCTCCTAGTGTTTGTACATAGTGAGAAAAAACTGGAGTTGCTAAAAATTCATCGCCTTCAACAGTAGTTTGTGTAACTTTTATTCTTCTGTCCCACCATAATTGAAAACTTACCCAACTTGCAAAGGCAATTACTATCCAAATAAAAAAAAATGTCATTAAAATCTTAGAATTTCCATACTCAAAAATATTTTTTTCAATAGCCCAAAATAAAGTGAAAAATGGTACTAGTAAATTTATAATTGCATATAATGCATAGAGCCAGCTAAAAGGCTTACGGAAAATATCACCTCTATCAATAAAATTTAAATAAGGCGTAATAAAAGTAAAAAACTTGTTTTTCATAAGATTGTGATTTAATTTTTTTTGAATTTCAGTTAAGTAATAATCTTAAATAATTACCAAACGTAAATTAAATATATTTTTTTATATATATAATTTTTTTATTCTTCCCTTTATGGAACAACAAGCGATTATATGTACTATTTTATAATATTTAAATATTTGATATTGAATTTTTTAAACATTTTGGATTAATCTAAAAAATGACATTTTTAATTATCATTGGCCTTAACTTTTGGGAAATTATTTATACAATTGATTAAACAACATTTTATAAGTACTATGCGTTTGTCCTCTAAAAGTAATTTCTGGACCATATACAAATAACTTTCCTTTCCCAATTTTAGCTTCAAAAGCAGCAACCCCATCTTGTAAATAAGCTTGACCAAAAGCCCAGCCACTTCTCAATGATTTATCAGAAGCAAACCAAGCAAGTGGGGTAATTTTTCCGCTAGCAATTGCATCAGGCTGTACTCTAAATACTGGACTATTGTTAAAGTATACATCTGCTTTATTTTTCATGCCCCAGTTTGATTTTATATCCGGACTAACTGCTACTTGCAAGATACTTCCTGGAATATAAAATTTCTCTCCTGGCAAGCTGCGTTCTTTACCATTGTTCATTTCAACAATTGCATTTTTTACAGGCAGCTCCAAATGGTAAGCCAAATTTGCGCTTGACCCAATTGTAACAACAGAGCCACCTTGTTCAATAAAAGCTTTTATAGCAGGCACAGATTTATCTGCAGTTATTTTTCCAAGCATTGGGTGAAACTCAGATGGTATTTCTTCTACGCTTGGTTCTTTTTCTTCGTATGGAGATGCAGCACTCGCAAGCACAGAAGGAATTGCGCCATCCACAAAAACAATTACATCGTATTTGTCTTTTAAATTACCCGCGTTGATTTCTTTTGCATAGATTAAATTAAAGTCAAAATGATGTTGTTCAAAAATCCATCTCACCCAGCCAGATGGCATTGAACCACCATAACGATCCCATAATCCAATTTTTAATTTTTCAATTTTAACAGCATCTGTTGGTATATTTTCAACTGCAATTGCTGTAATACCCGCTTTTGCAATCGCCTCTTTGTCGTTTGTCAGAGCTGCGATTTCAAAATAAAATCCAAGCTTATTTTTATAAACAACTTTACCCGCTTTTAATAAATCATTCACTAGGACAAAGCCGTTATTGTCAGTTGATTTAATTGCATAAAATTTATTTACACTATTAGGTGTAACAATAATATTGCTTTTTGGATTTTGTGTTTGACCATAAGGCAAGGCTTCGAATGGGCCATTGAAATCGTCTAGGATTCTATCAAACTCTACGCCCATTGTATAGGCAGGTGTCCATCCTGCTGCATCATAAGGACGTACTGGAGGACCACCAGGATACAAGAAATCGTTCGGATGATCTTGTGGATCAAACATATCTAACACATGTGCTCTAAATGCCTGGTTGGTTCTAACGATATACGAACCAACTGGATAATTTTTTCCACCTACCGCAAAATCAGTAGTTGCTTTATGAACTTTGATGCCACTCTGGATTAAGATATTGACAAAAGCAATAGCACTTGAATTTTGATTTGCAGGAATAATATAACCACGCGGATCTCTTAGATTTGGCGCCTTGTAAATTTTTGCAAAATTTTGAGCGGCGATACTATCCACACGAATATCTCTTTTCTCTGTTTTTAATTGTTCATTCAACATTTCAACTTTGTTAGGAGAAAGCGTCCAATTGTCCTTATTGCCTGCATCAATTGCTGCTTTGCCCATTTTATACATATTCAATAACACTTCGTCCTTGTACCTTGCAGCATAATTTAATACTGCATAGTTTAAGGAGATAGAATAATCAATTGAATTTCTGAAGAACCATTTCTGCGGTTCGATAGGATAAGGCAAGCCGCTATTTGGAATTAAACGCTGAGGAACTAATGGTATTGTCATTGGTGTTGGGCTTCCAATGATCTCAGTTAATATGCCCACAATATTATGATAGTAAGCTGTTGTTCTTAAACCCCCATTCCACCAAGTTGAATAAACCGATCCACCTTTCATCGTATAACCAGGCTTTTGCTCCGCATTTAAACGACTGCTCATTGCAGCGCCCATGGCATCTAAACTTGTTATCAATAATGGATTGTAAACGTAGTTAAATGGATCTCTATAAGGAGGGCCTGCTACAACAGTTCCCGCTGGTCCAGTTTGGTGGTGGTTGTATAAAATTTGTGGCATCCACTCAATATATTGTTGGCGACTCATATTCTTTGACTCACTCATGTTCATCATAAAGAAGTCACGATTGTTATCATGTCCAATATATTTTTGATACAATTTAGGCAAGGCCGATGTACTTCTTTTTAAAGTATCTGTATTACGCATATACCAATTAGAAACTAATTCTTGTCCATCTGGATTTGCATGAACAAATAAAATAATGGTATTTTTTAAAATATTTTTTGTCTCTTCATCCGAACGTGTAATAAGTTGATAAAGGGTTTCAATCCATTGGTGTATGCCTACAACTTCCGTGGCGTGTAGGCCTCCATCTATCCATACCACTGCTTTTCCTTCGTCTGCTAATGCCTTCGCATCCGCTTCTGTTAAGTTTTCTGCCCTTGCTAATTTTTGTGAAATGGATTTATATTTTTGTAGTTGCTTTAAATTTTCAGGACTAGATACCACCACCATATATTGATTGCGTCCTTCTTCGGTATTGCCGATGGAAGTAAGCTTTACCTTATTTGAACTAGCTGCAATTTTTTTTAAATAAGCTTCAGTTGCAGTGAAAGTAGCAAGCTTATAATTGTCTCCAATATTAAATCCAAAATGACTTTTGGGATTGGGAACAGATTGTGCAAATACCTGTGTACCAAAAATCAGTACAAAAGATAGCAGATAAATGATTCGACGCATAGTGTTAGTTTTAGTCTAACTAAAGTTAACAAGGCAGATTTGTATTTAAAAACAAATTTTATGAATGGATAGATTAAAACAGCTCATAAATCAATGCAATGAATTTTATTGAATTCTTATAATAGAAATTTGTGCACTCGGTATAGCAGGTCTAGATGGATTACTTAAAATGTTGGTTTTAATCAATTGCGTCTGAATGTTACGTACGCTAAAAAATAGTTCTATATAATCCTCCTCCCCAAGAGGTATAAGCCCTTGACCGGATAGGATATTTTTTGTTCCACTTGGTCCAGTCAGGGTTTGCCTTAGACTATTGGGATAGGCAGCTCCATTTCGTCTAATCCAAACACTAATTTCATCATTAGAAATCAATGTATTGCTTGCTTGGATGGTATACTGCACAAAATAGACTCCGCTTTTTAATACGGTTAACCTCGTTGGCACTAAAGTAGCATTTTGCCCAATATAGACATGCTTATTACTAATACTTGTATCTTTCCAATTGATAGCAATTGCCGTATTAATGACTGCAGCAACTTGCTTACTAGTATCATAAAATGTGCCAAAATCAACCTCAAATGGCATAAAACCTAAACCAGTCTCTATTTCCTTTTGATTAATCGCTCCTATATTAATTTTTTGATTGATTCTATTACTTAAGTGGACTGTGTCTTTCTTTTCTAATTTGTTATTAAGCGCAATTGAAGTTGGTTTACTAATCAATTTATTCGAGTCGGCAATATTATTTACTTTATCTAGTAACATAGCTTGTTTCAAAGAAGTAATGTTGGCAACACCAGTACCACCTTGAGCAACTGAAATTAAACCCTCAATATTTTCTGATTTGATATGATCTGTTGTAAATGCATAAGCAACGTAATTAATTGCTTGTTGTCCAATTAGAATAAACTGAAAATGATTTTCTGGATCAATTTCAACACGAATAAAATGTTCCTTATCTCCCCATTTTATATTTTCAAATACACCTTCTGTCTTAACTTTTGCAAGTTCATTCGCGCCAATCAAAACAGAAAACAATCCGAGGGGATTCGTGGTGATTGATTTTACTTCTTGATATACAATACTATTTTTAATAGTGTCTGTTAGTATGCTAATTCTAATTTGAATTTTTTGATTGCCCATAACTATTCCCTGACTATTTCTTGCAATAGCCTGAAAGGTAATACCCTTATTATTTTGAGATATAGCAGTAATGCTAATTAAAATAAATAGAATCAAAATAAGGAGTTTCATTGTTTAAATATTTTTTGGGTTTTGATCCAAAATTGTTGACTTAAAGAAATATTTTCTGGTAGATAAAGAACTTGAACAAAATAAATTCCAGTAGATTGATTTGAAATAGGTATCGACATTGATAGATGGCTGCTTGCAATTTTTGTCTTAATTCCAAACAGGAACCTCCCGTAAAAATTAAAAACATGAACTCCATAAATTATTAAATCTGATTCCTTAGATGACAATACCACTGACTGAGCATATTCATTATATCGAATTAAAATTTTGGGTTCAAATTCACTCGGCTTCGTGTTCTGTTGGTGTCGATAAATACTAGGCTGAATAAATCCTGTAGTAAAAAAATATTCAGGCGATTGATTCAAACTAATAGTGCTCATACCTAAATCAAGTTGCCATTCTAAATGAAATCCGCTAAAATTATTGGAACTATAATAATCAGCCGATTGCGTAAATGATTGTAAAGCAAATGACTGTCCAAATAGCCTTGAATTGTAATGATTGATAACTATAAAAACCAGTAATAAGAGTCTAGTTTGTTGAAATATGTGCATTCATAAATATCGCAGTAGATATTATTTCGAAACTCGGTATTTATACTATCAAAACGGCTTCCTTTAATTAGATAACGCAATATATTTATAATTAATTTTGCTATCTTTAATATACAAAATCAAAAAATGAAGCAGTTTAAAACCCTACTTTTTATTACTATACTTAGCATAAGCTTTATTGCTTGTAGTAAAGGCGGCGATACTCCAACCCCACCTACCCCCAACCCTCCAGTAGCTACTGAGCCAAATTTAACCTTAGCAAATGCAGTTGTGGTAGATATTGATCCAGGTGCTAATAATATTTTTGCCGTTGTAGGCACAGCTCAGAGAATTGAAGTAAGGATGCTTGCAGTTCCAACAAGTGGCGTTTCTATTGTAACTAAATTGATTCGATTAGCTGATAATACGGAAGTCTTTAAAAATGAAATCGCCCAAACTACTACTTTATCTAATGCAGTCAATATTACTGGTTTGGTTCCTGGAGTTTTGTACAATACCGAAGTAGTTGTAACCTCAAAAACAACCTCAAGCAATTTCCGCAAGATTGAATTTAAGATGGCTGCAAAATAAATTCAGCCATTCAAATAATATTCATCCCTTATCTTAATAGATAGGGGATTTTTTTTGTAACTTATTGACGAATTCACATTTTCTGCCTCAATTAAAAAAGAAACTATGTTAGAACAAATCATGAAAAAAGGAATTGCTTTCATTTGTTTGATTGCAATTTCACTGCCTTCTATTGCACAAAAAAAATATTCCGAAAAAGATTTAGCCACCATGAAGCAATCGCTTATGCAAGCTGTGGCTGGTAAATCTAAGGAGGTCCAAGTCATGATAGATCAAATATTTAGCTTCGCTGAATTAGGATTTCAAGAAGTTGAAACTTCTAAATACATCACATCGGTTTTAACTAAGAATGGATTTTCGGTTGAGCATGGCATCTCAAATGTGCCTACAGCTTGGATGGCTAAATGGGGCAGCGGCTCACCTGTTATTGCATTAGGAAGTGATGTGGATTGTATTCCAAAAGCTTCTCAAAAACCCGGTGTAGCTTATAAAGCACCGATTGTGGAGGGTGCACCTGGGCATGGTGAAGGACATAATTCAGGTCAAGCTGTTATTATTTATGCTGCTATCGCGATGAAAGAATTAATGGAGCGTGAAAAATTACCAGGAACAATATTGATATGGCCGGGTATTGCAGAGGAATTGGTTGGGACCAAGGCATGGTATGTGCGTGATGGATATTTTAAAGATGTTGATGCTTGTATTTTTACCCATGTTAGTGGCGACTTCACTTCTAGTTATGGAGACAATGGAGGAAATGGATTAGTGAGTGTTCGTTTTGATTTCGAAGGAGAAGCGGCACATGCAGCAGGTCAACCATGGAGAGCAAAAAGTGCTTTAGATGCGGTAGAATTAATGAATGTGGGATGGAATTTTAAGAGAGAACATTTAAAACCAACCAACAGATCACACTATGTGATAGTGGATGGAGGCGACCAACCAAATGTGGTGCCTAGTAAAGCGAGTGTTTGGTATTATTTTAGAGAGCGTACTTATGAAGACATTAAAATGAATTATGAATCTGGCATTAAGATCGCAGAAGGTGCGGCGATGATGACGAATACAAAAGTTTCTCATCAAATTCTAGGAACTGCATGGCCTGGTCATTTTAATAAACCACTTGCAGAAGCCATGTATGCGAATATTAAAAAAGTGGGCATGCCAATTTGGGATGAAAAAGATATTGCATTAGCTAAGAGTGTACAGAAATTAGTTGAAGCGCCAAAGAAAGACCAACAAGGCAATCCGATTGATGGTTTAAAAAATTCAATCGACACTTTAAAGGGCTCTGTAGCTTTTTCATGGGGCGGCGGTTCAGATGATATTGCTGATATTTCATGGAATCTGCCAACGATCGTATTAAGGTATCCTGCGAATATACCAGGCACAAAGGGCCATCATTGGGCAGATGCGATTGCGATGGCTACGCCTATTGCACATAAAGGTTCTTTAGTTGGTGCCGAAGCGACCGCAATGACCTTATTAGATTTATTTACGAAACCAAATTTAGTAGCTGACGCTAAAAAATATTTTAAAGAAGTGCAAACGAAAGATGTACAGTATATTCCATTCATTACCAAGAATGATCCACCTGCAATTCATTTGAATAAAGAGATTCAAGGTGCTTATAGGAGCCAACTTGAAAAATTCTATTATGATCCAACTAAGTTTGGAACTTATTTAGAGCAATTGGGAATTACTTATCCTACAATAAAGCAATAAAATCTCGTTGTTTCATCCGTTTAAGTGCCCTAAAAAGATCCGAATTTTTGTATTCGGATCTTTTTATTCATAAAAGTCTACTAAAAAGATAGACTTTTATGAAATTTTCCCTATTTTTGACCTATCGTCATGTGGCCGAACGGATAGGCGAGGGTCAGCAAAACCCTTAACGATGGTTCAACTCCATCCATGACAACTATGGACTTTCAGGGTCCTCAATACAAGCAAGCAATCCTGAATTCGGGCGGTATTTCTATACCGCCTTTCATTTTTCATCTAAGGGCAAGTATATATTTAGTAAATTAGACTTCTATAAAACTAAATTTTTTCCATCTATGAAGAAGCAACTCTTATTATTCACTTTTTCTTTTTTAATTACCAGTTTGGTATTTGCACAAGTTCCTAATGATGTATACAAGATGGAATCTGTTTCGAGACCAAAAATTTCACCAGAAGGAAGCTGGATTTTATATAGTCAATCAAAAATTGATGTGGCAAAGGATAAATCTGTTTCAAAATTGTATATGATGAGTGCAGATGGCAAAGAAACGGTTACACTTACAGAACAAACTAAGGGTGTTGGGAATTATCAATGGAGTCCTGATGGAAAATATATATCTTATTTATCTAAGGGAAAGGATGAAGACAATGGATCACAATTATTTTTAATGGATCGTCGAGGTGGCGAAGGTGTTCAAATTTCTGATATAAGGGGTGAAATTGAAGATTACACTTGGTTTAATAGCGGAAAAAAAGTGGTGATGGTTATTAAGGATTTTAATTATGCTGATACTGCAAAATCAAAAATTAGAGTGCCTTATGAAATAAATCGTTACCAGTTTAAACAAGATTATGAAGGTTATTTAGATAATCGTAAAACACATCTTTACGTTTTTGATATAACAACTAAAAAACTAGACACTCTAACTAAAGGGAATTACAATGAAGAGGATGTTGCTATCAGTTCAGATGATTCTATGATTGCATATTCAAGCAATGTTACAGCTAATCCTGATAAGAATTCAAATACAGACATTTTCTTAATTCATCTTTCCAAACAAGCTACCCCATTGCAATTGACTACTTATAATGGCGCTAATAGTAGCCCTGTATTTAGTCCTGATAATACTAAAATTGCATTTTTACAATCTAGTTCTGAAAAGAATTATGACATGTATGATATCGCACAATTAGGCGTGTATGATCTTAAAACAAATAGTTCAACTATTGTTTCAAAAAAATATGATCGTGGATTTTCAACTATTGTTTGGTCAAGAGATGGACAATCTGTTTTATCACTTATTGAAGATGATAGAAAACAAAATTTAGTTCAATTTAATATTCAAACTCAAAAGCCAGAGTTGTTAACCAATGAAATGGGTGTGTTTAGTTCAATGGACATGAATGACAAAGGAAATATAGTTTTATTATTTAGCAATTTAGAAACACCAAACGAAATTTATAGCTATCAAAATAAAACGACAAAGCGACTTACATACTTACAAGATGCATTTGTTTCGAAACTAAAAAAAGGATACCATAAAGGTTTTCAATCTGTTTCCTCTGATGGCACAGTTGTTTCTAGTATTTTACATTTGCCAGATAGCAATGCTAAAAATTTACCATTGATTCTGTTTATACATGGAGGTCCAGTTGCACAAGATGATTATTCCTTTGATTTGACTTCTAGGATTTATGCAGAGGCTGGTTATGCAGTAGCTGCGGTAAATTATAGAGGTAGTAGCGGAAGAGGTGTTGCTTATACCAATGCTATTTACGCAGACTGGGGTAATAAAGAAGTGAAAGACATTATTGGTGCAGCAGATTATTTAATTAAGGAGGGTATAGCCGATCCAAACAGACTTGGAATTGCAGGTTGGAGTTATGGGGGTATTTTATCTAACTACACAATTGCTACTGATAAGCGTTTCAAAGCTGCTGTTAGCGGCGCCGGTAGTTCATTAATGATGTCGGTGTATGGATCAGATCAATATGTAAAGCAATATGAAGAAGAGATTGGGAAGCCTTGGGAAAATCCTAAAAAGTGGGAAGCATTGTCTTATCCATTCTATAAAGTTAAGGAAATAAAAACGCCTACTTTATTCATGGCAAGCCAAGCAGATTTTAATGTACCAGTGATAGGTGCAGAGCAAATGTATCAAGCCTTTAAATCAGAAGGCATCCCTACTGAATTGATAATATATCCAAATCAAAACCATGGCATACGTGTACCAAGTTATATTGTACATCGCCATAATGCACATATCAATTGGTTTAATAAATACCTGAAATGAAATTAATTCTTACTTGGCTGCTTTTTATCGGTGTAATAGCAGTCAATGCTTTAGCAAATATTTTACCAATCAACGGGTATAATACAGGGCAGATATCTGCTTTCTATCCAAATAGGTTTGTTCCAGCTGGATTTACATTTTCAATCTGGGGTGTAATCTATAGTTTGCTATTGATCTATACAATTACGTATAGTTATTTTATAATTCGTCGCAATTCTAAAAAGGAAGTAATTGAGTTTATAAACAAAGTTCATCCATACTATTTATTGACTTGTGTGTTTAATATGGCTTGGATCATTGCATGGCATTATTTGCAAATCGAAGCTTCAGTTATTATCATGTTGTTGTTTTTGGCAACACTAATTCAATTGTTTTTAAAGAGTCGATCGCATGTAGACTTGTTAACAAAGACCGAGCAATTTTTATTGAATACACCTTTTATAGTATACCTAGGCTGGATTTCTGTAGCCACAATTGCGAATATCACCGCTTTATTTGTTGCCTATCAATGGGGTGGATTGGGTATTGACCCAGTATATTGGAGTGCTATAATGATTAGTATTGCCTCTTTTATTGGTATTGTATTTATTAGAAAATACAAGTCAATTGCTTTTCCTTCTGTTTTGATATGGGCACTTATGGGCATCAATGTCAGTCAAGGAAAAAATCATCCAATCCTTTTTTCGGTCAGTTTCATCGCAATAGTTTACTTATTCATGATGACATCAATCACCTTATATTATAATTCCAAAAAATCTAAAATTGTTTAAATTGCAGTATGATTACGAAATTGGAATTAAAAGTACTTTTCCCCAATTTAGAAGAGGGATTATATGATGCCATCATTGAAAATGCTGAAATCAAAGAAGTGCCTGCCGGAACGCCTTTATTGAAAGTGGGACAGAATATCCGTTCAACTATGATGGTGATTGACGGTACGGTCAAATTGTACCAAGAGGATGAAGAAGGGGATGAATATTTTATGTATTATATCTCACCAGGTCAAGCCTGTGCGGTATCGATGGTTTGCAGTTTTCAAGCAGAACAAAGTCAAGTATTAGCCAAGGCGATGACAGATGTTACTTTGATTTCTATCCCAATTAAATTCATGGATAAATGGCTGAGTGAATTTAAAAGCTGGCACTACTTTGTTATTAAGACCTATCGTACAAGGTATGAAGAGTTGTTAAAAACAGTGAATGAAGTGGCATTTAAAAACATGGATGAAAGATTAGAGTTTTATTTGAAAAAGCAGGTTGATAAATTCGGCCCTTCCATTAAATTAACCCACCAAGAAATTGCTACTGATTTAAATAGTTCAAGAGAAGTGATTAGTCGACTAATGAAGAAGATGGAAAACAATGGATGGATTGTGCTCCATAGAAACAGTTTTGAATGGATTAAAAAGTAATTATTAAAGAATAAAGATCGCAACTGTATTTCCAAAAAAATGGCCTCGAAATTCGAGGCCATTTTTTATTGTAATTATTAAATCAATTATACAATTGAATGCTTGTCAATTTTAGTGCGGTAATTTCTCTTTGAAATAACCATAAGTCCAAGTTCCAGCGATTGCACTTAGGATCACTACTAAGATGGCATAAAATCCTGCACCAATATGTGCAAATAAAGGTCCTGGACAAGCACCCGTTATTGCCCATCCAAATCCAAACAATAATCCACCATAAATTTGACCTTTATTAAATTCCTTGTCAGCAATTTTAATTTCCTCGCCATGGATTGTTTTGACCTTAAATTTCTTAATTAAGAAAACAGATAAAGCGCCAACAAATACTGCAGTACCAATTACGCCAAACATATGGAAGCTTTGTAATCGGAACATTTCTTGAATTCTAAACCAAGAAATGATCTCGGCTTTTACAAATACAATACCGAAAATAATTCCAACTATTGTATATTTTAAATTATACCAACCTGGGTGTGTTTGTTCAGATGCGTTAACGCAGGCCGTATTACTATCTATATTTTGTACTCTTTCGTTATTCATTGTTTAATTTTTATAAGGATAAAATCCATGGTAAAATAATATTGGCCATAAAGAATCCGCCAGCCATAAAGCAAATTGTTGCGACAAGGGAAGGCCATTGTAAATTACTTAAACCCATAATTGCATGTCCCGATGTGCAACCTCCTGCATAACGTGTTCCAAAGCCTACTAAGAATCCTCCTACAATCATCATGATAAAGCCTCGAACAGTAAATAAAGATTCGAAACTAAATAATTCAGCTGGCAACATGTAGTTGTAATTCGTAATACCATATTGTGCCAATTCAGCTTGTAAAGCAGGATGAACTATGATTGGATCATTTGTCATCAAAAATTGATTGGCTAAAAATGCGCCTAAAAATATCCCACCAACAAAAAAGAAATTCCAGATTTCTTTTTTCCAGTCATATTTAAAAAACTTGATGTCTGCTGGAAAACATGCAGCGCATACATGCCTTAGGTTTGAAGAAATACCGAAACTTTTATTGCCTAAAATAAGCAATGCTGGAACGATAAGTCCGATAATGATACCTGCCACGTACCATGGCCAAGGTTGTTGAATCTGTTCGATCATATTGTGTGGTTTTTATTTACTATAGATTTTTTTAATAGGCTTATACGGCCCGTATTTATGTTGTGCTTCTGAAAAAGTATCTGCGTAGGGCGCAAATGCAAAATCGAGCGGTTTTTTATCAAATTTTGGCCAATCTTTAGATTGGTCTTTATGTGGTCTTGGTTGGCTATTTACAAACGCAGCAACATCCCAACATTCTTCCTCTGTTAATTTTGGACTTTCATGAGAAGTCAATAAATAGGGCATATTGTTTTTTACATAACCTGCAAAATTGCTGATCCGAAACAAGCCCGCACCATCGTTGTAACTATGCGGCCCCCATAATGGAGGATAGGCATACTCTAGTTCATCTAGTGCAAGTTGACCCTCCCCATTTGCGCCATGACAATTCTGACATTGTGCAGTATACACAATTTTACCCTTTGCTGGATCAGCTGCGCGATCCATGTAAGCCAACTTTTCAATTCCTGAACCATGTGGCTTTGCTCCTTTTTCAACGTCTTGTCCCAACCATTTGATATAAGCATAAATGGCCTTAAACTCTCTACTATTACTATCTACTGCAGTGCCATTTAAACTTCTTTCCATACAATCTGCCACACGTTTATAAATACTTTCTATTTGTCCACTTCTGTCTCTAAATTTTGGATAAGTCGAAAATACAGCAGCATAATTATTACCCCAAGCTTTTGCCCCTGCTTGTAAATGACAGTTTTGACAATTCATCCCATTGGTTATTTGTGCTACAGATCCCTTGGGCCCTAAGTATTTAGAAGTATGTGCAATTAACTCTTGACCGTAAATCACTAACTCGCGTTCTTCGCCAATAGTGGTATTGTCTAGATATAGGCTAGGCCCTACCCAAGTACTATCTGTTTTGGCAATAGTACCATCTATTTTAAAATAATCGCCACTAATGAATCCTACTAAAAAGTAGAGTCCAATGAGTGCAACTATTCCCAGTAGAATTAGAAATTGTTTTTTCATTTCAATTATTTTAATGCTTCATTTTTCACCGGTAGGACAAATTTAATTTGAATACTATCTAAAATCATAAGTTGTACCTTGTAATTGAGTCAATAAAGTTGAGGGCTGATCTGTTGCAATTGTTCTACCTTCTAGTTTAGGTGCTACAGGAGAATTTGTTGCTAAGTATGCTTTAATCACCTCATGTAAACTTGTATTGGTAGCAACAGGGTTGGTTACTTTTTCAATTCTACATAAAGTATCGTTTGGATCTCCTTCTCTTTCACAAGCCACAATTTTATACAATTTGTTCTTATCTAAGGCTTGTCCTTTGATTTTCACCCAATTGACCCTTTGACCTTTTGGTTTCCCAATGGTACAATTCACTTCCATACCGGCAAAACGCACAAACCAACCACCAAATCGCTTACTTGGATCAGTAGCAAAGGCATTTTCTAATTCTTTTTCTAACCAGTCTAAAATTTGTAGCCCTGTGACTTCGCCCATTTTTGCAGTGGAATCAACCGGTAGCATATTCCATAAAAACTCATTGGTAATTGCCACTTGATTTTTATTTTCTGGCACTGCTAAGGGTTGACAAAATCTAAATCCATTGCTTAATGCAATATCTGGTTTAAACTTCCACATCACAGCGTCTGTAATTAAATTGTCCATTGGTGTTTCTAAAACAAAATAACGAACCAGTGGTGTTTTGCTATACCCAATTACTTGATTCATTTTGTTTTGATAGGGTGCAGCCATTTTTTCAACCAATGCTAATGTTTTTTGATCAGCCGGATATTTTTCCGGGTCTACGTCCATCAGTTCATACACATAGCTTTCGATTTTTCCATCTTTCACTTTAATATCTAGTCTTCCTAAGAAAGACCCAAACGCACCACATTCAACTACTTTTGTAAATTTTCCTTGTATTGGTACACGTACACGTTCATGGGTGTCTGCGCCTAAAATAAAATCAGCACCTTCTACTCTTGGATCATTTGCTAAACCAACCTGCTGTGCTAAACCCATATGGGTCACTACGAAAATAATCCCGCAACCCTCCACTTCTTTTAAGTACTTGATATACTTAGCTACATTATCTGTTGCATGCGTAAAGCCAATACCCTCGCTATATGCAGGAGATTGACGTTTTGGTACTAGATGATCTGTATAACCAATAAAACCAACTTTAGCACCTGCAATATATTTAATCCAAAATGGAGGGTAAATTAATGTACCGTTTTCTGAATCGTTTGTTTTATGCCACATGTTGGCACAAATTTTTGCTGCAGTAGAATGCCCCATATCGTAGAGCATTTTCTTCTTTTTATAAACTACTTCCCAGTTGCCAGGTAAGATCAAATCATAATGAAATGCATTCATTAACGGGATCAAGGCTTCTCCTTCTGATAAAGAAGCGACACCGTGTCCATGAAAATAATCCCCACCATCGTATAGAATATTTTGCGGATAACTTGCTCTTAACTGATCTACCATTGTCTTTAGTACTGCAAGTCCTCCTCTTTTTTTATAGACTGCTTTGTCTTTTTCCCAAAAAAATTCGTCATGTGTATGAATCTGGGCATGAAGGTCGGTGGTGATGAAAATACTGAATTCATTTTCGGCCTGTAAAAGTGTTGAATTATTTGCTTTTAAATTTTTAGAAAGAAAATCATTTTCAGGAAACGCAGTATTGCCCATATTTAAAACAGCCGGCGCCCCCAATCCCAAAAGGGCTGTGTTTTTTAAAAAATTTCGTCTATCTGCATTTTTCTCTTTCATAAATACAATTATTAATAGTGAAAAGTCCACTTAATTCACAATAAATTAGGTGACTTTTATCACAATCTTATCTTTTCATCAATAAAAATTAAAAATGAAAATTCAAAATGAAGTTAAAATGGCTCATATCAACTTTATTGATATAATATCTAGGGTCATTATAAGTTTCCCCAACCGCATCTTTATAAAAGTAGATGACTTGAGCTTCCCAACCTTTCCAAAAACCAGAAAAAGCATAACGAGCATCAATATTGTATTGCATATAAGCTGGAAAGCCATATTTGTTCATTGCAAAATCTTTAACATCTGCTAAATCGTAATAACCTAGACCAAAATTAATTTTTAAAGGAAGTGCACTAGCAGAAAATTTTGATTTTAAAACAAATGCATTTAGATCTCCATTTCCTTCATTTCTCTCCCCTAATAAAAAGGTATAAAAAGGATCTCTACCCCATTCTCTTGGCATTAAATAGCGTCCCTGTTTGGTTATTCTTGTATAGTTCAAAGAATGGTCCCATTGACCTATATTTTTACCCAGTCTCCCTCCAATCACAAAGGAAGATTGGTCTGGGTTAAAATAAGTTTTCTCAATAGATTCATTACCACCATCATTCACTACATTTTGACGAATCAATTGCATTCCATAATAATAAGGGGAGTTGGTAGTTGGAATTTTGTCAAGTTGTATCAGACTACTATTAAAAATATTTTCTACATACTGATTCCAAATCTGAAGTTTTAAATTCTTCTTTAGGTCTAGCTCAGTACCAACAAGTGCAACCCCTTTTGATTCAAGTGCGTCTTTGTAGCCTGATTTAGAGCCATCTGTATTGACTCCCACTGAATAAATACCAATAGATTCACCAGTTTTATACCATTCAACGGTAGCTCTTGGCGAGAATCGATTGATCCAGCCTCCATAAAATTTATTGTTTTTATGTTCGTACTGTCCCCAAATACCTTGTACTTCTGTGGGGCGCATTCTGCCGTCTTGAAGGTTTATAAAAGGTGTATTTAATAGTTGTTTTCCTATAGTTACCGTAAGGTTATTTTTTTGATACTGAAGGTATAATTCTTCTAATCGATCGATGTCTGTTTTATTAGCAGGATCTGTAATATCAAACAAACCTAATTCGTACCTATTAAAGGAGTTCGTCAAAGGGTGAGGTTTGGTTAAATCCGATGAAAACGCATCGTAAACAAAAAAACCACTAACGCCTACATGAAAATTATAAAGTGGTTTTGAAATAAATTGTATTCCTCCGCCAATAGCTTGTGCGTATTCAATGGAACTATTTTTATTTGCTGTACTGCTATAAAATGTTCTCAAATGACCATGCATAGTTCCCATTTGAAATCGATACAATAAATTACTAGAATCAATTGCTTTTTGAGACTTTCCCCAAAGCTTGGGTGCTTCATTTAATTCTTGGTGCTGCGCATTCAAATTTGTTGTAAAAAGAAAAACACAGGCCAAACTAAAAAGAAATGGCTTAAACATGTCTTAAATAAATTTGTATTAGTGTCCGCCTCCGGTAGGGAAAAACAATTGTTGTGCAATAATGTATAAACCCATGATCAAGACAAACCAACCAAATCCTTTTTTAAGTTTATTGCCATCTATTTTCTTGCTTAATTTATCTCCTATATATATTCCAACTATTGCTAGTGCTGTTACAGATAATAATAAAGTCCAATCCATAGTTCTATTTCCTAAATCACCTGTAAAACCAATTAAAGATTTTGCTGCAATAATCAATAGGGAAGTTCCAACAGCTTGCTTCATCGGAAGTTTGCTTAACATCACCAATGCAGGTATAATTAAAAAGCCGCCACCAGCGCCAACTAATCCAGTTAAAACACCAACTAGAGCGCCTTCTAAAAGAATCATTGGGTAATTGAATTTTTGTTCAGCTTCTTCAGTAGATTCAGCTTCTGCTTTTTTTGTTTTAATCATAGAAAAAGAAGCTGCAACCATCAAAACGGCAAACAACATCATCATTAATAATGACTTTGTGATTTCTATTCCAGCGATGTTTCCAAGCTCATTAGGAATTGCCGGCACTAAAAATTTTCTTGTTGCATACACAGAAGCTATAGAGGGAATACCAAATATAATCGCTGTCTTTAAATTCACAAAACCCTGCTTGTATTTTGGCCAAGCGCCAACTAAACTACTTGCTCCAACTATAAATAAAGAGTAAGCAGTTGCCGTAACTGCGTCTACTGCAAATAAATAAACCAATACTGGTACAGTTAAGATGCTTCCTCCACCTCCAATTAAGCCTAGGGAGATGCCAATTAATATAGAAGCGATGTATCCAATAATCACTGTTAATTCCATTGTCTTTAATTTGACACAAAGTTGAACTTATAAAAATAAAAGGTAGGTGATAAATGTCACCTACCCAATTATTTAGAGAGATTTGTGATAAACCTTACATCTTTCCTTTTAAAATTTTGGTCCAGTATAAATAGGGAAGTATATAGCGTTTTAAAATAAACATACTCCATCTTTCTTTCGCCTGATTGAATGGAAATGTTTCTTGAGGGTTATTATCGTAATCAAATTCTGCTAAAATTAACTTTCCACGTCCTGTAATGAGAGGGCAACTACTGTATCCATTGTAATTTGCAGTTAATTTTTGGTTATTCATTAAAGACAAGAGATTTTCAACCAATACAGGTGCTTGTTTTCTTATTGCTGCACCAGTTTTTCCAGTTGGCAAGGACGAAGCATCACCAAGGGAGAATATATTAGCATACTTAACATGTTGCAAGCTATGCTTATCTACATCTACCCAGCCTGCTGCATTGGCTAAAGGGCTATTTTTTACAAAATCAGGAGCAGATTGCGGAGGGGTTACGTGTAACATTTCATAATCGATCCATGTTTCTACCTCTTTATTTTGCTCTCCAAATCCAACAAATTTTGCTCTTTTATTGGCACCATCTATCTCTACTAATTTGTTGTAATAGTTTTCTTTGATATGGAATTTTGCAATCACTTTTTTAAGTGCATCTTCAAATTTCTTTACGCCAAATAGTTTTGTTCCACCTGACCAAAATTCACACTGAATTTTATTAGATAAATGATGCTTCTTAAAATAATCTGCTGCGATGTACATTATTTTTTGTGGCGCACCTCCACACTTTACAGGTGTATGTGGGCTTGTAAAGATGGCTCTTCCAGATATAGAATTTTTCAAGCATTCAAAAGTATAAGGTGCAGTTTTAAAACTATAATTAGAACAAACACCGTTTTTGCCTAGATTCTCTTCCAGCCCTTTGATCTCATGCCAGTTTAATTGTATGCCAGGAGCAACAACTAAATAGGCATAATTGATACTACTGCCACTTTTTAATGTGATCGCATTTTCTTCTGGTTGAAAACTAGATACAGCTTCTCTAATCCAATGTACTCCATCTGGAATAACTTCTGCCTCGGCTTTAACCGTGTCGTTGATATCATAAAATCCGCCACCCACCATAGTCCATGCTGGTTGATAATAATGTTTTTCTGAAGGGTCAATAATGGCAATATCTAAATGCCTATTTTTCCTTAATAATTGCGCAGCCACCGAAATGCCTGCATTTCCTCCTCCAACAATAACAACCTGATACTTTAAATTCATAACTTAAATTTATTGCATAAATATATGTTCTTGATAGAAACGAAGATGTGATAAATGTCATATCGTAGAAATCTTTCTTTCTTCTTAAAAACAGCTTCAGCAAATTAACTAATAAATAAATTTCAAAACATGATGAATATCATATGCTTTTAAGGGATTAAATTTTACTACTGTGATAATTATCACTGTGTATGCATTTGAATCGTTTCAACTTTGTGTTATCAATTTAATCTTAGAACATTAAAAAATACAACTATGAAAGTAGAACAAATTTACACAGGATGTTTAGCACAAGGCGCTTACTATATTGAAAGCGATGGTGAAGCAGCAATTGTAGATCCATTAAGAGAAGTAGCCCCTTATATTGAAAAAGCAAAGTTAGATGGCGCAAAAATCAAGTATGTTTTAGAAACACATTTTCATGCTGATTTTGTATCTGGACATATTGACTTGGCGAAAAAGACAGGCGCAACAATTGTGTATGGTCCAACAGCAAAAGCTGGTTTTGAAATGCATACTGCAACAGATGGTGAAATTTTATCTCTAGGTAAAGTAAAAATTAAAGTGATTCATACACCAGGTCATACCATGGAAAGCACTTGTTTCTTATTAATAGATGAAAATGGTAAAGAAACGGCTTTGTTTAGTGGTGATACTTTATTTATTGGAGATGTAGGTCGTCCTGACTTAGCGCAAAAAGTAATAGCTGAATTAACCGAGGATATTTTAGCAGGTCATTTATTTGATTCTTTAAGAAACAAAGTGATGCCTCTAGCTGATGATATTATTGTGTATCCTGCACACGGCGCAGGTTCTGCTTGTGGTAAAAACATGAGCAAGGAAACAACGGACACTTTAGGCAATCAAAAGAAAACGAATTATGCTTTAGACTTAAAATTGACCAAAGAACAATTTAAGGCTGCTGTATTAGATGGCTTAGTGGCTCCTCCAGGTTATTTCCCATTGAATGTATTGATGAATATTCAAGGATACGATAGCATTGACAAAGTATTAGAGCGAGGTCAACATGCTTTAAGTCCAAAGGAATTTGAAGCAGCAGCAAATGAAACAAGCGCATTGATTTTAGATACAAGAGACGCTCAAGTTTTTGCCAAAGGCTTTATTCCAAATTCAATCAATATTGGTATTGATGGTAATTTTGCACCCTGGGTAGGCGCCATGATTCCTGACATCAAACAAGAAATCTTGTTGGTAACCGATGAGGGTAGAGAAGAGGAAGTGGTGACTCGTTTGGCTAGAGTAGGCTATGACTTTACAATTGGTTATTTAAAAGGCGGATTTGCTGCCTGGAAGGATGCGGGAGAAGAAGTAGATACGATTGAATCTGTTAGCGCTGATCAATTAGCTGATCTACTGAATAAAGATTCAAATGCAATCGTATTAGATGTAAGAAAAAAATCTGAACACTTTAGTGAGCACATTTTAGAAAGTGAAAATGCGCCTTTAGATTTTATCAATGACAGCATGGCTCAAATTGACAAAAAGAAAACTTACTATGTACATTGTGCAGGTGGCTATAGATCTATGATTTTTGTTTCTATTTTAAGAGCAAGAGGATTTGACAATTTAGTGGATGTACAAGGTGGATTCAAGGCATTGAAAGATAGCGGTAACTTCAAAATCTCTGATTACGTATGTCCATCGACAATGCTTTAATCAACCCAATTTATAATTAAAACTAAATCCAAAACAATAAGGCGGCATTGGCCGCCTTATTAAATCAACTTTAAAATGGAAAATATAATAAAAGCAATCCAAGAAAATAAAGCAACTGTAATTGATGTAAGAAGTCAAATGGAATTTGACATGGAGCATTTCCCTGGCGCTTTAAACATCCCGTTGGAGACAGTAGTGGATGAAGTTGCAAAAATTGGTGCCATGCCAAAACCTATTGTAGTATATTGCCGTAGTGGTAATAGAAGCGGTATGGCGAAAACAATACTAGGACAACATGGCGTAACGGAAGTATATAATGGTGGAGGCATATTCGATATGATGAATATTGCTAGAAACTAATAAAATGTTGTAATTTGAAGTACACTAATCAATAGTATGCTAATCAATTTTATAGTCATGAAAAATTTTAAATTATTATTTGTTGTATTGTTTGCACTAATTACCTCTAATGTAACTGCACAAAATAATCCATCAGACAAAATACACCATGTTGTTATGCAGTTAAATACTGCAGACACTGCAGCATGGACAAGTGTGATTGGTAATATTAAAAATTTTCAAAAAATATGGCCAGGTAAAGTTGAAATTGAAGTGGTGGTACACGGAAAAGCTTTAAATTTTTTGGTTGCTGATAAAACGCATCTTAGATCAGACATTGAATTATTAGCTCAAAAGGGTATTGTATTTAGTGCTTGTGAAAACACCATGAATAAATACAATATCACTAAAGCAATGTTACTAAATGAGGCTAACACAGTTCCATCTGGTGTGGCTGAATTAATCCTTAAACAAGAAGCTGGATGGGGTTATTTAAAAGCAGGGATGTAATTTGTTAAATTACATCTGTCTTGTTTATGATAACGTTGTCATGACTATAGAAAACGCAGTCAATTTGACTGCGTTTTCTATTTATTTATTACCTTTCCATGATTATAATTTATATGGAAAAAGAAGCATTACATTATCACGCAAAAGGCAGACCAGGTAAACTGCAGGTATTGCCTACAAAAGAAACTGCAACTCAAAAAGATCTAGCCTTGGCTTATTCTCCTGGTGTTGCAACACCATGTCTTGCTATTGAAGCCGACCCAAGTAAGGCATATGATTATACAACAAAGGGAAATTTGGTTGCGGTAATTTCTAATGGCACGGCTGTATTAGGATTAGGCGATATTGGCGCATTAGCTAGCAAACCAGTAATGGAGGGTAAGGCGGTTTTATTTAAAATATTCGCAGATATTGATGTGTTTGATTTAGAGTTAGATACAAAAAATGTAGAGGAATTTATAAGAACTGTAAAAATATTAGCACCTACTTTCGGTGGAATAAATCTAGAAGATATTTCTGCTCCGGATTGTTTTGAAATCGAAGAAAGATTAAAAGCCGAGTTGAATATTCCAATCATGCATGACGATCAGCATGGCACTGCAATTGTTAGTGCTGCTGCATTGTTGAATGCACTTGAATTGACTGGAAAAAAAATACATGATATTAAAGTGGTTATCAATGGAGCTGGCGCTGCAGCTACGTCTTGCGCAAGCATCTATTTAGCATTAGGTGTACAAAGAGAACATCTTTTTATGTATGATTCTAAAGGCTTAATTCATACTGATCGCGATAACCTTGATGGGCGTAAACTTTTATTTACCAATGAAAATTTACCAGCAAGTGCAAGTTTGGCTGAGGCATTAGTTGGCACCGACGTTTTTTTAGGATTGTCAAAAGCGGATATACTTACCGAAGAGATGTTGCAATCAATGGCAAAGAATTGTATTGTTTTTGCATTAGCAAACCCTAATCCTGAAATTAGTTATGAAAAAGCAATACTAGCTCGTCCTGATATAATTTTTGCAACTGGGCGAAGCGATTTTCCTAACCAAGTAAATAACGTACTAGGCTTTCCGTATATTTTTAGAGGAGCTTTGGACGTAAGGGCTACAAAAATTAATGAAGCCATGAAATTAGCGGCAGTACATGCATTAGCTGAATTAACAAAAATGCCTGTACCTCAGGAAGTGATTGATATATATGGAGGACAGCCGATTGAATTTGGCCCGAAATATATATTGCCAAAACCTTTCGACAGTAGACTATTAAAAGTGGTTTCAACCGCTGTAGCTAAAGCAGCTATTGAATCTGGCGTTGCGCAAATAAAAGAATTACCCATTTAGTTGATAAAAAAAGTACAAATTGAAGGATTGTGATATTTGTCACAATAATTAATACGATTAGTTTGCATCTTTGTACTCTAAATGATATAAATCGTTTAGAAATATAAAAAAAATAAAAACTTTAGATTATGTTTTTTCAACACGTTTACGATAAGACTTTAGCACAAGCAAGTTATTTTATTGGATGTCAAAAAGCAGGCGTTGCTGCGGTGATTGATCCAAAAAGAGATATTGATACTTATTTAGAGATTGCAAAACAAAACAATATGCAGATAACGCATATTTTTGAAACGCATATCCATGCAGATTTCTTAACGGGTTCAAGAGAATTAGCTGCCGTAACTGGTGCTAAAATGTATTTGTCAGACGAGGGTGGCCCAGGATGGGAATATGAATTTGCACATGAAGGCATGAAGCATAATTCAGAAGTGATGGTTGGCAATTTAAAAATCCAAGTTTTACATACACCAGGACATACGCCAGAAAGCATCAGCTTCTTGTTAACAGATACCCCAGCAAGTAAAGAGCCAGTGATGTTATTTACAGGTGATTTTGTATTTGTAGGCGATATTGGTCGTCCTGACTTATTGGAGAAAGCAGCAGGTATGGTAGGAACACAAGATAAGGGAGCGGAGCAAATGTACCAGTCTATTAATTTATTCTCAGCATTACCTGATTTTCTTCAAGTTTGGCCTGGTCATGGAGCAGGATCTGCATGCGGAAAGGCCTTGGGTGCTGTACCAAGTACAACTGTAGGTTATGAGAAAAAAAGAAACTGGGCTTTTCAATATGGCGCAGACAAGGCAGGCTTCGTACAATATTTATTGACAGATCAGCCAGAGCCGCCTAAGTATTTTGCTAAAATGAAGGAGTTGAATAAAGTAAATCGTCCTTTGTTAACAGAAGTTCCAAAGATCAAAGAATTAAATGCAGTTGAATTAAAAGAAGCTTTAGATAAGGGCACCAAATTAATTGACACTAGAAATAAATTAGATTTCCAAAATGGATTCATTCCAGGAAGTATCAATATTCAAGGAAACAATTCATTTGCAACTTGGATGGGATGGTTTGTAACATACGATGAAAAATTTATTTTAATTGCTGAGCCTAGTCAAGTAGATGACTTAACTAGAAAACTAATGCGTATTGGCTTAGATAATATTTTTGGATTTATAGATGCTGGTAAAATTACACAAGCATACAGTGGTGAATTGTCTAAATCAAACATGATTACAATAGATGCTGTAAAAGCAAATACAAGCGCGGAAGTGATTGACATAAGAGGCGTAGCCGAATTCAACAGTGGTCATATTGAAGGTGCTAAAAATGTATTTGTTGGAACTTTATTACAAAACCTTGATAAGGTGCCAAAAGATAAACCAGTTATTTTACATTGTCAAGGTGGAGATAGAGCTGCTATTGGATATTCATTATTAGTTAAGGAAGGATATACAAATATCTCTAACTATAGTGGTGGAATCAATGAATGGATAAAAGAACAACAGCCATTAGTGAGTTAGTTGCTCAACAATTGAGACCTGATTTTGTTATAGTTAAATGAAAGGAGTAAAAAAACAAAATCTACCTGAAAAAATATGCAAATTCTGTGGGCGACCATTTAGTTGGCGCAAAAAATGGGAAAGATGTTGGGATGAGGTACAATATTGTAGCGAGGGCTGTAAGAAGCAGAAACCAAAAAAGTAAACCTGTTTAAGCATTCTAAATTATTCGAAAAACTTACATTAATAGAATTCAGATAGCGCGACTTGTAAGTCGCGCTATCTTTTTGATATCTTATTCCCACTAATTTTTTGTCTACTACATTTAAATCTAATTACATCTGTGCTTCTTAAAACGGCATGTTTTGTTTTTCTGGAAGCCATGCGTTTGCGCCACATCCTAAAACTAGATGGTTTTGAATTGGTACGCATAAATTCAATGACTTCTTTTTCACTTAACCCAAATTGAAACTCTATTGCTTCAAATGGGGTTCGATCTTCCCAAGCCATTTCAATAATACGATCTCTGTCTATCTCTTCCCATTCTCGTCTTAAGATAGTTTCTGCCGGTCTTGGATTGATCAAGTCTATTTTTCCCATTGTACTATTCTTTTACTTTAATTTTTTTAAAAACTTATCTGCGTTGTTCAAATGTGTAGTCCTTTTTTCTTCTGGCATTTTATCCCAGGTACTTAATAACATGGCCCATCTTGGATTTTTAGAAAACACACTACGTTGTTTGGATAAGAATCGCCAAAACAAACCATCCCAAGTTGCTTGCCAATCTCCTTTTGGAAAATCTCCCATCTTCATTAAATAGTTGGATCCACAGATATAAGGTTTGGTGGTGATCATCCCGCCATCCGCAAATTGAGACATGCCATATACATTGGGCACCATGACCCAATCATAGGCATCGATATACATTTCCATAAACCATTGATACACTTCATCTGGATCAATTTCGCAGAGCAACATAAAATTGCCCAAGACCATCAATCTTTCTATATGGTGGTTATAACCTGACTCAAGAAGCTTTTTGATACTTATATCTATTGGAGCAATACCTGTTGTGCCATTATAAAATGCTGCAGGCATTTTTTTTGTAAAGCCCCAAAAGTTTTTTGTTCTTTGTTGACTTCCAATTTTTCGATAGGTTAATTGAACAAATTCTCTCCAGCCAATGATTTGTCTAACAATACCTTCGATACTATTGATTGGTGCTCCTGCTTTTTTGTAAGCATTTAATAATGCATTTAAAAAATCAGTTGGCTGAATTAGCCCCACATTAATCAAAGGACTTAATACACTATGAAATAAAGTTTTCTCTGAAACCAACATGGCATCTTCATACACTCCAAATAATTCTAATTTTTCTGCTATAAATAAATCCATTGCTTTTTTCGCATCCGCATGTGTCACCGGATAATGTAGTTCATTACTTGCTGAACTAAATGGCGCATCACAAGAACCTGGATTATGTTTAAAATTAGATTTCACATAAACCTTCGCCTCTTCAATCAATTCATTTGTTTCAAAAAAATGCAACTTAGGAATAGGGGTATTTTTTGGAATCTTCTTTCTATTCTCTGTATCGAAACTCCATTGTCCTCCAATCGGACTACCATCCACCTCTATTAAAATTTTTCTTTGTTTTCTTTGTTCTGTATAGAAACTTGTTTGGAAGTATGTTTTTTTATTTCCTAATAATTGAGTGCTCTCTTCTTGATTGTTTAAAAAATTTAGACTAGGGAGATAAACAAGCTCAATATTATTTGACAAACTAGCTTTTCTTAATTGCTTATCTAGCCAATGATCACAAGGGTCATACATTTTAATTTTTTGAATACCCTTGCTAGAAAGTGTTTTTAAAAGCGCTGAAATTGTAGCCTCTTTTTGACCTGCCTCTATATAATGACAATGACATCCTTTTTGACTCAGATATGCAGTATAGTATTTCATGGATGCCCTATGGAATAGGAGCTTTTGTTGATGAAACTGGTATTGTAAAAAAAACAAATCCGATTCAATCAGGTAAAAGTCTCCTTTTTCGCTAATCAATGCAGATTGGTCAAATAATTGATGGGGAAAAACGAGCTGTACTTGCATATAAATCAAACATTTTAGAGCTAAAATTGTTCATTATATACTATAATTAATGTTTTGATAGAAAATGAAATATGCCGCGTTATTAGACCAGGTTAAAGCCTATAATCCAAGTATTTACCAAGCCACAAGAAATTATACCAATGGGGCCGTTACGGCATGGTCACCTTATATTTCTAGAGGTTTCTTAAGCCCTGTAGTAGTAATGGAGGAGCTTAGAAGCAAATACAGTAAACAGGCTTGGTTGGGTTTTATGCAACAAATGGCTTGGCGTGAGTATTTTCAAAGAGTATGGCAAAATAAAGGAGATCTAATTTTAGAAGACCTCAAGTCAATTCAAACCGATGTATTATTAAAAAATCTACCCATTCCAATTAAGGAGGCTCGTACGGGCATCCAAGCTATTGATGATGCGATTATTCGATTTTATAAAGATGGTTATTTGCATAACCATCAAAGGATGTATATTTCGATGTTGCATTCCAATATTTTTAAAGCGGCATGGCTTCCTGGTGCACAATGGATGTACGCACATTTATTAGATCATGATCCGGCCGCTAATTTTTTGAGTTGGCAATGGGTGGCAGGCACTTTTAGTAGTAAAAAATATGTAGCTAATCAAGACAACATTAATAAATACACCAACACAAAACAAACCAATACATTCTTAGATACGGAGTATGAAAGTTTACCAAATGTAATATTTGATAACGCTGGGTATCTAAAAGCAAATTTAACAGCGGCATGGAAACTATCCGAAACGAAGCCTTTAGATCAATCATTTGAACTAGATACAATCCAAATTGTAAATAAACTAATTAGCAAAAACGAATTCCCGATTTTTGATTTAGGGCGTCTCGACATTGCGTTGCCATTTTATATTTATAATAGTTTCAATCTTGATCCACTATGGCATGAAGGCGAAAAGGTAAATAGAATTTTATTGATAGAGCCAAGTCATTATGCTAAATTTCCTGTAGCAGAAAACGTAATGCAATTCATTTTAGACTTAGGTATTTCTAATATTCCCGATTTGCAAATCTTTGTGGGTTCTTTCGAAGAACTAAAGAATTTAATTGATAAAAGCGCCATAGAAAAAATGGGTTCTAATGAAAATGCTATTATTAAAATTAACAAGCCTGTTATTTATTTTAAAGAACACCCCTCAACAATACATTATAAAGGGATTCAAGAGGAGCGTTATTGGTTGTTTCCAGAAATTATTGGGTATTATCCAAGTTTCTTTGGTTATTGGAAAAAATGTGAACTATTTTTGAAATAGAATTTTATTAAAATAAAAATGCCCTGATTCATCAGGGCATTTTTTATGAGACAAAATTATTTTATTAAACTGCTCTATTTTTTTCTTTCTATATCTTTATTTAATTCATCAATATCTACAGAGCGTTCCGTTTTGTCTCCTAATAAATATCTAGAGAAATAATCTGCAGTTCTCCAGAACCAATATTCATTCATGTCGCCAAATCCGTGTCTTTGCGTAGGTAGAATCAACATGTCAAAGCGTTTATTTGCTTTAATCAATGCATTCACGACTCTTAAAGTATTTGCAGGATGAACGTTATTATCAATTTCTCCATGGATCAATAATAATTTGCCTTTTAAATTCTTAGCAAGGTCTGGATTTTTGTCAATCATGTAACTGAAAGTAGTATCGCCTTTTTCAGAGATATTTTCCTTTACACCATGGTGTTTTTCACTCCACCATCTGTTATAAACACTATTATCATGATTACCGGCATTACTTACTGCAACTTTAAAGATATCTGGGTAAACCAACATTGCCGCAGTGCTCATAAATCCTCCACCACTATGACCATGAATACCTACTTTGTTACGATCGATAAATGAGAATCTATCGGCTAATTGCTCAATCGTTGCTTTTTTATCCGCTAATCCATAATCTCTTAAATTACCATAACCGTAATTATGGTACCACTTGCTTCTAGCAGGGTGTCCACCTCTATTACCCATGGTTACAACTACAAATCCTAATTGAGCTAAACGATCGATACGATCCATGCCTTTGCTGAATGTTTTATTTACAGATTCAGTTTGTGGACCAGGATATACGTATTCAATGATTGGATATTTTTTAGTGCTATCAAAATCATAAGGCTTATACATTACGCCATATAAATCTGTGATACCATCGTCTGCTTTAACTTTAAATGTTTCAGGGAATTTATAACCTGTTGCAAATAAGCTTCTTAAATCTGCAGTTTCTAAATCCATTATCTTTCTACCATCAGCACTATGTAAAGTAGAAACAGGTGTTGTATTCACCCTAGAAGCGTTATTGACAAAATAAGTATTGTTGTCATTTAAGCTAATGCTATGGTCAAAATTACCTGCATTTAATAACTGTAAGCCTGTACCATCTAAATTAATTTTATATAAATGCATATAGTAAGGGTCTTCTTTACCACCTCCTGCCAAAGACTCTTTACCATTTGCTGTAAAGTAGACTACTCTTTTAGTTTCATCTACACCAATTACTTCCTCTACATGCCATGCGCCTTGTGTAATTTGATTTTTTAATTTTCCTTGACCATCATATAAATATAAATGTGCCCAACCATCACGCTCACTCCATTCAATTAATTCAGCGCCGTTTTTAATTAATTCAGGCTTTTTGATTTCAATTGAAGTGTTCATTTCTTCGGCAACTAAAACTTTTACTTCGCCTGTGGTTGTATTTACAACACATTGGTCAATTTTTTTCAAATCACGACTTGTTCTAGCTAGGTAGAATTGCTCATTGGTTCCTAACCATATCATTGGCTTAAACTCATCGTCTCTAACATTCACAGCAGCTGATTTATTCCATACTGCAATGTCTTGATCCTTATATTGAGAAACATTGATTTCTTTGTTCGTAAAATTTGTCATGTCTACCAACATCAAATGATCTACTGGTGCTTCTTTTTCGCCCGGCATCCAATATTTATAAGTCTCAAGCGTTGGTCTAGGATCTGCAATACTGTTGATTACCCATAAGTCTTTCACCTTTCTGTTGTCTACTTTAACAATAGCAAGTTGCTTGCTATTTTCACTCCAGTATCCAAATACAGGTTTCCTTTTATTTTTATTTTTTTCAATATCTACATTTGTCTCTCCGCCTCCACCTTCACTATGCCAACTGAAATTTTGAATGCCATCTTTTGTAATAGCTGTTTCTACAATCGTACTATCGTCTTCATTGATCAAAGCTTTTTCATAGTTTGCCTTGTCCATATAATAAAGGTTGTAGTTTCTTCCAAACACCACTTTAGATTGGTCAGGTGCAATATTTGCCCAACTTGGTTTTCTTTTTGGTTTCTTGAAATCTACTAACTCATTTAATTGAGCTGTATTTAAATTGTATTCAAAATAAAATACTTTTTTAATTTTCTCAGGCTTAGCATCTTTTTTACTTGCACCTGGCTTATCTATATCAATAGAGCTTTTGATTTCAAACTGAATCCAGTTTTCATCTTTGATAAATTTCAATGAATCAATTGGAAGATGTTGCGCATCAAACGGATCTTTCACAATCTTAGTAAGTGCAGCAGCCAATTGCTCTTTGTCAAACATTTGTTTTTTCTCATTCTTTGTAGGATCTACAATCATCCATTGTTTTCCTTCACTTGTCTCATATACATACCAAAATTTATTGGACTGCTTGAGCCAATGTGGGTCTACTGATAATGAAAAAATCATTTTATCCAATTTCTTTGGAGAAAATCTTGCTGCTAGATCATAGTTTGCTCTTTGTTGACCGAAAAGGAAAAGCGGCAAAGCAAATAATGCTAGAAAAAGTTGTTTACGCATAGCTAATTATTTAATTGTAGAAAATTAGCTCTTTTTTTTGAATTAAAACTTAAATTGTGATGAATACAACCCTATGAAAAAAACCCTATTTATAAGCTATCTCTTACTTGCAATTGTAGGTAATCCAATAATGGCACAAAATGCAGAAAACTTTAAACCTGCCTATTTTGCGGATGAAAATAGAAAGCAAAAACTTCAAGCAATTATGCCTTTGGTAGACAGTTTATATAAGGCTTACGCTATAAAACACCATCTTCCAGGATACGCTTTTGCCATTGTATTAGATGGAGAAGTATTATATAAGAACACGGGGGGATGGGCGAACATAGAGGAAAAAATTCCTGCAAATTTCGAGACTATGTTTCGGATTGCTTCCATGTCCAAAAGCTTTACCACTATGGCGATACTTCAATTAAGAGATGCGGGCAAGTTGAAATTAGATGATCCTGTAGCACAATATATTCCTGAAATGAAAGGGCAGGCTTTAACAAAAGATGGTTCACAAATTACCATACGACATTTAATGGCGCATCAAGCTGGATTTCCAGAAGATAATCCATGGGGAGATAGACAACTATCTGATTCCGAAGCCGATTTAATTGCACTTATCACCAACAAACTTTCTTTTTCAAATACCCCCGGCACGAATTACGAGTATAGCAACCTTGGATTTGCGATGTTGGGTTATATCATTCATAAAGTATCCGGCTTAACTTATGATGCCTACATTAAAAAATCGATTTTAGATCCATTAGGGATGCAACATACTACTTACGAGTATACGACAATACCAAAGAAGCATTTAGCAAATGGCTATAGAACAATCAAAGGTAATTGGGTCAATGTTCCTTTATTAAAGGATGGCATTTATGGTGCAATGGGAGGTATGATTACCTCAATTGACGATTTTGCAAAATATGTAGCATTGCATCAGGCAGCTTGGCCAGAAAGAAATGAGGCAGAAAACAAAGTTATAAAAAGAAGTACGGTGAGAGAAATGCACCTGCCTTATACCTTTATTGGTTTAAATCCAAATTATCAATTTCCTTCAGGTAAGAGGTTGGCAACTACAACTAGTTATAGCTATGGTTTGAATTGGATGCATGATGCCGAAGGAAAAACGAGTATTGGACATAGCGGAGGTTTACCTGGTTTTGGAAGTAATTGGCGTTTTATGCCGGAATATGGAATAGGAGTTGTCTTTTTTGCCAATCATACTTATGCGCCTACTTCAACAATGAATGTAATTATACTAGATACATTGGTCAATCTCGCAAAATTAAAACCAAGATTAGTAGCCGTATCTCCAATACTTGCAAAACGACAAATGGAGTTGGTTAAATTATTGCCAAGCTGGGATAATATACCTTCAATCTTTGCTGAAAACTTTTTTGACGACTATTTAATAGATGAATTAAAGTCAGAAGCAAAGCTGTTATTTCAAAAAGCAGGAACGATAAAATCTGTTAGCAAGATGATGGCTGAAAATCAGTTAAGAGGCTATTGCATATTGGAAGGTGCAAATCAAAATCTAAAACTAAGTTTTACACTGAGTCCAGAAAATCCTGCATTGATTCAAGAATATCATTTGGAGCTGACCAAGTAATGTAATCCCATCATGAATGTTATAGATAAGACATCCGATAAAATACTAAAGAAACTTACTGGTATTTTATTATGGAACAACCATTTTTATGGAATATGTATTGCAGCGCTCAGTATTTGCTCAAGCTTATATCTTACAGGACAATTGCCTTCACTAACATTTTTAGCGATGGTGTATTTTGGAACAGTGGTCTATTACACCAATGCATATTTTAATGAAAATATTAATGAGCAAAATAAAGACAGGGCAATCTGGTATCAAAATCATTATGCTTATTTGAAAATAAGACAATGGGTGTTATTTATTATTATAATAGCTATTCTAATTTTTAGTCTATATCAAAATCCAAGTTTGCTAACTTTTAATATCATTTCATTAGGCTTATTGGGTTTTAGCTTTTTCCTGTCTTATTTGTACAATTTTCCAGAATTTCAAAATAATGGTCTACTTAAGTCATCTATAATAGCTTTTGTTTGGACAATTATTGGAGCTTATTTGCCTGTGTATTTTAACCGATCAGGGGAATTCGAAAATATGAATACAATTGTAACTACACTTTATTGTATTCAACTATTTTTATTTATTTTCTTATTAGCAGTTTTGTTTGACATCAAAGACATAAAAACTGACTTGTCTGGAAATAAAAAAACTTTAGTGCTTCAAATTGGGTTAAATAATATAATGCAGTTTTTGGTATTGCCATATATAGTTACCAGTATGATCATTGATTATAAACTGGCAAATAGTTTTTCTTTTACATCAATCATTTGGTTACTCCATTGCATCTTTTATCTAATAGTATATTTGGTTTCGAAAAAAGCACTAACGGAGTCCAAAATTTCAAGAAGTATTTTATTGGTAGATGGTTTGATGCTTATAAAAGCTACGAGCGGAATTATTGCTTGGTATATTATACATTAAAAAGCACCAGCCCCCCGGCTAGTGCTTTACTTATTACAACTAAATTCAACTTATTGCATAGGTGGTCTTTTTCTGCGCATCATTTCGTTACGCATTTTATTCAATAGCTCTCTATCTACTTTTAAAGCAAGATTAACGCGGTCTTCTGATTTCAAGATTGGAG
>JACCDO012012440.1_pt1 | contig 36492 bp, 19 predicted proteins | sample 7446101 | NCBI WGS metagenome assembly JACCDO01 (sample SAMN15323440, study PRJNA562643) | freshwater metagenome | isolation source: river surface water | place: USA:Blue River Watershed | collected 2017-08-16 | reverse complement strand
GGTCGAGCCGGTCTGGCCGGAGATCGGAGAGCCGTCCTTATACCACTGGTAGCTCACCGTGCCGCTCATGTTCGAGCTGCCGGTGGCCGTCAGCGTGGTCGAACCGCCGGTGGCGATCGTCTGGGCGGCGGGCGCCACGGACACGCTCGGATTCACGACCACGAGGCCGTTGGCGGTGTTGAGGAACTGGCTGGCCGGGAGCGCGGCGCGCGAGAAGCGCACCTCGTCGACGTCGCCACGGAAGAAGTCGACGTCGGCCGCGCCGAAGTCGCCACGACCGATCGTCCACGGCGCGTCCGAACCGGAGGCCGGGACCATAAGGCCGGTGAAGCCGGGCGTGGAGCCGACCTCGACGCCGTTCACGTAGAGCTTGAGCGTTCCGGAGCCGGAGTTGCCGACCGCGGCCACGTGATACCAGGTGCCGATGACCGGCACGAAGGTGCTGTTCACCTGAAGATTGGAATTATCCTTGGTGATAAGTTCGATGCGGAAGCCGTTGTTGGATCCAGTGCCAACCGCCGCGCCCGCCTTCGAGAGGTAGAACAGGGCCTGGCCGCCCGCGCCGGTGCCGGGGTTGCCAGTGTCGTCGCGGCCGACGATGGTCTGCCAGCCGCTCAGACTGCTGAAGCGGACGAAGGCCTCGACGGTGAAGTCGCTGAAAGCGGCGTCTGCGAGGGTGCCGCTGGTGGGGGCGATCAGGCCGTTGTTGCCGGTGGCGGCGAAGTTGGCGCCGAGGGCGTTGCTCGCGCCGGTCGCGGGAATCGTGGTGTAGGGAACGCTGGCCGAGGTGTAGGTCGTCGCGCCAAGCACGCCGAGGTGGTTGGTGCCGACCGAGTCGGTCGCGGAGCTGATGGTTCCTCCGTTAGTGCCTTCTTCAAAACGATAGTAGGCGACCGCCAGCTGGCTGCCGGGGACGACGGAGATGGCGTTGAAGGTGACCGTGGTGGTCTTGGGCGCCTGGCCGGAAGCGGTCGCGGCGGAATCGGTCACCACCACCGAGTAAACGGAGTTGGTGGCCGCGGCGGCGGACGTGATCGTGAGGGTCGCGCTGTTGGCGCCGGAGATCGGGCTGCCGTTCAGATACCACTGATAGGTCAGGTTACCGAGACCGCTCGCGGTGACCTTGAGAATGATATCGGAGCCGATGGCGTAGGCGGTGTTGTAGCTGCCCGCGGTAACCGTCGGATCGGGATAGGAGATGCCGGGGTCGGCGATCACGCGAAGGACGCCGGTGGCGGAGTCGAACTCGTAGAAGGCGCCATTGGCGGGCTTGACCCACTTGGCGCCGCTGGCGGTGAAGCCGGTGACCGTGAAGGTCGCACCGAAGGTCTCGGTCAGGGTGGAGACGTCCACGACCTGCCAAGAGTTGCCCAGCGTGGTGCCGGCTGCGGTCAGATCGAAATCGAAGTCGCCATCCACGGTCAGCGAGCCGCCGCCGGTGATCTGGTTGTTCACGCCGTTGGCGCCGATGACGAACTTCAGCGAAGCGTTGTCGGAGAGGGCCAAGGTGCCGTCGTTCACCGTGGTGTTGCCGGTGTAGGTGTTGATCCCCGAGAGGGTCAAGGTGCCGGCGCCAAGCTTGGAGAGGCCGCCGCCGGTCGAGGTGGCGTCGGCTTCAAGAGCCTGAACGGAGGTGACGTTGAAGCCGTTGGTGTCGATGATCGCGCCGCCGGCCTTGACGAGGGCGCGCTGGCCGGTGCCGCCGAGATCGAGGAAGTTGGTGGAATCGACGACGGCGCGCAGGGTGCCGCCGTTGAGGTTCACGGTGGTGTTGCCGACGTTGTTGCTCGTGATGATCTGCGAGATCGCGAGCACGCCGCCGTTGAGGTTCAGCGTGTTGTTCGAGGACACGCCGCTGCTGTTCTTCAGGTCGACGACGCTGGTCGTTCCGCCGATGATCGAGCCGCCGTTCAGCGTCACGAAGCTGGTGCCGGTGGAGCTGGCGGCGATGCTGAAGCGGATATCGGTGTTCGCGTTCAGGTTGAGCGTGCCGCCATTGACGGTGAGCTCGCCCTGGGAGGTGTTGTTCTGATTGATGATCAGCCAGCGCTCGGTGGCGTTGGCCATGTTGACCGTGCCGCTGTTGAGCACGAGACGGCCGATGCCGGTGCCGCTGTAGCCGAGCACGAGGTCGCGCTCGAAGCTGGCGGTGCCGCCGTTCACGTTGATCACGCCGACCGCGCCGTTGCCACCGCCGACGCGCGTCTGGGCGGCGTTGGCGGTCTGGCGGAAGGTCGAGGTGTCGTTGATGTTGAGCGTGAAGTTGGCGCCGGGGGACTCCGCGAAGTTGACGGTGTTGTTGATCGAGAGGATCGACGAACCATTCAGGGTGATCGAGCCCTTCGGGAGGTTGGCGGCGTTGCCGCCGTTGAAGCCGGCGGAGAAGTCATTGGTGGTGACGGTGGCGCCGTTGTTGACGACGAGATCGGAGGAAACGCCGCCGATGCCGTTGCCGCGTCCGACCGAGAACCAGGAGCTGACGGTGAAGGTTCCGGAGTCGACCTGCAGCTTGGCGTCGTAACCGGCCGCGCCGGGCGCGGTGCCCAAGGTGCCGCCGATCACGATTTCGCCCGTGGCGGCATGGGTGCCGCCATTGAGCAAGAGCGTGCCTTGGCGAACGACGAGCGGGAAGCCCGCGCCGCCGTTGATGTAGGCGCCGCCGCCGGTGAGCTCGAGCGTGCCCGTGCCCAGCTTCAGAAGACCGAGGTTGATCGGGCTGGAATAAGTCAGGTTGCCGGAGAGATCGACGCCGACACCGGAGTTGGTGGCGAAGGTGACCGCGGTGCCCGCGCTGGTCGTGCCGGCGAGCAGGCCGGCGAGGGAGCCGGCGCCGGAAGCGGCGGTGTTGACCGGAACGGCGAGGGTGGAGTTGGCCGCGACCGTGATCGCGCCCGTGGCGGGAAGCGAGGAGGCGCCGGTGAAACGCAGCGTGCCGGCGTTGACCGTCGTGCCGCCGGTGTAGGTGTTGTTGCCGCTGAGCTCGACATAGCCCGCCGACGTCTTCGAGAGGACGCCCGAGCCGGAAATCGGGGCGGTGACATAGATCGAGCGGTCGAGCGCGCCGCTGTTGAAGCGATTCGCGGTCGCGCTGGGCGCGAGGGTGATGCCGCTGCCGGTGAGCGTCACCGCGTGGCCCGCGCCGGTGGACGTGCCGCCCGCCTGGACCTCGCCGTTGTTGAGCGTGAGATTGTTGACCGTGATGACGGAACCGAGGCTTTGGTTTTTGAAAACCAAGAGGCCCGCGGCCGTGCCGTCGCCGAGCGTCAGAGAATTTCCGGCGAAGGTCGCGGAGCCGGTGTCAAAAAGGGTGCGCAGCGAGAACCCGCCCGCCACGACGTAGTCATTGGCCGCGGAGGGCGCTTGGCCGTCGCTCCACGACAGGGTGGAGTTGAAACTGCTGGTGCCGGCACCGTTGGTGGCGGTCAGGGAGACCGTGGCGGCCTCGATGGGTTGAGCCAGGAGAAGCCCGGCGGCGAGCAGAGAGCCCGCGATTCTCGAGCGTGTGAAAGTCGCGCGCGCGGAGGACGCCGCAGGCGCGGACAAACGACGGTAGGGGTGGTTCATGGGGGTGAAAATGAAACGGGAGAAAGTTCTCACAAAATCGCGGGGGCGCAATGCGGAACCGGCAAATGGGTGGAATTGGGCAGCGGCGAAAAACCGCGCACGAAGATGGCGAACCTCCACACCCTGGATACCTCTGAAAACGCGGACCATCCTCCTCGCGCGTTAACGGTAACATGGGCCCAAACCGAGGTCTCCGATATTCCGGACTGTTTACCCTATTATCCCAACAGGACGTGATCAGCCCTCTTTGGATCCTTTTAAAGCCCAGGGGCCATTCCGCGAATAACGGCAAAGGGCAACGTCGCGAAAAACAAAAAGGCCGTGGCAAGCGCATGCGCCGCCACGGCCCTTGAAGGAAAAACCTGGATACGGATCTCTCAGCGACGACGACGGCGCGCACCGACCAAGACCAGCGCGGCGAGGCCGCCGAAGGCCGCGAAGCTCGCGGGTTCGGGGATCGCCGAGGTGACGTTCAGCATACCGGTGCCGGTGAAGAAGGACGACTCGAAGGTCGCGCCGCTGCCGATGCCGCCGTAGGTGCCGATCGCCTGGGAGGCGCCGTTGATGTAGAGATAGCCGATGCTGTCGGATCCCACGAAGCCGAGGTCGAAGACCGAGCCGGTGAAGAGGCTGACGTTGGCGCTGTCGTTGATGAAGGCGCTGTTGATGCTCAGGGTGCCGGCGTTCACGGTGATGTTGCCCGTGAAGGTGTTCGCGCCGGTCAAGGCGAGCGTGCCGGCGCCGGACTTGGTGAGGCCGCCGCCCGTGGACACTGAGTCGGTAAGCAGGGCCTGGCCGACGGTGATATCAAAGCCGTTGGTATCGATGATCGCGCCGCCCGCCTTCACGTAGGCGTTGCTGATTCCCTCCATGAAGGTGGTGCTGCTGGCGGTAGGCGACAAGGTGCCGCCGTTGAAGACGAAGTTTCCGGTTCCGTGGCCGCTGGTCTTCTGGATCTTCGGCACCAGCAAGGTGCCGCCGTTCAGGTTGTAGGCGTAGGTTCCGGAGGAGATTTCCCAGCCATTGGCGCCGCGAGAGCCGAGGTTCAGCGCGCCGGTGCCACCCGTCGTCGAGCCGCCATCGCTGAAGAAGGTGACGGTTCCGCCGTTTTGGTTGAAGGTGCTCTGGCCGGTGTGGCCCAGCACGCCGAACACGATCGACGCGTTGTTCTGGAGGCTCAGCGAACCGGAGTTCTGCGTGAAGGTGTTCACGGTGGGATCCCACACGCCGAGCTCCATGTTGCCGCCGCCTGACGTGTTCACGTTTACGGCCGCGCCGCTGTTGGTCACCGTGGAGACGTTCGTCGCGCCGCCGGCGAAGCCGAGGGTGAACCACTGCTTGGAGCTCACCGTTCCGCCCGTGAAGGTGCCGGTGCCCGTCATCGCGGCCGAGGCGTTGCTGCCGCGCGCGAACGAGATGATGTTGGCGGTCACCGAACCGCCGCCGACGCGGAGGGTGCCGGTGCCGCCGTTGGAAAAGTAGCTCGCGCCGACCTGGAGTTCGCCGGACGCGGTGACGGTGCCGCTGTCGACGTTAAGGGTTCCGGAAGACGCGCCGGCGGAGCCGAGGAAGATGCCGCCCGCGGCGAGTGTGCCCGTCGTGTGGACGTTGAGCGTCGACGAGGTGCCGGCATCCAAGCCGACGAACAGATTGCCGCTCTTCAGGCTGCCTCCGACATTGAGGCTGCCGCTGCCCTGGCCGAAGCCCGTCAAGGCACCTCCCGTGCCGGCGGTGTTGGCGAGATTGTAGGTCGACTGCGCGCCGAGATAACCAAGGAAAAACCAGCTTCCCTCGCCCGTGGAGAGGAGACCGGCGGTATGGTCGAGCCGGCCGTTGGAGCCGGCGCCGATGCGAATGTCCCGGCCCGCGGTCGCCGCGGAGGAAAGGATGGGATAGTTGCCGGTCGCGGTGTTGACGAAGGCATCCACGTTGCCCGCGTTGGGAACGCCATTGTTCCAGTTGGACGCGTTCGTCCAGTCTTGGCTGACGGAGCCGGTCCAGGTGGTGTCCGCTTGGACCGCGGACACCGCGGCCATCGAGGCGAGGCCGAGGAGGACTTTCCGGGATAGGGTGCGATTTATCTTCGGATTCATGTGCATGTGTTGTTTGGGTTGCTGGTGGGAGTCCGGGCGCGGCGACAGACCGAGGCGGGGATTAACCCGACGGTGGTGGAACCACGTTGAATGGGTTTCGAGGTTTGGGTGTGAGCAGGACCTTGGAAGGGGTGGATCCTGCAACTGACGTGTGGAAGCGGACGCAGCCGAGTCGCCTTTCGCCGGACGGGTCAAGAAACCACCCCCCGCGCGAAACGATAGATCAACACTCGGCGATATAGGGCAAACCGACGCGCCCTCATCCGCGCCGTATCGCAAATCCCAAACGCCTCGCCATACGCCGCCCGCCCTGCCCTTAGTCCCATCAAAGGCCCGAGATCGCGATAGACGCCTTCCATCGGCCGGCCGTCTCGGGATCGCGTTGTTCCCAATGATACAGGATCGTCAGCGCGGCCTCGGCGCGCGCCGATCCCCCGGCTCGCATGCCGGAAAGGAGCTCCACGGCGGAACGGGGATCCATCCGGGCGCGCTCGTATACGAGACGTGAATACACGTCGTCTCGCGCATCCCCCGGCGGAAGCCGTCGCGCCCAGGCGAGCGCGGCGGGAAAATCCCGGGCCGCCCACTGCTGGACCAGATTGGCCTGAAGCGCGCCCAGCATCGGATCCAGGCGAAGATCGCCGGCGAGCGCGATGGCCCCGGGGGGATCGAAGCCGGCCCAGCGGACACAGACGCCCGCACACATCTCCCGCCGACGGGCGGGATCCGGCTCCCGGACCGCCGCGTCGAGCAGGCTAAGCAAATCCTCCTCGTCGGCGGGCGACGGTTCCGTCTCGGCAAGCAAGCCAAGCGGCCCGGGCGTCACGGCGGGGTTTCCCCGCGAACCCGCGCGGCGGACAAGCCCGGGCGCCGGAACCCGGGACGACGCCGGCCACGCGGCGGAAACGGAACGCGGAGGCGAATCCGTTGCCCGCGCCGGCGCCGAACCCGCTCGACTCGCCAGAAAAATGGCGACGATCGCCGACGACACGGCCGCGAGGAAGCAAACGACGCGCATGGAGAAAGCACGGGCGCGCGCCGACGCCTTGAAAAAGCACCGGCGCGACATGGCGGCCATCGAGGATCAATAGCCCGCGGCCGGAAACACCTCGCCAAAGGTGGCGTTGGCCTGGGCCGTGGCGCCGGAGACGGTCGCGGCGTTCACCACGCCGGAAACGTTGCCCAGGTAGCGCGAGGCGTCGGTCCACGTCTGATAGGAATACATCGCGGCGTTGGAGAGGCCGGCCACGCGGCGGAAGCTGGCGCCGTCCCTGAATGCCGCGCTGTTGTCGTTCACGTCGACCCAGACCGTTCCGTCGCCGCGCACGCGAAGGTAGCGGCCGGGGAAGTTGATCGACTCGAAGGAGACGCCGGTCGGCCCGGCAAGTCCGTTGACGACGCGAAATTCGCCGTCCTGGGCGGGAAAGGGATCCGTCGCGATGCCGGCGCGGAAACCCGCGTGGCGCAGATATTGATTGGTCGTGGTCGAGAGACGCAGACGTCGCACGGTGGTGGCGGCGGTGAAGCTCCATTGCTGCTCCTGCCCGCCGGTGTTTTGCCATTGGAGGACGTTGGCCCCGTCGACGGTGGAGGCGCCTCCGACCGCAACGGCCTTTCCGCTGTGGACGAGGTTGAGCCGGAAAAATCCGCCTCCGGTGTCGGTCATCGTGACCTTCTGGCCGTTGCCGCCCCAGTAGTCCCAAAGGTTGATGTTCGCGCCGTTGGCGGTGGAGATGTTGTAGACGTCGAGCGCCCGGCCGCTGAAAGAACCGATCAGGTTGTATTGGCCGGATCCGAGCGCGTTCACGCTCCAGTTCTGGCCGTCGGCGACGTTGGGATCGGCGATGGCGCGCTGCTCGATGTTGGTGCCATTGGCGACGCCGTTGCCCGCGGCGGTCAGGCCCTTGCCACTATGGCGGGCGGTGACCTGGTAAATGCCGGTCGGCAGGCTCGTGGCCACGGGACCGCGGTAGTGGGTGAGCGTGGTGAAGCCGAGGTGGTCGAAGGCGCTGCCGTGGGCGCCGTATTGGGGGCCGCCGTCCGGTCGGGTGGCAGCCGCCTTCTCCTCGATCTCGGGAAGATAAAGGCCGAGACGATGCGAGTAGTGGCCGACGAGGGTGTCCCAGATCGCCCGGGTGGCGCCCTGGCCGGCGTTCGAGACGACGCCCTGGGTCTGGGGCGAACCGCCGCCGGTGCCGCTGCGCCACGAGTAGTAGGCGAAGGGCACGGGCTTCAGGTTGTTGTAGCGCGCGACGTATTCGGCGCCGGCCATGAAGCGCCGATCCGCGTAGCCGTAGAGGTCGATCCCCTGGTTCCACGCCATCTCGCAAAGGGTGGCCATGAGCCCGACGCCCATGAGCGAGTGCTCCTGGTCGCGGCCTGCCTCCTGCCACTGGCCGAGCGTGGGCGAGTGCAGGATGGGCACGGCGTTGTTGATCGCGCCGTTGCCGCCGCCGGTCTTGAAGTAGCTCACCGCCTGGTCGATCTTCGCCTGGTCGTCGCAAAGGATGCCGATGGCGAGGATCGAGGCCATGTTGCAGAGATCCCAATTGGCCCAGTAATTCTGGATGTGGGCGGTGTTGTGATTGAGCAGGAAGTCGTTGTTCAGGGGATAGAACACCGCGAGCATCATGCCCTTGAACCGGTTGAAATCGGCCGCGGCCCAGCCGGAGTAGCCGCGCATGATCTCGGCGGCGTTGGCCATCTGATATCCATATAGACCGGCGGCGAGGAACCGGTCGGCGTTGCCGGTGATCGCCGTGAGCGTGCCGCCCCAGGCGTTGAGGATCTGCACGGCCTTGTCCGCGTGGGCGGCGTCCCCGGTGATCTTCCAGCGCAGCGCGTTCTGGTAGGCCGCGGCGGCGTCGTTGTAGAGAAGCGAGCAGTTGTCGGGAGAGGTGCCGCGGTTGATCGTGGCGACGGCGCGCGGACCCCAGGTGCTCTGGGAGTTGGCGCTGGCGACGAGCAGATCGTAGCCGCCCTTCCAGGGCTGCTCGTTCGCCGCGACCTTCTGGGCCATGCGGGTGAAATCGGCGTTGGTGAGGATCATGCCGGGATGGACGGCGGCGAGAAGATCGACGGCGGCGAAGGCGCCGAGGATCGACAAGAGGGCGAGGCCGGGCGAACGAGCGCGGCCGCGGAAACGGAGACGAGGGGTGTTCATTTTTTCTTTTTCGGGGGTTGCGACGGACCCGGCGGCGAAAGCGCCGGTGCCGTCCGATTTTTCTTCGCCGCATGAGGAGGCGCGGCGAAGCGGACGAGACTCCAAACCGATCGGCGCGACGGTCGACGAGGCCTCCCCCCGGTGAACTGTAACACACCACGTATTCACATTGCCGTTACAATTCAATCCCCGGTCCCGCCCGATCCCCGTCTTCGACCTCGCCCCGCCCACGCGCGAAAAAGCCGCGCCACCGGAAGGCGGCGCGGCCGGAGGAAGAAACCCCTGGCATTCCGGCGGACTCAGCGGCGCCGGCGACGGGCGACGGCGAGACCCAGGCCGGCCAGGCCGGCGAGCGCGGCGAAAGCCGAGGGCTCGGGGATGGCGCTCACGGTCAGGTCGCCCGTGAGCTCGGAGAAGGAGAACAGGTAGCCGCCGCCCGCGCCCGACCACACATCGCCGCCGCGCACCAGGCCGAGAGCGTAGCGGCCGGCGATGCTCACGCTGGAGAAGTTCCCGCTGCGGCTGGCGTAGTCGAACAGGTTGTAGGCGGAGGCGGAGGGCGCGGAGACGGAGCTCGCGAAGTCGAGGGTCAAGGGGCCGCCGAGGGCGAGCGCGCCGGTCCCGGCGTTGAATCGCCCGGAGCCGGTTTCGCCCAGGCCGATGGTGACGCCGCCCGAGGGCAGCGAGTAGGAGGCGAACGCGGAGGCGTCCAGCGTGGCGCCTTCGGCGATCGCGTAGCGGGGGGACGCCAGCGAGCCGCCGGCTCCGAGGACCAGCGTGCCGGCGCCGATCGTGGTGCCGCCGGTGTAGGTGTTGGCCCCGGAAAGCGTCAGCGTGCCCGCGCCGGACTTGACGAGGCCTCCGTCGGTCGCGTTGTCGCCGCCGACGTTGCTGTGGAGCAGGGCTTGGGGAAGGGTGACCGCAAAGCCGTTGGTGTCGATGCGCGCGCCGCCGTCGCGGACGTTGGCGCGCGCGGAGCCGGAGCCGAGGCTGAGCAGCGCCGCGGTGGCGCCGGTGGCGCGCAGCGTGCCGCCGTTGAAATTGAAGGTGCGGGTGCCGTTGTTCGTCGAGGAGAGGACCTGGCGGACGGCGAGCGTGCCGCCGTTCAGGTTGAAGGTGTTGTTCGAGGTCGCCGCGCCCTTGAGCATCAGGTCGACCACGCCGGAGCCCAGCGCGGTGGTCTTGTTGTCCGAGTAGGAGGTGATGGCCCCGCCGGCCTCGAGGTTGATGACGTTGGGCCCGACGTTGTTCTCCTGGCCGAAGCGGATGTCCGTGTTCGTGTTGAGGTTCAGGTTGCCGCCGCTCGTGACGTTGATCGTGGACTGGGTGGAGTCCCAGGTGCCGATCACCATCCAGCGCTTGGAGACCGAGCCGATGTTGAGCGCGCCGCCCTCCAGGTTGACGGTGGCGCGGGACGCTCCGCTTCCGGCGAAGCCGGTGCGGAAGTCGCCCTCGCTGTTGAACACCGCGCCCGTCCGGATCGTGAGAGTGCCGTTCGCCGCCTGCGTGTTGTTGGAGCCGCGGCCGACGTCGACCGACGAGGCGTTGAAGACGCCGCCGTTCATGATCACCGCGCCTTTGCCGGCGTTCTTTCCGATCTGCACGCCGGCGTTGGTCTGGTTGGCGAGCGCCACCGAGCCGCCCGTCTTGCTGACGGTGGCGCTGTCGTTGATCGTGAGGGTGAAGTCCGAGCCGTTCGACTCGCCGATGATGAAGTTGGACGCGTTCGCGGAGGCGCTGGTCGCGGTGAGCGCGGAGGAGCCGTTCAGCGTGATCGAGCCCTTCGGAAGATTGAGGGTGCTGTTCGCGTTGTAGCCGGCGCTGAGATTCAGGGTCGTCAAGGTGGCCGCGTTGTTGAGAACCACCTCCGACGACACCGCGCCGACGCCGTTGCCGCGACCGATCGACAGCCAGTCGGAAACGGCGAGCGACCCCGCGTCGACCTGGACCCTGGCGTTTTGCCCGGCGCCGCCGTTCGAAACCACGCCGCCGACCACCAGCTCGCCCGTGACGGCGTGCGCGCCGCCGGCCAGGCGAAGCACGCCCTCGCGCACGACCGCGGCGCTCGTGGTCTGCCCGTTGGACGCGCCGGCGCCGCTCCAGACGCTACCGTTCGAAAGCGTCAGCGTGCCCGCGCCGGTTTTCAGCAGTGCGTTCGATCCCGCGCCGGTCCTGGTGACGGCGCCGGACACGGAGATGTTGCCCGATCCGGCGACGGCGAGCAGGCCGTTTCCGCTGGCGACGTTCGCGTTGATCGCCCCGGCGAACGACAGGAGTCCCGCGCCGTTGTGGGTGATCGTCGCGGTCGCCGCGGCCGCGTTGCCGAGCTGGACCGCGGAATTGAAGGTCTGGTTCGTCGTGACGCCGGCGTTGATCGTGATCGCGCCCGCGTTGCCCAAGGCGAGGGCCTGCGAACCCGCCGCGCCCGCGCCGATCACGTAGGCGGCGGCCGAGGAGGTGTCGAAAACGACGGATCCGATCATCGCGCCCGCGCCGAGATCGATCATGGTGTTGCCGCCTCCCGCGCCGTTGAAGGTCGCGGTCTCGCCGGCGCCGGGAGCCGAGACGTCGGTCGCCCAGTTTGTGGCCGTCGCCCAAAGCGAATCGGTCGAGCCGTCCCAGGCGTCGGTCGCCGCGTGGAGCGAGGAGGCCAGGCCGGCGCCGGCGACGCCCATGACAAGGACGCGCAGACGCCTCGCGGCGCGACGAAAGCCGGGACGGCGGGCGGTATGCCCGGCGACGGAAGCCGGGACGGGAACGGAGGTCGCGAGCGAGGACGACGGGGACGGGGTTGGGGTATTCATGGATTGGGCTGGAAAGGGATCCGGTCCGCGCGACTCGGCGCCGAACGATCACGCCGACAAAACGACGAAGCCGACGACGAGGGCGAAACGCGGGATGAACAGGAGGCCGGCGGACACGGAGAGGGGTTGCGGACGCCGTTAAGCGAGGCCGCGAAAGCCTCCGCGAGGCACGCGACCGGTTAACTGTAACCCCTCCCGGCGTCGGCGCGGGACGCGTCCGTCCAGCCGAAAGGTTACGCTAAAGCGCGAGGGCGGTGGAAAGCGGGCCGCGAGTTGCCGTTAACGCCTGTCGCACGGAGACGCCGCCTCCCGCCAACCCGCGCTTCCTCCCGTCCCTTTTGCCTCTCATCCCAAAGGGTTGCTCCCCTTGCCATTTCGTCCTTTCACCGCTTCCCCGCAGGCCCCCGTCGATCTATCTCCGATCCTTTGCCTCTTCGCTTGTGAGCATCCACTTTCCCGCGCCTTCTTCGCAGGTTCCCTCATGATTCCCCGCTTTCTTCTCCCCCTGATCCCCTTCGTCGGCCTGTGGTCCGCCGCGCCCGCCCAGACCTTGACCCTGGGCATCGACGCCTCCGCCCCCGGCAAGGCCATCAGCCCCGATCTCATCGGCGTCTTTTTCGAGGACCTCAGCCACGCCGCCGACGGCGGCCTCTACGCGGAGCTCGTCCAAAATCGGTCCTTCGAATACAGCGCGCTGTCCCGCCCCGAGTGGAACAATCTCAGCGCTTGGGAGCTCGCCGAGCGCGGCGGCCGCGGCTCGCTCTCCCTGGACGGCGCCTTTCCCCTCCATCGCAACAACCCCCACTACGCCGTCCTCGAGGTCCGCCAGCAAGGCGAGGTCGCCCTGATCAACGCCGGCTTCGACGGCATCCCGGTCCGCGCGGGCGAGAGCTACGACCTCGATCTCTTCGCCCGCCGCCTTTACGCCGGCGGCCGCTGGGACGGGAAAAAATCACCCGCCCCGCTGCCCGTCCTGGCCCGCCTCGAGGCCAAGGACGGGACGGTGCTCGCCGAAACCCCGCTTGAAGTCGTATCCGGGGAATGGTTACGGCTCTCCGCCGCGCTCGTCCCCTCCGCCTCCGCCGACGACGCCCGCCTCGTCCTCCTCGCCCGCGAGCGCGGCGGCCTCGCCCTCGACGAGGTCTCGCTTTTTCCGCGCAAGACCTTCCGCGACCGTCCCAAGGGCCTTCGCGCCGACCTCGCCCAGGCCATCGCCGACCTGAAGCCGAAGTTCATGCGCTTCCCCGGCGGCTGCCTCGTCCACGGCAACGGCGTGCCCAACTTCTACCGCTGGCAGGACACGATCGGCCCCGTGGAGCAGCGCCGCCAGCAGCCCAATCTCTGGGGCTACCACCAGACCGCCGGCCTCGGCTACTTCGAGTATTTCCAGTTCTGCGAGGACATCGGCGCCCTGCCCCTGCCCGTCGTTCCCGCCGGCGTCAGTTGTCAAAACTCCGGCCACACCGGCGGCACCGGCCAGGCCTGCGTGCCCATGGAGGACATGCCCGCCTACATCCAGGATATCCTCGATTTGGTGGAGTGGGCCAACGGCCCCGCCACCTCGACCTGGGGCGCCAAGCGCGCCGCCGCCGGCCACCCCGCGCCCTTCGGCCTCAAATACCTCGGCGTCGGCAACGAGGACCACATCACCGACGGCTTCGAGCAGCGCTTCCGGATGATCCACGACGCCCTGAAGGCGAAACACCCCGAGATCACGGTGGTCGGCACCGTCGGTCCCTCGCCCGCCGGCGACGACTTCGAACGCGGATGGAAATTCGCGACCGAGCTCGGCCTGCCCATGGTCGACGAGCATTATTACCAGTCCCCGCAGTGGTTCTGGGACAACCTCGGGCGCTACGATTCCTACGACCGCGCCAAGCCCCGCGTCTACCTCGGCGAATACGCCGCCCACGACGCCAAACGCCGCTCCACCCTCCGCGCCGCCCTCGCCGAGGCCGCCCACCTCACCTCGCTCGAGCGCAACGGCGACGTCGTCCGCTTCGCGTCCTACGCCCCCCTTCTCGCCAAGCGCGGCCACACCCACTGGAGCCCCGACCTGATCTATTTCAACAACACCCAGGTCTTCCCCACGCTCAGCTACGAGGTGCAAAAACTCTTCTCGCACCACGCCGGCGACCGCTGGGTCGAGTCCCGCCTTTACCCGTCCGCCCCCGCGTCGGACGCCCCGGCGCCGACCGCCGCCGCGGAACTCCCGCCCCGCTTCGCTTTCTCCACCGTGCGTGACAGCGCCAGCGGCGACATCATCCTCAAACTCGTCAACGACGCCGACTCCGTCCGCGCCCTCCGCCTCGAGCTCCGCGGCGTCCCCGGCCTACCCGCCGAAGCCACCCGGATCGTGCTCGCCGCCGACGACGCCGACGTCGCCAACGAGGACGGCCGCCCGCCCGCCGCGCGGCCCGAAACCTCCCGCGTCTCCCTTGCGTCTGGCTTCGTCTACGAAGCCCCCGCCCACTCCCTCACCCTTTTCCGCCTGCCCGCCCGCCGCTAATCACCCTCCCATGCCGATTCGTCGCCTCCTCACCGCCCTCGCGATCGCCACCAGCCTGGCCTGCTCGGCCTTCGCCGCCGCGCCCGCGGGATTCCTTTTCGTCACCTTCAAGGGTGAGCAAACGCCGCTCACCGAGCAGATCTACTTCGCCCTCAGCAAAGACGGTCGCAACTGGACCGCGCTCAACAAATCCCAGCCCGTGCTCGTCAGCGAACTCGGCGAGAAGGGCGTGCGCGACCCCTACCTGCTGCGCGCCCACGACAACTCGAAGTTCTACCTCATCGCGACCGATCTCTCCATCAACCGCAACGGCAACTGGGGCCGCGCCGTCCGCGCCGGCAGCCGTTCCTTGGTCATCTGGGAATCCACCGACCTCGTGAAATGGTCCGAACCGCGCCTCGTCGAGGTCGCGCCCGACGACGCCGGCTGCACCTGGGCGCCCGAGGCCATCTACAACGAGGACACCGGCGACTACCTCGTCTTCTGGGCCTCCACCACGAAGCGCGACAACTTCGCCAAGCACCGCATCTGGGCCGCCCGCACCAACGATTTTCGCACCTTCGGAAAGCCCTTCATCTACATCGAAAAGCCGACCACCGTCATCGACACCACCATCGTCCGCGACGGCGACAAATACTACCGCTTCACCAAGGACGAGAAACACAAGGCCATCACGCTCGAGACCGCGCCCAAGCTCAAGGGCCCCTGGACCGACGTCGAAGGCTTCTCCCTCTCCCGCCTCGTCGGCTACGAGGGTCCGCAATGCTACCTGATCGAGCCCGCCGCCGAAGGCCGCCCGCCTTCCTGGGGCCTCATCCTCGACCACTACTCCCAAGGCCGCGGCTACCAGCCTTACGTGAGCCACGATCTCGCCGGCGGCAACTTCGAGCCCGCCCAGGGCTTCACCTTCCCCTTCAAGTTCCGCCACGGCTCCGTCCTCCCGCTGACCGCCGAGGAGCTGGATCGGATCCAGGGCGCCTACGACGCGCCCGCCCGCGCGACGGCCGCCGTCCCCGACGCCGTCCCCGCCAACCCGCTCGCCTGGAGCAACCCCATCGCCCCGCAGCGCGCCGACCCGCACGTCAATCTCCACACCGACGGCTACTATTACCTCGCCGCCACCGTCCCCGAATACGACCGCATCGAGCTCCGCCGCGCCCGCAGCCTCGACGGTCTCTCCTCCGCCGAGCCCAAGGTGATCTGGCGCAAACACGAAAAAGGCGCGATGGGCGCCCACATCTGGGCCCCCGAGCTCCACTTCATCGACGGCAAGTGGTATGTCTACTTCACCGCCGGCGAGGCGGAAAACATCTGGGCCATCCGCCCCTACGTCCTCGAAGGCGAGGGCGACAACCCGCTCGAGGCGCGCTGGACCGAAAAAGGCCGCCTCAAGCTCGGCTGGGAATCCTTCTCCCTCGACGGCACGACCTTCTCCCACCGCGGCACGCGCTACTTCGTCTGGACCCAGGTCGAGGAAGGCATCAAGGGCACCAACCTCTACATCTCCCGCATGGACAGCCCGTGGTCCATCACCGGTCCCATCACCCGTCTCACCAAGCCCGATTTCCCGTGGGAACGCGTCGGCCACTGGGTCAACGAGGCCCCCGCCGTCATCGTCAAGAACGGCCGCGTCTGGATGAGCTACTCCGCCAGCGCCACCGACGCCAACTACTGCCTCGGCCTCCTCTCCGCGCCGGAAAACGCCGACCTCCTCCGCGCCGACTCCTGGACCAAGTCCCGCGAGCCCGTCCTCCGCAGCGATCCCTCCGCCAGCCAGTTCGGCCCCGGCCACAACTGCTTCACCACCACCCCGGACGGGAAGACCGACATCCTCGTGTATCATTCACGCAACTACGAAAAGATCGCCGGCGAGCCCCTCTACAACCCCGACCGAGCCACCCGCGCCCAGGTCCTCCGCTGGCGCCCCGACGGCTCCCCCGACTTCGGCAGGCCCGTGGCCGACGGCCCCTACCGGCCCTGAGCCTCCGCCCCCGTCCGCCCCCTTCCCTCTCTCATGCAACCCTCCCCCCGACTCCTTCCGTTCCTCGCCCTTCTCGGCATGCTCGGCCTCCCGGCGGCCGCGCGCGCCGCCAACCCGATCATCACCGACGCCTTCACCGCCGACCCCGCGCCGCTCGTCGTCGGCGACACCGTCTACCTTTACGCCGGACAGGACGAGGCGCCCAACGACCGCCACGCCGGCTACGTCATGAACCGCTGGCTCTGCTACTCCACCAAGGACATGAAGACGTGGAAGCCCGAGGGCACGCCGCTCACGCCCGCCGCCTTCAAGTGGGCCCGCGGAGACGCCTGGGCCTCCCAGGTCATCGAACGCAACGGCAAGTTCTACTGGTATGCCGCCGTCGAGCACGACCAGAGCCACCGCGGCAAGGCGATCGGCGTCGCCGTCTCCGACTCCCCGACCGGCCCCTTCGTCGACGCCCGCGGCTCCGCCCTCGTGACGAACGACATGACCACCGCCACGAAGATCAGCTGGGACGACATCGACCCCTCCGTGTGGATCGACGACGACGGCCAGGCCTGGCTCTTCTGGGGCAACCAGAAGTGCTACTACGCGAAGCTGAAGGCCAACATGACCGAGCTCGACAGCCCCATCTCGGTCATCCCCGACGAGCAGCTCCACGCCTTCACCGAGGCCCCGTGGATCCACAAGCGCGGCAAGCTCTACTACCTCAGCTACGCCACCGGTTTCCCCGAGAAACTCGCCTACTCCACCGCGACCAAGATCACCGGCCCCTGGACCCCGCAGGGCCTGCTCTCCGAAGGCGCCTTCAACAGCAACACGATCCACCAGGGCATCATCACCTTCAAGGGCGTCGACTACTTCTTCTATCACACCGGAGGCATGCAGCATAACTCCAAGGTCGGCGGCGGCAGCAGCTTCCGCCGCGCCGTCTGCGTCGACTACCTCCACTACAACCGCGACGGCACCATCCAGCGCGTGCAACTCACCAGCGAGGGCACCGACCTCCCGCCCGCGAAGTCGCGCCGCTGAAGTAGCGCAGGCTTCCAGCCTGCCTCGCTCCCCCATCAAAGGCCGCGTGCATCCCGCCCGCGGCCTTTTTTCCGCCCGTCGCCACTCCGCTCTCTTTCCGCGAAAAAACTTTCCCGCCCTTCCCCTCCCCCGATGCGCCACGCCCTCCGTCTCGCCGCCCTTCTCCTCGCCGTGTCCCCCGCCTTCGCCGACACGCCCGCGTCGCCCGCCGCCGCCGCGCCGGCCACTCCCGCCGTCGCCCCGCTCCGCCTGCCGGAGATGCCGCTGCACGATCCCTTCATCTTGGCCCACGCCCCGTCGCGCACCTACTACCTCTACACGTCCAACAACGCCCGCATGACCGGCGTCCGTGGCGTCGGCACCATGGCCTACACGTCGAAAGACCTTCTCCATTGGGAAAAACCCAAGGTCGTCTTTCGGGTGCCGGAGACCTCCTTCGCCCGCCAGGGCGGCTGGGCCCCCGAGGTCCACGAATACCAGGGCCGCTACTACCTTTTCACCACCCTCCACAACGAGCAGAAGTCCCTCGCCAAACCGCCCGAGGTGCCCTTCGCCACCCACGTCCGCGGCACCATCGTCGCCGTCGCCGACTCCCCCGACGGCCCCTTCGTCATGCTCGACGAAAACGCCCCCGTCGCTCCGGCCGACTTCATGACCCTCGACGGCACGCTCTTCCTCGACCGCGACGGCCGGCCCTGGATGGTCTACGCCCACGAATGGGTGCAAAAAGTAGACGGCACCATGGAGGCCGTGCCGCTCAAGCCCGACCTCTCCGGCGCCGCCGGCGCGCCCATCCATCTCTTCAAGGCCTCCGACGCCCCGTGGCTCAACGCCGCGCTCCGCCCCGACGCGCGCCCGCTCAACTACGTCACCGACGGGCCCCAGTTTCACCGTAGCCGGGACGGGCACCTGCTCATGCTGTGGTCGAGCTACGAAAACGGTTCCTACGTCCAGACCGTGGCCCGCTCCCGGAGCGGCGAGCTCGCGGGGCCGTGGGAACAACTCGATCCGCTCGTGAAAGGCGACTCCGGCCACGGCATGCTCTTCACCACCTTCGAGGGCCGGCTCATGATGGTCCTGCACCGTCCGTTCAACAACGCCCGCGGCAAACTCTACGAAATGGCCGACCGCGGCGACCGCCTGGAAATCGTCCGCCAACGCACCGACCTCGACGGCGACACCGCGCCCAACGCGGCCGCCGCCACGTCGACGGCGCCCTGATCGGCGGCGATACCATCCTGATGATCGCGCCCCCTCCCTTGGCGCCCTCATCCAGTTCCATCCGGGCAAATCCCTACGACGCCTCCGAACCGCGCCGCTTCCAACGCGTCCGCATCACCCGCTGATCCGCGGGCGACGCGCCTCATGCTCGCACCGGCGCGGCGACGTGGCCGGCCGCGCGGTCACGTCGGCCTCACTGCTTGAGGCCGTCGATCCAGTGGCCGTGCTGGCCACGGTAGGCCTTGAGCCCTTCCGCGCCGAGCACCGCGGACAGCTCGGACCTCACCTGCTCGTCGAGAACCTTCAACGACTCCTTTCGGTCCTCGTCGGTGAGCGCGTGGTCGGAACGAATCTTGCGCGCCGTCTGCTCGGCTTCCCGATGGAGGGTATAAACGCGCTCGGCGCTGCCCTTGGGAAGCTCGAGACGGTATTCGATGTTGGACAGCGTGCCGAACTCGTAATCGGTGGACTTTTCGTAGTCGGCCGCGCGGGCCGGCCCGAGCAGCTCGGCGATCTGCTTTTTCATCTCGCGCTCCGCGTTGGAGCGCATCTGCCAGTCGGTGTTTCCGCCGTAGCTCGCCGGCCAGGCTTCGTCGAAGGCCGCCTGCAACTTGAGGATCTTCCTGAATTCGTCGTCGCTGGGCGCCATGTAGGCGAGCTGGGCGCGCAGGGTTTGGGCGCTTTCGGATTGGGTGAGCCGCCACGCGTCCAGCTCCTCGGGAGAAAGCAGGGCGCCGAGATCCTTCTTGAACTCCTGGTCGATGTATTTGAGCCGCTCGCTGTCCCGGTCCAGCATCATGCCGGACGCCTCCATGTGGACCTGCGAGCGGAGCTCCTGATGATCCGCCTCGAGGCGCGCGAGCTGCTCCGCCTTGTCCGCGGCGAGCCCGGGGAGCTTGCCGCGAGCCATGGCGAAAAAGTTCTGGCCGACGCCCGCCTTCCGCGCGTCCTCGGTCATTTTCCGCTGAAACTCCTGGAGCTTTCGCTGCTGCTCGCGCTGCGCCTCGGTCCGCACGTAACCGCCTCCCCACATGAACGCACCCGGTCCCATGTCCTCGTAGGCCTTTCTGAACTTCTGCATGACCACCGCCTGCGCGATGAGATCGACGGTTTCATCGGCCATGCCCGCGGCGCGCAGCCGCGAGATCCCGGCGACAAAATCGCCGTCGATCAACTGCCGGAACATATCGGGAAGCGCCTGCACCACCTGCGGGGAAAGCGCATCGGCGGTGGCGTTCGTGGACGCGGCGTTCGCTCGAGGGTCGATCGCGGCCACCGCCGCGTTCGCATCGTGACGGGCCTCGCCCGACGCGGTCGGCGAAGGACTCTTCGACTGGGTGATCAGGGCGAAAGCCAGGCCAAGATTGGCCGCGAGGGAGAGTCCGACGAACAAGGGAGGGATCCGCATGGGGCGCGAGGGCATCGGCTTGCAGGTGTAAGGGAAAACACTGGGGAGGGAAGGATTACCCGATGATTCCGGAGTAGAAAATCCGCCGCCTCCGAAAATCTCCGCCAAAGGACCGCCTTACCTTAAACATTCCCGATGTCGTAGAATCGCGACGGCGGCTCGACGCGCCGCAAACGAGCGGGAAGATCGCCCCCTCGCATCCGCGCTCGTCGCCTTCCTTTCCCGTGAGCTCACCTCATCGCATCCTCCCCGGCCTCGTGTCCGTGACCTTCCGCAAACTCTCGCCCGTCGAGATCGTCGCGCTCGCGAAACGGACCGGATTGGTCGGCATCGAATGGGGCGGCGACATTCACGCGCCGCACGGCGACCTCGCCCGCGCCCGCGAAGCTCGGCGGCTCACCCTCGAAGCAGGCCTGCGCGTCGCCGCCTACGGCAGCTACTATCGCGCCGGCGGGGAAAACGCCGACAATCCCGACTTCGCCCGCGTCCTTGATTCCGCCGTCGCCCTCGGCGCCCCCACCATCCGCGTCTGGCCCGGCGGCGCCGGCTCGGCCCGGCTAGACGCCGACGGACGCAAACGCGTCGTGGACGATCTCCTCCGCGTCGCCGATCTCGCCTCGCGAGCCGGCGTGAGCGTGTCCACCGAGTTCCACGACGGCACGCTCACCGACACCAACGACTCCGCGCGCCGCCTTCTCGCCGAGGCCCCGCATCCGAACCTGTTCACCTATTGGCAACCGCACAACGGCGAGCCGACCCTCGAATGCGTCGAGGGCCTGCGCGCCGTGCTGCCGCGCGTGAGCAACGTCCATGTCTTCCACTGGTGGCCCACCTCCGCGCAGCGCCATCCCCTGGCCGACGGAGCGGCGCGCTGGGCCGAATTCTGGCGCGAACTGGCGCCCGCGAAGGGCGAGCGCTTCGCGCTCCTCGAATTCGTCCGCGACGACGCGGAGGCCGCGTTGCTCGAGGACGCCGCCACGCTCCACGCCTGGCTGGCCGCCCACGCGGCCTGACGCGACTCCGTCAACTTCCCGTGCAGGGCGGGGCCCGTCCCCGTCGCGACGAACCTGCGGCCCCTCAAAAGCGGATACCGAGGGCCCGCGCTCCCGCGGATCACCTCCGCTCTGGGAATATCAACGGAACAGCGCCAAGCCACCTAAGCCGCCTTTGGCCGCGGCGGCAGGCTCGCCCCGTCCACCCAGCGCCCCTCGACCAGGATGCGCCGCTGATACAGCGGCGGCCCCTTCTCGTTATCCAATATGAGTCCCGCCAGCGTGCTCACCGCCACGCGGCCGATCTCCACCGAGTTTTGATCCGCGCCCGCGTCGAAGTTGCCATCCCACACGCTGGTCGTCGCCACCGCGACATCCTGCGGCACGCGCACGCCCAGCCCGTCCAGCAGGGAGCGCAGAACGGGCGAGGTCGTCACGATGGCGTCCGGCTTCCGGGAGCGCAGCCACGCAGCGAGCGCCTTCCCCTGGCGTCGCGCGTCGGCGGGAAGCAGGAGCGGCTCGAGACGGCGCGCCCTCGGCGTCGTGCGCGTCTGCGCGCTCAGGTAGCCTTCGCGAAAGTGGCCTTCGGTGTTTTGCTCGAAGCCGGCGTCGCTCACGTAGCCGATCCGCCGGTAGCCGCGCTCCTTCGCCTTTTCGAAGACCAGGCGGGCGCAATGGCTTTGGTCGCTCGTCACCGAATGCACCGACAAGGTGCTCGCCGAGGCGCCGAAACGCACGAGCGGGAGCCGGCTCCAGTCGAAGTCGGGGATGTCGACGCCATGCCGGTGCGGCGGAATCAACAGGCCCCGCACGCCGCGCGTTTCCAGAATCGTCTCCAGGCGCTTGCCCGGCTTGCCCAAGGGCCAGCGAAACTCCTCGAGATTGTAGCCCATTCGCTCCGCCGCCGCCTTCGCGCCCTGCCAATACCGGTCGAAATCCTTGAAGCCCCGCAGCTCCTCGGGGCGCGTCCACTGGTTTATCCATCCCAGACAGGCGTGGATCATCGTTCCCCGCCTCCCCCGCTTGTAGGCGAGGAGCGAGGCCAGCATCGGATCCGGACGATAACCGAGCTTCTCCGCCATCGCCTTCACCTCGCGTCGTCTCGCCTCGGATACGCGCGGCGAATCCCGCAACGCCAGCGACACCGCCACGTGCGATACGCCGAGAGCCCGGGCGATGTCGCGCAGCGTGGGACGAGGGTTCGAGGAGGGGCGCACGCCTCCATTCAACAAGCCCGCCCACCGGCGAAAACCGAAAAACCGCCGCGCGGCCCGAGCGCCATCCGCCGTCTCCACGCGCCGCCCCTCGCCCTCCGGTCTCCCGTCCAGGCCATCATGCAGGGCCATGCCGCCGGCCTGCTCGTCTTCCCCACCCGCTCCGATCACGAACCTTCGGCGCCGGCCGGGGCGATGGCCCGGGCGACGCCCGGCCGGGATCATCCCAGCTCGAAGAACTCGAAATCGGCGAAAGCCCGCTGCCCCGCGACATCGCGGCATGCGATGCCGATCATCGCGCCCGTGAAATGCAAGGCCGCCCCGTAGTCGTCGGAAACCTTGCTCGCGTCGAAGACGCCGCCGACCCGGGTCCATCGATCCCCGTCGGGAGAGGCGAAAAACCGCAGCTCCGCCCCGGCGATCTCCGCGCGCAACCACACCGCCTCCGGCCAGTCCGCGATGGGCAAACGCGCCTCGGGCGGCTCCGCGTAGGCGAAGTCGTCGCTCAGCTGCACCGCGACGACGCGACCGAGCGTCTCGTCGTGGGTGACGTTGAGCGCGTAGTTCGTGCGGATGTCATACCAGAGGACGAGCCCGGCGAACTGCGTGTGGCGCGCCGGGGAAAACTCGACGCGGGTCGTCGCCGTCGCCCGGAACGTCTCCAGTCGTCGCGCGAGCAAACACTGGTCGTGCAAGGAATGCGGCGATTCCCCGCCCGCCAGACGCAGCCGGCCGGGAAGGGCCGCGAAGGACGCCCAGCTCTCCTCTACGGGGCGCCGCAGCGACTGCCAGCGGGGATCCAGCGAGGCGGGACCGGTGAACTCGGTCCGCGACGGCGGCTCCGGCCAGGGATGCGGCGCCAGCCCCGCGGGCGCGGGCGTCTCCACCGCGGGCAAAACCCCGCCCCGCGCGAGCCGCAGCCATCCGTCCTCGGACCAGATCACGCGTTGCAGCGCCGTCTCGCGCCCGAGCAGGCAACGGTCTCCCGCGTGCGCGATCGCGCTCGGGGACTTGTCCGGCGAGCCGGCGTTCGCCGCCGCTCCCGTGCGCAGGGGACGGCTGCATAGATGGGCGAGCCACCACTCGCCCGCCGCCGTCCGGACCAGCTCGCCGTGCCCGGCCTTTTGCAGCGGATGGTCCGGGGCGTGGCGCGTGGTCAGCACCGCCTCCTCAGGATCGAGCTCGTAGGGGCCGGTCAACGAGCGCGACCGCGCCATCGAGATGCCGTGGTTCCAGCCGGTGCCGCCCTCCGCCAGCATCAGATAGTAGTATCCGTTGTGCTTATACAGGTTGGGGCCTTCGCAAAGGATGTCGTCCTTCCGCAGAAGCTCGAGCACGGGGCCGACGAGACGCCGCCCGGCGGGATCGTATTCCTGCGCCACGATGCCGGCGAAGCGATGCCGGCCGGGGCGAAAATCCCACCGCATGTTGCAAAGCCACTTCCGGCCGTCCTCGTCGTGGAAAAGCGACGGATCGAAGCCGATCGAGTCCAGCTTCACCGGCTCCGACCACGGCCCCTCGATGGTCTCGGCGGTGACGAGGAACACGTGCGGATCCTTGAAGGGCCGCCCCATGCCGGTCGTGACGACATTCGTGTAGATCAGCCAAAACCGGCCGTCGGAATGGCTGAGCGAGGGCGCCCAGGATCCGGCCGAGCACGCCACTCCGCGCAGGTCGAGTTGCGATCGGCGCGTCAGCGCGTGACCGATCGGGCGCCAGTTCGCCAGATCGCGCGAATGATGCAGCGCCACGCCCGGAAACCACTCGAAGGTCGAGGTGGCCAGGTAGTAGTCGGCGCCCACCCGGCAGATCGACGGATCGGGACGGAAACCGGGCAGGACGGGATTGCGGAGCGGATTCGGGTTCAAGACGCCGGACGAAGGCATGCGAAAGGAGGATGCCCCACTCTCGCGTCCGCTGTTTTCCTTGGCAAAACCACGCGGCATTTCCCTGTTAACCGTCGCGCCGGCGCCATCTCCGCCCCGGCGCCGTTCCTCCGCTTAACAGGGAAACCCAAGACGACGTTTACCCCCGCGAATCGACGGCCATTCAAAGACTCCTCGCGTCCGCCCGCCCCTCGTCGTTCCGCCCTATTCCCGCACCGCATGAGCGCCCCTTCCGTCCGGTCCCCCTACACCGCCCCGACCCGCCAAATCTGGGCCTGGGGCGTCGGCGCCGTGGCCAACCATATCCTCATCTGCACCTACGGTCAGGCGAACAACATCTTCACCATCGGCTTCGGCATAAAGGCGTCCCTCGTCAGCCTGGCCATGGTCCTGCCCAGGCTCATCGACGGGCTCACCGACCCCATCCTCGGACATCTTTCGGACAACACCCACACCCGCTGGGGCCGCCGCAAACCCTTCCTCGTCGTCGGCTCGTCCATCGCGGCCCTCGCCCTGTTCGCGCTCTGGTGGGCGGATCGATCCTGGAGCAACACCGCCCAACTCCTCTACCTCTTCTCCCTCGGCACCCTGTTCTACTGCGCCTGGGGTCTCTATGCGATGTCGTGGAACGCCATCGGCTACGAACTCACCGACGACTACCACGAACGCTCCAAGGTGTCCGCCATCGGCAGCCTCTTCCTCGCCATCGTCCTGCTCGGCAACAGCTGGACCTTCTGGCTCGCCCTGCGTCCCCTCTTCGTCCATGGCGTCGGCGACACCTTCCGCGACTTCATCGACGCCGGGCTCGACTGGGATCGTTTCACCGCCGTCTGGCGCCAGGCCTTCTACACCGTCCAAGGCGCGCCCACCAACGCGATCAACGGCATCCGGTGGATCTCCGGCGTCGTCGCCCTTGTCGCGCTCGCCGCCACTTATTTCACGGTCCGGCACTGCAAGGAACGCTTCCAAAACGCGCCCGCCGCCCGGCGCAAGGTCGCGATCGTCCCGGCCATACGCGCCACCTTCAAAAACGCCCCTTTCCGCAGCCTCGTTCTCATCAAGGTCTGCCAGACCCTGGGCGAACGCGCCGCCGCCGCCCTCCTCGTCCCTTACGTCGCGATTTATTACGTCTGCCAGGGCGACCAGAGCCTCGGCACCAAGATCACCGGCATCGGGGCGACCTTCGGCAGCATCTGGATCTTCGCCATGATCCCCCTGATCAAACCGGTCAGCAAATGGATCGGCAAGAAGGGCGGCCTCGTCCTGGGCGCCGGCGGAGGGCTTTTCGCCGCCCTCGTCATCCCGTTCACCTACACGCCGGCCCATCCCTATTGGATGCTCCTGCCCACCCTCGTCACCATCACCCTGCTCTCCATCGGCAACACCATCGTCGGCGCCATCATGCCCGACATCTGCGACGTGGACGAGCTGGAGACCGGCCAGCGTCGCGAGGGCCTGTTCACCGCCGTGATGGGCTTCGTGCAAAAGATCGAGATCTCGCTGTGCATCCTGCTCGTCGGCTACATCCTCGACTGGGTCGGCTTCGACGGCTCGCTCGCCACCCAGCCCGCCGCGGTGCTCGACCGCCTCTATTGGCTCTCCGTCATCCCCAACATCGTTTTCACCTGTCTCTGCTTCATCATCGCCCTGCGCTTCCCCCTCACCGAGGCGATGATGGCCGAGGTCCGCGCACAACTCGACAAACGTCATCAGGCCGCCGCATCCAAACCCGACGGCCAACCGATGGCCGCCTGATTCGCGACGCCTCCCTCCCTTCATGTCCCTGTCCGTTTTTTCCGCCTGGACGGTGGCCGACACGCTCGTCCGCTACCTCCACGACCCCTCCACCGGCGCCGTCGCGCTTCAACTCGTCCCCGCCTCTCATCTGGGCCGGATCGCCGCGCGCCGCGCCACCCTCGCCGGCGAATCCTACATCGATTCGGGCCCCGAACCGGTTCCGCCGCCCGCCTTCGTGCCCGACCCTCTCGTGCACGTGAAACGCGTCGGCGACAGCTACCCGGGCGCCTTCGCCCAGGGCCACACGCTCCGCTCCGCGCCCGCCAACGCCGATTTCCGCCTCGTCGACCAAAGCCACGCCCGTGACGGCGACCGCCACCGCGTCCTGACCCGCCTCGCGGACGCCGCCCGCGGCCACCGCCTCGAGCACAGTCTCTCCTGGCACGAGGGCGACGCCGCGATCTGCGTGGAATGCGCCTTCGTCAACGACGGCCGCGAGCCGGTCGCCCTCGAGCTGCTCACCAGCTTCTCCCTCGGCGGCCTCACGCCCTTCTCCGTCGCCGACGCCCCCGGACGCCTGCGCGTCCACCGCTTTCGCTCCGCGTGGAGCGCCGAGGGCCGCCTCGTCACCGAATCGATCGAGCAACTTCACCTCGAGCGCTCCTGGTCCGGCGCGGGACTTTTCAGCGAACGTTTCGGCCAGGTCGGCACCATGCCGGTCCGCCGTTGGTTTCCCTTCGTCGCGCTGGAGGACACCGAGGCCGGCGTGCTCTGGGCCGCGCAACTCGCCTGGGCGGGATCCTGGCAACTCGAGATCGCACGCCAGAACGACGACGTCTGCCTCTCCGGCGGACTCGCCGACCGCGAGTTCGGCCACTGGACCGCCACGCTCGCCCCGGGCGAACGCCTCGACGCGCCGCCCGCGCTGATCGCCTGCGTCGCCGGCGACCTCGACACCGCCTGCGACCGTATCACCGCCCTCCAACACCGCGCCGCCGACACCCACCCGACGCGCGAACGCTCGCTCCCGATCATCTTCAACGAATGGTGCACCACCTGGGGCGACCCCTCGCACGAGAAACTCGTCGCCCTTGCCGACCGCCTCAAAGGCTCGCCCGCGAGCACGCTCGTGATCGACGCCGGCTGGTATAAGACGGAGAACTCCGACTGGGGCAGCGGCCACGGCGACTGGATCCCCAGCGCGAGGCTGTTTCCCCAAGGCATGGAGGCCGCAGCCGCCGCCATCCGCGAACGCGGTCTCATCCCCGGCCTCTGGTTCGAGATGGAGACGGTCGGCGACACCTCGACCGCGTTCTCCCTCGTCGACCACCTCCTCAAGCGCGACGGCGTCCCCGTCACCGTGCGCCACCGCCGCTTCTGGGATCTCTCGGATCCCTGGGCTTTTTCGTATCTGGAAACCAAGGTGATCGACCGGCTGGAGAGCGGGGGCTTCGGGTATCTGAAAATCGACTACAACGAGACCCTCGGCATCGGCAACGAGACGCCCGACCGCGCCTCGCTCGGCGAGGGCCTGCGCCGGCAGGTTCTCGCGACCTACCGCTTCCTCGACCGTATCCGCGCCCGCCTGCCCGACCTCGTGGTCGAGAACTGTTCCTCCGGCGGACATCGCCTCGAGCCCTCGATGCTCGCGCGCAGCGCCATGTCGTCCTTCTCGGACGCGCACGAGCTCGTGGAGATCCCGATCATCGCGGCCAACCTCCATCGTCTGATGCTGCCCCGCCAGAGCCAGATCTGGGCCGTCCTCAAGCCCTCCGACTCCGAACGTCGGCTCGTCTACAGCCTGGCCGCCACGTTTCTCGGACGCATGTGCCTCTCCGGCGACGTGGCCGGGCTGTCCCCCGACCGGTGGCGCGTCGCCCTCGCCGCGCAGGGGCTCTACGGCCGGGTCGCGACGATCATAAAACACGGCGTCAGCCGGCTGCACCGAGATCTCGGCGAAAGCTGGCGCCACCCGCGCGGCTGGCAGGCCCTGCTCCGCCTCGGCGCCGACGCCCGCGAGGCGCTGGTCGTCGTCCACGCCTTCGGCGACGCACCCGGCCATATTTCGGTTCCCCTTCCCCCGGGCGCCTGGCGGGTGGCGGAGGTTTTCGCCGAAACCTCGGCAAAGCCCGTCGAATCACGAAAGGGCGTCCTTGTGATTCCGGTCGCGGGCGACTTTTCCTCGAGCGTCATCCATCTGGTCCTCGGCTGATCCCGGGCGCCGTCCCTCCTCCCATGACCTCCTTCAAAACCCGCGCCCTGCACGCCCTTCGCGCCACGCGGTCCCGGGCCTCCGTCCGCCGCGCGCTCCTGGGCTTCGACGGCTTCGTCGACACGATCGTGAGACCGGTCGCGACGCGCACCGGCCAGGGCGAGGCCTTCTCCCCGATCGCAAGCATTCCGGAATTCGCGGCGCGAGTGGCCGGAGCCGCCGGCAAAAGCGCCAATCTCGAACTGTTCCCGGTGATGGAAAAGCCGGGAGGAAACGGCCCGCTCATGGCCGCCGCCCTTCTCGCGGGAGAGACCCGGGTGACCTACGTCGGCGCGCTGGGCCGGCCTTCGCCACATCCCGTTTTCCAAGATTTCGCCGCCAAGACGGAAACCGTTTCCCTCTGCGTCCCCGCGACCACGACCGCGATCGAGTTCGACGACGGAAAGCTCATGCTCGGCCAGCTGCGCAGCCTCGATTCCATCACGCTCCCGCTGATCGAGGAGATCATGGGCGCGACCCGGTTCCGCGCGGAATTGGCCGCGGCGGATCTGGTGGCCTTGGTGAACTGGACGATGATCCCCAACATGACCGGCATCTTCCGGGATCTGCTCGCACGGGTGCTGCCGGATCTGCCGCCGCGCCCCCGCGACGAAGCACGCTCCTTTTTCTTCGACTTGGCCGATCCGGAGAAACGCACCCGGGAGGATCTGCGGGAGGCCCTCGAACTCATCGCCCGCTTCGGCGCCTTTGGCACGGTCGTTCTCGGGCTTAATCTAAAAGAGGCCCAGCAGGTCGCCGGGGTGCTTGGTTTGAGGCCGCCGGAACCGGACGAGTCCTCCCTTCGCTCGGCTTGCTCCGCCATCCGGGAAGCGCTCGCGCTGGACGTGGTCGTCATCCATCCGCGCGAATCCGCCGCCTGCGCCACCTCCGGCGGCACCGCCTGGGTGCCGGGCCCTTATTGCCCGCGCCCGGTCATCACCACCGGCGCCGGCGACCACTTCAACGGCGGCTTTTGCCAAGGGCTTCTCCTCGGCCTCGACCCCGAGGCATCCCTCGCGCTCGGCGTGTGCACCAGCGGCCACTACGTGAGGACGGCGCGAAGCCCGTCCCTGGACGAACTCGAACGCTTTCTGGCCGGCGAAGCCTGAGCGCCGCGCAGCGGGTGCCGTCGCATGCCCCCGGAGCGGCACACCGCTCCGGGAAACGCGAAGCGATCCCGCCCTCGCCCGTCCTTCCGCCCTTCGCGCCCCAACCTCAGCTCAAGAGCACCTGGCGACACGCCTGCGCGACGACGCCGACCTCGAAGGGCTTTTCGATCACGATCGTCTCCGGCTCGAACACGCGACGCACACCCGGCTCGACGGTGGTGTAGATCACGGGAATGCCGGGCTGGATCGAGCGCGCCAGAACGGCCGGCGACGCCTCGGTGCTTTTCTCCCCCCATGGATCGAGCTCGGTGACGAAGGCGTCGATCCCGCCTCCGCGGAGCCGGTCCCGCGCTTCGGCGACGGTGTCCGAACGCAGCACCCGAAACTCGCGCCCGAGCGCCAGCGCGAAGGAGTCCGCCACCGCGGCGCTCTCCCCGTGGACGAGCAGCGTGGGCCGCATCGACAGATCAAACTCCTCGCTCCGCCCCAAGGCCGCCTCGAGCAAGTCCTCCGGCGCCTCGCCGTCGCGCCCCAGCTCAGCGTAGCCGACGCGCACGCCGACGCCTTCCCCCAGCAAAGGACGGAGCCGCCTCAGCCGCGCGCGCAAAGCCGCGCCGCCCGCGCCGACCACCAGCGCCGCCCGCGTCGCATCGTAAGGACCGGCCCGCTCTCCCGCGCCCAGACCGCCGCGCAGGGCGCCGAGGCAACGCAAGGCGCCCCCGGGCCCCGAGGCCGGAGCCTCGATCAGGGCGAGGGCAAAGGGCTCCTTCCTCGCCAGGGCACGATAAAGATCTCGCTGCATGGCGTCCATGAAACGCCCCTGCTCCGGCCCGAGATCATGCAAGACGAGGATCCAAAGCGCCCCGGCTTTCGCCGAGATCTTCCGCGCCTCTCCGTGAACGAGCGTGCCATCGACGCGAAATTGAAAAGCGCCCGACTCCGCGGCGGATCGGTCGAAGGCGCGCGTCTCCCCGCCCAGCCAGCGCACGGCCAGACGATTTGCGACCACCGGTGAAAAGTCCTCCGCGTAGGCCGCTATCCCCACCGGCGCCTGATCGAGCATCAACGACAACAAATCCCGGGCGCGCGCCGCATCGCGGGTCCGCCGCGCCTGAAGCAAAACCGCGCCGACCAGATCGGCCAGTCCGGCCAAAAGGTGCAGATCTTCCGCGCCGAAAGAGCGCCGCTCGTCCGCTCCGCCGACCCGCAGCACTCCCGCCGACGCGGCTCCGGCGGACAACGGCAGGGTGAGATGATGGGGGACGAAACGCTCGGCTCCCGCGTCGCCTTCCCCGAGATCCAGCCGGATCCGGCCCAGCCCGCCGCGCGACAGCGCGCCCTCCAGCGCGGCGACGAAGGCGTCGAAATCCTCGAAACGGCCGAAGGCCCGCGCCAGCGCGCGCAAGGCGCCGGACGCGTGGAGGGGGGCGATCTGGGCGGGGTCCATGGGGTCAGGCATCGAGTGGCAGGCTCACGTGAAAAGTCGTGCCGCGTCCCGCCTCGCCCGACACCCGGATGTCTCCGTTGTGGTGCTGCACGATACGCTTCACGATCGCGAGCCCGAGGCCCATCCCGCCCCCGCCGTTGCGCCGTCCCGTCGCCCGGGTCGTGGTGAACGGCTCGAAAATGTGGGGCAGCAAGACCGGGTCGATGCCGGGGCCGTTGTCCGACACCGTGACGCACAGCAGGGGATGCGGAAGATCGCGCGTGCGAAGGGATGTGCTGAAAGCGAGCCGGCCGGAAGGAACGCCCTCCAGGGCCTGCAGCGCGTTCTGCGCCAGATTCAGGAAAACCTGGAGCAGCTGGCTGCGGTTCCCCCGCACCGGCGGAGATTCCACCCGCTCCATCCGAACCTCGACCCCGGTGCGCTGCAGCTCCGGCCGGATGATCTCAAGCACCCCTTCGAGCACGCCCGTGACGTCCACCCGCGTCATCTCCACCTGGTTGCTCTCGGCGAAGGCCGCGATGTTTTCCACGATGCCGGTGATCCGCTTCACATCCCGGCGCACCACCGCGGCGAACTCGCTCAACATCTCGGGATCCGGGCTTTTTTCGTCGAGGAGCGACGAGAAGGTCTGGATCGAGGTGAGCGGGTTGCGGAACTCGTGCGCCAGGCCCGCCGCCAGCGTGCCGAGCGCGATCAGCTTGTCCGTCTGGCTCGCGCGGCGCTCCAGCTGCCGGGCGCGCAAGGTGACCGCGACCTGCATGCAGATGGACTCCAGCAGCGAGATCTCCGCCTGGGTGTAGCGCTCGCCCTCCGCGCGCTCCCCCACAAGGAGAAAGCCGGCGAGAAACTCGTCGCTCGAGATCGGGAAGGCCGCGGCGAAGGGCAGCGTCGCGGAAAATCGCTCCAGCTCCCCCGCGATCTCCGTTCCAAAAGCCGCCTCGGAGCCGTCGAGAAACAAGGGAGCCCGCCGCGGCTCGAACCCTTTCGCCACCACGGTCTCCAACGCCAGCCGCTCGGGACACGCCGGCCAGCCGCGCGCGACGCGGAGATGGTAATCCCGGTCGAACTCCGAGCGCAGATAGACCGCGAGCTCGCGCAGTTCGAAGGCCCGCAGGATCTCGCTCGCCAGATTTTCGAAAATCTCGCGCTCCTCCCCGATCGACCCGATGCGGGCGCCCAGTTGCTTGAGCCGCTGCTGCGGCCGGTGACGGCGGCGCAGATAGGTTTGCGCCAGCAACCGTTCGGCGACGCGACGCAGCCGGGGCGCGACCCAAAAGAAAAACAGGCTGACCAGCACCGCCGCGAAGAAATGCGCGAACAGCGACGGAGAACCCGGGCGGTATCCCGTCAGCGGAGCGAACAGCACGAGCCCGATCAGCCAGCCGACCGAGAGCGTCGCCGCCAGCCCCAGGTAGACCAGGGCGAGCACGAAGTCGTAGGCCACGAGCGGCAGCCGGTGGCGCGACACCGCGTGCGCCATGATCAGCAGATAGATGAAGATCAGCAGATTCCCGAACGGCGGCAGGGGCACGCCATACCAGAGCGGAAAGTTGGTCGCTCCCCCGCCGAAGCCCACCATCGACGCGAGCAGGATGTTGCGCAGCTGCGTCGCCCGCATGCCCGAGGCCGAGCCGAGGCCGCGAACCACGAGCCGCCCCGCCTGCACGGTGAACACGCCGAACAGGAGCAGATAAACCCAGTAGAGCGGCCCCGCCTTGGGCCAATGGGGAAAACCCATCGCGGGCGCCACCCCCTCTACCATCAACGGCGTCTGGTTGAGCACGGCCAACACCGCCGCGACCACGTAGCCGAGACGCACCGTCCACCTCCGGGCTTCGCCGCAAAGCTCCGCGATGAAGTGGAAGAAGGTCACCGGCAGGAAATACGCGAAGAGCATCAGCGCCCGCGTGAAAAAGAGCGCGGCTCCGGCGTCCTCGCTCAGCTGCCAGAAAAGATACGCCGCCGACCACGCCCCGACCGCGAAGGCGAAAACGCCGAAACGGATGTTGAGCGCGTCGCGACGGCCGCGCAGCACGACCGCGAAGCCGAGCGTGACGGCGCCCAGGAAATTCAACAGGGAGGAGACGACGAGGTAGGCGATCACCGCGGCCTTATTTTTGCGCCTTCACGACCACCGCCTGGTTGCCGAGCGAAGGCACGATCTCCCGCACCGCGAACCCCGCCTCCACGGCGAGCGCGGAAAGCTCGAGATCGGAAAAAAAGGCGTAGTGCCCGACCTCCTCCTTGAGCCGGATCTTGCCCGCCGCCCGCAGCAGATTGCGCGCGCCCTCGATCTCGGCCCCGGTCACCTGCTGCCCCATGAAGTCGCGATAGATCGCCGACATGTCGCAGTGCGGCTTCATGCTCGAAACCACCAGCACCGCTCCGGGGCGCGCCACCCGGTGGAGCTCGCGCAGCAGGACCTCGGGACGCCGCAGATAGGACAGCACCAGGCTGCAGCAGACGATGTCGAAGGTGCCGTCCGCGAAAGGCAGGCGCGCGACGCCGGCGACGGGATCCGCGAGATCGTTGAAATCGAAACGCAGGTAGGCCGTCCCCGGGGGGCCGTCGCGGGATATCTCCTCCTCGAAGCGGCCGACCGTCCGCAGATGGTGATCCATGGCGTCGCGCAGGCCGCGGTCCGTGAGATCCAGTCCGACATACAGGGACGGAGTCGGCGGCGCGGCCGGGGCCGCCTGCCGCTGCCGCATCACCTCGTGAAGCGCCCAGCGGCCGAACATCCCGTTCCCGCAGCCCGCGTCGAGCACCGCCGCGCCCGGGCGGAACGCGCAGAGCCGGCCGAGCAGGCGCAGGTATTCCCGGTAGTCCTCCGATTTTTCGAGCACGCTGTATTTCTCGAGATATCCGGACCAAAACGCCGTCTCGCTTTCCGACGGGGCCTCGACGCGGCGGAGACGCTCGCGCTCGCGTTTGTTTTGCGCCACGACCAGCCGCATGTCCGGTGCCCTCAGCCCCGCCGCCTCTTCGCCGGGAAACTCGCCGCCGTCGAGACAGGCCCAGACCACGCGACGGAAAACCGACTCGGCCGCGCGCGGATTCTCCCGCACCTCGTGCATCGCCCCCTCGACCGCGACCACGCGGGCCAAGGGCTGATCGCGCATCGCCCGAACCACCTCCTCCTGGTCGACCCACGCGTCGTTCGCGGCGTGAAAATAGGCCAGCGGCACCCGCAGCCGGGCGATGTCGTCGATCGTTCCCTCCAGATCATGCATCCGCGAATCGACCGCGGTGCGGAGAAAAATCTCCCCGTTGATGTCGAACCCCAGGATGTCGGTGAGCCCCCAATGCCGGCCGGCCAGGAAGGTGCCGAAAATGTCCTCGTTGTAGACGGCGTGGAGGGTGCGTCGCATGTTCACCACGCCGACCACGCTCACCAATCGCGAGATGCGACGCTCCGTCACCGCCGCCCGAAAGGCGCAACGGGCCGAAAGGCTGTTGGAGACGAGAACCGCCTCCCGGGCGTAGCCTCGCGTCTCAAGAAAATCGTAGCACCCGAGAATGTCCTCGACCGCCCCGGGCAACGTGAAGTCCTGCATGCGGCCCGCGCTCTCCCCGACATGATTGGTCTGGTCGAAGCGCAGCACGTTCAGGCCGTTCGCCACGAGATGATAGGCCAGCTGCAGGTTGTTCTTCTTCGTCTCCCCGTATTTGGGCGCGAGCACCACCCAGGGACGCCCATGCGGATCGCCGCAATGATCGAGACACGCAGCCAGCAACAGACCGGACCGGCCGGGAAAACTCACGAAGTCGGTCCGGATCTGTCCTGCCTGAAAGGTCGATGGATCCGCGATCATTTGCGTTTTGAGAAAACCTCCAAGGTGGGGCTATCGGCTTTCCTCCGGTCAGCGCAACGCTTGTCCCCGCGACAGCCGTCCCCGCGCACGGCTTTGTTCATCCCGGGTTTTATAAAAAAAATAAAACACCTAGTTACTAAACCCTAAGCATTTACCCTTCAAACATTAACAGGATTACAACTTGCGACCATCATCGTGCCGCTAAGTAATGAAGTTTCAGATACCCCAGCCCCGTGATCAGACTTCTGCTCATCGCGAATGACTCCGAGCCGGCGCAGGGCGCCCGGGCGCCCGCGTCGTTGGACGGGGATTTTGCCATCACGCGACGTGAGCGGGCCTCCGAGGTGGAGTCGGCGATATCCGCCGGCGCCTTCGATTTATGCCTGATCGAGGCACGCTCCGTCGATCCGCGCCTGATCGCGCGCGTCGCCGAGGCCCGGGCTCTTCACGCCTCCCTGCCTCTCGTTCTTCTGCTGGAAACGGCCGTCGACGCCGCCGCCCAGTCGCGACTCTTTTCCGCCGGCGCCGACAACGTGCTCTTCGCCCCCCTCGACCCCGCCCTGCTGGACTCCATGCTGCGGCGGCTGGCCCTTCGTCAGGCATCCGTAGAGATCATCGCCGCCAGCCCCGCGACCCCGCCCCACCACGCGAAAGCCGCCGGACTCTCCTCCGGGCTAGAGGTGCTTCGCGATTTCTCCCAGGTGCTGGGAGACTCCCTCGACCACCGCAGGCTCGCCCATCACTTCGTGGTCAAGCTGCGCGAAGTCGTCGGGGTCGCCCGCGCGGTCATTTTCCTCGAGACGGGCGAGGAGCAGGGCCCCCTCGCCACCGGCCGGTCCGACTCTTCCCGGCTGACCTGCGCCGCCGCGGCCGGATTGCCGGCCGACCTGGCCGAGTGCTTTTCCCTCACCCGCCTCAGCGGGCTGGGCCGAAGGCTTTCGCATCGCCCCGAGATCCTGCGCGCCGCCACGGTCTCGACGCCGGGCACGCCCGGTTTCGATTCCAAAATAGCGCGCGAACTCGAGGTGCTTGGCGGCGAGATCGCCATTCCGGTGCACGACCGGGAGCGCATGATCGGCGTCGCCGTCCTCGGCGGACGCATCACGGGCGGCGCGTTCGAGGACCAGGAACTGCTCCTGGTCTACCACCTGCTCGAGCAGCTGGGCCTGGCGGTCAAAAACAGCCGCCTGCATCGCCAGCTGGTCGAAGGCCACCGGCTCGTGGGACAGGTGCTGGAAGGCCTCACGATCGGCGCGGCGGCCATCGGCTCCGATCAAAGCGTGGTCTACGCGAATCGCGCCATCGTCCGCTTTCTCGCCGGCGAACACGCGGACCGCCTCTCGATCCACGACCTCCCGCCCCCGATCGCGGGCCGGGTGCATGAACTCGTGGAGAACGGCGCGGAAACGGCCCCCTTTTTCCACGAAACCGACGCGCCGGCGCGGCGTTGCTACCGGGTAAGCCTCGTCCCGCTCCATCGCGCCGAGACGGGCCCGGCGCGGATGGCGCTCCTCCTGCTCGAGGATTTCACACCGGTGATCGCCGCGCAGCGGGCGGAGATCGAGGCCTCCAACCTCAAACTCGTCTCGCTCATCGCCCGGCGTTTCGCGCACGAGATCCGCAACTCGCTCGTGCCCCTCACGACGCACGCGCAGCTCTTCGACGCCGAAATCGGCGACCCCGCCTTCCGCGGCTCGCTCAAGGGCGCGCTGCGCGACGAGACGCGCCGCATCCTGCGCTTCACCGAGCAGATGCTGCTGCTCGCCAATCCCGAGCGCGGGGAGAAGGAGCGCGTGCCCCTCGATGAGCTGCTCCGCTCCAGTTTCGAAAAATCCCTCGAAACCATCGACGCCGCGGGCGAGATCGAGATCGAGCGCCTCGACCGTGCGCTAAGCGTCCTGGGACACCGCGCCAGCCTGGGCCACGCCTTCCTCGAGATTTTCCTCAACGGGCTGCAGGCCGGCGAAAACACGCGGCGCCTGTTCGTATCCATCGCCGAGAACACGCCGGCGGGGTTGGTCGAGATACGCGTGCGCGACAACGGCGGCGGCTTCGCGCCCGCCACCGCCGGCCGGGCCACGGAGGCCTTCTTCACCACCCGAAACACCGGGGTCGGCCTCGGGCTGACCATCGCCCGCCGCGTCATCGAGGCCCACTCCGGCTCGCTCGAAGTCCACGAACGGCGCTCCTCCGCGAACCACGATCTCACGATCCGCCTTCCGATCTCCCGCTAAACCATGCCCCACCACCCCACCGCCCCCCT
>JACCDO010866990.1_pt1 | contig 36519 bp, 57 predicted proteins | sample 7446101 | NCBI WGS metagenome assembly JACCDO01 (sample SAMN15323440, study PRJNA562643) | freshwater metagenome | isolation source: river surface water | place: USA:Blue River Watershed | collected 2017-08-16 | reverse complement strand
GTTCGTGCAAGGCGCTCCTACTGCCGTGGCTGCTGCTGCGACAATGACAAGCGCTGAGTTGGCAAACGGTCTGTTTGTGTTCAACGGCTCTGCCGGTAACCTGACTTTGCCCACTGTGGCACTTGTCGAGGCTGACATCAGCAGCGCAGCCAAAGTGAACGCAGCATTTGACTTCATCGTCATCAACGCTGACGCTTCTGGCTCTGACGCTGTGACTTTGGCTGCTGGTACTGGCTGGACTTTGGTTGGCACTGCCGCCGTGTCTGCTGGCACCTCTGCCCAGTTCCGCGCCCGTAAAACCGGCGACGGCGCTTGGACTGCATACCGCATTGCCTAAACCTAAATGGGGGCTTCGGCCCCTATTTTTTAAGGAAACATCATGCCTACTAACACCAAACCGATTGGCGTTGCTTACGAAGACCAGCAACTGGACGGCGCAATCATGGGTAAAGCTGGCGGTACCGCTGGTTTTTATGGCACTACGCCAATCACCCAAGCTGCTGCTATTACGGCTGTCACCAATACCGCTACTGGTACTGAGTTGGCAACCGCCATCAACGCGCTTCGCCTCGCGTTGAAAAACATCGGCATCACTGCCTAAATTAAAGGCCCCTTCGGGGGTCTTTTTAAAATATGGTCATATACCTCACTCACCCCGTTCACGGTGCCAAAGTGGCAACGATGGATTTAGAAGCTGAAGCCGACGAACAAAACGGCTGGACTCGCTATAATCCAGACACGCCTTCGGCTCCCGAAGAAGCGGCCAACACACTTGTTGTGAAGCGTAAATACACGCGCAAAGTTGAAGCTGAATCTGAAGGAGTCTGAGCATGGCTACGTACACCGCTGGCGACCAAATTAACCGAGCATTCCGCTTGCTTGGCATTCTTGCCGAAGGTGAAACGCCGTCCGCTGCCATGTCTCAAGATGCGCTGATGGCTCTCAATCAAATGATTGATAGCTGGAACACCGAGCGCCTATCTGTCTTTTGCACCCAAGATCAAGTGTTCACATGGCCGTCTGGCTTGATTAGCCGTACCCTTGGCCCGTCGGGCGACTTTGTGGGTAACCGGCCTGTGTTGTTTGATGACGCCACCTACTTCAAAGCCCCCAACGGCGTGTCGTACGGCATCAAGTTTATCAACCAGCAGCAGTACAACGGCATCGCGGTCAAGACCGTGACGTCCACCTACCCGCAGGTGATCTTCGTCAACATGACGTATCCCAACGCTGAGATGTTCATCTACCCACGTCCTACACAGGACTTGGAGTGGCATTTCGTTTCGGTTCAAGAGCTAGACAACCCTGCCACTTTGGCAACAGACTTGTTCTTCCCGCCGGGTTATCTGCGTGCTTTCACGTACAACTTGGCGATGGAGATCGCCCCCGAGTTTGGCGTTGAGCCAAGCCCACAGGTGCAGCGCATTGCCATGACCAGCAAGCGCGACCTCAAGCGCATCAACAACCCTGATGATGTGATGGCGCTGCCTTACGCTATCGTGGCGACTCGCCAGCGTTTCAACATCTATGCGGGTAACTACTGATCAAATGGTGCAAGTAGAATGATGCAAACGCTTAAGCTCCAAGTATCTTTGATGCGCTTGCTCGGGCGTGTCAAAGCCACTCTCGCGGATGCGTTTACCATTCACCATGATCTGCATTCGCCATTTTCCTTGGTGGGCGCTGACACCCAAAAAACCCACTTTGTTGGCCTTGGTAGCTGTTCTCATGTTTTGCAGATTGCCAAATCTAGTGACTTGCCGCAAATTTGCAAACGAGTTGTCCAACTTGTTTCCGTTAATGTGGTCAATGTGGCTTTCAGGCATTTTTCCGGTTACATGAAACCACGCCAATCTGTGCGCCAATCGTTTGGCGTTGTGGATGGCGATAGAAATGTATCCTGCGCTGTGGACCGCCCCCGCAGTTTTTCCGATAAGATCGGGGCGGCGATGGTTTTTACGCCAAGTAAAAATGCCCGTTTGCGCGTCGTAATTCAAAGATTCGCGCAAATGTTCAATGGTAATGTCAAGTTTGGAAGTCATGACATTCAGTTTACCATAAAGGCAACGCAATGAAAAGTCCAATTTTGGGCAGCTCCTATGTTGCGCGTTCTGTGAATGCCGCTGACAGCCGACTTGTCAACTTGTTCCCCGAGATCGTGCCCGAGGCGGGTAAAGAGCCTGCGTTCTTGAACCGCGCCCCCGGCCTCAATTTTCTCAACACCGTGGGCTTCGGCCCAATCCGTGGCCTGTGGGCGTTTTCGTCCGACGACGGCACAGGCTTTGTGGTGTCGGGCACTCAGCTTTACAAGATCAACAACGCCTATGCGCCCACGCTGATCGGCAACGTATCAGGCACTGGCCCTGTCAGCATGGCTGACAACGGCACCCAGTTGTTCATCGCTTGCAACGGCCCCAGTTACATCTACAACGCCACCACAGGTGGTTTTGGTCAGATCACTGACCCGGATTTCCCCGGCGCTGTGACCGTGACGTATCTGGACGGCTACTTTGTGTTCAACGAGCCAAACAGCCAGAAGATGTGGATCACCGCCATTCTGGACGGCACATCCATTGACCCGCTGGAGTTTGCCAGCACTGAAGGCTCGCCTGACGGCTTGGTGGCCGTCATCTCCAACTTCCGTGAGGTCTGGGCCTTTGGCACTAACTCAATCGAAGTTTGGTCTGACACGGGCGCCACAGACTTCCCTCTCCAGCGCATCCCCGGTGCGTTTAACGAGTTGGGCTGCGCTGCCCCCTATTCAATTGCCAAAATGGACAACAGTCTGTTTTGGCTTGGCCGCGACCGCCGTGGTCAGGGCATTGTTTACCGGGCCAACGGCTACGCAGGCCAGCGCATCTCAACCCATGCTGTCGAGTGGCAGATTCAGCAGTACGCTGACTTGTCGGATGCTATTGCCTACACATACCAGCAAGACGGCCACAGCTTTTATGTGCTGATTTTCCCAACGGCCAACACCACTTGGGTGTACGACGTCGCCACTGAGGCTTGGCATGAGCGTGCTGGCTGGGTCAACGGCGCGTTTACTCGCCACCGCAGCAACTGCCAGATGGCGTTCAACAACAAAGTCGTTGTCGGTGATTTTGAGAACGGCAACATTTACTCGTTTGACTTGGAAGACTACTCGGACAACGGGCAGATTCAAAAGTGGTTGCGGTCTTGGCGTGCGCTGCCTACTGGGCAGAACAACCTTAAACGCACCGCGCAGCACAGCCTTCAACTCGACATTGAGGCGGGTACAGGTCTGGTTACCGGACAAGGCAGCGACCCCGAGTTGATGCTGCGCTGGTCTGACGACGGTGGTCACACATGGTCCAATGAACACTGGTCCAAGATGGGTAAAGTTGGCGAATACTACCGCCGGGTGTTCTGGCGTCGTCTGGGCATGACGCTCAAGCTGCGCGACCGGGTGTACGAACTGTCGGGCACTGACCCCGTAAAGATCGCCATCATGGGCGCTGAATTGATTATTAGCCCGACCAATGCCTAACCCAAGCGTACCCATCCTCACGCCCCCACGGGTGCCGCTGGTTGACCCCCGCACGGGGTTGATCGACCGGGCGTGGTATTTGTTTTTTCGGTCGCTGAACAGTATTGCTAACGCCGTTGTTGATGATCCCGCGCTTGGCCCTAGCCCTGAGGCGCTGATTGCCAGTTATGACGCAATGCTTCAAACGCTGGCGCAAGAGGTGGGCACTTTGCCAGCGCCGGAGGACTCAAGCGCCGAGTTGCAAAAGCAGATCGACGCGCTGGCTGTTACCCCGCAACCCCAGTTAGGTACTATGGCCGCGCTTGAGCAGGCCAACTTGCCTTGGGTGACTTTTGACACTACTGCCGAAGGTGTACCACCTAACATCGGCACAGTCGCATGGGACGGCGGCACAACGCTTGGCATTCAAATGACAGCCAATGTGCTCCAACCAGTGGGCGAGGCGCAGTATTTTTACATTAAAGCCGACAGCACTATTACCAAAGGTCAGTTGATCATGTTTACCGGCGCAGTGGGCGCTAGTGGTGTGATTAAGGGTGCTCCGGCTACTGGGCTGACCGATGGGCAGTACCTCATGGGCATCGCCGCCGAAGACATTGCTGCCAACGGGTTTGGATTAATCACCTCGTTTGGTCACGTTCGGGGCTGGAACACAACAGGCACGCCAGTTGGTGAAGTTTGGGCAGATGGTGACATCTTGTATTACAACCCCTCGGTTGCTGGTGGCTTGACAAAGACACAACCTACCGCGCCCAACGTCAAAGCAACTGTGGCCGTGGTAGTCAACGCCGCGCCCGCAGGGTCCGGCGATGTGTTTGTTAGGGTTTCTACTGGGTCGGTGCTGGGCGGCACTGACTCAAACGTGCAGTTTGGCACACTTGCCAACAATGATCTGATTCAATATAACAGTTCATTGCAGTATTGGACAAACGTCACCCCTGCGTCGGTAATTAACGGCGCAGGCGGCGCTCCGGTTACTAAAACCGCTGACTTTACGGTGGCTGCTGGCGAGACTTGGCTGATCAACAACAAGTCCGGATCGACTTGCACGGTTACGCTGCCTACCCCTTCGACCAACACTGGGCGCGTTTTGCACTTCCAAAACTACCAAACCCAGACGCTGGTGTCGGCATCTAGCAACGTAGTGCCCTTGGCTGGCGGCGCGGCTGGAACTTCGATTCTCTTGGCAAGTTCAGGAGATTCTGCGACACTTGTGTCAGACGGCTCTAATTGGCTGATGACACAATACGTGCCTAACAACATCCTTCTTTTGGAGTAACCCATGACAGTGACTGTCAAAGTGCTGGTCCCGGCCAAATACGCCGAGAACGCCCAGACTACCCAATATACCGCCACGGGCGTGACCACCATTATCGACAAGTTCACGGCCACCAACATCAGCGCGTCGGCTGCGACGATCTCGGTGAACTTGGTGACGACTGCTGGGTCTGCTGGCAACACCAACTTGATCACCAAGACCAAGACGCTACAGCCGTCCGAGGTCTATACCTTCCCCGAACTGGTAGGTCAGGTCTTGGGTATCGGCGACTTCATCAGGACAATCGCAGGTACAGCCAGCGCCATCAACATTCGCGTTTCTGGCCGCGAGGTGACCTAATGCGCGTGATGTATGGCAAAGGTTTTGAGGTTGCAATTCCACCGGCGATGCGCCAGAAAGTGGACGCGCTTCAGGCCGAGCTGTTAAAAATGCCTCAGTATCAGCCTGAGACAAAACACTATTTTCATGGCGGCATGTACTGCCGCGAGGTGTTTCGTCACGCAGGTGTATTGGTTGTCGGCAAAGTTCATAAAAAAGAACATTTTTACCTGATCGTGTCTGGAACTGTTGCCATCACAGACGGCGAAGGAAATGTGGAGCAGGTCACTGGTCCGCACATGTTTATGAGCAAACCGGGGACCAAGCGGGCGGTTTACGCCGTCACCGACGCTTTGTGCATGACATTTCACGCAATTGGGGCCACTACCGTAGAAGAAGCCGAAGCCGAACTGGTTGAGGAAGAAGCTGACTGCGGGTATGATTCTGGTAATCTTATTAAACATCAACCACAAGAGGTGCTGCCATGACATTTTGGGTAGCTGGCGCTGTCGTAGGCAGTGCAGTAATTGGCGCAAGCGCGGCTAATAAGGCCGCAAAAACGCAAGCGAGTGCAGCCAATCGCGCTGCTGAACTTCAAAATGAGCAGTATCAGCAGACTCGGCAAGACCAAATGCCGTGGATGCAAGCGGGCAAGGCTGCGCTAGATAAACTGACGCCGTTGGCTACAAACTATCAAAAGTTTGGCATGGACCAGTTTCAAGCCGACCCCGGCTACGCTTTTCGTCTGTCCGAAGGGCAAAAAGCGTTGGACCGCAGCGCCGCCGCCCGTGGCGGCTTGATCTCTGGCGCCGCGTTAAAAGCTGCTGGCCGTTATGGCCAAGAGATGGGTTCGCAAGAATACATGAACGCATTTAACCGCTATCAGACCGAGCGTGCGGCGCAGTTGAACCCGTTGCAATCTTTGGCCGGGGTGGGTCAAACAACCGCCGCCAACCTTGGCACGGCAGGTGCGGCTAACGCAGCGAATGTCGGTAATCTAATGACTAGCGGCGCGGCAGCGCAAGCTGCGGGCTATGTTGGTGGGGCTAACGCTTTAACCAGCGGTTTGGGCACCTACATGAACTACAGCCAAGGCAACCGCCTACTTAACGCGCTGAATCAGAGTCGAGGCTATGGTGCTCCTCAAGTTCCATATAGCGTGGATACAACAGTGCCTATGCAACCCGGCGGAGGCTACTAATCATGGCACTCGATCCAAATATTGCTCTGGGCGTTCGGCCTATTGAAATTGCAAACCCGTTGGCGCAGTACGGCCAAGTTGCTGCAATTCAAAACGCGCAAAATCAAAACCAACTTGCCCAGTATCAGCTAGGCGCTGCCCAGCGTGCGGAAGCTAAAGACGTCGCTCGTACCAACGCATTGGCGCAAGCTGGCGCTGACGATACCGCAATTGCGAATGCGCTTCTTAAGGCAGGCGACCTCAAAGGTTACCAAGATTTTGTAAAATCGCGCCGCGAAACGCAAAAGGCCGATGTTGAACTGGTGGACGCCAAGCTGAAACAGTCGCGCTCGTTTCTCGACACCATCAACCCTGCTGACCCTAACGCACCAGCGCAGTACATTGCGTGGCACGAAGCCAACCATAAAGACCCCGTGCTTGGCCCTGCGCTTGCCGCTAGAGGTGTTACTGCGGATCAATCCCGCGCTCGGATTGCACAAGCCATTCAAGCTGGCCCAGAAGCGTTTGCTGAATTGGTGAACCAGTCAAAGCTGGGCACGGAAAAGTTCATGGAAATGAACAAGCCAACTTTGACCGCGCAAAATCTTGGCGGCACTGTACAAGTTCTTCAGACTCCCGGCTTGGGCGGTAAGGCTAGTGTGGTGCCGGGCAGCGCAGGTACCGTCACAATGACACCTGCTCAAATGGATCAAGCTAAACGCGACCAGCAACGCCTTGCGCTTGAAGGTCAACGTGTCGGCCTTGAACGCGAGCGCGTTGGCATCGCCCGATCAGAAGCCGATCGTAAAACGCAAGGGATGGAGGCATTGCCGCCCAAAGAAATCCAAAAGCGTGAGGCTGCATTCCCGCAAGCCACTTCGGTCATCAAAGGCTTTGAAAGCAAGTCCGACTCGTTTGTCAAAGACCTTGAGAAGCTGCGCGATCACCCAGGCCTGTCGCAGATTACCGGTTTGATCGCTGGCCGCGTGCCTGCGCTCACCGCAGACGGACGCGCCGCACAAGCGCTGTACGACAAGGTGGTCGCCAAAGGCGGCTTCCAAGCCCTGCAAGACCTGCGCGACGCGTCTAAAACCGGCGGTGCGTTGGGTAACGTGTCGAACCAAGAAGGTAAGCAGCTTACCGCATCGTTTGCCGCTATCGACCGTCGTCAAGACGCCAAGGATGTTCAAGCGGCGATTAACGACGCTATCGGTAGCGTACAAGGCGCGAAGACTCGTATGCGTGAAGCGTACGATTCGACCTACTCGTACAAAGCTGACAGCACACCCGCAGCCGATCCTTTGGGGATTCGATAATGGCAACAATCGCTGAAGTCCGCGCTAAGTTTCCGCAATACGCTGATATGCCTGACGCGGCGCTGGCTGATGCGTTGCACAAAAAATTCTACGCAGACATCCCTCGCGCAGAGTTTGACGCCAAGATCGGTTTAGCACCTGCTGCTGCGCCAGCCGCTGCGGCTGCGCCTGCGCAACCCTCAATGGTTGAAAAGGCTTACAAAGCAGCCCGCCCTTATGTGGCCCCGCTTGTGGAAGCCGCTGGCGCGATTGGTGGCGGTCTTGCTGGCACACCGCTGGGGCCGCTTGGCGCTGTAGGCGGCGCAGGTCTTGGCTACGGAATTGCCAAAGAAGCGCTTGAGCTGGGCGACGTATATCTGGGTGGCAAACAGCCCCGCCAAGGCGCGGCGCAGGTCGTTGAGCCTGTGCGCAACATCGTTGAAGGCTCCACAATGGAGATGGGCGGTCAAGCGCTTGGCAAGGCCGTAGGTTACGTCGGCGGCAAAGTGGCCGATCTGCGTCAGATTCCCCAACAAAAAGCCGCTGCAATTGCTCAAAAAGCACTGGGTGATGACTTGCCAACCGTGGTGAACGCGTTGCGTAGCGCGTCGCCAAACGCCAGCATTGCTGAAGTAACAGCCAAAATTGAGAACCCAACTTGGCAGGCGTTAATCAAGAATGCTTTGGAAAAAGACCCGCAGTTTGTCCGTAAGGCAAAACTGTTAAGTGAAGCCGAGTCGAGTAACGCGTTGGCCCAGTTGGCTGGCGGTGCTACCGCAACGCAAGTCCGTGGCACTTCAGAGCTTGCTAAACAGAACCTTAACGCCCTCACCACGCCGATGCGTGAGGCGTCGCTTAGCCGTGCCAACTTGGGTAAGTACGTGGCTGACGACGCTGCCGCCCGCCGGGCACAGGATTTGGCTGTTTTGACTGGTAGCGGCACAAAGGTTGACCCGGCGCAATTTATTGCTCAGGCAACCGGCGCGGAAAAAGCACTGCGTTCTGTTGGTGTCAAACCACTGGAAAGCGAATCCATCATCCGTAGTATCACCACAACGGCTGATAACCCTGCATTTGCGGGTAACGATTTGATCAGTGGCGCGGTCAAGAACGTGGCCGATGACATCGCCAAATGGACTAGTCAAGGCGGCGTGATTGACGCAAACGCTTTGGAAGCCATTCGCAAGAACTCGGTCAACGCCGCTATTGCCCAACTGCGCCCTGGCGCAGACGCTACCGCCCAGCGTAACCTTGCTGCCGGTGTGATGTCAAAAATCAAACCCTTGATCGACGACGCTATTGAAGGTGCGGGCGGTGCGGGTTGGCGCGATTATTTAGCCAAGCACGCGGAAGGTATGCGTGCCATTTCCGAGCGTAAGCTCACAGGCGAAGCTGCCAAGTTGTGGAAAACCGACAAAGACGCGTTTGTGCGGCTTGTGCAGGGCGAGTCGCCAGAAGCGGTTGAGAAAATTCTTGGCCCCGGCAACTACAACATCGCCGCAGAATTGGCCGACAACACCATGTCTGTGTTGCAAAAGCAGGCGCAAAAACGCTTGACCGAGTTGTCGGTCAAAGAGCAAGTCAGCGAAGGTGGCGCGGCGCTGTCACAGTTGCTTAAGCAAGAGACTTCGCGGTTCCGGTTCCCTTCGTTCTTGAGTTTTTGGGCATCCGCAGGTAACAAGACACTGAGCGAGTTGGAGCAGCGCGTAGGCGCTAAGACAATGGCTCAGTTGACCGAGGCCATGAAAACGCCGCAAGGCGCAGCCAACCTGTTGGAAACTTTGCCTGCGACTGAGCGCAGCCGTGTGCTTAACTTGATCTCCAACCCACAGAAGCTGAAGCCTGGCGTAGCGGCTGCTACCGTAAACATGCTGGCCCCAGCCAACGAAAACCAAAACGCATTGGCTAAGTGATGAGCACACCTGATATTGATCCAGTGAAGTACGGCGTGCTTTGGCAAAAGGTCCAAGACTACGAACGCCGCTTCGACGAGATGAGCGCCAAGATCGACAAGATGGAGACATCTGTCGAGCACTTGGTCGCCCTTGCCAACCAAGGCCGTGGAGGCTTTTGGGCGGGGATGGCCTTTGTGTCATTCATCTCTAGCGGCGTCGGTTTTTTTCTGAGTTGGGCCAAAGGCCACTGATCGGTTGCAAGCCATGAAAGACTGGGCAATAGCAATTACTGCCGGTGTCCTAGTCACTTGCCTGTGCATGTGGGTGGCTTTCGATCTTGTTTATATGTTGTCGTGGGTGTTTAGATGATCGGCCTTCTCCTTGATCCAGATGCCGCGCTTGACGCGGTAAACAACGCAGTACGGTTGGTCAAGAAGGCCAGCGCCACGGCGCAGAACATCGAGTCGCTGGCGCCCATGCTGGGCAAGTACTTCGACGCCAAGGCCAACGCCATTGCGTCTGCTGAAGCCGCCAAGGCTGGCACGTTCGGCGGCTCGTCGATGGGCAAAGCCTTCGAGATCGAGATGGCGATTGACGCCCAGAGAGAGTTTGAGGAAGACTTGAAGCGCCTGTTCTGGAACGCCAACAAGATGGACGTTTGGCAGAAGATCAAGGCTCGGGCCACCGTGATGGAGGCAGAAGCTGCGAAAGCCGCAGGCAAAGCCAAAGAGGACGCTCGGCGCAAGAAGCAAAAGGATCAGGAAGAACTGGAGACGGCGATTGCGGTCATCATCTCGGTTGCCATCTTCTGCGGCCTGATGTGGGGCGGCTGGGAGCTGTTCTCTTTCTGCCGCAAAAACGGGTGCTGACGATGTGTGGAAACTTCTCAAATGGTTTGAAGTTGGCACAGACTGGAAGCTGGGCATCGACCGGTTCATCCGGGTCTGCTGCATGGCAATTGCCGCCAATTGGGTGCTCGACATGATGTACGTGCTGCCCGTGGACGACACCAAGTCCATTATCAATTTTGTGAAATCTAACCTAGAGGAATGACATGCTGTCTTTAATTTCTACCCTCGGTGGCCTGCTGATCTCCGGCTTGCCCAAACTGCTGGAATACTTCCAGAACAAGGCTGACCAAAAGCACGAGTTGGCGCTGGCGCAGGTTCAGACCGAGCGTGAGTTGGCTCTGGCTGCTGCTGGTTTTGCTGCTCAAGCCAAGATCGAAGAAATCCGCACCGAGCAGGTGGCGATGCAGACCAACGCGCAGATGGCGCAGGCGGAAGCCGAGATGACCCAAGGCGCCCAAGAGCACGACAAGGCGGTTCTTGCCAAGGCATCTACATGGGTTGCCAACTACATCGGCACTGTGCGCCCGACCATCACCTACATCTTTGTGCTGGAGTTGGTGCTGATTAACGGCTGGCTGGCTTGGTATGTCTGGTACAACGAGAAGCTGATTACCAACCTCGAAGACTTGGTGCGCTTCAGCGACATCATTTTCAGCGCCGATGAGATGGCTATGCTGGGCGGTATTATTGGCTTCTGGTTTGGCTCTCGCAACTGGTCCAAGAAATGAAACTCTCCAAAGCTGGCGCAGACTTGATGCACCGCTTTGAGGGGTGCAGAAACAAACCCTACCTCTGTCCAGCGCATATCTGGACGATTGGGTACGGCCATGTGCTGTATCAGGAGCAGATCAAACTGCCAATGGTGCGGACCGAGGGCAAAGAAGTTGCCATGATCCGCAAAGAGATGCCGCTTAAACCGGAGGACAGCCGTGTCTGGAGCAAAGAGGAAATCGAGAAACTATTCGCTGATGACGTCGCGTCTTTTGAACGCGGTGTTTTACGACTTGTTCCCGGCGTTGCTGGCAGGCAAGGCGCTTTTGACGCTCTTGTCTCTATAAGTTTCAACTTTGGGCTTGGCAACCTGCAACGCTCGACCATCCGCATGAAGGCCAACCGGGGCGACTGGGAAGGCGCAGCGGAGGCGTTCATGGGCTGGACCAAAGGCGGCGGCAAAGTGCTGCCAGGTCTTGTCAAGCGCCGTGAAGCCGAGCGTGCGCTGTTCTTGAGTTAGTTCGCGTAGACGGCGCAGGCGGCTAGGAACGCCATCCACAGCATCCCCAAGAACGCCATCAGCATCCAGTACGCCAGTCGTCTAAGCTGCTGGCGCCAGATGCTGGGCGGCAGCGGGTCATCAGACTTTATGCGTTTGCCAATTTTGGCGACTTGATCTGTCATTTCTTTCTCCTTGCATCAGGTCGAGGGCAGTTATCTGGTGGCACGACAACGCACCAGACGGCGCTTGGCATACCTGTCCCGCCGAAGTGCGTCCACCTGTCGATGTAGGCGTCAGGCATGGCCTTGAGGATGCGGCGCACGTTGTGCGATTCGCGGTGAAGGCTGTTGGCGATAGTGCCGACATCCATACCATCGGGGTTGGCTCTGAGCAGTGAGCGTACCGAGTGTGCTGTGTTTGTTCTCATGCAATAACTACCCACTGTGTTTTTGGTTTAACTTTGTGAACACCCCACTTGGTGCGGTCTTTGGGATGAGGGCAGTCCTCTGGCACATGCACTGCCACCCACACCTTCTCATACTGTCCACGCCCACCCATGCGCCAGCGGTCAACATACACATCGGGCATGGCTCTCAGTGATGTCCTGACATTGGCCGGGTGCATGTTCAGCACCTCGGCAATCTCCAGTGGCGACATGCCGCTCGGCCTTGTGCGTAGCAGTGTGCGGATTCTTTTCTGACGCACAGGGGTCATTTGATAATCCTCATAAACTTGTTGCACTTGGCGCACTTGTAGATGGGTTGGCCCTCTACGGGTTCCCAACGATGCTGACACTCAGTCATGCTTGTCCCCTTGCTCGGAAGTCTTTAGCAAATGCCGAGTTAACCATGTCATATTCCTTCAGCAAATCTTCTACCGCCTCACGCTCTGCTGCGGCGACAAGGGCTTCAAATGCTTTGATCGAGTCATTGCCAACAATTGCAAATTCATTTGGTTTGCCATGAATATGGATTGCTCCAGCCTCCCGCGCCATTCGGATAATGTCTTCTCTGCTCACAGTCCCATCTCCTTCAATGCCGCTTGCAGTCCAGCCAAGCCGCCGACACGCTGGCCTTCGATAAAAATCTGTGGCATCTGCCGCACTTCAGGGTATCGGCGCAATAGATCAAGGCGGTTTGCCTCAAGGTCTACATCGCACTCAAAGTATCCAACCCCCTTGCTGTCTAACAACTTCTTGGCCGTCGTGCAATTTGGACAGCCGTGCTTGGTGTAAACAACCACGTTCATGGCGCCTCCGTAGCGTTGTGCAGATAAGCCGTCAGGCGCTTGATCTGCGCCTCGCGGTACTTGCACATGGAGTCGGCGTACTCTCGCGCTGTCTGGGCTTGCAGCAGCTTGCGCTTTGCGTCTTCTAGCTCACGCATCGCCAGCACCTCGGCGGTTGGCATCAGCCACATTTTCTTCAGTTGTTCAATCATTTAGTTGCCTCTTTTAAAATCTCTTGCCGCTCACGGGCGGCGCGAAGGGTTGAGTAGCGTTGGTGCAAACGCTCCAGCACCGTCACGCGTTTGGTCGTTGCGCGTTCTTCGTTCAGCAGCGCCAGCACGTCGTCTTCCGACATGAGCGCGAGCTTGTCATTTAGTTTTCGCCAAGTAAGCATTGATCTTTTCCTCCAGTTTCTGTACCTCGTTGTCCGTGCGCATGTAACTGCGCACCGCTGCGTTCATCTGCCGCTCTTTGTGCTTGGCCTCTGACCGCGCTGCCTTGAGCTTGGCCTTCCATTGATCTATTCGTTTCATTTCAACGCCTCCAGTGCGATCTCAGACACAGAGCGCTTGTCATGCAACGCCCCCCAAATTTTCTCGTCCACAGTGTTCTCAGTCATCAGTGCGTACACCCACACATCGCGCTGCTGGCCTGAGCGGTGCAGACGACCAACGGTCTGTTCGTACAACTCCAGACTCCACGGCAAGGACAGAAACACCATGTGACAGCCTCCGTGCTGCAAGTTGAGGCCGTGGCCTGCTGACTTGGGGTGGATGGCAAACAGCTCGACTTGGCCGTTGTTCCACCGCTCAATTGCTCCAGCATCATCGAGCGTGACAAGCCGGGGCAACCGGCGTTTAAGCTCGGCCAGTTCTTCTTGGTAGTTGTAGACGATGAGGGTGTTGGCATGTTGGTTTTCCGATAACAGGTCTTCTAACGCGTCAAACTTGTGCGGGCTGAACCACACCGGCTCTGGCGTGTACACAAACCCGCCAGCCATCTGCTGGAGCTTTTGCGTCACGACAGCCGCGTTGATCGCCACCGCCGCCTGATCGCCGAACTCGACCACGAAGTCCTTCTTCATGGTGTTGTACTCAGTCATGTCCATCTTGCAGCGCAGCTCAACTGTGTGACAGGGCGGCAGCTTGTCCTTGTACTCACCTGGCTCCAGCACAAACGTCGCGGGCTTGATGCGCTTCATCACCAATGGCAGCGACTCAGGGCGCGGCTCCCAGTCGTTGAACTCTTGGTTCTTGAGCCAGAAGTACTGCTGCATGAACGCGCCCTTGGAGCGGCCCAGCAGGCTCTGGTCCACGATCTTGCACTGGCCGAACACATCTTCCAAGCCGTTGCTGGTGAACGAGCCAGTCAAGCCCCAGCGCACGGTGATCGGGTCCATGACCTTGAGCAGCGCTTTGAACCGCGTGCCGGACGGGTTCTTGAGCTTGGTCAGCTCGTCGAACACGATGGCGTCGAAGTTCAGCGCCTGATCGGCCAACCACTGGATGTTGTCGTAGTTGGTGACCACGATGCGGGCGTTGCTCTTGAGCGCAGCCAGCCGTTCTTTAGGACTGCCCACAGCCACAGCGATGGAGGCCATCGGTGCCCACTTAGGTGCCTCGACAGGCCACACATCGGTGCAGACGCGCTTAGGGGCCAAGACGAGAAAGCGCTTGACGTGCTCGTCGCGCAGCATCTCCCACATGGCCGTCAGCGTGATGGCGGTCTTGCCAGCACCCACCGGCGCTAGGATCATGGCGCGGTCGTGCTCGTACAAGAAGTCAGCCGCTGTCTCTTGATATGGTCTTAACCCCACTGTGCTGCCATCGCGTCAGCGATGCCCTGGTAAGTTGTGCTCCTAAGTTTCCAACGATCAACGCTAGGTGGTAAATAATGCAAGCGTTCGCGTTGATTTTTAGGCAGCGCCATCATTTGTTCTTTGACGTTATTGGTTGGTTGAAGTAATGGCAAATTTTCAAGCCATAGACAAGTAGCTTTCTGCTCCATATGCCCAAACATCCACGGTTGAATAATTTGATTTTGTTTGCGCCCTATGCGCTCTTTGGCGTATTTGTGTTGGATTGGATTTTCAAGACACTTACGCGGTATCGGCGCGTCCATTAGCGCTTTAAAAAACGCCGCGCCTTCATCCAACAGCGCCCATCTTGATGGGTCTTTATGCAGCCAACATACGCCTGAATTTGTTAAATAAGTGCAAGGTGGATGCGCGATCATCAAATCCCACCCATCATTGATAATGTCAAAAACACTACCCTGGTAATGCGGCCCTAGCGCGTCAGTTGGCAGCAGATCACAAGACACAGCCTCGTGCCCTTTGCGAATGAAGGCGTCGCGGACACGGCCACTATATTCACAAGCAATTAAGACTCTCACTTGCGGCTTTCCAACTCGATCAGCAGCTCGATGTAGTGCTTGGCCTTCTCCAGATCGGCCATGCCGTTCTTCTTGCGCCAGCGCGACACATACTTGATCACGTTACCCTCGAAGTAACCCAGCGCGTTGGCGTGGATGTACTCGACTGGTTGGATCGGCAGGTCTTTGTAGTGGTTGCCCGCAACTTGCTTGTCCAACGCGTTGAACGCTTCTTCTTCCTCAAGCGTGATTGGTAATGAACTCATCTATCTGCTCCTTGTTCCATAAACACACATACTTCTGATTCATCCGCGCCATGTCGGCAGCGAACACCTTTTGTAGCGGCGACAGCCTGCCGCCTTCAGTCTTCAGCTCCACGAACCACGTCTGGCCGTTGGGCAGACAGACGATGCGGTCAGACACGCCTTTGTGCGCGGGGCTGGTGAACTTGTATGCCATACCCCCGAGCGCTTTGACGCGCTTGATGAGGTAGGCTTCGACTTGACGCTCAAGCACGATGCTTAAACTCGTCTGCAATCACAAGGCCGTTAGGTTCCAGCTCGACCGATATGGTTTTTGCGTAACTGGTAATAGTCACGCAGCTAGGGTCGTACCCGCGCTGCAAGCAATACTCACGTAATGCTTCCTGTAATTCACCAAGCGTTAGTTCTACGGCTTGAATTTTCATGTCGTTCTCCTTTTTCGCAATCATACACGAAAAAAGATGTTGTGCAAAAGTTTTTTACATGATACACTGAAGACTCAATCAACTAAAGGAAACTATGCAACACAGTAACATCGTCGGCGGTTCGACCGCCAAGCGCGTCATCAACTGCCCCGGCAGCGTGGCGCTCGTCAACAAGATGCCCAAGCAGCCGTCCAGCGAGCACGCCGACCGTGGCACCATGCTGCACGACGTGATGAGCGAAATCCTCGGCAAAGGCTTGGACCCTCGTTCGTTTATCGGTACGCGATACGAAAACCAAGTGCTGACTGAAGAACTGTTTGAAGAAAAAATTGTTCCCGCACTGGAGGCGCTTGATGAAGTCGATCCAACTCAAAATATGGTTTATGAAGTGGAAACACGCGTTGGGTTTGGTCAGCTCCTACCTGACGTTTTTGGGAGCACTGACCTTATCGGTCGTGTTGGTGATCGTGCCGTTGTTCTTGATTGGAAGTTTGGCGACGGCGTTGTCGTGGATGCTGAAGAAAACGCGCAACTGATGTTCTACGCTGCCGCCAGTATGCGCACCGAAGAAGCCAAGTGGGCGTTCGAGGGCGCAACTGAGATCGAGTGCATCATTGTGCAGCCGCCTGCGATCCGCCGCTGGGTGACAACCAAAGAGCGCATCCAGCAGTTTGAACAAGAGTTGCTGCAAGCCGTCAAGGCCGCGCAGCAGCCCGACGCCAAACTGGCCGTGGGTGACCACTGCCGCTGGTGCGCAGGCAAGCCCATCTGCCCCAAGATGACTGGCGCAGTGGACCGCGCCTTGCAAGTGCAACTGAAAGAAATAGATGTTGACATGCTGGGCAAATACCTGAAGAATGCAGACCTCTTGGAAGATTGGATCAAAGACCTGCGTGGTCTGGCGCTCCAGCTTCTAGAGAAGTCGTTGCCTGTGCCCGGTTATAAATTGGTTGCAAAGCGCGGCACACGTCAGTGGGTTGATGAGGCCAAGGCTGACTTTGAGCTGCGTAACTTGGGTATCGACCCAGAAAAACACGAGTTGATTTCTCCAGCGCAAGCAGAGAAGGAACTCAAAAAGCGCAAGTTGGCGCTGCCACCCGAACTCGTGGTGTCAGTGTCATCGGGCACAACACTGGCAAGCGAGGATGATCCCCGCCCAGCAGTGTTGCAAATCGGGTCGCAGTTATCTGCGGCTCTTTCTAAAATCCAGTGAAAGTAAAAAATGCAATTGACTACATTCTCCTCGGCAAATCTGCCAGCCGTCTCCACCCTGTCCTCAGCCCTTCGCGCTCTTGAAAAAGACGTCGGCCCTGCTGGCACTGTCATCCTGAAAATGGACAAGACAGGCCACTGGGTCTTTGGTGCTGACCAGACTGAAGTTGAAGACGACGCCACTTGGGCGGTCAACCCTTACTCGTTTGTTCACGGCTTCATTGCTTGGGGCGACGGTGAAGTGTTGGGCGAAAAGATGGCATCCGTGACGCAACCCCTGCCCGAACTTGACGCAGCGCCTGCTGGCGCCAAGCGCGGTTGGGAGATGCAGATCGGCATGGCGCTGAAATGCCGCAACGGTGAAGACAAGGACATGGAAGCACGCTTTACCACGACCTCGGTTGGCGGTAAGAAGTCCGTTCAAGCCCTTGGCATCGCCATCGCTACGCAAGTGGACAAAGACCCCAGCAAGCCTGTGCCAGTGGTGCGCCTGAAGAAGGACCACTACACGCACAAGTCGTACGGTCGCATCTACACACCGGTCTTTGAGATCATTGAGTGGGTCGGCATGGATGGCGCTGAAGCAGAAGCCGAAGCAGCACCTGTGGCTGAAGAAGCAGCGCCTGCTGGTCGTCGCCGCCGCGCAGCCTAAGTAAGAATCGGGGGCTGTTAAGCCAGCGTTCGAGGATGGTGACCCGCAGGATTTTCTGGTTTTCTTCTGCGGCTTGTCGAAACCCAAATCGAAGCCCCCACCTATAAAGTAAAGTACAGTATGAAACATGTCATCGGATTGAGTGGAGGTAAAGACTCCACGGCGCTGGCGCTGCGCTTGATGGAAGTCGAGCCACGCGAGTATGAACTGATCTGCAACGCCACCGGCAACGAGTTGCCCGAGATGGTGGAGCACTGGGCCAAGCTGGAGCGTATGCTCGGTTTGCCTATCAAGCGTGTGGGCCACACGACTGATCTGTACGGCCTGATCGACCAGATGCAGATGCTGCCCAACTTCCGCGCTCGCTGGTGTACGCGCATCCTGAAGATTGAACCTACGATTGCCTACTTTGAAACGCTGCCCGAAGGGTCTGTGCTGTATGTTGGCTTGCGTGCAGATGAAGAAGCAAGGCGCGGCATCTACGGCGAAGACATGAAGATTCGCTTTCCAATGCGTGAGTGGGGCTGGAACGAAGCCGACGTGTGGAAGTACCTTGATGAGCGCGGCGTAACGATCCCCCGCCGCACAGACTGCGCCGTGTGCCCTTATCAGCGTTTGGGCGAGTGGCGTGATCTCTGGCGTGACTACCCTGAAGAATACGCCAAAGGCGTGGCGATTGAAGAAAAGCTGGGTCACACCTTCCGGTCACCGCAGCGCGATGCGTGGCCTGCCGCCCTCAAAGACTTAGCCGTTGAGTTTGAGAAAGGCCGCAAAATTCGCGGCGACGGTAACGCACCAACTTGCCGGGTGTGCTCACTATGAGTGTCTTGTACTGCGATTTCGAGACGCGCAGCCGCTGCGATCTCAAGAGCAAAGGCGTGTACAACTACGCCCAAGACATGAGCACTGAGGTGCTGTGCATGTCCTACGCATTTGGTGATGAAGAAGTGCAGACATGGGTTCCCTCTCAGGAATTCCCAGCCGCTGTACGCAATCATACCGGGCTAATCTACGCCCACAACGCCGCCTTCGAGCGGCTGATTTTCTGGTATGTACTCCAGATCAATTTCGACCTGACGCAGTTCTACTGCACCGCAGCGCAAGCGCGTGCCAACTGTGCGCCAGGTTCGCTTGAAGATGTTGGGCGCTTCTCTGGCGCCAGCATGAAGAAAGACCACAGAGGCTCGCAACTCATCCGTCTGCTGTCCATCCCTAAGGCCGATGGCAGCTTCAACAACTCGCCTGAGCTGATGGCCGAGATGGTGGCTTACTGCGAACAAGATGTGCGTGCCATGCGTGCGATCAGCCAAGCCCTGCGGCCAATGAGCGCGGATGAGCTGGCCGATTACCACGTCAACGAGCGCATCAACGACCGTGGCCTGCTGGTCGATGTGCCGCTGTGCGAGGCCGCTATCCGTTACGCTGGCGCAGAGATGCTTGAGATCGAGCAGATCGTGCGTGAGGTCACCGAAGGCGCGATTACCAGTGTGCGCTCGCCCAAGATGCGCGAGTGGGTGCTGGAGCGCGTTGGCCCCGAGGCCAAGAAACTGATGTGGAACGGCGAGAAGTATTCGATTGACAAGACTGTGCGAGCCAACCTGCTTGCAATGGAGGACCACGATGAAATACCGCCCGCTGTTGCCGAGGTTATACAGTGCGCCGATGACCTTTGGGCGTCGTCGGTTGCGAAGTTCAGCCGCCTTGCGAGTTTGGCAGACGAGGAAGATGCCCGAGTTAGAGGTGCCTTCGTTTTTGCTGGAGGCAGTGCGACAGGGCGAGCTTCCTCGTACGGCGCTCAGGTCCATAATCTCCCGCGTAAAAGCGCTAAAGACCCCGACGCCATCCGCGCAGCAATGGTTCGAGGCCATGAAATCGTGCCACGATTCGAGAAACGCATTACTGATGTCTTAAAGAAAATGCTGCGCCCTGCCATCGTGGCCGCGCCCGGTAATGTTCTGATCTCCTACGACTGGTCAGCCATCGAGGGCCGCGTTCACCCTTGGCTGTCCAACTGCACAGCAGGTGAAGAAAAGCTCGATGTGTTCCGCTCTGGCATGGACCCCTACATCGTCAACGCTGCCGCCACCTTTCGCCTGTCCTATGAGCACATCAAGGCCGAGCACGAGGCAGGCCGCAGCGATATGCGCCAGATCGGCAAAGTGCAGGAACTCGCCCTCGGGTTCTTGGGCGGTGCAGGCGCGTTTGAGGTCTTTGGCCGCGCCTACGGCATTCGCCTGACAGCCTCAGAGGTGCAGCGGGCCGTGGATGGCTGGCGCAGGGCCAACCCTTGGGCGCAAAAGCACGGCCAAGCCTTGGAGAACGCCTACCTTCGGGCGATGCGCCACAAGGGCCGAGAGTTTGCCGCTGGCCGTGTGGTGTACCTGTTCGATGGTCAGACGCTGTGGTATTCCCTGCCATCTGGTCGGGTTTTGTGCTACCCCAATGCCAAGTTCGATGACGAGGGCAATGTCACCTATACAAAAGCTGCGTGGAAGCCCGCTGCTGATGCCAAAGAGTGGCCCCGCGCCCGCCTGTGGCGCGGCTTGGCGTGTGAAAACGTCGTGCAAGCCACGGCCCATGACCTTTTGCGTTTTGCGCTGCGACAAATACCCGAGGCCGTTGGTCATGTTCACGATGAAATAGTCGTGGAGTGCCCCAAAGATCAGGCAGAATTAGTGGCTCAACGCGTGCATCAGATCATGTGTACTGCGCCTGATTGGGCCACTGGCCTGCCGCTGGCCGCTGAAGGTGTGACGACAACACGATATTCATGACAAAAAGAAAACCCCCGTGGGTTAGACGGGGGCTAAAGTTCCAACTTAAAGGAGAAGCAACTTGCTGGATTTTCTCACAAAACTGGCCCCAGAGGGCGAAACTTTCCTGATTGTGCGTCAAAAACCACAACTCAAGGACGGGCAATACCAATACCACGCCGATGGGGCGATCAAGGCGACATGGCCCGCCATGCTGCCAGACGCTAGGATCAAAGAAGATTGGGCCGTCTACGGCAACACAGCTTCGTTCATCGTTGACCGCTTCAAAGACGGTCACCCCTCGGCCAGCGCCGCTAACTGCGAGTATGTGCTGGTCATGGTGCTGGACGATGTGGGCACTAAGGCGGCTGTGCCGCCGCTGGAACCCACTTGGAAGATGGAGACATCCGAAGGGTCGTTCCAGTGGGGTTATGTGTTCAGCGAACAGCCCACCAAGAAAGAATTCACCGCCGCCATCAAAGCGATTGCGGACGCTGGCTACACCGACCCCGGCGCGATCAACGCCGTACGCAATTTCCGTTTGCCGGGTTCAGTCAACCTCAAGCCCGGTCGTGAGATGTTCCGCTCACGCCTGACTGAGTTCCACCCCGAGCGCGATTTCACGCTGGAGGGCATCTGCTCTGCCTTGGGCGTTACGCCAGCCGAGACGGATGATGTGTACCGCCCGATCCGTATTTCGGACGATGGCACGGATGATGTGATGATTTGGCTGTCAGATAACGGCCTGCTGCTGTCCAGACCCAACCAAGAGGGCTGGGCGGGCGTTATCTGCCCTAATGCTGCCGAGCATACCGACGGCAACCCAGAGGGCCGTTATATGCCCGCTAATCGCGCCTACTGCTGCCTGCACTCGCATTGCCTTGAGTTGGACTCGTCCGTGTTCCTGAAGTGGGTGGGCGACAACGGCGGGCCGCTGCATACGCCCGGTCTGCGTGAGGAACTGCTTGCCACCGTGATGGAATCCGCGCTGAGTAAGCTCCAGCCTACAACCGAATACCCTGATGTGGCCGCTGAGATCGTGGCCGAGGTCGAGCGCAAGCAGCAAGGCCGCATTGATATGGCTGACTGGTACACCCGGTTCGCGTATGTGCAGTCAGACGATGGTTATTTTGATATGGTTGACCGCCGCTCGCTGTCGCGTGGGGCGTTTAACGCCACTTTTCGGCACATCTCTTGCAAGTCAATTCGTACACAGCGCTCGATTGAGGCTTCTATCTGCTATGACGAGAACAGGCAAGAGAAGGGCGCTCACATCTTGGCGGGTCTGACTTACGCTGCGGGTGAGTCCATCCTGTGCGCCCGCGATGGTCTGGTGTACGGTAACCAGTGGCGCGATGCCCGCCCCGATGTGTCGGGCGTGTCGCCTGATGGTATTGAGCGCTGGCTCGACCATGTGGAGCGCTTGCTGCCTGACGAGCGTGAGCGTGCCCATGTGCTGGATGTGATGGCCTTTAAGGTGCAGAACCCTGGCAAGAAAATCAACCATGCGGTGCTGCATATTGGCGTGCCCGGTGCGGGTAAGGATTTGATGTGGTTGCCCATGCAATGGGCCATTGATGGCGGCACATCGACCAATGTCGAGAACATCCAAAACGCTGACATCATGAGTCAGTGGGGCTACTCGTACGAGCGCGAAATGCTGGTGTTCCAAGAGCTGCGCCAGTCAGAGGCCCGCGACCGCCGCGCCCTTGAGAACCACCTCAAGCCCATCATTGCTGCCCCGCCTGAGTATTTGACCGTCAACCGCAAGGGCCAGCACCCGTACCAAGCCCTGAACCGCCTTTTCGTGTTGGCGTTCTCTAACGAGTCGATTCCGATTACGCTGCCCTCTGATGATCGCCGCTGGTTTGTGGTGCGCTCGTCTGCTGGTCGCATGGGCTTGGGCGAGGGCAAACAGATGTTTGACTGGTACCACGCTGGGGGCTTTGCTCGCATCGCCGCGTGGCTGCACGCTCGTGATGTGTCGGCGTTCAACCCTGGTGAGTCGCCTTTTATGACTGATGCAAAATCTATCATGATCGAGTCGGGCATGAGCGGTGCGGAGTCGTTCCTCACTGAATTGATGCGTAGCCGTTCCGGTGAATTCGCTGCTGGCGCTGTTGGTGGCCCTTGGCAGGCGCTTTGCGACCGCCTGACGGGTCAAGCCCCGCAGGGCATGAAAATGCCCGTAGCGGCGCTTATGCACGCTTTCCGTGAGGCTGGTTGGGTGGATATGGGTCTGCTCAAGTCCCGCACCAACACCACCAAAAAGCACATTTACGCCGCGCCAGAGATGGTTAATAAAAGCCGATCAGAGCTGCGCGATCTGGTACAGCCAGAGACGAAAACACCCCTTGTGAGGGTGAAATAAAAGAGGCCCCGTGAGGGGCCTTTTTCATAGGTTCAAGAGGGCGGCTAGTAGTGCCGTGATAATGAGGGTCAAAATGGCGATGATGGCATTCTCTCCCTCTGTTGTCGCGCATAGTCGCGCATCTGCTCAGGTGTCCAAGGCGTGGGGCCGGATGGGGGCGGGAAGGGCCAATTCATGCGCGGGCCTCTTTGCGTCCCTTTTCGATCAGTTCCCGCGCATATGCTTGGTCTTCTGGCCGTTCGCTGGATAGCATCGCCCGCAGTTTGTAGGCGATCGCTCTGGCGCTTTCCGTAGAGTGCGCCCGTTCATATCGTGCGCCTTCGTTGATATATTCCGATTCCGTGTGATTCATTTTGACTGTTCCAGTTGCAGTTGAATCCTGAGATTCTCGCACTCGGCGTTTGCCTCAATCGCCTCTTGGATGGCATCTTGGGCGCGGTCTTCCCAAAATTCGGCGGCTTTTTCAGCGTCAGCTATTCGGGCGAATAGTTCGGCGGCGTGTTTAAAGCCCTCGGCGTAGCAAAGCCTCTCGGCCTCTGTTGGGTGTAGTTTCATGTAGTCGATCATGCTGTCACCTTTGATTCGATGCCGTTGATGTATGCGTGAAGCAAGCCCAATAGCTCGCGCTTAGATATGTGCCCGGTTGACAGTGGCGAAGTCACGCCGCCGCCTTCGTTATACATACGGTGAAGGCATACACCGCCGTAGGCGTGGCTCAAATGATAGTTGCCGATCTGGGCTTCCCGACCTACATACGGCTCAAGAGGTGAACCGGTAATATGGTTTAAACGGTCGACGACAGATTGCAGTTGTTTTTCGGTTACGCGGTTCATGGTTTTATGCTCCGTAAATGATGAAGAAAGCCGCAAAGGGTGCAGCGATGCACAGTGCAAAGAACACTGCGCCCAGATAGTCGCTCAAGGTGTAGCGTGTCTTAATGGGTGCGGGGTGCAAGTCGATGTAGGTGAGTTGGTGGCGGTTCATTTAGTTTGCTCCTTGATGGTGAAACTATCGGCGGTCAATGTCTTATCCATGAAATAGCCCTTACGGGCGTATTCCGGCGCGTTAACGTCAATCCAATGTTGTGCGCGTTCGCGGGTGTCACAGATACAGTGAACGGCCAAGGGATTGGCCTTTTCAATGACGAGGTATTTCATACGTTTACTGCCTTTGCAAAGTTAGGGACGGAACCGGGCACAAACCCGGCGATCCGAAAAGAATGAAAGCCTTGGGCGCTTGCGGCGGCTTTGACGGCTTCCACGTTTTGCGCGGCTTTGTCTGTCACTGGAAAGCAAGCCAACAAGTCTTCCATATAGTCGCGGGTTTCGCCTTGCTTGAGGCCGTAAATCAGAATTTCAGTTTTCATGGTGTTCTCCTTAAATGAGCGAGAGGCGGGCCGCGTCAATATTGGCCGCGATCAACGCGGCGGCGAGTGCTGCGGCTTTGATGCCGTGGTACTGCGCGGCATCTGTGCAAGCGTCGATGGGGCGCAGTTGCTGTTGTGCGCGAATGTATTGGTAAGTGGTGATTGCGTCGTTCATACAGTGCTCCGGTTGGTTGTTGATGACTCACAGTGTAACAGATTCTTTTACACTGTCAAGGGGTGTCTGTAAAATAATTTGTAACAAGATGTAACAGTGTGGGCGAGAGTGTGTCGCGTGGGGGTGAAAGCGTGGGCGAGGAATGACCTACGCTCAAAGCCTCATGCGGCATAGCTTTTATTTGTGTGTGGGTCATTGTGGGTAGTTGTTCTTGAATTCATCATAAATACTAACTGTTATAAATACTAGTACAATCTTAAAGCGGCGCTCCGATTTAAAACAGGGCTACAGACTGCCCACACTGCCCACAAAACCCCGCGCCCACTCCCCGCGTCTATGCCATAGGTTAGCCGCTACTAACTTAAAAACAATAACCCACAATGACCCACACATAGAGTTTATACAGTGGTGGATGGGCATACAGTAGTGGCATAAAGCTGCGTGCTGCTTGGTGTGAGCAGTCCGCATGACCCACACTTAACATAAGACAATTTGCTGAGGGGGAGGGGGTAGGGCCGACGGCAAAGGGCCAGCAGAAACGGAGGGCTTACAAACAATTTTTATTTTTTGCAAAACCAAACAGCGTAAGGAAATTTTTATTTTTTATTTTTTGCAAAACCCGCTACACTTCGCCTTACGCAATAAACAGGCGGCTCACACGCATGAGATCATTACCACTTACCATCCGCGAAATAAAGGCCACGGAGGCCACGCTTAATCGCATCTATGACGCAGCCAAGCTCGGCCTCAAAGGCGACTCTTTGGCGCTAGCCGCTGGAATGCTTCCCGCTGAGTACCGACAGTTGTGTGTGCTGGACCCCATCGCAGAGATGGCAGCGCAAAAAGGCAAAGCCGACGGCGAGCTGGAGCTATCAACTGTCTTGCACAACGCAGCCAAAGACGGCGACGCTAAGGCGGCGCTGGAAATCTTGAAGCACCAACACGGCTGGGTCGCCAAGCAGGCCATCACGGTCGATGTCGAGCAGCGCATCTCGATCACGGGCGCACTGGCCGAAGCAGCCAAGCGGGCGCAAGAGGTCATCGACGTCACGCCCAGCGAACCCTTGCAAGCCAGACTGGCACCACATAAACAAAGCGCCTAATGCAAACCACCATCTACTCGGCTGAAGACGAACAGGAACTGATGGCGCGGCTCTGGGCGCCGCAGATCAAAGACAACCCACTGGCGTTCGTGCTGTACACATTCCCGTGGGGGCAGCAGGGCACGCCACTGGAGCACTTCGCGGGCCCACGCAAATGGCAACGCGAGGTGCTTACGCTTATTGCGGACCACATCAGAGCAAACAACGGCAAGGTGGACTTCGACACCTTGAGGCACGCAGTCTCATCTGGCCGTGGTATCGGCAAGTCGGCGCTGGTGTCATGGATCGTGATCTGGATGCTGTCCACGCGGATCGGCTCGACCACCATCGTGTCGGCTAACTCGGAAAGTCAACTGCGCAGCATCACATGGGCCGAAATCACCAAGTGGCTGGCGATGTCGCTCAACAGCCACTGGTTCGAGGTCAGCGCAACCAGGCTGATGCCAGCCAAGTGGCTAACGGAGCTGGTCGAGCGCGACCTGAAGAAGGGCACCCGGTACTGGGGCGTTGAGGGGCGGCTGTGGTCGGAGGAGAACCCTGACGCGTACGCGGGTGTTCACAACTTCGACGGCGTGATGGTGATCTTTGACGAAGCCTCGGGTATTGCAGACGCCATCTGGGCGGTGACAGCGGGCTTCTTTACGGAGAACACGCCCAACCGGTTCTGGCTGGCGTTCAGTAACCCGCGTCGCAACAGCGGGTACTTCTACGAGACGTTCCACAGCAAACGCGACTTCTGGGCGACCAAGACAGTGGACGCACGCACAGTCGAGGGCACCGACAAGCAGGTGTACCAGCAGATCATCGACGAATACGGGCCAGACTCATCGCAAGCGCACGTTGAGGTGTACGGCGAGTTCCCGAACGCGGGGGACGACCAGTTCATCTCCAACATGGTGGTGGACGACGCAATGAAGCGCCAGCCGTACAAAGACCCATCTGCGCCCATCGTGATCGGTGTGGACCCTGCGCGGTTCGGGGCGGACGCAACAGTCATCGCGGTGCGGCAGGGGCGGGACATCACGCGCATCATCCGGCACCGAGGCGACGACACCATGACCGTGGTGGGGCACATCATCGAGGCGATTGAGGAGTTCAAGCCTGCGATGGTGTTCATTGACGAGGGCGGGCTGGGCGCAGGGGTCGTGGACCGGCTCAAAGAGCAGCGCTACAAGATCAAGGGCGTTAACTTCGGCTGGAAGTCGGCCAACCCAGCCATGTACGGCAACAAACGGGCGGAGATGTGGGGGAAAATGCGCGACTGGCTCAAGTCAGCAAGCATCCCAACCGATAGGTTCTTGAAAACCGACCTGATCTCGCCTATGATGAAGCCAGACTCCAAGGGTTCGATCTTCTTGGAGTCGAAAAAAGACATGAAAGCACGGGGCGTAGCCTCCCCAGATGCTGCGGACGCTATTGCGCTGACGTTCGCCTATCCTGTGGCCTCGCGGGAGTACAATCCCCGCGTAGAACGCCGTGTAGTTGCAGAGCGCGGATCAGTTTCAAGCGGATGGATGGGGTCATAATGGCAACCAAAAAAAGTGTTTCACTGTCTGTTGGACGCGGCGAGAAGTTGCCAGCGTCCAAGGGTGCTGGCTTAACAGCTAAAGGCCGTGCGAAGTACAACGCAGCCACCGGTAGCAATTTAAAAGCGCCAGCGCCCAACCCCAAGACCAAGGCAGATCAGGGCCGCAAAGATTCATTTTGTGCAAGGATGGGCGCAGTAGCCGCCAACGCCAAGGACGGCGAACGCGCTAAAGCAGCCCTTAAACGATGGAAGTGCTGATTGTGAAAACGTGCTTTTGTTGCAAGACAGACAAGCCTTACAGTTTGTTTTTTAAGCATTGCCTGACTGCGGATGGTTATCATAGTTGGTGCAAAGATTGCTGCACTGAAGGCAACAAACGGTCCCGAGCAAAGCAAAATTCGACAATTGAAGGCCGTGCAAAAGTGTTTTTGCAAAACGCCAAGAAAAGCGCAGCCAAGCGCCAGCAGGTGTTTGCGCTTACGATTGATGACATCGTAAGATGCTGGGCAGATCAAAACGGTTTTTGCGCTTACAGTGGACGTCAAATGACGTTGGAAGCTGGGCAATTAGAAACAGTGTCTATTGAACGAATTGACAGTGCGGTGGGGTACACGCCAGAAAACACCATTCTTGTGTGTCAAGCTATTAATCGCATGAAATCCGATTTTGGGTTTAATGATTTTTACGATTTGTGCCGAGACGTTGCCAATTTTCTTGGTGACGACGAACTTAAACTTGCCGTTGGAGACTACAAATGAGCAAACCGGGCCTTTATTCTGCAATCCACGCCAAACGCGAGCGCATCGCTGCTGGCTCTGGCGAAAAAATGCGTAAACCCGGCGCTGCTGGTGCGCCAACGGCTAAAGCGTTCAAAGAATCGGCCAAAACTGCAAAACCTGCGCCAAAAGGTAAAAAATGACTTTAAAAGCCATGCAAAACTGCCTGATCATTGAGGTAGACACCGAAAAACACACGATGTTCGAGCTAATTTCGACACAAAAGCAAGAAACAGGTATAGTTGTGGCTGCTGGCCCTGACTGCAAAGAGCTAAAAGTCGGTGATCACCTGTACTTCGGCGTAGGACAGGAGTTCAAGCATGGCGGCAAAGAATACGTTGTGATGCGTGAACCGCACGTTATAGGAGTCCTCAATGGCTGACCCAACTGGCATGGTTGCCGCTGCTGCTGTGGCAAACGGCGGTAAGCCCAAGAAAAGTGCCTCCGACATTTTGGCAACCGCCCGGTCCCGCCTTGATCTGGCGGTGTCTGCACTGTCCGAATCGCGTGAAGACGAGATCGACGACCTGCGGTTCTATGCAGGCTCTCCTGACAACCAATGGCAGTGGCCTGCCGATGTGCTGGCAACCCGTGGCGCTGTGCAGGGTCAGACCATCAACGCCCGTCCTTGCCTGACCATCAACAAGCTGCCCCAGCATGTGCGTCAGGTCACCAACGACCAGCGTCAAAACCGCCCCGGTGCCAAAGTCATCCCCGTGGACGACAACGCCGACGTGCAAGTGGCCGAGGTGTTCAACGGCATGATCCGTCACATCGAGTACATCTCGGATGCTGATGTGGCCTATGACACCGCCTGCGAAAACCAAGTGGCCTACGGCGAAGGCTACATCCGTCTGCTGACCGAGTATTGCGACGACAACACGTTCGACCAAGACATCAAGATCGGTCGCATCCGCAATAGCTTCTCGGTCTACATGGACCCGCTGATCCAAGACCCCACTGGCGCGGATGCCAAGTGGTGCTTCATCACCGAAGACGTGACCCGCGCTGAGTTTGAGCGCATGTACCCCGATGCCACCCCCATCACGACCCTTCAGTCGCTGGGCGTGGGCGATCAGTCGATCAGCAACTGGCTCAACGAAGACACAGTGCGTTTGGCCGACTACTACTACATCGACTACGACAAAGCCACGCTGAACTTGTACCCCGGCAACGCGACAGCCTTTGAAGGCACGCCCGAGGACAAAGAACTGCGGATGATCTACGGCAAGCCCAAGCGTTCACGCGAGTCTGACCGCCCCAAGGTGCGCTACTGCAAGATCAACGGCTACGAAATCCTTGAAGAACGCGAGTGGGCTGGCAAATGGATTCCTGTGATCCGTATTGTCGGCAACGAGTTTGAGGTCGATGGCCGTTTGTATGTGTCGGGCTTGGTGCGTAACGCCAAGGATGCCCAGCGCATGTACAACTACTGGGTTAGCCAAGAAGCTGAGATGCTGGCTTTGGCCCCCAAAGCACCGTTTATCGGCTACGGTGGTCAGTTTGAAGGTTACGAAGAAAAGTGGAAGACCGCCAACACCAACAACTGGCCGTATCTGGAGGTCAACCCTGACGTTACAGACGGCCAAGGCGCTGTGTTGCCCCTACCCCAGCGTGCCCAGCCACCAATGGCCTCTAGCGGCCTGCTGCAAGCCAAAGCAGGTTCTGCTGAAGATATTAAGGCCACGACAGGCCAGTACAACGCATCGTTGGGCATGGGTTCCAACGAGCGTTCAGGCAAAGCCATCCTTGCCCGTCAGCGTGAAGGCGATGTAGGTACTTACCACTACGGCGACAACCTCGCCCGTGGCGTGCGCCATGTGGCCCGTCAGTTGGTGGACCTGATTCCCAAGATTTACGATACCCAGCGTATCGCTCGGATCATTGGTGAAGACGGCGAGACAAAGATGGTCAAGATCAACCCTGACCAGCCCGAGCCAATCAACGAAATCCGCAACGAGCAGGGTATTGTGATTGAGAAAATTTACAACCCCGGCGTTGGCAAGTACGACGTGGTGGCAATCACTGGCCCCGGCTACGCAACCAAGCGCCAAGAGGCACTGGAAGCAATGGCTCAATTGCTGCAAGGCAACCCACAGCTTTGGCAAGTGGCTGGCGATCTGTTCGTCAAGAACATGGACTGGCCCGGTGCTCAAGAGATGTCCAAGCGTTTTGCCAAGACCATTGATCCGAAGATTCTGGCCGATGACAACAAATCGCCAGAGTTGCAAGCCGCCGAGCAGCAGATTCAAGCGATGGGCGCTGAGATGGAAAACATGTACCAGATGATCCAAAACGTCGGTAAGTCCATCGAAATGCAAGACTTGAAGCGCAAGGACTATGAAGCTGAGATCAAGGCTTATCAGGCTGAAACTCAGCGCATTACGGCCACTCAGGCTGGCATGAACGAGCAGCAGATTCAGGACATCGCAATGGGTGTGGTTGCTGCGGCAATGGAGTCCAACGGTCAGTTGAACGGCATCCCAGAGATGCCTGAGCAGCAGATGGATGTGGGCATGGAACAAATGGAGCAGCCACAATGAACGCCGCACAATTGATGGGTTTGCTGTTTTTGGGCCGTAATGTGGCCCATTCAGTGCATCTGAACACCCGCAGCTACTCCAAGCATGTGGCCTTGAACACGTTCTATGACGAGATCATTGACCGTGCGGACGCCTTTGCTGAAGCCTACCAAGGCCGTCATGGCCTTATTGGTCCCATCGCTATCCCAGCGGCCAAAAAGACTACCAACATCATCGAATTTCTGCAAGACCAACTTGCTGAAATTGAAAAAGGCCGCTACGATGTCTGCGATAAATCCGACTCATCGTTGCAGCAATTGATTGATAATATCGTTGAGCTGTATTTAACAACCCTTTACAAGCTGCGCTTCCTGGCGTAAGGACATGATTATGGAACTTTTGAACCCAATGAGCAAAGCGGATTATCCCGCTTACACAGCAACTGCGGGCGCTACCGCCGGTAACACAACCGCATGGAACGCAGGCCCACAAGGCGTGTTGGTTTGGTGCGATCAGCCTTGCTACGTCGAGGTGGGTGTTGGAGCTGTGGCTACCAGCGCCAGCACACCGATCCCAGCCTACACCCCCATCCCATTTGTGCTGACACTCAGCTCATCTGGCGCTCCTTGGCGCGTCAGCGTGCTGCGTATTGGTAGCACTGACGGTACTGCGTACTGCAAGCCTATCAACAAGCAATGAGCTTCGGCGTCGCCCTTCGCAATGCGGTAGGCCTTGGCCTAGGCGGCATCGTTTCGCTTTTCGGTGGCCGCGGTAGCGAACAATCGCAAAGCAACCTTCTTTGCGAAAATGGTGATAATCTAGTCCAAGAGGACGGTGGCTTGATTCTTCTGGAGTGACCTAAATGGCCGACTTAAAAATTTCCCAACTGACGGCAATTACGCCACCGCTTACGGGCGTTGAAACTTTGCCTTTGGTGCAAAGCAGCACGACTAAAAAGGTCACCGTCAGCCAGATCATGACAGGCATGATCATCACCGAGTCCACCACAGCTCGCACGTTGTCGGCCACCGACAACGGTCAAATCATCTATTGCACCAACGGCTCGGCAGTCACCATCACCTGCGCTGCTGGTTTGGGTGCGGGTTTCAACTGCACCATCATCCAAGGCGGCGCAGGTAAAGTAACTGTGGCCGCAGGTGGTCAAACACTTGTTTCTTACTCCAGCTTGTTCAGTACAATGGGCCAATACGCAGTGATCAGTTTGATTGCACCCGTAGCCAACACATTCGTAGCTGCTGGCAATTTGGGAGTTTAAGATGCCTACTGTATCACTTTCAATTTTTGGTGGCGTTGGTGCTCAGTTTTTTGACAACAACGGTAATCCGCTGTCTGGTGGCAAGATTTACACCTATGAAGCTGGTACATCAACACCGCTAGTTACGTACACATCGTCGTCCGGCAACACCGCGCACACAAACCCCATTATTCTTGATTCGGCTGGCCGGGTGCCCGGCGGTGAAATTTGGAATCAATTGCAACTATACAAGTTTGTGCTGAAAACCAGTGCGGACGTGACGATTGCCACATATGACAACGTAGGCAGCAGCTTCAACGTTACTGCAATCATTGCCAACTTTACGGGCAACGGGTCTACTGTTGCGTTTACATTGGCAAGCGCGCCAGCCGGTGAAGGTGCAACCAACATCTACATTAACGGCGTCTACCAGCAAAAAAATACGTACAGTATTGCTGGAGCAGTTGTCACTTTTTCAGAAGCACCTCCTAGCACATCGTCAATTGAAGTCAATTACGTATGATCACCCCATCCTACTCATTGACGGCCACAGAGCGAGTGTTGCCGAGGCTTGCGCTTGATTTCACAACGGCAACTCTTGACCCGCGAGTGACGTTTACAAGGTCTGGCAACACGGCAACAGTCATCAATTCATCTGGCGTCATTGTTGGTGTCAACGCTGACATTCCGCGATTTGACTACAACCCTACAACGCTGGTGTGCAACGGGCTGCTGATTGAAGAATCCAGAACTAACGTACTTTTAAACAGCTTGATTGACGGCACAATTCTTGGGACGCAAGCTGTTGTAGTAACTGCTGCGGCCAGAACATTGTCGTTTTATGGAACTGGTCAGATTGTCCTATCTGGGGCACATTCTGCAACAGTTACCGGCACAGGCGCGTATCCAGCACGAACCACTTTGACTTTCACTCCAAGTGCTGGCGTTTTGACTTTAACAGTGACAGGAACAGTGCAATTCGCGCAGCTTGAGCTTGGATCGTTTGCCACCAGCTACATACCCACTACTGCATCCCAAGTCACACGCAGTGCTGATGTGGCTACGATGACGGGGACGAACTTCAGCAATTGGTATAACGCGACTGAAGGCACGATGAGTGTCGGGCTTAGACTAACACCAAGAACACCATCGGGAACAGCAATTATTTTGTATAACGGCGATGCCACTGGCAGATGGTCTTATTTAGTCAACTCGTCAGCAAGAATTTTTGACAACACGAACACAGCTACGGCTGGCAACGTAGTTGCAACAGGAGCACTGAATAAAATTGTCTCTGGTTTTAGTGCTTCGGGAATCGCAATAGCATTGAATGGTGCAACAACTGCCACTTCATCTTTTGATGGAACTTTTGGCCCTGCGACCAGTTTATTGATAGGTAGTCAAGCCGGTACTGGAAACATCAACGCAACTTTTGCGTACATCAATTATTATCCGCAAAAGCTGACTAACGCAGAAATGCAAGCATTTTCTAAGTAAGGAACAATTATGGCGCTGACAAAAGCAACATATTCGATGATCAGTGGCGCATTGTTTAATGTGCTTGACTACGGTGCCGACCCCACAGGTGTGGCAGACAGTACAACTGCGTTGCAAAATGCTATTACGGCAGGCGCAACTTTCATCCCAGCAGGTACATATCGCGTCACTTCACCCATCATCTTGCCTTCCAACGCCAAAGTTTGTGGCGCGGGTGTCGACAAGACCATTGTTAAATCTGAGGTGGTTGGCGACTCGTTGTTTAAATGCACTGTTGAAGCAATTTTCATCAATATTTTCGATATGTCTCTGGAAGGCAACAACCTTACCGGAGTAAGTGGAAACGGCCACGCCATTAACTTTATCGACCCAACTTCGGGCGGCGCGTTTTCTCCGCAACAAGCTGTGCTGGAACGGCTGGAAATTACCAAGTTCCGTGGTCAAGATATTCGCACCACGGGTGTTGCAACAACTATATCGTCTGCCGGTGTTTGCATGTACAACGCACTGCAAAACATTTGCCGTGATGTTTACGTTGCCAACTGCGGTCACGGCTTTTACATGTCTACAACGCAAAATTGTAGATTGGAAAACTGCGTGGCAATTGATATTGATAAATTCGCACTTGCTGCTTATAGCAATGAAAACTTGATTGTTGAAAAGTGCAACTTCTTGTCGGCTGGCGATGGTGTCGTTGATCCTGGATACCCAGTTACTTCTATTTCGTGGGGTTCTGGTGTTGTGCTGTCCTACGGCAACGACAATTTTGTAATGCGTGGTGGTAAATCAAAAAACATTAACGCTGGAACTGCGTTGATTCGCTCGATTCAATCCATTAACGATGTGTATGACAGTAATTGGCTCAGGGCCGATACAACTACAGACACATCGCACATTGCAATTTACGGTGAGCGCACTTACAACATTCAAATTTTGAACAACGAATTTTCACCAGCAAATGATGGATTTTCGGCAACTCAAAAATATCAGCAGATCACGCTTTACAACACATCAGCAAACGACCCAATAACCGCAAGAATTACAGGTAACACGTTCGGTGATGTTTCTGGCATGAACATCGCTCACAACGTAAAGTTGTTCGGTTCTGCTGACTCAAGATCAATTACCGCAATCATCGAAGGTAATTCGTTTGGCTATAACGCTTCCAGAAGTTCTGCTTGCGTAGTTGATGCGGACATTACAGTTGATACATGTACGTTAAAAAACAGCAGGATTTTAAGCAACCTCCATATCGCACCAACAAACGTAACGCGATCTATTGGTGTGCAAGGTGTGGCTTTTATTGATAGTCAAAACACCATTGGACCATCAACATTTGCAACAAACGGTGGAACCATAACCGCCGAATATTCTGGAATAGATCAGTCAGTGCTGTGGGGATCGGCAGCCTACAACCCCCCGTCCCTTGTAAACGGTGCTAGAGATACAACAACGGTCACCGTAACAGGGGCCACTTTGACTTATCCGGACATCCAACTATTGACCACCGTCGGCTTTTCAAAGGATTTGCAGGGCGTCCAAATGTTTAGCTATATCAGCAGTGCAAACACGGTAACGGTCGTGTTTCAAAACAATACAGGCGGCACAGTAAACATTGATTCTGGCGCAATTTACGTCAAGGTTGAAAAATACGGCCCGCCATCTTTATAAAAACAAAGACGCGAAAATGAATCCACTCGACATTCACCTCAAGTTCCCCGACGAAGCCACGGCCACCAGCTTGATGCTGGCAACCGGCTTGCTTGAGCAGGTAACTGACGATGACGGCAACGTCACCAACACCCAAGGTCAAGGCCAAATGATTGACATCATTGGCCCTATCTACAAAGCCACTGGAGCTATGCTGACCTATGAGGATGGCAGTGAGTATCCCGAGATGGCTGACGTGGGTGGTTGGCACGTTAACATGCGTGGAGAGTTGCCAGAATCAATCGCCCCGTATAAGATCACTGTAACTGGTACACCGTATCGAATTTGGGATTAAAATCCCGCAAACCGTATCGGCGAGGTTCACCGAGGAATCCAAGGATTCATAAATGACTGAAGAAGTCCAAGCCTTAGCGGAAGTTGACTCCGCGCCTGCGCCAGAAGTGACGGCCACTTCTGAGATTGCTGAAAACGCGCCGGAAGTCGCTGAGACTCAAGTTGAACAAGTCGAGGAGAAAAAATACTCCCAAGCTGAAATTGACGCGATGATCGGCAAACGCCTCGCAAGAGAGCAACGTAAGTGGGAACGAGAACAGCAACAGCGTGCTGCGGAAACGCAAATCGTGAAAGCTCCATCAGCTACTTCTGCTGATCAATTTGAAAGCCCTGAAGCCTATGCGGAAGCATTGGCCTACCAGAAAGCCGAAGAATTGCTCGCCAAGCGTGAAGCAGCCAAGCAGCAATCTGCCGTACTCGAAAGCTATCAAGAACGTGAAGAAGCAGCGCGGGATAAATACGACGACTTCGAGCAAGTTGCCTATAACCCCAAGCTCCCAATCACTGACGTGATGGCACAAACGATCCAGTCTTCGGACATTGGCCCCGAGTTGGCTTACTACCTCGGCTCCAACCCCAAAGATGCGGAACGTATCTCACGCATGACGCCACTCGCACAGGCGAAAGAAATCGGGAAGATTGAGGCCAAATTGGCGTCTGATCCTCCTGTAAAACGAACCACGTCAGCGCCTGCGCCGATTTCACCTGTCACCGCACGCTCCTCTGGAGCACCGGCCTATGACACTACGGACCCACGGTCTATCAAGACCATGTCGGATTCGCAGTGGATTGAAGCCGAACGCGCACGGCAGATGAAGAAGTTGCAAGCAATGGCAAACCGCTAATTTTTTGAAAGGACTCACATGTCTAACAGTATTCTGACCATCGACATGATCACCCGCAAGGCTCTCGAAATCCTCGAGAACAACTTGGTGATCACCCGCAACGTGAACCGCCAGTACGACGACAGCTTCGCTGTTGAAGGCGCCAAAATCGGTTCTACACTGCGTATCCGTTTGCCCGACCGCGCTCTGGTGACCGACGGTGCCGCCCTGCAAGTTCAGGACGACAACGAACAGTTCACCACTCTGACTGTTTCCAGCCAGAAGCACATCGGCGTGAACTTCACATCTGCTGAATTGACCATGCAATTGGACGACTTCGCAGAGCGTGTGTTGAAGCCTCGTATCAGCCAGTTGGCCTCCAGCGTTGACGCTGACGTTGCCAACGCATACAAGTACATCGGTAACTCCGTTGGCACCCCTGGCACCACTCCTTCGACTTCTTTGGTGCTGTTGCAAGCCCAGCAGAAGCTGAACGAGAACGCTGCCGTGATGTCTCCACGTTACGCTACCGTCAACCCTGCCGCTAACGCTGGTTTGGTTGAAGGCATGAAGGGCTTGTTCAACCCCACCGACACCATCAGCAAGCAGTTCAAGAACGGCATGATGGGCACTGGCGTGTTGGGCTTTGAC